>Ga0207683_10000340_pt1 | contig 42502 bp, 39 predicted proteins | sample KBSM73metaG_FD_184333 | JGI IMG/M metagenome (GOLD analysis project Ga0207683, IMG submission 184333) | Miscanthus rhizosphere microbial communities from Kellogg Biological Station, Michigan, USA - KBS M7-3 metaG (SPAdes) (version 2) | ecosystem: Host-associated > Plants > Roots > Rhizosphere >... | reverse complement strand
GGCGTTCGGCGACTGCGTCGCGCTGCTGACGGCGCTTGCCGACCTCGAAACGCGCAAGGCCTTGCTCAAGCAGGCGCCGAAGCTCGCCAGCGCCAATTTCGTCGAGACGCTGATCGAATCGCTGGCGAACGGTCTGCGCGATTTCGACGCGACGCATAACGGCGCGAAGCCCCGGCACGCCCGAAACACTTACCGGTGGGTCATCCCCAGCACGCTGCCCGACGACGGTGGCCCGGGCGTGCTGATCAACGAGATCCATAGCTTCGGCCAGGTCTTCGTCGGATGTTTTTACGACGTCATTCGCAATATCTTTGGACAGTCGCCGAAGAAGGACGCGAAAGCGCTATCGGACGCTGCGAGCAAAGCCGGCAAGCTGCTGGTGCGCGCGGCGGTCAAGGCGCAGCACACGCCGCGTTTCTATCAGGCGGTGGGCCGGGCGATGTCGCTCGAAGACGAGCACCTTCATGCCGGCAAGCACCGCGACGCCATCCGCGACGCCTTCAAGAAGCATGGGATTCTGCTCGGAAGCGACGCCGTCCTCGCGCCGCGATCGGCGCTCCGCGGGAAGCCGGCCGCGAAGAAGGGCAAGGCGGCAGCGCCGCTGGCCAAGGCCACGCTGGACGATCTCAAGGCACGGCTCGGAGTATCGCCGCGGACCGCGCTGCGCATGCGGACGTTCGACCTCGGCGGTCAGCGCGTGGCCGAAGCGAGCCATCAGCGCGAAGTCTCGCTCAAAGGTCTCAGTCCGAAGCTAGCCAAGGTCGTTGCGCTCGGGACTGAGCCGGCGCTGATCGGACATACCAATCGCCATGCGGCCGTGTTTGGCGCCCTGCCGGACAAGCAGGCAACCGAGGACGAGGTACGAGCCTTCGTCGGGAGCCTGGTGCGGCGCGGCGCAATCGCGTACGACGCCAAATCGGCGGCGAAACCCGGCCGACACGGGGCGATCGCCGGCCCGCACGGCGTGGCGACGCACGCGATCGTGCGCATCGATGGGCAGCTGGTGTTGCGGCGACTGCGCTTTGCCTGCGGCTGCAGGCGCGGTGACTGGGGCGTTTAGACGGCGGAGAACCGTTTGCGCTTGACGCGCTTCGCTCCCGATGGGGCGATCGTGAGTCGGTGTGTCGCTCCCGCCGGCAGTGGTCCCTTCCCGGCGACCGCCTGGCCGTGCTTTTCCAGGCTGCGGATGAACGACGCTTCTTCCTGTTGCGGCGTCGGATGGACGAGCTTGACCGCCTTGCGCTGGCGCGATGTCATACGACTAGGATACGCCCGCCGAGTGTGAATTTCCAACGCCCGGACGTTGCGGCTCGTTTTAGAACCCTACGCGCGCCTTCCGGCCGCAGAGCTTTTTCGCGTCGATGTCTTCGGGCACCAGGTAATCGCGATTCGCGAGCTGGGCCGTGCCGAATGCGTCGAGCAGGAGCTTGCGCATGTCGCGCGCCGGCACCGCGGCCAGCCGCTCGAGCACCGACTCGGTCGGCTCGGGCGGGAACGGCCAACGATGCGCATCCAGGATCTCGTGATAGACAGCCAGCGCGATCGTGCGGGCGCCCGCTGCATCGGGCCGGTCGATCGCGTATACGTTCATTCGGTTGAGGATCGGCTCGGGAATCATCGACTCGTCGTTCGCGGTGGCGATCCAGAGGATGTGCGAGGCATCCATGTCGACATCGATGAACTCGTCCTTGAAATGCGCCGCGGTGTCGCGCTCGAGCAGCGTATACAGCGCGCCCATCGGGTCGTAACGGGAATCGCCGCCGGCTTTGTCGATCTCGTCGAGCACGACGACCGGATTGGCAAATTCACCATCGATCAGGGTGTGCGCGACCTTGCCGGGCCGCGCATTGTTCCATTGCGCCGACGCGCCGGTGAGAATCCAACCGGCAGTCAGCGAGCTCATCGACACGAACTCGAACCCGGTGCCCAGTGCCTGGGCCAGCTTTTTCGCGAAATACGTCTTGCCGAGGCCGGGCTCGCCCAGCAACAGCAGCGGCGTGAACTGGACCGCTTCGTTGCCGGCGATGGCGAGCGCCAGATATTTGCGCAGATCGTCGACGACGTTGGCGAAATTCGGCGATGTCTCGTGCAACTCATCGACTGCCGCCGCCGTCGACGGCTTGATGATGTAGCGCGAGCCGCCGAGCTCGCGCATGCGGTCGTACCAGCTTTTCAGCCCTTCATTGCGCCGGGCTGCGCCGTCCTCGGCCGCCCGGTCGACTTCGGCGACCGAGTAGATCGATTGCAGGTCCGCGAGCGCGATGACGGAATCCATGCTGGTATCTAACCTCCGTGATCAGCCACATGCACTAACCGTGCCACCGAATAGCAGCCGCGGCCCGATTCTGCAGCATCCTCCAGCGAGTCTTCTCCGCTCCGGGGACTCTACTCTCAAGCGACCGCTCGGATCAACCCATAGTTATTGCGCTGCAATGCGCGCTGACGCAGGGCGGACGGGCCGGAATCGCGCGAAGCCCGGCGGGTGCACGCGGATGAGGCACGATAGCGCCCCGGGAAGGGGCGGCGCCCGCACCCGACCCGCCGCCATGCGCAACTATTTGCGCTTCTGATACGTGCCCAGCAAAACCGCTTCGGCGAGGATGTGTCCCTGCATCGCTTTTTCCAGCGCGGCCTTGTCGGCGCGCTCCAGGGTCGACGATCAGCGCGAGGCTCTTCGTCCCCGCCGGCGCGCCGCTCCAGGCGAGCCGGCGGCGAGATGTCCTTGCCTTCGCAGGTATACAGGGAGGGTATTTCGGCGTTGTGCGCGAACGCGGTCGAACTGATCGTCAGGCTCATCGGCGTCTCCTCCTTTGAAGATCTGATCGTACGGCGGCCGAACGAGTTCATTGCCGGAGTGCAAACGTGCGCTACAAACTGCCCACTGCCGCGCTTTCTTACAATCGGCCCGCGGCAAATCCACAGAAAAATTCTAAGCGCCTGATTCGCAAGCCGTGGCTCGGAGGTTGCTAACCTGAACGCATCCGCTTGGCCAGGCACTTCGCTAAAGCCGGCGGACGCGATAAGCCGCTAAATCGCGCGCGAGGAGAACGAAAATCAGAGCACCAATGGATCCGGTCGCGCCTGGGGCAAGGGGGCAGCTGCGGCCGACGATATACCCGGGCGGCAATCATTATCTGGGCGTGGAAGATCAGCGCGCGTTCACGACGGCGGTCGCGCGGCAGGGTTATTGGCCCGACGAGTTCCTGCTCGACGTCAAGCGCCTGCCAGGCAAGCGCCCGCCGCATGCGCCGACGGCAACGCTGTCGATCACCGTCTGGCATCTTCCGACCGGGCGCGGCGCGACCTACTTCGGCGGTCCGGGCAGGGTTTGGGTCGCCGAGTTTCTGGTCGATCTGATGGGCGGGACGTTCGGCTAGCTCCTCTCAGTAGCACGCCACCGGCGCTGCCCCGCCTACAACGGCGGCTTCACGCCGTCCTTGCTGACCTGGACGCGCGCGGCGCTCAAGTTCTGGTCGTCCGCCCCCTGGGCGACAGTAAACACGTACTCGCCGACGACAAGATCGCTGCGGCTGCCGGGAACCGTGCGCGCAAGGGCTGCGTTTTCGGGGACGGCGATCTTCTGCGTCGTGCCCTGGAATTGCAAGGTGAGCTCGCGATTGCCGGTGGCTGTGACCATCGTTGCGACAATCGCATTGGTCATCGTCGATCCCGGCTGAAGATCCCAAGGCCCCTGTCCCTCCGGAACGCCAGGTGGAAGGTAATGCACCTCGACCGCCACCGGCGTGCCGTCCGCACCGGGCATCGATGTCACGCCAAGCCTGTCCCCGGGCTTGATGTCTTCGAATCGAATCGCCTTGGCGACGGAGACGGTGACGTTGTCGGCCAAGGTGATTTTCAGATCGCGTCCTTCGCGCGACTTGACCGAAAGAACATTGCCGTCGATGGCGGTGATCGTTCCGCGCACGCGTGCGCTGGTCTGGGCCTGCGCGATGGTGATCGCGAGCACCATGCTCACCATCAAGGCCACGAACTGTCGCAGGCTCATCGCACTTCTCACGGTTGAGGGCCAGGCGCGCTTTGGCTCCGAGCGACCGGCCGACTGCCGGCTAACAGCGCGCATCAGGCGTTTCTTCCATTTCCCGAGTCACTGCTTCTGGGCGACGACGCGTCCCTGTGCATTGACAAAGACGTGATATCGATTGCCGTCCTGGCACGATGCGATGTAGTCGTTGTCGCCGAGCGTCCTGACTTCGGTAACCTGGCCGCAGGGCAGGCCCTGCAGTGCGATCACTGCCGTAAGGTCTTTTTTGACCGTCGCGTCGTCGGCTGCGGCCGCGCTTGCGACGACCGCGGCCGCGACTGCAAGCGCCGCCAGGCTTGCTCGAGTATTCATCGCCTAGCCTCCATCGAGTGATGCGAATCTTGTGCGGTCGGAAAGAATGCCCCAGATGGCCTCGCGTGACGCGGCGATCGCCGCCGCCAGCGTCGGATCGCTATCCTGCAGCAGCGAGAGCAACTTCAGCACCAGGAGGTCGAACGGGCGCCGAAGCTCCGCCAGCGTTGTCTTGAGCTTGCCCTGGTAGAACGCGCGAAACTGGCTCAGCAAGTCGTCGACCTGATTCTTGAGCGAAAGCTTGGTCATCACGCCGATGGCCTTGGTTTCCTTGAGTTCGGTCTCCAGCGCCTTGAGATCCAGCGGCGGCGCCGCCGCTTTCGCCGCCGGGGCGGGGACTGCCTTGGCGGACGGGGGCGGCGGCGCGACGCCAGGCTTGGCCGGTGCCTTGGCTTCCGGCGCGGCGGTCTTGGCTGCAGGCTTGGCCGCAGCCTGGTCGGATGAGGGCGGCGAAGCGGCGGCTTGTGGCGGCGGGGCGGTGGCGGCAGGCGCGGCCGGCGCAGCTGCCGGCGCCGAGGGCGTGGCTGATTGCTTCACGCCCGCGCATCCGGCGGCGAGCAGCGCGGCCAGCAGCGCCGCGACGATCGCACGATTGCCCTCTGAAAAATTCATCGCAGGTCAGCCTAGCGGCCGCACCCCGATCCAGCGCTCGTGCAAATAGAAGGTGAATACCGCCCAGGCGGCGACGCCGATCGCGATGGCGATTGCATCGCCGGCCGCCGTGCCGGCCGGGTAAACGGTTCCCGCGACGCGATCCCGGCGTCGCGATGCGGCGAAATCGACGATCGCCCAGACGAGAAAGCTGCCGAACAGCACGACGCCGGCCAGCGTGCCGTTGGCGATCAGGTGGCCGAACGCCCAGGATTTGACGCCGAGGATCATCGGATGATGGAACGCGCTCTTGATGTGCGTACCGCGCACATACGCCGCCGCGACCAGGACGAATGCGATCAGCACGAACAGCGCCGCCAGATAGTGCGTCCAGAACGGCGGCTGCCAGAGCACGACCGTGGCGCCGCGCGCCCGTGCGTAACCCCAGATCAGCAGCACAAATCCCGCGACCGATACCAGCGAGTACAGGCCCTTCCACGGCCGTTCGCCGATGCGGGCGATCTGTGCGGCGCGCCAGGAATCGGCGAATATGCGCACCGAGTGCGCGCCAAGAAACACGATCAGGCCGAGAATCAGCAAGCTCATCGCTTAGTTTCCCTTGGTCGCCATTGGTGTCGAAGCCAGGCAACGGCGATTATCCATCCTGGACCGAGCGTTTGTCTTGGTTCCCCGGCGGACGCACCGGCCGCCGCCGGTCTTCCCGCGTCGGCGGGACGCCGATTCCGGGCCGGCCCATAATCCGGGAACGCCGACGCCGGTGTCCTCATCTAACGGTCAAGAAGCATGACAACAATGAAAGCGACCAGCCTTGCTCCCGGCGCAGCCGATGCGCTGGACGACGTCGAACTCGCCCGCCGCGTCGGCTGCCGCGACGAGCGTGCGTTCGAGCTTTTGATGCGCCGCCACAACCAGATGCTCTACCGCATCGCCCGGTCGATCCTGCGCGACGACGCCGAAGCGGAAGATGCAGTCCAGAATGCCTATCTCGCCGCGTTTCGCAACATCGCGGGTTTTCGCGGCGGCGCGCGCCTGTCCACATGGCTCGGCCGCATCGTCATCAACGAATCGTATGGACTTTTGCGCAAGCGCAAGCGTGCCGGTGTCGTCCTGCCGTTCAGTCCGCAGTCCGACCCGTGGGATGCCGGCGAGCGCGACGCCGAGGAGGACGCAATGACCGACGCCAGTTCCGAGCAGCCCGACGCCGCCGCAAGCCGCGGCGAAGTGCGGCGGCTGCTGGAGCGCAACATCGACGCGCTGCCGGATCAGTTCCGGACGGCGTTCATTTTGCGCGAAGTCGAGGAGATGTCGGTCGACGACGCGGCCGCATGTCTCGGCGTACCCGCGGCAACCGTGCGCACGCGGACATTTCGCGCGCGGGCGCTGCTGCGCGAAGCGATGGCGCGCGAAGTCGACGTCGCCACCGTGCACGCCTTCGGATTCGCCGGCGATCGCTGCGACCGCATCGTCGCCGGCGTGCTCGCGCGCTGGCGGGAGCAGGGCTGATCGATTTTCCCCGGTGCATCCGGCCGGGTCCGCCGCACGTATAGCCCGAAGCAGGGCAATGTTTCATTCTCAGGAGATCACATGAAGAAGATCGGTATCGTCGTTGCAAGTGCTCTATTCCTCGCCGCAGGCGGTGTCGCCGCCCAGGCCCCGAACGACGCGCAGATCGCGCATATCGTCGTCACAGCGAACCAGGTCGACATCGACGCGGGCAAGCTGGCCGAAAAGATGGGAAGCACCAAGGCCGTCAAGGACTTCGGCAAGCAGATGGTCACCGACCATAGCGGCGTCAACAAGCAGGCGGTCGCGCTGGTCACCAAGCTCAAAGTCACGCCGGAAGACAATCCGACCAGCCAGAGCTTGAAGTCCGGTGGTCAAGAGAACGTGAAGAACCTGAAGACGCTCAAGGGCAAGGCGTTCGACAAGGCCTACATCGACCACGAAGTCGCCTACCACCAGCAGGTTCTGGACGCTGTCGACAAGACGCTGCTGCCGAGCGCCAAGAACGAGGAGCTCAAGGCGCTGATCACCAAGGTCCGCCCGGCGTTTGTTGCGCATCTTGAGCACGCCAAGATGCTGCAGTCCAAGATGTGAGGACCCGCACGCTGAGGTTCGCGCTCGCGCTTGTCTGCGCGGGCGCGCTGCTCCCGTCGGTCGCGGTTTTCGCCGCCGAGCCGGCTGGCGCCGCGAGCGCCGCCAAGCCGGCAACGCATCGCGTCGTCATCGACGGGCTCAAGTACGAGCCCGAGGCGCTGACGGTCAGGCGCGGCGACACGATCGTATGGACCAACAAGGATCCGTTTCCGCACACGGTGACGGCCACGGGCAAGTTCGATTCGCACGACATCGCGGCGAACGGCTCGTGGAAGTACGTCGCGCGCACCGCCGGCGATTACGCCTACATCTGTACGCTGCACCCGAACATGAAAGGCACGTTGCGGGTCGAGTAGCAGCGGCCTTCGGGCTCTTTTCAGCCGTTGCGCGCGTCGTGCTGGCTCAGGCGCATTCCGGCGGGCACGAGCCAACGCTCGCCGAGGCGGAAAGCCCCTTCGATCAGAAGCGCCAGCGCCGCCGCCGGAATCGCACCGGCGAGCAGCATCGCATGATCGTTCAGCGCAAGCCCGGTGACGATACGTTCGCCATAGCCGCCGGCGCCGATGAATGCGGCTATCGTCGCCGTCCCGACGTTGATCACCGCTGAAGTCTTGATGCCAGCGAGTATCGTCGGCGCGCCGAGCGGCAGTTCGATGTAACGCAGGATCGTGCCGTTTTCCAGGCCCAGCGACTGCGCCGCCTGCTTGACTCCCCGCCCGATCTGGGTCATCGCCGCGTGGGTGTTCCGCACGATCGGAAGCAGCGCATACAGCGCGAGTGCGAGGAATGCCGGAATCGCGCCGATGCGTCCGGTGATCGGAATCAGGAAGGCCAGCAGGGCCAGCGCCGGGATCGTTTGCACCACGCCCGTCATGCCCAGGATCAGGCCTTCGCTGGCTGGCCGCCGCGCGGCAAGGATACCCAGAGGGATGCCCAGCGCGATACTTGCCGCAAGCGAGGCGAACACCAGCAGCAAATGCTCGAGCGTCAATCGCGCGAAATCCGGCCCGAACAGCTTTTGCAAGAAGGCGCTGCCCGACGCCGTCTGCGCATCGCTCGCCGGCGCCTTCGCGGATGAGACGATCGCACTCGCAGGCGGCGCGCTGCCGGCAGCTTTTGGTGCGACGAAGTCGCGCGCCACGGCGACGAAGCTTTTGCCCTCGAGCTCCGCTTCGGCATTCATCCGCCGCATCGACGCATCGTCGATCCGGCCTTCGAGGCGCCGGAACGCGGCGAAGGTGCGCGGGAGGCGCTTCGGCAGGTCGGCGCGGTAGAGCAGCACGGCATCGTAGCGAGGGAAATAGTTGCGATCGTCGATGAGCACCGTCAAACCGTACTTGCCGATCTTGGCGTCGGTCGAGTAGATGTCGATCGCATCGACCTGGCGCTGGGCGATCGCCTCGTAGGCGAGACCGTGATCGAGCCCGCGAGGCGTCTCGTAGGGAAGCTCGTAGGCGCGCTTCAATCCAGGCCAGCCGTCGGCCCGCCCGATGAATTCCTGCGACAGTCCGAGCCTGAGCTCCGGATGCGACTTGAGATCGGAAAGCCGCGTGATTCCCTTGGCGCGCGCGTCGTCGGCGCGCATCGCCAGCGCGTAGGTGTTGTTGAATCCCAGCGGCACCGCGACGCCGAGGTCCATCGTGGCGAGTTTGGCGTTGAGCTCCGGCAGCGGCGGCACGGAGTCGAGCTTCAGTATCTCCTTGGCTATCGTGCCGGTGTATTCGGGATAGACATCGATGCTGCCCTGCGTCAGGGCACCGAGGACGATCGCCGTGTTGCCCAGTCCCTGGCGGTGCACGACCGTCGCTTCGCCGGCAGTTTGCGCCGTCTGCGCGAGAATCTCACCCAGGACGTACGACTCGGTAAAGCGCTTGGAGCCGACATTGAGCGTCGCCGCCCCGGCCGCGCCGGGGCCGAGCACAGCAAGGGCCGCGAGGGCGAACGCGATTCCAAGCGCTTTGACGGCGCGCTCGGGAGCGCCTTCCGGCGGCGCCGAGTGTTTCGGGGCACTCATCGGTGGAAGTATCCACCGTCGGAGGCCGCGCTGTCTGCCCCCTGGACGACGGCCTTTCGCCGCTTCGCGGCCAGGTCCGGCGTCGCCACGCGCACATCGCAGTGCTCGGCGCGGCTTGCCGCGACGATATGTAATCGAATACATTGAGTTGCGGTGACCCCGCGTCGAGTCCATTGAGGAGCATGCATGGCAGCGCTGCCGTCGCCGGTGAAGCACGTCATTCTGGTGATATTCGACACGCTGCGGCGCGACGCGGTCAGTTGCTACAGCGATCCGCCGGAGTGGTCGAACATCGCTACGCCGCATCTGGATGCGTTTGCGCGCGAGTCGGTGCGCTTCGACCGCGCGTATCCCGAAGCGCTGCCGACGCTGTGTGCACGGCGAACGATCTACACGGGTTTGCGTACATATCCGTTCCATAACGGCGACTTCCGCCACATCAAGGGCGACTTCGTCGGGATTGCGCCCGGCTGGGGACCGATTCCCGAGGACCAGGTCACGCTGGCGGAAATGTACGAAGCCAGCGGCTTCCGTACCGGCCTGATTTCGGATCTCTACCACGAGTTCAAGCCGTCGAAAAATTTCTGGCGCGGCTTTCATCAGTGGACGTTCATTCGTGGCCAGGAGGCCGATGCCGCGCGCAGCGGCCCATTTCCGACGCAGGAAGAGATCGACTTCTGGGTGCCGCGCGAACTGCAGGAGCTCCGCGGCAAGGCGACCGGTCTCGAGCAGCCGGGTTACGGCGCGCACTGGTTCTCCAGCCGCATACTGCTCAACATGCGCGATCGCGTGCGCGAGGAGCAGTGGTTCAATGCCCAGGTGATGCAGGAATCGGCGCGCTGGGTCGAGCAGAATCTCGATGCCGAGCGCCTCTTCCTCACCGTCGAATCATTCGATCCGCACGAACCCTGGTTCGTGCCGCAGCACTACCGCAAGCGCCACGACAACGGCAACGGCCGTGAGCAGGTCATTTCGCCGTATGCGGAAATGCCCGGTCTTGCACCGGAACTGGTAAAGCGCACTCGCGCCAACTATGCGGGACTGGTCGAGATGTGCGACCGCTGGTTCGGTCATCTGATCGAGTCGCTCCGCGCCACCGGGGTTCTCGACCAGGCACTGGTGATCGTCACCTCGGACCATGGACACAGCCTCTGGGAGCGGCGCGGATATATCGGCAAGCGCGGCTATCCGTCGGACCCGGAAAGCTACGAGCTGCCGATGCTGATGCGTCATCCGCAAAGGCTCGGCGCGGGAACCGTGTGCGACGCATTCGTGCAGCATCACGATATTTCAGCGACGATGCTCGAAGCCGCCGGCGTCAAGCCACCGGGACCGATCGACGGCAAATCTTTCTGGAATACCGCGTTTGCGGATGGCGCGCCCATTCGCGATCATGTCACCATCGGCTGGGGTAGCGCGATGACGGTTATCGACGACCGCTGGTGGCTCAACTGCAAGATCAACGGCCGCGGCCCGTTTCTGTACGATTCGCCGCGGCCGCGGCCCGGCGCGCCGAACCTGGCGGACAAGCATCCGGACATCGTCAAGCGCCTGTTCGCGCTGGGCAAAGCCGACGCCGGAGGCAGCTTCCCTGATTATTTGATCAAACAGGCCGAGAGCGCCGATGATGCTCCCGGATGCAGCCCGTTCGCGGCAATTCGCTGATAGCCATTTCCGCAGCGCCACAATGGACACTTGAAGGAGGACAGCATGAGCAACGATTCGAACAGGAGCATCGAGCAGCCGGGCCGGCGGCGCGTGCTCAAGCAGGCAGCCGTCGCGGGTGCAACGCTCGTCGTCGGTCCGTATTTCACCGGACGCGCGAACGCTCAGGCGGGCGCTCAGGTAAGTGACATGGCACCGTATCAGCAGGCCAAGATCAACTGGCGCCAGGTCGAGGGCGAACAAATTACGGTGGCAGTGATTCCCGCCGGATATTTCGACAACCTGATCACGATCGCACCACAATTCGAGGCACTGACCGGAATCAAGGTCCGGTTCGAAAAGGTTCCTCCCGGACAGATCCGGCAAAAGGCGATGCTGGACCTGTCGTCGAAGACAGCCACTTATGCGACGCATGCGGCTGACCCGATGTATTACCCGTTGTATGTGTCGAACCAGTGGGTGGACCCGCTCGATCGCTATCTGAACGATGCTTCGCTGACCGATCCCGCCTGGTTCCAGTACGACGACATCCTCAAGGCGTGGCGCGACGCCGATACGATCGCCGGCAAGCCGTACGGCATTCCCTACGACGGCGAGGTGACCGTTCAGGTGTACCGCAAGGACATCTACGACGCCAAGGGACTCAAGCCGGCCGATACGCTCGACCAGTTCGTGCAGAACGCGAAGGCAGTGAACGATCCCGACAATCGCTTGTGGGGCGTCGCATTGCGCGGATTTTCCGGCGCCGGCCAGAACATGTACATCTATCCATCGATCCTTCGCGAATTCGGCGGCTCGTGGTTCGCGGGGTCGACGATTCGGGTCAATAGCCCCGAAGCGGTGCGCGCTCTCGATTGGTACGTCGACCTCCTGTCGAAGTACGCGCCGCCGGCGGTACGCAACTGGAACTGGCCCGACATCGCAGATGCGTTCTCGCAGGGCACGCTGGGCGCGTATATCGACGCGCATTCGTCGGCCGCGGTGCTGAACAATCCGGAAAAGTCGAAAGTGATCGGCAAGATCGGCTTTGCCCGCTGGCCAAAGGGGCCAAGCGGCAAGCGCGTGACCTCGATCTGGAACTGGGGCTTTCCGATCAATGCTTCGCAGTCGGATCGCGCCAAGAAGGCGACGTGGTTATTCATATCCTGGGCCGCGGCCGCGGAAACCCAGGCGCGCACGTCATGGAAATTCGCCGGCGCGAACAAACGCTCGGGGTTGAATCGCACCTCGTTGTGGAGAACCCCCGAGTTCGTGCAGACGATGCAGGCGCAGGGCACGAATTTCGTGCAGGCGGCGCTCGAGTCGCTCGAGCAGGATACCGACGTCGAGTGGCGGCCGCGAGTGCCGCAATACCCGGCCATCGGAGATACGATGGGCACGGCGATCCAGTCGGCGCTGGTTGGCCAGGCGAAATCGAAGGAAGCGCTGGACGTTGCGCAGACGCGGATCGAGCAGATCATCAAGGCTTGATTTACGGCCGCTGCGGCGAACAGCACGATGTTTGCGAAAGCGGCGGGGACGGCGTCGGCCGGCGGCAGGACGATGGCGCAGCGGGAGCGCCGCTTCGCGCTGATGCTGCTTGCGCCCGCGCTGGCCATTCTTGTCCTTACGACGACCGCTCCGCTGATCTACCTGCTGTGGATGAGCCTGCAACGGATCGATCTGTCGATGCCGGCAATGTCCGGCTTCGCCGGTTTCGACAACTTCGCGCGAATGGGAGGCGACCCCCGATTCTGGAGCTCGCTCTGGCTGACGTTGATTTACACGGCCACCACGGTGGTTCTGCAGGTCGCCATCGGCTTGCTGCTGGCAGTGCTGGTGATTCAGATCCCGCGCGGCCAGGGTGCGCTGCGGGTTGCCGCGATTCTGCCGATCGTGCTGGCACCTGTGGTCGTCGGCCTGTTCTGGCGCACCTTCGTGCTTGCGCCGGATTTCGGTATCGTCGACCTGATCACGCGCTGGCTGGGGCTCGGCAGCCACAACTGGCTGGGCGACCCCCAGCTGGCGCTGATCTCGGTCATCGCGATCCATACCTGGCAATGGACGCCGTTCGCCTTTCTGGTCATCCTAGCGAGCCTCGCGGCGCTGCCACCCGACATCTATGAGGCGGCGCGCATCGACCGGGCCAGCGCGTGGCAGCGCTTCCGCCGGATTACGCTGCCGCTGATTCGTCCGGCGATAGTCATCGTGCTGATCATGCGCACGATGATCGCGCTATCGGCGTTCGCCGCGATATTCGCCGCTACCGGCGGCGGGCCGGGAACCGCCACCGAGATCCTCAACCTTTATGCGTATCGCACGTCGTTCAGCGAATTGAATCTGGGCTACGGCGCGGCGCTCGCCGTCGTTCTGCTCGCGATCACCCTGTTGATCTCGTTCGCGATGTTCGCGTTGCGCAGATCGCGATGAAGCCGCGCAAGCTCATCGTTACTGCGGTCGCCGCCGGCATCCTGGTCGTGTGGTCGTTCCCGGTGCTCTGGGCGCTGCTGACCTCGTTCAAGACCGAGCGCGATGTTCTGGCCTATCCGCCCAAGCTGATCTTCACACCGACCCTGGCGAGCTATGCGGATGTGTTGTTCGGATCGGCGAGCGTGCTGCCGAACCTGGGGTCGAGCCTGGTCGTGGCGAGCCTCGCTACGGCGCTGGCGATGCTCATCGCCATTCCTGCCGCTTATGCGCTGGCAAGGCTCGAGTTTCCGGCCAAGCGCGGTACCGGGTTTTACGTGCTAGCCACCCAGATGCTGCCGCCCGTCGGGTTGATCATTCCCTACTATCTGGTGATGCAGAAGCTCGCGGTGCTCGACACTTATGCCGGTCTTATCGTCATCTACCTGACGTTCTCGCTGCCGTTTGCCATCTGGCTGCTGGTTTCCTATTTCGAGGACATTCCCCGCGAGATGGAGGAGGCGGCGTTGCTGGACCGCGCCAGCCGCCTGCGCGCTCTCTGGCACGTAATCCTGCCCCAGGTGCGCGGCGGCATCGCAGTGACGGCCATTTTTGTGTTCCTGAACGCGTGGAACGAATTTCTGTTCGCCGTCGTCCTCGGTGGCAATCGCGTTCGCACCGTGACGGTCGCGATGTTCAATTTCATCTCGGTCGAGCAAACGCTATGGGCCAAGCTGGCTGCCGGTGCGGTGCTGGCGATGGCGCCGGTCATCTTGCTGGGCCTGCTTGCGCAGCGTCATATCGTCAAGGGCTTGACCGTCGGCGCGGTCAAAGGAGGGGGACGACGATGAGCGCCGCTGGCACGGTCAGGCTCGAAGGGATCGTCAAACGACACGGGGCGGTGACGGTGCTGCACGGAATTGATCTCGCAATAGCCGCCGGTGAATTCTTCGCGTTGCTCGGGCCGTCCGGCTCAGGGAAGACGACGACGCTGCGCATCCTCGCGGGTCTCGAGCCGCACGATGCCGGCCGCGTCATCCAGGATGGCGTCGATGTCACCTACCGCGAGCCGGGAGACCGGGATGTCGCTATGGTGTTCCAGAGTTACGCGTTGTATCCGCACATGAGCGTGTACGAAAACATCGCGTTTCCCCTGCGCATGGTGGGCACGCCGACTCCGGAGCTCGACCTTGCGGTGCGCGAAGCCGCGATGAAGGTGCACATCGACCATTTGCTTGCTCGCAAGCCCGGCCAGCTATCCGGCGGCCAGCAACAGCGCTGTGCGCTCGCCCGCGCGATCGTAAGGAAACCCAAGCTTTTTCTGCTCGACGAGCCCTTGTCGAATCTCGACGCCAAACTGCGCCTGGAAACGAGGGTCGAATTGCGCAAGCTTCAGCGCGCACTCGGCGTGACGACCGTCTATGTAACGCACGACCAGGAAGAAGCGATGACGATCGCCGATCGCATCGCGGTGTTCATCGAAGGCCGCATCGTGCAAATCGGCACACCGAACGACGTCTTCGAGAAGCCGGCTTCGATCGTCGTCGCCGCGTTTATCGGCAGTCCACCGATGAACTTGCTCCCGGGCATGATTGTTCGCGGCCGGTTGACTATCGGCGAGCTTGACTGCGTCCTCGATCGCGATGGCCTCGGCGACGGCGCCGTCACCGTCGGTCTTCGCCCCGGCGCGCTTTCATTCGCCTCCGACGGCATCCCCGGACGCGTCGAGCTGGTCGAAGACCTCGGCGACAGCAGCATCGTCAACGTGGAAGTCGGCGACCAGCGGGTCAAGGTGCGGACGCAACATCGCCCCGGAGTCCGCGAAGGAGAAGCGGTCCATTTGCACTTCGATGCGACGGCACTTCACCTGTTCGATCGCGATTCGGGGGCGAGGTTGTAGACGCGACCGGGATTACCCGTTCCCGGTTGATGTCATCGCAAGAGCTCCTCAACGGCACGATGCGCCTCGGCAATCGCCGCGTGCGCATAGGGGTCCCAGGCCGCATCCGAATTGGCGATGGCCACACGCCCGACACGCTCTCGCGCGATCTCGCTCGGTTCGGAGCCCATGCCGGGCGGATCGAAGAGTGAGTTCTCCGTGTACGAATAGCCGTGGCCCCAGCGATTTACGGTGATCGCGGCAATGTCGGCATCGGCTTTGAATCCGCCGGGGCCGAGCATGCGCGTCAACTCGTCACGGGCCTGTCGCTGGAACGTCTCGAACGACGTGGTGTAGAGGATCGCCCGCGCCGTGCGCAGGCGCGTACGCAAGTCGAGACCGGCTGCACGCGTGACCGGTACGTGTACGAGATGCAATATCATCGGCTCGTCGGGCGAGCGCGGACATCGGTAGTTGCCGAGACTCACCGGGTAGTCGAGCTTCACCCGGGAGAAGAATCCCATCGGATTGGAGATTTCATGTACTCCTTGCTCGACCCATGCCCTCCAGTTGCGCACCGCGACTTTCACGTAGACCAGCGGCGCCTTGACGTTGAGCGCGAGCGCATTCGCCTGCGCGGGGGCGAGCTCTTTCATGATGTAGGGAATCATCATGTTGTAGCAGGCCAGCAGGCAGTGACGGCCCCGCACGCGCCGCAGCACGCCACCGTGCACATATCCGACGTCGACTCCGCCGGCGCCGTTGCGCACTGCCGCCACCGTGCTCGACAAGCGCAACCGGGTCAGCGCCGCGGAACGGTCGAGCTTCGTGTAGTCGAATTTCGCGGTGACGATATCGTCCATCGTTCGGCCAGCCGCGACACCCGGGATCAGGCGGCGCACGAGCAGGCGCGCAAGCGATGCGTTCCCGTCCGGGAAGTGATAGATGTAAGGCTCGTCCATCTCCATCGCCGCCTCTTCATCGCGGGCCAGTCCGAGCCCGGCGAAGCCGGGATAGCCGGTGTTGAAAGCGTCGAGCGCGGGGACGGCGTCGATGCCCACGGCGAAGAAGTCGAGCGAGCGGCCCTGCAACGTGTCTGCCGCGCGCTGGTCGAGTCGCCAGTGGCGCGTCAACCAATCGCGGTAGCTCGTCTTCTCGAGGAGCGCTTCCTTTTCATCCCTGCTCAGGCCCGGCAGCAAGTCGCGGTCGGATGTATAGAGCTCGACGAGCTGCGCGCGCAGTTCAGCAGGCAGTGGAAAGTCGGCGATGAAGGCTTCGGGCGAGCGGGCGTTCATCCGATCCCGACGAATGTCGTCTGCAACCATGCGCATCGGATCGCCGGTCACCAGCCGGTCCTCGCCGAAGGCCTCACGCGTAAAGAACACGCCGCGCGAAAGGCCCAGCGATGGGTAGAGCGCCTGGTCGAATGCGGTTTCGAAGCGCGCGATGCGTACGCCGAGCGCGCCGAGGAGCGCCTTGGGCTCATCGCCCCACAGGCCCTTGGGCGACTGCAGAGACTCGCTCCCGCCGTAGCTGATCAGGGTCCTGCGACCGACCTTGAACTCGTTGCGCGTGGCGTGCCCGCCGAAATCCGCGTGATTGTCCAGGATCAGAATGCGTGCGCGCGGCTGTCGCTGCCGCCAGTACCACGCGGCCGCGAGCCCGCTCAATCCGGCTCCGACGATCACGACATCGCAGGTCTCGGACAGCGGAAGATGCGTCAGGTCGAAACGGGCACCATCGCGCAACGCGTGGGCGACCTCGAAGGAGCCCGGGTGGCTGCCTCGCAAACCCGCCTGGCCCGGCGGGTAGGATCCAACCGCCGCGGTTCGCGCAAGCAGTTGCGCGGGCGTCGCACCTGCGACGATCGCCAGTGCGACGCCGTTGAGGAAATCGCGGCGCGTGATCCGGGGCACGGCGCGAATCTTACCGCGGCGGGCGGAGCAATGGATGCGCGACGCGTTTATCAGTCGCGCGCTCTCTGCGGGGCACCGACTGCACCTGTGGTTTGCCCGAGGGAGAAACGGGGTGGCCACGGTCGTCGCCGGTGCTGTTGTAGGTGAACGGCTGACAACATGCCAGACTTGCGAACTTATCGCTTCGATGGGATTTCAAAGGCCTAGGGCTTACGCACGCAGCGCATCATGCAGATACCAAAAACAGTCTGGGTTCTTGCCGCGATCGCGGCCATCGTCGCAATCACGCTGGCTTTCTTCGACTGGAACTGGCTGCGCGGCCCGTTAGCGAGCTATCTCTCCGCGAAAGTCGGACGGCCAGTCAGGATCGAGGGGAATTTTCGCGTCGCGCTGTCGACCAGGCCGCTGCTGACCGCCGATTATCTGACGGTTGGGAACGCGCCCTGGAGCACCGAGCCGACGATGGCGAGCGCACAGCGCATCAACGTTCGCCTGGACCTCCGCTCGCTCTTGTTCGGGCCCCTCGTACTGCATGAAGCCAGCATGGTGCGCCCGCGGCTGCTGCTCGAAAAAAGCGCGGACGGAAAGGAGAACTGGGAAATCGGCGGGGCGGGGCCGCCCTCACTGCCATTGCCCGGCCGTCTGAAGATCGAGGATGGCATTCTCCACTACCGCGATCCCGGCGCGGGGACCGACGTCAGCGTCAACATCGCGTCGTCTGCGTCTTCGGCGAGCGGCGCGACACCGGTGCATTTTTCGGGCGCCGGGCGCCTGCGCAACAGCGCCTTCGCGATCGAAGGCAACGCCGAATCCTTGCTTGCGCTCGAGGATCGCCACCAGCCGTATCGGCTCCAGGTCAAGGCGCGCGCCGGCGACACCAATGCCCAGTACGATGGCACCGTCATCCCTGCCAGGCTCGACAGCGTCGACGGCATGCTGATGCTGCAGGGACGCGATCTGTCGCAGCTCTATCCGATCATTCCAGTGCCGTTTCCGTGGACGCCTCCCTATCGCCTGAGCGGCCGGCTGAAACACGACAATGCGCTGTGGTCGTTCCACCAATTCACCGGCAAGGTCGGCGACAGCGACCTTGCGGGCAGATTCGACGTCGATCGCAGTGGAGAAAGACTGCTGGTCGACGCCGACCTGGTGTCGCAGTCGCTCAGCTACAGGGATCTGGGGGGGCTGATCGGCCTGCCGCCGGCCGCCGAAACGCCGAGCGTGAAAAGTGCGGCCCAAAAAAGGGAAACGGCCAAGCGCGCGCAAACCGGACGCGCGCTGCCGACCAAACCCTACGATCCGAACCACTTGCAGGCGATCGACGCGAAAGTCCATCTGAAAGGCAAGCGGTTCATGGCTTCGGATCTTCCGCTGGACAACCTGAACGCGGTGCTCGATTTGCACGGAGGCATCCTTACGCTGCAACCGCTCGATTTCGGAGTTGGCGGCGGGCATGTCGTCTCGACCCTGGTGATTGACGCCCGCGAAAAGTTGTTGCGGACCAAAGGCGAGATGACGGTCCGAAATGTGGAGCTCGGCAAGATCCTGCCCAAGCTCAAGCCGCCGCAAGGGAGCGCTGGCAAGGTTGGAGGTCGGGCTCACTTCGTCGCGACCGGCAATTCGATTGCCGACATGCTGGCCACGAGCAATGGCGAAGCGGCGCTGATCAGCTGGGGCGGTGAAGCGAGCGAGCTTTCGATCGTATTGACCAATCTGGACCTTGCGCGCGCTGCACAGCTGCTGCTGAAGGGCGATGAGAAAGCAGCGATCCGATGCGTCGTGGCCGATTTCGTCGCCGAGGACGGGCGCTTGGCTGCCAAGACGCTGGTGATCGACACCGATGCCGAAAAAATTGTCGGGGGAGGCAACATCGATTTTGCGAAGGAGCGCTATGACCTGACGCTCAATGCCGAGTCGAAGCGCCCGAGCCTTCTCGCCCTGCGCGGTCCGATTGTCGTCGACGGCAGCTTCAGCGCACCGCAAGTGCACCCGGCGGTGGGCCCGCTCGCAGCGCGGATAGCAAGCTCGGTCGCCCTTGGCGCGCTGAATCCGCTAGCCGCCTTGCTGCCGCTGATCGACACCGGGGGCAGCAAGGACGCCGACTGCAGAGGACTGATGCAGGAGGCCAAGGAAAACGTGCAAGCGCGAAACCCGGTTCCGGCGCGCGGCGCGGCGCTCGAGCTGTCGTCCAAGCGATAGGGTCCATAGACCACTGGCGTCGGCCTCGACAAGGGCGTAGGCTGATTTTCGGCTGCATGCAGGGCTGGATCATCCAATACGCCACGAGGGGACGCACATGGGAACACTATCGAAATACCTCGGCCGACTTCAAACCGTTGCCATCGGCAAGCAGCGCCTGGCAGTAGTTGCCGTCGTCGTTGCGATGCTGGCCGCGGGCTGCGTCCAGCAGCCGGAGCGCGGCTCGGTGGCGAGCGTTTCGCCGCCGCCTCCGCCTTGGACGCTCCAGACGTCGACGATGCGCTGGAACGACTATGCATGCGACGTCATCGCGCGCAACCAGGCCGGGCAGTTCCCGGCGGCGCGCACGCTCGCCTATGTCAATCTGGCGATCAACAATGCGATTATCGTTGCGCGCCAGCAGGGTCGCCGGCCCGACGGCGCGATCAGCGGAGCCGCCGCAACGACGCTGGTGGCTTTTTTTCCCAAGGAGGAGGAAGCGATAGGCCAGCGCCTGGCCGGTGAAATGGCGGCGATGGGAATCGACGGACAGGCGGAATTCGCCGCGGGCGTGGATGTCGGCCGCTCGGTCGCGACGGTCGTCATTGCGGCTGCCAAGTCCGATCGGTCCGATCTGGTGTGGGCCGGCCCGCTGCCGGCCGGCGCAGACAAATGGTCGAGCCGGGCACAACCGCCGCGCCCGCCGCTTGGGCCTCGGCAGGGCGAGATTCGCCCATTCTTTCTCGCCAGCGGCGCCGACTATCGGGCCCCGCCGCCACCCGGCTACGACTCACCGGCATTTCGCGCCACGCTCGCCGAAGTCCGCGCGATTTCCGACCGCCGCACCATCGAGCAATTGCGCATCGCGCAATACTGGGAAGGCCTGTCGGGCTCGTTCAACGCGGGCTACTGGAACGACGTTACGAAAAGGGCGATCGTCGCGCACAGGCTTGGCGAGGCCGACTCGGCGCGGGTGCTCGCGCTGGTCCACATGGTCGCCGTCGATGCGACCATTGCCTGTCACGATTCCAAGTACGTGTACTGGGTCCCCCGGCCAACCCAGCTCGATCCGGGAATTCACCTGGCAATCGCCGTGCCGAATCACCCGTCGTACCCGAGCAATCATGCATGCATCTCTGGCGCCATCGGCCTGGTCCTCGACGCGCAATTCCCGGACGAGGGCGGCCGATATTTCGCGATGGCGCGCGAAGCCGGCGAATCCCGCATCTATGGCGGCATCCATTACCGGATCGACGTCGATGAGGGATTCGTGATCGCGCGCAAGGTCGCGGCGCGCGCGCTGGCGACCGGAGTTCCCGTCGACCGGCCGTTCGTCCCGATCGGGAGCTAGGTCCGAAGCGAACGGCCTAGCTGACTGCCTGCCGCATCCGCGCGCTTCGCCGCTGCAAAGCGCCGACGGCGATCATCAGCGTCAGCGAGATCGCTATCAGCATAGTCGCCGCCGCGGCGATGGTCAGACTTATGTTGTCGTTGATGCCGGCGAACATCTGGCGCGGCAGCGTGCGCTGCGCGGGGCCAGCCATCAGCAGGACGACCACGACCTCGTCGAACGATGCCGCGAACGCGAACACCGCGCCCGACGCCACGCCCGGCAGGATCAAGGGCAGCATGACGCGGCGAAACGTCGTGAGCTGCGAGGCGCCGAGGCTTTCCGCCGCGCGGAGCAGCGTGCGGTCGAATGCGGAAAGTGTAGCCAGTACGGTGATGACGACGAACGGAACACCGAGCGTTGCGTGGGCGAGGATGAGGCCGAGGTAGCCGTCGGTGAGGCCCAGCGGCGCGAAGGCGAAGTAGACGCCGACAGCGATGATGACCACCGGTACGACCATCGGCGAGATCAGCATCGCCAGCACCAGCGCCTGCGCTGGAAAGCGCGCGCGCCAGATGCCCAGCGCCGCCATCGTCCCGAGAACCGTGGCCAGCACCGTCGCCGATATGCCGATGATGAGGCTGTTCTGCAGCGACGACAGCCAGAACGACGAAGTGAAGAAGTCGTGGTACCAGCGCAGGCTCAATCCCGGCAGCGGATAGTAGAAGAAAGATCCCGAGGAAAACGACAGCGGCACGATCGTCAGGATAGGCGCGACCAGGAACAGCAGCACTGCGCCGGTCAGCACGATCAGGCCGATTCGGGTGAGCCGCTCGCCAAGCGTTGCGGTCGGGTTTCGCGCCATTGCGTCAGCCCAGCCGCATCCGCTCGACGCCGACCATGCGGTTGTACACCGCGTAGAGCAGCAGTGTCGCGGTAAGCAGCATGATCGACAGCGCCGCGGCCATGCCCCAGTTGACGGTCTTGCTGGCGTAGAAGGCGATGAAGTAGCTGATCATCTGGTCTTCGGCGCCGCCGACCAGCGCCGGCGTGATGTAGTAGCCCAGTGCCTGGATGAACACCATCAGGCAGCCGGCGCCGATTCCCGCCAGCGTCTGCGGGACGAACACGCGCCGGAACGCGGTGAACGGCCTGGCGCCGAGCGAGGATGCGGCACGCACGTACGAAGGCGGAATGCCGCGCATCACGCTGTACAGCGGCAGGATCATGAACGGCAAGAGCACGTGCACCATCGCCACGTAGACGGCGAAGCGGTTGTAGATCATTTTCAGCGGCTCGTGGACCAGCCCGAGCGACATGAAGAGGCTGTTCAGCACGCCTTCCTTCTGCAGCAATACGACCCAGGCGACGGTGCGCACCAGGAGCGAGGTCCAGAACGGAAGCAGCACCAGGAACAGCAGCATGCCCGCGCGTCCCGGCGGCTGCGCGGCGATCACATAAGCGACCGGGTAGCCGAGCGCAAGGCAGATCAGCGTCACCATCGCCGAGATCCACAGCGTCCGTCCGAGAACGTCGCGAAACACGCGCTGCTCTACCGGGCCACCGGTGATCGAACCGTCGGCGTCGCGCTGCAGGTCGAGCGCTGCCAACAGGTAGAAGTCGGTGACCGGACCGCCGGCGCGGCGTATCGCGGCCCAGGTTTCGCGCTCGCCCCACTTCGGATCGATGCCGATCAGCGTTTCCTTCGCCGGCGCCGACAGCTCATCGGGCAATTGCCTGCCGGTGGTGAACAGCAAGCTGCGAAAGCCCGGCTCATCGTAATTCAGGCGCGTGGCGGCACTCGCCAGGGTGCCCGCGGCGCGCGCGGCGCGAATGTCGGCCACAAGCGCCGCATACGCGGTCTCCGACGGAAGCCCGCCGCCGTCCCAGCTTTTGAGCGCGGTCGTTACCGCCGGCAGGATGCGCGCCACATCCGTGTCGATGACGCCTTTCGCGAGCATCGCAGCGATCGGCACGACGAAGCACGCCGCGAGAAAGACGAACAGTGGCAGCACCAGTGCCGCCGCGCGCCATTGCTCGCGACGGCGGCTTCGGCGCAGCGCCCGGCGCAGATCCGCCGGACCGCGGTCGACGCTCGCCAGCGCGGCGTGGACGGCACCCGCCGCGCCGCGCAGCATCGGTTTCTCGCCTTCAGTTGCCGATGGAACCGGCTACTTGGCGACCCAGGCGTTGAAGCGCTGTGAAAGCTTGTCCAGGTTCTCCAGCCAGAACTTGTCGTTGATCGGCAGCGCCGACGCCATGTTCTGCGGCGCGGTAGCGAGCTCCGGCAGCACGCTCTTATCGATCAGGGCAGTCGAGGCCTTGGTCGTCGGGCCGTAGGGAATCTTCGGCGGTAAATTCTTCTGGTTCTGCGGATCGTTGACGAACTGCAGGAAAGTCTCGGCCTGTGCCTTGTTCGGTGAGCCCTTCATGATCACCCACGAGTCGATCGTGTACAGGTTATTGGTCCAGACGATCTTGAAGTTCTTCTTGTCCTTGTCGTTGGCAGCCGCGATGCGGCCGTTGTAGGCGTCAGTCATCGCCACTTCGCCCGACGCGAGCAATTGCGGCGGCTGCGAGCCCTTTTCCCACCAGACCATATTCGGCTTGATCTCGTCGAGCTTCTTGAACGCCCGGTCGACGCCGGCCGGGGTGCCGAGCACCTTGTACACGTCCTTCGGCGCCACGCCGTCGGCCATAAGCGCGATCTCCAGCGTCGTCTTCGCGCCCTTGCGCAGCGCGCGCTTGCCCGGCCACTTTTTCACGTTCCAGAAATCGGCCCAGGATTTCGGCGTGTCGCCTTTGATCTTGTCGCCGTCGTAGGCCATGATGAAGCTGTACACGATCGCGCCGACGCCGCAGTCGTTGACCGCATCGGGCAGGAACTTGTCCTTGCCGCCGAGCTTCGCCCAGTCGATCTTCTCGTACAGGCCTTCCTCGCAGCCGAGAAGCAGCTCTTCGGACTCGACTTGCACGACATCCCAGTTGTTATTGCCGCCCTGGATCTTGGCGCGCAGCGTCCCGACGCCGCCGTCCCAGTTTTCTTCGGTCATCGTGACCTTGGTCTTTTCCATGAACGGCTTGAAATAAACCTCGCGCTGCGCATCCTGATAGGCGCCGCCCCACGACACGACGGCCAGCTCGCGCGAAAGCGCCGTCGCCGACAGCATCGATGCGATAGCGGCGAACGCAACGGCAGTTACTTTGTTGCTGAACATGGTGCTCTCCTCAACCTAGTTTTCCTGCGCGAAGACGCGGCAGTGTTCGGGTTCCCAGAGCATTTCCACCGCCGCGCCGATATCGGGTATCGCGTGCGCCTCGCTGATCGGACGCTTTACCGTGAACTCCTCGTTCCCATTCAGGGCCACGCGCGCACGTACGTGGTCGCCGAGATAGACGATCTCGCGCAGCGTGCCGGCAAGGCTGCAGCCGTGCCGCCGGTCGATTGTATGCCCGGCCAGATGGATTTGCACCCGCTCCGGCCGCAGCGAAACAGTGACGGCGCCGCCGTCCTGAACAGGCTCGACCAGCGTGCCTTCGATCCGGGCGTCGCTGTCCTTGATCCGGACCATGCAGCGGCCGTCGGCGGTCGCCTCGGTCGTGCCGTCGAGACGGTTGTTCTCGCCGATGAAGCGGGCGACGAAGGCGTTTTGCGGGTATTCGTACATCTCTTTGGGCGTGTCCAGCTGCTGGATGCGGCCGCGGTGGAACACGGCGATCCGGTCCGACATCGTCAGCGCCTCGGACTGATCATGGGTCACGTAGACCATCGTGACGCCCAGGCGCTGGTGCAGCCGCCGGATCTCGAGCTGCATCTGCTCGCGCAGCTGCTTGTCGAGTGCGCCCAGCGGCTCGTCCATCAGGATCAGCTTGGGCTCGAACACCAGCGCGCGGGCGACCGCGACGCGCTGCTGCTGGCCGCCGGAAAGCTGCGCCGGCCGCCGGCCGCCGAAACCTGACAGCTGAACCATGTCCAGCGCCCGGTCGACCCGCGCTCCGAGTTCCGCGGCCGGCACGGCGCGGACCGACAACGGAAAGCCGATGTTGTCCGCAACGCTCATATGCGGAAACAGCGCGTAGTTCTGGAACACCATGCCGATATTGCGCTGATGCGGCGGCATATGGGACAGCGACTTGCCTTCGAGCAGGATCTGTCCCCCGGTCGGTGTCTCGAAGCCGGCGAGCAGCATCAAGGTCGTCGTCTTGCCCGAGCCCGACGGGCCGAGCAAGGTCAGAAACTCGCCTCGTTCGATATCCAGATCGAGATCGTCGACGACGCGGGTGACTCCATCGTAGCTTTTTTCGACGCCGACGAAGCGGACGATGGGTTCGGACGGTTTCATGCGCAGGGCGTAGGGTGGGCAATCATCGTCCCTTGCCGGCCATGCGGTCAACGCGGGACGGTCGGGCCGGAGGACGGCGCTAGGCGAGGCCCTTATCCTTCACCATCGCCCAGGTATCGTCGAGCGCCTTGCCGAAGCACGCCATCATGTCGTCGACCTCCGCTTCGCTGATGATCAGCGGCGGGCTGAATGCCACGATGTCGCCGGGCATGTTGCGAAAGATCGCGCCGTAGTGCTGGGCGCGACGGACCAGGTGCGCGGCCACGCCGGCCTTCGGCGCGAAACTCTCGCGGCTCGCCTTGTCACGCACCAGCTCGACGGCGCCGATCAAACCGATGCCGCGCGCGTCGCCGATCAGCGGATGCGCGGCGTAGCTCCGGATCGCCGCCTGCAGCCGGGGACCGACGCGCCGCACCGCGCCTACGATGTCGCGCTCGGCATAGATCTTCAGCGTCTCGAGCGCGACGGCGGCCGGAACCGGATGCGACGAATAGGTATAACCATGGCCGAAGATGCCGAGCTTGTCGCTTTGCGCGAGCAGAATGTCGTATAGCGCATTCGACACCATCGTCGCAGAGATCGGCAGATAGCCCGCCGAAAGCGCCTTGGCGACGGTGATCATGTCGGGCTCGAGATTGAACGTCTGCGAGCCAAACAGGTTTCCGGTGCGGCCGAATCCGCAGATGACTTCATCGACGACGAACAGAATGTCGTATTTCTTCAGAATCGGCTGGATGCGGTCGAAGTAGGTCGCCGGCGGAACGATAACGCCGCCCGCGCCCATCACCGGCTCGGCGAAAAACGCCGCCACCGTGTCGGGATCCTCGTGAACGATCAATTCCTCGAGATTGGCGGCCAGCCGTCCGGCGAACGCTTCCTCGCTCTCGCCCGCTCGCGCGCCGCGATAATAGTACGGCGCGTCGGTGTGCAGAATGCGCGCGATCGGCAGGTCGAAATCATCGTGCGCGAATGCAAGCCCGGTCAGGCTCCCGCTCGCGATCGTCACGCCGTGATAGGCGCGCTTCCGCGAGATGATCTTTTTCTTTCCCGGGCGGCCGAGCGCATTGTTGATGTACCACGCCAGTTTTATCGCCGTGTCGTTCGCCTCGGAGCCCGAGTTGGCGAACAGCACCTTGCCCATCCCGGCCGGTGCGATGCCTATCAGTCGCTCGGCGAGCTCGGTGCTGATCGCCGGAACCTTGCCCCCGAAGCTGTGGTAGAACGGCAGCTCGCACATCTGCCGATATGCGGCGTCGGCGAGCCGTCGCTCGGAAAATCCGAGCGATGCGCACCACAGCCCGGCCATGCCTTCGAGATACCGCCGCCCCTGGTCATCGTAGACGTAGACGCCGTCGCCGCGCGTGATTACCAGCGGCCCGTCGTTAAGGACGGCGCGCAGGTTGGTCGATGGATGCAGATGGAACGACTGATCGCGGCGGGCAGCCGCTGAGATCGGCGACATCGGGATTCCTCGGGATCGGATCGGCAGTGCGAGTCCGCTGCCGTCGATTGTTTCCCTTGGCGCCGATCCCGTCAATGGCGGCGCGCGCGATGGGGCTGCGACCAGGCCGGCCGCGTCAGCGCTTGCTCGGAGTGCGCTCCCTGATCAGCATTGCGCAGCCGCTCATCATTGCATAGGCGAACGCGGTCCAGTACCAGTGCGCGCCGAACATCACGGCCAGGACGACGAGATCGAAGACCATCGCCTGCAGCGGCGGAGCGGTCGGCAGGCTGACCGGACGCGAGCCCGGGCCGCCGATCAGCGCGGTCGCGCAGTTGGCCAGCGTCCACCAGGTGAACGCAGTGATCGCGTACTGCGCCCAGCCGACCTGCGCGACGATTGCAAAATACAAGCCTGCGGCGAACACGCCGTTCGAGGCGATCCAATCCAGCCTGCGGTCCATCGTCAGCCTTTCCTTTGACTGCATTTTATCGGGGCGCGAGTTTGGTAGCTGGGCGCACACGTGTCAATAGTGACCGTTGTGCTCGCCGACAGGCGACCGGCGCACGCGCAATTCGGACTTGAGCTTCAGCGTCCATTCGACGTCGACACGGCGCTTGCCGGTGACGTCGACATTCCTCTTGGTTGCAGCCTCGCTGCCCTCGAGCTGCGGGTGCCATACCCGCACGACGTAGTTCCTGGGCGGCAGGTCGGCGATCACCGCCTTGCCGTCGGCGCGGGTCTTGGCGAAATACGGAGATTCGGATACGTAAATGTAACCGACCATCCAATCGTGGATATTGCAGCCGAGGACGACGACGCCCGCAGTATCGAACACCACAGGCTGCGCCGGCACGCCTGCGTAGAGCGGAAGCTCGAAGCGCTTGGCCGGCGAGAACGAATAGACGTGGTGGCGCACGTTGTCGTGGTTGGGGAAAATAACCGGCGTGCCGACCAGGATTGCGTTGACCTTCGGCGTGAACTCCTTGTCGACCTGGTCGATGACTGCGTCGCGCCGGGTCGGCAGGCGGAGGCCGCCGTCGGCCGGCACGGCAACGACGACTGCATCGGCTACCGGCTTGCCCTTGTCGTCGACGACGGCGGCCACGATTTCGTGCTGCGCCAGCGCCGCGTGCCCGGTCAGGGCGCAAAGGGCGAGGGCAAGGAGGGTCCGCATCAGAAAGTCTCCGTCGTGGCGAGATACATCAGTAGCGAAAGGCAAGCACGATCGTGCCGAGCCGGCTCAAGTAGTTGAGGTCATCGTAGGCGGCCGTTCGAGCCACGCCGTAGCTGAGGTTCAGCGAGGAACGATCCGATAGAGCCCAGCTCAGAGTCGCGTCGGCCGCGGTGGTCGTGCCGCGCAGCCGGTACGCGTAGAAGTCGCTGCCGAACGTCGGATCGGCGGCAATCGCGTCGGACGCCAGAAAGATGTCGAGATTCTGTCGCGTCGTCGACACGACGTCGCCGCGGCGCGCCGACACGCGCGCTCCGACCTGCAGCCGCTCGGTGACGTCGTACGCGGCGCGCGCGAACACGCTGTGCCCCCGTATATCGAATGGCTTTCCTGAGATCCCGGGCACGACGGGCTGGTCGTTGCTGGCAAATCGCCGGTCGGTCGCGATGCCGACCGATGCGTCGAAATTGTCGCTCAGGCGCTTGCCGACTTCGAGCCTCGCTTCGATGCGATCGCCATCGCGGATATCGCCGCGAAAGTCGTCGTGCGCGGCGCTGAAAATGATCGATGCCCAGGGCACGTCGCGGCCGAGGCCGAACTTGTGGCGATAGCCGGCGCTGCCGCCGATCGAGATCAGGTTGAGGCCATGAAAGCGCGCGTACGCTTCGCTGTTTGCCTCGAGCGACAGGGTGGTGCCGTCGGTCCCGGACGGGGCGTAGAACCAGCCTCCGCTGGCGGCAAGCGTTGCCGCGCCGTCGCCGCGCACATCCGCTGCCTGCTGTGCCCGAGTCAGGTTGTCGTCGTACAGGCCGCCGGCGTGCGCATCGTAGAACCATTCGGCGTACGCGGGCCCTGCGGTGCATAGCAGCGTCGACAGCACCCAGGCCGCCGCCCGAGCGCCGGCGGCGTCGCGCGGGCGACATGCGGGACGCAGTATCGGCTGGACATTCATCGCTTTGGGCGGCAGGGAACTTGCTTAGTCGTGGGCTCGCAACGCGTGGTGCACAAGCATTTTTGATGCGAGCAGAAAGCCGGGGGGCTGAACGAGTCGGGCGATATTTGTAACCTATTGAATAATATGATTATAAATAGCCCGGTTCAAAGACGGGCCGGGTCGAAAGACCCGGCGCTGTCCATTTCTTGCGCAGGTGCAGCGACCAGCTTGGTCGCCGATGTGCCGACGCGCGGCAGTCCTGCGAGGGTTTCACCGATAGGCTCCGCCCGCCCCGCGGGCACTGGTGGGGGCGCGCGATGAGGCCTACGCTCGAGCGGCTGCGCGCGTTGCCGATGCGCAACCTGCAGTACCGCATCCTTGCGCTGTTCCTGCTGCTGATCTTTGTCGTCCAGGTCGTCAGCCTCGTGCTGATCAACATGGTAGGAGGTAATTCCGCGCGCAGCACGGTCGGCGCCGAAGTCGCCGCCGGCGCGCGCGTGTTCGATCGCCTGCTCGAGCAGGATGCGCAGCGACTAGTCCAGGGCGCGCGCCTGATGGCAGCCGACTACGCGTTCCGCGAGGTGATCGCCACCGGCGATCGCGAGACGATCGGCTCGGTGCTCGTCAATTACGGCAAGCGCATCGACGCGCCGCTGGTGATGATTGTCGGGCTCGACCAGAAAGTTCTGGGTGACACCATCGGCGGCGGCACCGGCAAGCCGTTCGTGCTGCCGCGTCTGCTCGATCAGGCAGAAGCCCTGGAGCAGGCATCGGCGATGGTCGTGTTGCGCGGTGAGCTCTACCAGCTGGTCGTCGTGCCGGTGCTCGCTCCTGTGCCGATCGCGTGGGCGGTGGTCGGACTGCGGGTCAACGATGCGTTGACCAAGGAGCTGCAGCGGCTGACCGGTCTCGACATCAGTTTTTTCAGCCGGCGCGCCAACGACGCCTGGAAGCTTCAGGCGAGCACGCTGCCGGCCGCCGACCGCCCTGGCTTGCGCGCCGACATGGCGTCCGACCGTTTTGCCGAAACCGACGCCGACGGCAATGCGGTTTACGGCGACACGGCGATCACCCGTGTGGTGCAGCTGCCGACGCAGGCGGAAGCGAGCGTCGTCGCCGTGCTGCAGGATCCGCTGTATCCCGCCCTCGAGCCGTTCCGCCGCCTGCAGGGTCAGATGACGCTGATCGCGCTGCTGGGTGTGATCATCTCGGTATTCGCCAGCATTTTCATCGCCCGCGGCATCGCGCGTCCGGTGCATGATCTCGCGGGCATCGCCTTGCGTATTGCCGCCGGCGACTATTCGACCGCGCCGCCGGTATCGCGCACCGATGAGATCGGCGATCTCGCTAACGCTTTCCGCAACATGCAGCAGGACATCGCGAGCCGGGAATCCCGCATCATGGACCTGGCGTACCGTGATGGCCTGACGCAGTTGCCGAACCGGGCGCTGTACAACGACCGCCTCGACGAGGCGCTGGCCACCGCCGCGGCCCTCGGCGCGCCGGTCGCGGTGCTGCTGATGGACCTCGATCACTTCAAGGACGTCAACGACTCGCTCGGCCATCCGATCGGAGACCTGATCCTGTGCGCGGTTTCGTCCCGACTCGAGCTCGTGCTCAAGCGGCCGACCGACACCGTCGCGCGCCTCGGCGGCGACGAGTTCGCGATACTGCTGCCCGGCGACGATGCGGCCAAGGCCGAGCGCGTCGCCAAGGCCCTGCTGCATGCGCTGGACATGCCGATGACGCCCGAAGGTCACGTCGTCGACGTGCGCGCGAGCATCGGCATCGCCGTCTATCCCGAGCATGGCAGCGAACGCTCGACCCTGTTGCGCCACGCGGATGCCGCGATGTACGCGGCCAAGCGCAGGAATCTCGGCATCGCGCTGTGGGACGAGCGCTATGACCTGCACAGCAGGGACCGCCTGTCGTTGATGAGCGGCTTGCGCAAGGCCGTCGACGAAGACGAGCTCGTGCTTTTCTACCAGCCCAAGGTCGCGCTGCGCGGCGGCAGCGAGCTGCACGCCGAGGCGCTGGTTCGCTGGCAGCATCCGACGCGCGGGCTGGTCTCGCCGGTCGAGTTCATCGCCTTCGCCGAGCAGACCGGCTACATACGCGCGATCACGCAGTGGGTAATGGCACATGCGATCGCGCAATGCGCCGCCTGGCGCGGCGAAGACCTGCCGATGAACGTGTCGATCAACATTTCGGCGCGCGACCTGGTCGACCTCGAGCTACCGGACCGGGTCGAGGCGCTGCTGCACAAGCACGGCTGCGCGGCGCAATGGATCACGCTGGAAATCACCGAAAGCGCGATCCTCGACGATCCGGATCATGCGATCGACAACCTGCGGCGGCTGCACTCACTGGGCTGCCGGCTGGCGATCGACGACTACGGCACCGGCTACTCGTCGCTCGCGTACCTGAGGCGGCTGCCGGTGCACGAGCTCAAGATCGACAAGACGTTCATCCTGGGCATGGCACGCGACACCAGCGACGCGGTGATCGTCCGCTCGACGATCGACCTCGCGCACCACATGGGCCTGGTCGTGGTGGCCGAAGGCGTCGAGGACGAAGCGACGGTCGAGCGGCTGCGGGGCCTGAGCTGCGACATGGTCCAGGGCTATCTGCTCAGTCGTCCGCTCGCGGCGACGGACATGGTCGCGTGGATGCGCTCGTCGGTCTGGACGCGCGCCGCGCGTGACCCGGGGCTGCTGCGCCGCGTCGTCTGAAGTCCTGGGTTCCGGGCAGCTTGCCCGCACCGACGGTTTTCGCAAGCGGCGGCTAATCGATTACGCTGTCGGCCTTGACAGCGCGCGTGGCGCGTTTAAGACCGGCATCCATGGCTTCCTACCCGCATCTGCTGGCTCCGCTCCCGCTCGGTTTCACCACGCTGAAGAACCGCGTGCTGATGGGCTCGATGCATACCGGGCTCGAAGAGGCGCCGAACGGATTCGCCAAGCTCGCCGCTTTCTACGCCGCGCGCGCCAGAGGAGGGGTCGGGCTGATCGTCACCGGAGGCATCGCCCCGAACTTCAGCGGGCGGATCGATCCGCACCATTCGCAACTCTCGTTCGCCTGGCAGGTCGCGAAGCATCGCACGGTCACCGAAGCCGTGCACGCCGCCGGCGGCAGGATCGCGATGCAGATCCTGCACGGCGGCCGCTATTCCTATCACCCGCTCGCCGTTGCGCCGTCGGCACTGAAGTCGCCGATCACGCCGTTTCGGCCCCGCGCGCTGACGGGCTGGGGCGTGCGCCGGACGATCGCCGCGTACGTCCGCTGCGCCGCGCTCGCGCAGCGCGCCGGCTACGACGGCGTCGAGATCATGGGCTCGGAGGGCTATCTGATCAATCAGTTCGTCGCGCCGCAGACGAATCTGCGCGACGACGACTGGGGCGGCTCGTTTCTCAACCGCATCCGCTTCCCGGTCGCGATCGTGCGTCGTACTCGCGAAGCGGTCGGTCCGAACTTCATCATCATCTACCGCCTGTCGATGCTGGATCTGGTCGAAGGAGGCAGCTCGTGGGACGAAGTCGTCGCGCTGGCGCAGGCGGTCGAATCCGCCGGTGCGACGATCATCAACACCGGCATCGGCTGGCACGAGGCGCGGATCCCGACGATCGCGACGATGGTGCCGCGCGCCGCATTCGCCTGGGTGACGCGGCGGCTGAAGGACGCGGTGAAAATTCCGTTGATCGCGACTAACCGCATCAACGATCCCGCCACCGCCGAAGCGGTCCTCGCGCGCGGCGACGCCGACATGGTCTCGATGGCGCGTCCATTCCTCGCCGACGCCGACTTTGTCGCCAAGGCGGCGCACGGACGCGCCGACGAAATCAACACCTGCATCGGATGCAACCAGGCGTGCCTCGACCAGATATTCGAGCGCCAGACGGCGACCTGCCTGGTCAATCCGTACGCGTGTCGCGAAACCGAGCTGGTCTTCAAGCCGGCCGCGGCAAAGCGCAAGGTCGCCGTCGTGGGCGCCGGTCCGGCCGGCATGGCGTGCGCGTTGACTGCCGCCGAGCGGGGCCACGACGTGAGCCTGTTCGATGCCGCGGCGGAGATCGGCGGCCAGTTCAATCTCGCGCGCCGCATTCCGGGCAAGGAGGAATTCGCCGAGACGCTGCGTTATTTTCGCGTGCGGCTGGCGAAAGCAGGCGTCAAGCTGAGGCTCGATCATCGCGCTGCCGCGGCGGACCTGCAAGGCTACGACGAAGTGATTCTGGCTTCCGGCGTCCTGCCGAGAACGCCGGCGATTCCCGGCATCGCGCACGCCAAGGTCGCGAGCTATGTCGACGTCGTCGAGGGGCGATGCGAGCCGGGACGGCGCGTGGCCATCATCGGCGCTGGCGGCATCGGCTTCGACGTCGCCGAGCTCCTGACCGCCGGCGAGCCGGCCGACGGCCATTTGAGCGACGGAGGCGCCGACGATCCGGCGATCGCCGCATTTCGCGACGAGTGGGGCATCGATGCCGGCTACGCTGCGCGCGGCGGCCTCAAGCCCGCGCACGAGCCGCCGCCGCCGCGGCAGGTGTGGCTGCTGCAGCGCAAGCAAAGCAAAGTCGGTGCGGGCCTCGCCAAGACGACCGGCTGGATCCGGCGCACGCTGCTCAAGCGCCGTGGGGTAGTGATGATCGCCGGCGTCGAGTACGACAGGATCGACGACGCCGGGCTGCATATCCGAGTCGACGGCGAGCCCCAATCGCTCGATGTCGACACCATCGTCATTTGCGCCGGACAGGAGCCGCGCCGCGATCTTGTCGCCGCGCTCGAAGCGGCGGGCATCCGCCCCAGGTTGATCGGCGGCGCGGACGTGGCCGTGGAGCTCGACGCCAAGCGCGCGATCGATCAGGGCACGCGCATAGCGCTGGCGCTCTAGAGTCGCTTGCCGGGCGCGCTCAGTACGCGCCGGGAGCCAGACCGAGATCGTCCAGCTCGGCGAGTACGTCGGCTCCGTGCAATGCGGTGTAAACGACGATGGTCAGCAAAAGCAAAATGACGAACGACCAGAGGAGATCGGCCCAAGGCTGATGCCGGCGCTGGCTTCCCGAACCCTGGTGCGGCTCCTCGTCGCGATGCGGGTCCGTACGCGCCGTGCAGTCGGTCTGCACCTTAAGCGGTGATTTGCCGCGGCGACGCGCGAAAAATGCGGGCAATGCGGCCGCGGCGGCGAGCCGGACCGAACGCTCGAGTCCATCGGAAGTCATCGCGCTCCCGGCCACCAGCGCAGTTCCATGCATTCTTTGATCGCAAGCCGCGTGCCAGTCGAGGCCGATCCACGAATGTGTCAGATAACAGTGACTTGCCGCAATCATCGTCGCTGGAAGGGTCTTGCGCCTGCACTATTGCCATGCAACCGGGGTGTTCAGGGCACCACGCTTGTGCGCTGAGCCTTTCGAAGTTAGCGGCGGTCGCGCGGCGGCGCGATCTCCCACGCGGAGAGATCCGCCCGCTGCAGATGCCATTCGGTAGCCTGCTGGAATGCGCGGCCGGCGCGGATCAGGGTCGCTTCGGCGAATGGCGCGCCAAGCAGCTGGACCGCGACCGGGAGCCCGTCCGCCGACATGCCGGCCGGCAGCGACAACGCGCAGATCCCGAGGTAATTGGCGACCCGTGTGAACGTGGCGAGCGGTGTGGCCACTTCGTCGACTTCGTCGACCGCCGTGGCGGTGATTGGCAGAGTCGGCGTCAACAGCACGTCGCGGCCGCGCATCCATTCGGCGAACGCGGCGGCGGCGCGCTTGCGCCGGGCGAGCTCCTCGATATAGTCGGCGGCGCTGATCGCCTTGCCGCCGATCGTGCGCTTGCGCACCCACGGGTCGATCGGCAGCTTGGGGTCTTCGATGTAATCGCGGTGCAGCGCCCACGCCTCGGCGGCGATGATCCTGCCGTTACGCACCATCACGTCCTCGAAGTCGATGGGCACGGCGACTTCGTCGACCAGCGCGCCATGCTCGCGCAGCACGGCGATTGCCTGCTGCAAGGCCCGCGCCACATCCGGCAGCGTATCGGGCGGCAGCTGCTCGGCCGGCAGCGCCGTGATGCGCAGGCGGCGCGCATCCGGCGCGCCTCTCAGCACCCCGTCGAAATCGAGCCGCGGCAGGTTCAGCGTGGCCGGGTCGCGAGGATCCGGGCCGGCCATTGCGGCGGTCAGCAGTGCGGTGTCCTCGACGGTGCGCGCCAGCGGCCCCAGCGAATCGAGCGTCGTCGCCAGCGGCACGACGCCAGCGAGGCTTATCGTGCCGTAAGTCGGCTTAAGGCCAGTCAAGCCGCAGAGTGCTGCGGGGATCCGTATCGATCCGCCGGTGTCCGAGCCGATCGCGGCGGGCGCCAGGCCCGCGGCGACCGCGACTGCGGACCCGCTGCTCGAGCCCCCGGCGACGCGGTGAACGCGCGTGTCCCACGGATTCCATGGCGCGCCCATCGGCTCGTTGCGCCCCCACCCGCCGAAAGCGAATTCGACCATGTGCGTCTTGCCGAGCGGAATCATCCCCGCGGCGAGAAGCCTCTCGACCGCGGTGGCAGTTTCGGTCGCCACTCGTCCGTGCCAGCTCTTCGACCCCGCCGTCGTCACCCGGTCCTTGACGTGCAGCAGATCCTTCAGCGCGATCGGCAGTCCGTGCAGCGGACCGCGGCTCAGTCCCGCCTTGCGCTCCAGATCGGCTGCGGCCGCGCCATCGAGCGCGGCTTCGCGATAGACCTCAATGAACGCGTGCGTGTGTCCATCAAGCGCCGCAATGCGCTCGATGCAGGCGGCTACGATGTCGTGCGATGACGTTTCCCCGGCGCTCAGGCGGCGCGACAGTTCGGTCAGCGGAAGATACGGAAGGTCTTTCGGAATCATGCGGTCGCGCCTATATGCGGGAAATTCGGGGAAATTTGGATCATAGCCGAGCGCAACGTGCGGAGTCCGTCATTCGAGCAGGGTGTTGAAGGCCGACCGACGTTCCTAGGCGCGCTTCACGGCAAAGCCGAAACTCGCGACCGACAGCACCGCCATTGCAAGCAGCACGAGCAAGCCCGCGGCCGTCGCCGATTCGGCGACGGCGAGTGGTGCGAATGCGAACGGGGCGATCGCCCGCGCGAACAGCGCCGGCGCGGCCAGATTGCCCAGCGTCCCTCCATACCCGGCGCGGCCGAACAATTCGGCCGGCACGGTGCCGCGGACGATCGTGACCACGCCGTTGCTGCCGCCGAACAGAACGGCGAACAGCAGCGCCAGCGCAACCTGTCCGTTCAGTGCAAGCAGCACGACGACCGCGACGACGAGCAGCGACAGCGCGGCCATGCCTATCGAGCGCGAGGCGAAGCGCCGGCCGATCGCAAATTCGAGCAAGCGCCCGGCAACCTGCATCGGTCCGAAGAACGTCCCGACCCACACCGCGGTGGCGAGGCTCAGGCCTTTGCCTTGCAGGAGTGTGATCAGATGCACGGTCAGTACAGAGACGATAAAGCCGTTGAACGCGAAGGCGATCGCCAGCCAGACGAAAGCCGCGCGGCGCTTGGCAGGGGGAAGGTTGCCGCGCCCTTCTGCCGCGCCTGCTTTGCCGTGGTCGACCGATCCGGTGCTCGGCGGAATGAAAAGTAGATGCAGCGGCAGGCAGAGGGCGATTTCGAGCGCGGCGAAAATCAGCAGCGTATCGCGCCACCCGAACCACTCGAGCCCTTTGAGTGATGCGGGCCAGAACGCGGTGCTCGCCAGGCCGCCCATCAAGGTCAGCGCGGTCAGCGCCTTGCGATAGCGGGTGCCCGAATGCTGCGACAGCGTGGCGAAGGCGGCGTCGTACATCGTCATCGCCATCGCGACGCCGGCAACCGACCAGGCGAGAAAAAGGGCGATCGTCGAATGGACTTGCGCGATCAGGAACAGCGCAAGCGCGGCCGAGACCGATCCGGCGCTCATGACGGCGCGGCCGCCATGGCGATCGATGGCCCGGCCCACGAAAGGCGCGGTCAACGCGGAGATCAGCAGCGCTAGCGAATAGGCTCCGAAGAGCATAGCGGCCGAAATGCCGAGCTCCTCGCGCATGCTGGCACCGAGTACGGCGATCGAGTAGTAGAGCGTGCCCCATGAGACGATCTGTGTAAGGCCCAGCGCCGGTACCAGCCGCCACACGGTCGATCGAGTCATCACCCAATGGTACCGTGAAGGCGGGCGGGGGCGCGGCGCGGCACTTGACGTCGGCGCTGCTGCCCCCATATCTGCGGTTCAGGAGACCACGACCATGCCTACCCGCAACCTGCAGCGCGTCATCGAAGCCATTCCCACCTCGGACGGCGCCGGCGTCAAGCTTCAGCGCAGCCTCGGCCAATCGAACTGGGCCCGACTCGATCCTTTCCTTATGCTCGATCATTTCTCGACCGAAAATCCAGACGACTACATCGCCGGCTTTCCCGCGCATCCGCATCGCGGCTTCGAGACGGTGACCTATATGCTCGACGGGCACATGCGCCACCAGGATCACCTCGGCAACATCGGCGATCTGAAAGCCGGCGGCGTGCAGTGGATGAGCGCGGGCCGCGGCATCATCCATTCCGAAATGCCGCAGCAGGAAGCCGGCCGGATGCGCGGTTTTCAGCTCTGGATCAATCTTCCGGCCAAGGAAAAGATGAAGGCCGCCGGCTACCGCGACATTCAGTCGAACGAAATTCCGGTGGTCGAGCTGACCGGCGGCGCAAGGGTCAAGGTCATCGCCGGAACGCTGGACAGCGAAGGCAAGCGCACGCCCGGCCCGATCCAGGGACTGTCGACCGATCCGCTGTACTTCGACGTCGAGCTTCCGGCGGGTGCGACGTTTCGCCATGCGCTGCCAGCCGGCCATCATGCCTTCATCTACCCGTTCGAGGGATCGGTCGCTGTCGGCGCGGAGGGCTCGCAGAAGATTCTTGCGACACACCATGCGGGGATTCTGTCGGATGGTGACGAGGTCGAATTTTCCGGGGGACCCGATGGTGGCAGGGTCATCCTGCTCGCCGGCCGGCCTCTGCTCGAGCCGATCGTGCAGTACGGACCGTTCGTGATGAATACGCGCGAAGAAATCGAGCAGGCGGTGCGCGACTATCAAAGCGGCACGCTGACCGGCGAGGCGGCCGCCCGGGCCTGAAACCGGAGGCGCATGTGCGTTTGTAAAAAACCCCGCAGCTGCGGGGTTTTTTTGCGATGCGAAGCGTGTCAGCCGTTCGGTTGGCGCTGAACGATCGCGTTGTCGATACAAGCGTCGCGCTGCGACTGGTCGCGCTCCTGCACGCATTGGCGCAGCGCCTCACGGTAGCTTTTCTCCTCGGCCGGTACGGCTTCCTGCTGACGAGGAGATGACTTATGCGTGCGGTGCGCAGCCGCAGGCTGCGTCGCATCGGACTTCGGCGCTGCCGTGCCTTGCGATGTGGCGTTCGCATCTGCCGCCATCTTGTCGGTCGGCTGCTCCGAAGGCTGCGCCGGCATCGTCGTAATCGCGCCTTTTGCCGCCGGCACGCGCGAGTTGTTGTCCGGCGCGTTTTGCGCGCCGGCTGCGCCGACGAGCAGGGCCAGACTCGCGCCCAACAGGATTCGGTAAGGGTGACTGATCATCGTGGTCTCCATCGAAGTTTGGTTTTCCGCGCCGATCAAGCGCAGGCCTCCCCGCGACTTACCTCACCGACTATCCGCTGAAGGCCCCCTCCCGAGTATCGGACGACTTCTGATTCGAACGTAGGAGGGGCGGCGATAGCGTGCCTAGCTCACGTAGGACCTCCGCCTAGGCCGGCCGCGCCGGAGTCGGCGGGACGAAACAGACAGGCGCCGATGGCGGGGATGCCGCTTTCGGCACACGATTGAGTTCATATCCAATCGCCGGCGAGGCTTGGAAAGGAGATGGCATGAATCGCACATCGACCCGAAACCTGATGCTGATCGCACTGGCCGTATTCGCAGGCGCCGTCCGCGCCGATGTCACCGCAGGTCCGCCTGTGACCAACTCGGCCGAGCCCGCGCAGGGATTCATCGTTGCCGTTCCACCGGATAACAACGCCGCCGCCGCAAACAAATTCGCCGAGGAACCGCAACGCCTGCCGCCAACCGAAGTGCAGGCTTACCGCGAAGACCGTGCTGCCTGTGACCGTCGCCAGGGCACCGGGTTGGAGGCGTGCCGCGCGCAGCTCGCCAACAAGTATGCTGAGATGGACAAGCTTTGTCGCAGCACCGCGGCCGCCGAATTCCCGACCTGCATCAAGAGCGCTTATTCGGCCGACTGAACTGTCGCCCGCTGCATCGGCGCAACCAACTCTCCTCAGCCGAGTTGCGCCGCTCGACCCTTGGATCGTCAGGGGCGAGAAAATCCCTGACGGGATTTTAGCGAGCTCGTGTTACGGCGTAAAATCGAGCCTTGATCGCAGGATCGCGCGCACGCGGAGACGTTCAGCGTCACGCATGAATTCCTGGCATGGATGCTGGGTGTGCGCCGGGTCGGCGTCACCGGGGCGGCTAGCGCTCTGCAGCGCCAGAATCTGATCAGCTACAGGCGCGGCGTGGTGACGGTGCTCAACCGGCGCGGCCTGGAGGCTGCGTCGTGCCCCTGCTACCGGATCAACAAGAACGTCTACGACCGGATGCTGGGCTAACGCACGATCACGCAGTTGGCGCCGGTCCACAGCGCATTCGGCGCCGGTGCCTCGATCGTCACCCGCAGTTCCCTGATCTTGATCCCGTTGCGCTGCTCGACCTCCTTGATCACATCGGCCAGCAACGGCCCCACGATGTCGCAGAGCTCTCTTTCAGCGTGGGCATACGGGACGAAGTTCTCGCTGACAGTCGACATGGGGCCGGTTGAGCTTGCGCGGATCAAGACGAGCGGTAAGTTATGTGCGTCGCATCGTGCGATGTCAAGTTTGTACGGTAACGAACAGTGACTTCCGCGCCGACGCCGCCGGGGATTGAAGGGGTGAGCTTGGCAGTCGACCGCTGGTCGTGCGCGCCCGGCGGATCCAGCTCGCGAGACTGCCCTCGGGCCGCTCCCTTGACGACGGCGAGCGCGGCGGTCTAGGCTTTTTGCTTCGACCCGGCGCCTTTTACCTTCGGCTAGACCGGTCGGCAAGGGGAGATCTCGATGACGGCCGGCGCGCCATACTCGCTCTCCCAACTTGAGATAGATGCATGAGCTGCCTGCCGGGCTGTGATTTTTGCGAGGACGGGCCCTCATGGGCTCTCCGGACCGATGAACTTTCGGCCGCGCAAGCTGACTCTCTTCATACCGTCTGCATTGCCGACTCGCCCGCCGGGATGCGCGAGCATACGACGCGGCCCCTCTGGAGGAGACCATCGATGAAACGCCTGTTTGCCTTATCCGTATTGTTGTCGCTCGCGCTTGTTTCGCTGCCTTCGATCGCGTGGATCCGCAGCCCTGCCACGACCTTTGCGACTCTGCCGGCGGGCGCCACGCCGCCTGAAGGGATCGCGGTCGATGCGAGCGGCAATGTCTATGTTTCCACGTTCGGATTTCCCGAGCCCCCCGAAGTTTCCACCGATCCCGGACGCATCGTCGTGTTCAATTCGCACGGCAAGCTGCTGCGTCAGCTTATCGTCACCGGCGCGAGTCCGCATCTGCTCGGCCTCGGTGTTAATCCGTCGACACAGGCACTTCTGGTCGCGGACTTCGGCGCAGGGAAGGTACTAAGCGTCAATCCGCTGTCGGGCGCCTCGCAAGTGTTCACCGACATCGGTCCCACGTCGGGCCTGAACGCGCTGACATTCGATAGCGCCGGCAACGTTTATGTCTCGGACTCGTTCCAGGGCATCGTGTGGCGAACCGGCCCCTTGGGCGGCGCGGCCGTCGCCTGGGCGACCGATCCGCTGCTGGCCACCACCGGCGTGCCGCCGTTCGGCGCCAACGGACTCGCCTTCAATAGCGATGGCACGCTGCTTTACGTCGCCAACACCGGAAGTGATTCGGTGGTGAAAATTCCGGTATCGGGCGGCGCGGCGGGAGCGGCGTCGGTACTGGCGTACAGCATCAACGGCGCCGATGGTGTAGCCGTCGACGCCAGCGACAACATCTGGGTCGTCGCCAACCAGTCCGACGAGATCGTCGTTCTCGATCCCACCGGCAAGGCGATCGCCAAGCTGGGTGATTTCGACGGCATCGACGCGAAGGGAGCGGCGCGCGGCCTGCTTTTCCCGGCGAGTCTGGTGTTCAGCGGCGAGTCGGTGCTGGTCACCAATCTGGTGCTCGACCTGGAAAAGGTCTTCGGTTTGCCGACGGTCGATTCACAGTGGGCGGCGCAAGTGACGCGCTACACCGTCAGCAAGATCAACCGGCACCTGCCGCCGTTTCGCGGGTCCAAGGGGGAATAGTCGTGGTGGAGGGGGACGATCGGTTGCGGCGGACGTTGCGCAACCGACGTCCGGAAGAACAGGCGCTGCCTTGATGCCCGCCGTCGTGCACCGGAGCGTCCTCGGATTCGAGCACGCCGATACGCTGCGCCGCATGTGGTGGCACACGCATGCCGATCCCGAAACCTTGCGTCAGTTCCAGCTGCGCAAGCTGCGAGTGTTGCTTGCGCACTGCAGCGCACATGTTGCGGCGTACCGCGAACACTGGCGATCGTCGAAGCTCGATCCGGCCGGCGTCGCGACGATGCAGCACATCGAAGCCTTGCCGACAATCGGCAAGGACGATCTGCGCGACCGCCCAGTCGCCGAGACGTTGGCCGACCGCGCCGATGTGCGAAAGCTGGTGCGGCATACGACCAGCGGGTCATCGGGCAAGCCGTTCGACATCTATCGTGCGCCTCGCGAAGATCATCTGTTGAATTTCTTTCGCTTGCGCGCGTACACGGAAGCCGGTCTGCGTACCTTCGATCGCATCGCGCGCTTCAGCCAGCTTCCGCTCGACCATGCGCCGCGCCGCTGGCCCGGGCGGATCCGGCAGGCGCTCGGCATCCATCGTGAGCAACGATTCGATGGTTTGGCGCCAGCGCAAGAGCTCATCGCAAATCTGCTCCGACACCGGCCTGACGTCATATGCGGCTACCCTTCGACGCTGCGCCACGTTTCGGCCCGGATGCAGGACGACGCGCGCGGGATTCGGCCGCGGCTGATTTTTTGCGGAGGCGAGGTCCTCGATGCGGCGGCGCGGTGCAAGATCGAGGGCGCGTTCCTGGCGCCGCTGGTCGATTTCTATGGCGCGCACGAATTCAATCTGCTCGCATGGCAATGTCCGAACGGCAACGCTTATCACGTCTGCGACGACAACGTGCTCGTCGAGATCGTCGGCGAAGACGGACGTGCGGTGAAGCCGGGGGAGATTGGCGAAGTCGTTGCGACGGCGCTGCACTCGTACACGATGCCGTTCGTTCGTTACCGCACCGGCGATCTTGCAATGCGCGGGGCCGAATCGTGCGGCTGCGGCCAGCCGTTTTCCAACTTGCGCGAAATCCAGGGACGCGGCGTCGACTATCTGCGCCTGCCGAAAGGGCGCCGCGTCCATCCGTACGCCATTACCGTACATCTCGCGGAGAGAGAGTCAGCTTGGGTAGCGCAGCACCAGATCGTGCAGACCTCCGACGGCGGGGTTTGGCTCAATATTCAACCGTGCGGGCAGCCGCGACCCGAAGACCTCGAACGCGTGCGCGGCATCGCGCGCGGGATCCTTGGCTCCGAGGTCCAGTTCGAGCTGGCGCTGGTCGATCACTTCCCACCGCATCCCAGCGGCAAGTTCCAGCCCTACGTGTCGATGGTCGAGCGGACCAGAACGACCGACCCGACCGCGGCGCGAGTTCCTGGCACGGCGGGCGACATCCGCCCAACGCCGGCGGATGCCGCGCCGGGCGCACGCGTCGTTTGACGCGTGCGGATTCAGGTCTTCAGGTTTTCCTTGAAAAATGCAATCGTGCGCGACCACGCGAGCTTGGCGGCGGCCTCGTCGTAACGCGGTGTCGTATCGTTATGGAAGCCGTGGTTCGTCCCCGCGTACATGAACATCTGATATTTGACGCCGTTCGCCTTTAGCGCCGCCTCGAACGCCGGCCAGCCAGCATCGATGCGCTGGTCCAGTTCCGCGTAATGAGTAAGCAGAGGCGCCTTGATTTTGGCGGTGTCGGCTGCACTCGGCTGGAGTCCGTAAAACGGCACCGCCGCCCCCAGATCCGGCATCCGCGTCGCCAGGATGTTGACGATGTCTCCGCCGTAGCAAAATCCGACC
>Ga0207683_10000337_pt1 | contig 42679 bp, 39 predicted proteins | sample KBSM73metaG_FD_184333 | JGI IMG/M metagenome (GOLD analysis project Ga0207683, IMG submission 184333) | Miscanthus rhizosphere microbial communities from Kellogg Biological Station, Michigan, USA - KBS M7-3 metaG (SPAdes) (version 2) | ecosystem: Host-associated > Plants > Roots > Rhizosphere >... | reverse complement strand
GCCGAGAAAACTACGCACGCACTTGCGCTATGCGCGTCCATGGCGGCGGGACTCAAATCGAACCTAGGATCGATGGCCAAGCCATTGCATATTGGCCAGGCCTCGCGCAGCGGTTTACTCGCGGCATTGCTCGCTGCGGGAGGTTACACGGGAAACGCCGACGCCCTCGAGCACCACCAGGGGTTCCTCGAAGTGTTCAATGGCGCAGGCACATACGACGTCGAACGCATACTTGAGAAATGGGGAACGCCGTGGGATATCGAAATGCCCGGTATCGCCATCAAGCAGTATCCATGCTGCCTCAGCACGCAGTCCGCAGTCGATCTTATGCTCCGGCTGGTGGTCGAGCACGACGTCGAGGCGAACGACGTAACGCACGTAACCGCGCGAATATCCGGGCGACGTCTGGAGCACACCAACCGCCCGCAGCCGCGCAGCGCGCTCGATGCAAAGCTCAGCATTCAGTACGTGCTGGCGCGCGCGCTCACCGATCGCTGTTTATCCCTCGAGCATTTCGAAGGCGACGCGTATCGAGCGCCTGTCGCACAGCGCGCGATGGAGCTGATCAATCCGGCCCCGTTCAGCAGCGAGCATGAGCAATCTGAATTCGGCGCGGATATCACCATCAAACTAAAAGATGGTCGCAACCTTGCCGGAACGATTGACCGTCCGATCGGTCACTCGAGCGGCGAACCGCTGGCCGCCGACCTGATCACAAAAAAATTCATGGCCTGCACGATACGCACGCTCGGCAAACAAGCCGCTGACGATATCGTGCGCGCAGTGGCCGATTTTGAGAATGTCAGCAACGTGCGGACGTTCATGGCGTTGCTCGAAGGCGCGCGTCGAGACGAGGATACAAATACAAGATAGGCGCGTTCACGCAGCGCGCGGCGGGCGGGCGGAGTCGCGCGCCAACGCTAATCGACTTTCACACCTGCAGCTTTCGTCACCTTGCCCCATTTCATGAGCTCCGCGTCGATGAATGCGCGGAATTGCGCGGGCGTGTTGGCTATAGTTTCCGCACCGACGGCCGCAAACCGTTCGCGCAACTCGGGCGTTGTCATCGCTTTCACCATCTCTGCATTCAGCTTGTCGATGATGGACTTGGGCGTACCCGCGGGCGCATGAAAGCCATACCATGACCCGACTTCAAATCCCGGCAAGCCGGCTTCGCTCACGGTCGGAACGTCGGGCAACAGCGGAGACCGGTCGGGCCGCGCTGCGCCAAGCGCACGCAGCTTGCCTGCTTTGACCTGTGGAACGATCGGCGGCGGGCTCTCGATTGCAAGCTGCACCTCACCGCCAATCACCGCCGCAACGGACGGCGCGCCGCCCTTATATGGAACATGCGTGAGGGTGACGCCGGCCACCGACTGGAACAGCGCGCCGGCGAGATGACTTGGACTCGCGTTGCCCGCCGATGCGAACGTCAATTGCCCTGGTTTTGCTTTTGCAAGCGCGATGAGTTCCTTGAGCGAGGTCGCGGGGACGGACGGGTTGACGACGAGAAAGAACCAGCTGGTTGCCGCAAGCGTGATGGGCGTCAGATCTTTGACCGGGTCGTACGGCAGCTTGGAGTAAACGAAGGGACTGATGATGAGCGGCCCGAAATTGCTCAACACGAGCGTATAGCCGTCAGAAGGCGCTTTCGCAACCAGATCCGTCCCGATGTTTCCACCAGCGCCCGCGCGGTTATCGATGACTACCGGTTGACCCCACGCTTCCGCGAGCTTCTGTCCAACTGCGCGTGCAATGATATCGGTCGGTCCACCGGGTGGAAACGTCACGACGATTCGAATGGGCCGATCCGGATAACTTCTGACGTTATCCTGCGCCCCGGCCGCCGATATAGCAACAATCGCGACCAGCGCGAGCGCGGACTTCAATATGCCCGGCATGTATTCCAGCAACTTAACTCAACGCCGGCGAGCGACTACGGTTTCTCGTACGCTACGAAGACGCTTTTGCCGCCCTTGATGATCCACTGACCCATGCCGCGCCCGAGCTGATCGCCACCCGGCGTAAAGTCACACGTCGATCCTGCTCCGCTGAAATTGGTCGGCTTGCCGTCGCGAATCAGTTTGAGGGCATCGACAACGTCGTCGACGTTTTGCCCGGGGCCGTTGCAGACCGGAATGATTTGCTTTGACCAATCGGCTGCGACCGGGCTTTTCGCCTTTTCCATTGCCATCGCGACAACCGCAATCTGGTCATGCGTATTCGGCGGAAAAAGATACACGCGGTCGGCAGGCGCGCCCATCAGCTGGAGAAACTTTTTGTATCCGGGCGCCGCTGTATCGGGCATCGGCTGAAAATGTCGTATGCCTTCGGCCACCTGCGGCCCGACGGCCTCGACGAATTTTCCCTCTGCATCGGCCATGATCGAAAGCGCGATGATCTTGCTCTCGAATCCGCCGCGATAGACCTCTTTCATGATCGAGACGAAATCCGGCAGCAGCCCGAAACAGCACACCGCATCAGGTTTCTTGCCGAAGATGCGCTCGACTTCCGCGCGGTACGAAGGCTGCTCGGGGTTATAGATAAGCGAATCCGTAACGGTGCGTCCGGCGCTTTTCATCTGGTCCTCGACCGTCTTCATGATGGGCAGCACAAAAGCGTTTTGCAGACCCATGATGCCGATAGATTTGAAGCCCAATCGCTGCACGGCGCGGCCGATCACCACGCCCCAATCGGTTGCCTTCATCTGAAACCGCCAGATGTAACCCTGCGTATCGCCCTCGGTGATTGCATTGGCGGCGCTCGAGACCATGAGCACCGTTTTGTTCTGCATTGCGATGGGCCGCGAAGACATCCCTTCAGGCGTGCCCCAGTAGCCGACGAGAGCCTGGCACTTCTGCACGTTGATAAACTTCTGCGACAGATTGGCGGCGACCGAAGCACTCGACTCCGAGTCTTCAATGAAAAGCTCGAGCTTGCGACCGCCGAGAATGCCGCCGGCGTCGTTTATTTTCTTAACCGTGCGCTTCGCAGCCTCTGCCATATCGGGCCCGTAGGCACCGGCATTGCCCGTCATCGGCAGCGCGACGCCGATGGGAATGGTGGCGCCCTGCGCATGCGCGAGATTGAGAAACGGCGCACTGAAGGGCGTTACCGCCGCTGCGCCTAGTGTTTTGAGGATTCTGCGGCGAGTCAGTTTTTTCATGTGATGCACTCCCTCGTTATCGAAGCATGTACCGCAGCAAGGACGCGGTCTTTTCAGGATTCGCTTTTCAATCGGTATTCGCGCATGAAGCCCTGCGGTCTGAAAATCAGCAGAAGTATGAGGCCGACGCCCACCATGATAATGCGAATCGCCGCAAGCTGGTCCGAATCAAGTATCGGGATCAGGTCTTTTATAAAGCGTGAACCTTCGAGCAGCACCATCACTGCGGCCGCACCGAAAATCACGCCGGCATGGGCGCCCCGCCCGCCGGCAATTACCGCCATGAATGCATAGGCGATGACGATATTCGAAAATTGCGTTGGATCAATGTATTGGTAATAAAACGCGTGGAGGGCGCCGGCGAGCCCGATGAAAGCGCCGCCAATGGCGAAGATGCGTACGCGTGCCCACAACACGTGCTTGCCCAACGTCGCAGCTACCACGTCATCCTCGCGCACGGCACGCACAATGCGACCGAACGGCGAGCGTGCAATAACATTTAAAAACCACACGGTAGACAGCAGAAGCACGAACGCAAGCCCGAACTGGAAGTACTGATAGTAGTTGGGAGCGATCACATCGCCGAATGGTCGCGGGACGCCGGTGAGACCCAATGCGCCCTTTGTAAGCCAGTCTTCATTCAATGCGACCAGGCGCAGCATTTCGCCGACGCCCAGCGTTACGATCGCGAAGTAATCTTCCTCAGCCACTCGCAAGGTAATAAGCGCGACGACACCGCATGCAACCGCAACAATGGCCATAGCGCCAACCGTCGCAAAAAATGTATTGGCGCCGCCTTTTAGCATCAATAGCGCGCAACTATACGCGCCCAGCGCGTAAAGCCCCGTCAACCCGAAGTTGACCATGCCGCCAAGCCCCCATTGAAAATTAAGTGCAAGAGCGAGGATTGCCGAGAAACAAACCACCGTCGACATCAAGATCAGAAACGAGATCATGCTATTTCCGAATGTAAGGCTGGCCGAACAGGCCTTGCGGGCGGAATATCAGAATCATCGCGATCACGCACAACGGAATACCGATGCGATAGTTTGGCGGAATTACGAATGTCGCGAGCTCGCTGATGATGCCGATGATAAGAGCGCCGACGAAGGCGCCCAGCGGACTGCCGAGCCCGCCGAGTATCGCTGCCGCAAACACCGTTATCAGATAGTTCGAGCCCATCGGCGGTTCGAGCGCGCGGTCCATGCCGATCAGCACTCCGCCCACCGCGAGCAGTATGCCGGCGATGAACCACGTCCAGCGGATCACGCGCGGGCTTTCAATGCCGCGCACGAGTGCAAGCGCCGGGTTGTCCGCGACCGCTCGCATCGCGCGTCCGATCGGCATGCGCGTGAGCAGCACGTACATCGCCAGCATCGCCAGCGTCGACACCACGATCGTGATCATCTGCTCCCGGTTCATGCGGATATCGAAAAAGCGAAACGGCCGCGCCAACTCGATCGCGAAACTGCGTGCAGTGTTGCCGTACGCCAGGCGGGCGATATTTTCAAGAATGAAGCCGAGCCCGAGGGAAGCCACCATCAATGTGATCGAGCCGCGTTCTCTTAAGGGCCGGAAAGTGAGGTAGTCGACGCCAATCAGCAGACCGCCGAAAGCGACAGCGACTATCGCAGTGGACACCGCAAGCGGCACGCCAAGCTGCACGTTGAGCGCGAATACCATATAGGCCGCAAGCGTCATCATCGAGCCGACTGCAAAGTTGGGAAACTTCAAAACGCCGAATAACAGCGTGATCGCAAGTGCCGGCAGCGTGACGATAATCCCGGTGACGAGCCCGTTGAACGCCGTTTGCAGCATCAGACGGCGATCACTCGACGCGTCACATGCATTGCTTGTAACCGCCAAGCGACAGATGTGCACTTCCCGCTTCGTCGTTCATGCGGCTTCCTCCCGCGCATCACCGAGATAGAGACTACGCAGGTCCGGCATCGCCAGCAACTCGCTGGCAGGCGCTGTCATACGGACACGACCATTCGCCATCACGATACACGTATCGGCGATGCGCAAAGCTTCGGTGGCATTCTGTTCGACCATAAAAATCGATACGCCCCGGGCGTTAACCTTGCGGACGGTCGCAAAAATGTCAGCGATGTATTTCGGCGACAGTCCCGCAGATGGCTCGTCGAGCAGCAATATTTTCGGATGTACGGTCAGCGCGCAGGCAAAGGCCAGCATCTGGCGCTGTCCTCCGCTCAGGTTACCGGCGAGCATGCCGAATTTGGCAGGGAGCTCGGGAAACAGTGCAAGCAATTCGTCATCGAGCGGATTGCTGCTCCTGGTCGCCGTGCGGACGGTCATGAACTCGCGCGCGATCTTCAGATTTTCGAGCACCGTGAGATTGCGGAACACGTTGTATTCCTGCGGCACGTAAGACATTCCGGCGCGAACGCGTGCGGGGGCATTGAGCGCATTCATACTCTCGCCATCCAGCACGATCTGCCCTTGACGCACCGCCAGCAGTCCAACCAGGGTCTTGATGAGCGTCGACTTGCCAGAACCATTCGGGCCGATGATGGCGACGACGCGGCCGCGTCGCACTGTCGCTTCAATGCCTTTGAGAATATCGCCCGCCCCGTAGCCTGCGTGAAGACCTGAAATCGTCAGGATGTCAGTTCCTTCGCCGCTCATGTCGCTGCCTTCGGCAATCTCATGTCACCTTGCCCAGATACGCGCGCATGACGTCGCGGTTTGACACTACTTCATTGAACGTGCCGGACATCAGCGTGCGCCCTTCCGCCAATACATAAATCGGGCTGCACAGCTGCGCAACAACATCCATGTCGTGCTCGATGATCGCGAACGTAAGACCGCCTGCACGCAGTTTTGTAATCGTCTCGGCGAGCGCTTTGCTCATCAGCGGACTCACGCCGGCGGTCGGCTCATCGAGCAGTATCAGCTTTGGATCAAGCATCAGCGCGCGCGAAATCTCGAGCAGTTTCTTCTGGCCGCCCGAGAGATTGCGTGCCGGCTCATTAGCGAGCAGCCACAGGTTGACCTCCTGCAACAGGCGCTTCGCTCGCACAATCGCCACACTCTGCTCGTTACGCACGCGTTTCGGCATCAAGAAATTTCGCCAGACGCTATCGCCGCTTTGCGCGGGACTCGCGAGCAGCATATTTTCGAGCACCGTAAGCTCGCCGAGCTCGCGTGATATCTGGAACGTGCGCACGAGTCCGAGCCGCGCAAGCTGATCGGATCGCAGGCCCCTGATATTGCGGTCCTGAAAACGAATGGCGCCCGCATCCGGCGGCATCAGCGCGCCGAAAACATTGAAGAGCGTCGATTTGCCCGCGCCGTTAGGCCCGATGATGCCAGTGATGCTGCCGGCGCGAATCTGCAGGCTGCATTCATTCAGCGCATGAAAACCGCCGAATGACTTCGAAATCTTGGCCGCGCTCAGCATAAAAGACGATGTTGACGGCACCATATCGTCTTGAAATTCAGTATGCCGGCGGCGCGTTGAATCACTGTTCAGATATTCTTTGTCACGGCAATTCCGGCTTGGCTGCAAGCGACGAGGCGGCGCAATGACGCGTTCATCCCCGATACCCGCGCCGTCCCTGATTGCGCAACCATAAGCGCACCAGATAACGACGCTGTGAGGCGTCCTCATGGTCGACAAACGCGGTGCGGCTGTGGCCGATCTCGCGATTGTTCACGTATTGAATTTGACCGGGCACCATGTAGTGCTCGGCGACAAGCTCCTCGCGCGAGAAGATTTCGTCTAGAGCGTCGATCGCACGCTCCGTCGCCGCATCGAGCGGTTCGCCCAGCATCGCGTACGCATTCTTTACCTGATACGGGGCGAGCCGCGCGCGCAGACGGCCGTCGTACTCGAACATCGGCGCCCGGAAAATCGGGTCCTCGCCCGGGAAATGTTCCTTCTGGCGATCGAAAGGAAAGGGCTGATAGAAACGGGGGAGTAACTGAGGGTAGTCGTCGACCAGCCGGTTGTGGGCGGTCTGAAAGCTGATCATGCGGCTCAATCCTCCACTCTTCGCCTGCCGAAGACAGCATAATCCGACGATCTCCGGCATCGTCTTGTTGTATGCGTTGTCGTTGTGAAAGGTGAGGTCGACGTTGGTCTTGTCAGGCCGGACGCCGGAACCTGGCAGCGCCTGCATTCCCGTGTCGTGCACGTCGTATACCATCGTGCCATCGAGCTTCTGCGCAACAGGGCGCGCGATCAGCGCCGAGAACAGCCAGTACAGCACCTTTGCTTCGTCGAGCGTGATCGCGTCGAGCGGAAGCCGATCGATCAGCGCGAACGACACGCCCTCGACGAGCGCACTCCGCACACGCGCAGCGAGCGCGCGGCAAGCATCAAGCTCAAAGAGGTCAGGCGTGAGCAGCAGCAGCGGCAGCGCATTGCTGCGCAGATCTTCGACGACCGCGAGCAATTCGCGCGTGCAGTCCGCGTCGAGCGCAAATTTCCAGTCCTGCTCGGCAAGCGTGTCCCGCACCCATGATTGTTTTCCTTCGACCCGCTCTGTTAGTATCGCCGCGGGCGATTCGTGACGCATTGAAATAGGCTCCTGTGTAGTTTGTTAATAGATCAGTTAGATATGCGGCGAGCGGCGCAGCTCATTCTGAATGAGGTGAGGCAGCGCAAGCCGCCCTTCACGCAGCAAGCCATGACTTGTTCGGATCCTTTGTGACGCCCTTCTCGAGCGCTTCGAGGATTTTGCGCACGATGAGTATCGACTTATCGGAACGGAGGTGGACTTCAGAGTAGCCATCATCGTCAAACGCAAACATCTTCTGCTGCCGTTCGAGCGCCCATCGATCCTGGTCGACTACTGCCGGGAACATTTCCTTCATACGTTCCATAGTGCTGTGGCCCGCCTGCAGGCTCTGCTGCCCTTTCGGTACGGTGATGGTCCAGCGCCACACGTGGTTGGTTTCATCAACGGGCGTATGCGAGTGATGCAGGATGTAGCCGCGCTCGGCTTTGGTACCGAGCTCTCCCGGCGGAGCGCAGCGCAACTGCACGCGAGTGAGCCCGGGGTTCGACATCTGGTGCGTGTGTATGCGGTCGACGGTTTCGTAGCCAAACCAGTCGACGAGAAACGGCGGATGGCGGTAGTTGCTAACCTTGCGCACCGTCTTGACCGAAGGATTGCCATCGACCTCCTGCTCTATGAACTCGATTGGAATTTTGCTGTTGGCGAGATCCCCGATATTGCCGTCGTGTAACGGATAGAAGTGCGTAATGTCGAGCAGGTTCTCGATCAGCAGCAGATAGTTGGCGGGCACGTGTATCGGCGGACATGTGTAGCTTTCCCATTCGTCATTGACGAATTCGGGCGTGCGCGGCGGCCGCGCCTTGCCCATTCTGTCCGGGTCGCCCATCCATATCCATACGACGCCCTCCTGCTCGATCACCGGGAACGGCTTCAACTTCGCGCGCGAAGGAATCGGCACGTCCATCTGGGACGGGATCGCGACGCATTTGCCGTTGCCGTCGTACGTAAAGCCGTGATACGCGCATTCGAGCGTGCCGTTGGCAAGCAGCTTGCCGCAGGAAAGCGGCATTTTTTTATGCACGCAGCGATCGTCAAAAGCGACGACCTTGCCTTCGCTCGTGCGCCACATCACGACTGGCTTTTTGACGATGATCGTGCCGTGCAATTGATTGGTTTCGAATTCCGGCGTCATGCCGGCGACGTACCAGGCGTTCTTCACAAAACTGTTCGCTGTCATAGTGCCTCCTGACTTTAGCGCGGCTGCGAAAGGGGATGATGTTCACTCAGAGCCATGACTGGCGTTGGCTAATCAATTATAAGTGTTATCCCGGGGTTTGATGGTCGTGGCGTGCACCACCGCTTAGAATAAGCACTCGCCACACGGAACAATCGATGAAAACGTCTGCCGCAGGCCCTCTCTCAGGACTCAAAATTTTAGAATTCGGCCAGATAGCCGCCGGCCCGTTCGCAGGCTCGCTGCTTGCCGATCTCGGCGCCGATGTCGTGAAGATCGAGAAGCCGGACGGCGGCGACGACATGCGCAATTGGCCGCCCATAACGGATGACGGTCACGGCCGCGGCTACAGCGAAAACTTCGCGTCGGTGAATCGCAATAAGCGCAGCATCGCCATTGATCTCAAGGACGCGGCGCAAGTCGGGCGGCTCAAGACACTATGCGCGAAAGCTGATGCAATCATCGAGAACTTCCGGCCGGGTGTGCTCGACAGACTCGGCCTCGGCTATAAGGACTTGAGCGTTGCCTCGCCGCGCCTTGTCTACTGCTCTATCAACGGCTATGGCCATAGCGGGCCATATGCATCCAAGGGCGCCTTCGATGCGACCGTGCAGGGAATGAGCGGCGTCATGAGTGTGACCGGTGAGCCGGACGGTCCGCCGGTCAAGTGCGGCGTACCACTCGGCGACTTTGGCGCGGGGCTTTACGGCGCATTCTGCATCACGGCATGCGTCCTGCGAGCGCGCACGACGGGAAGTGGCGCCTTCATCGATTGTTCCATGCTGGCGGGCCTCCTCGGCATCGCTGCGCTCCAGACGAGCGAGTACTTCGGCACCGGACAGGCGCCGCGACGGCTCGGCTCTGCGCATCCGCGCTCGGCGCCGTACCAGGGCTATCAGGCTAGCGACGCACCGTTCATGATCGCGGCAGGCAATGACAAGCTGTGGTACGACGTATGTGAAGCAGTGGCTCTTCCGGAACTCAAAACAGACACGCGCTTTGCGACAAACACATTGCGCGCGAAAAACCAGAAGGCGCTCGAGAGCATCCTGCAGCCGGTGTTCGTTACACGGACGAAGCTCGAATGGCTGGCGGAATTCGATCGGCGCGGCGTGCCGTGCGCCCCCATCAATACTTATCCGGAAATCCTCAATGACCCTCACGTACAGTTCAACCGGCTGGTGCGCGACATGATGCTTCCGAATGGCCGCAAAACCAAAACCGTCGCGTTTCCCATGAAAATTTCAGACTACGAGTTCAGCGTGTACCGCAACCCGCCGCAACTCGGCGAGCATAACGACGAAGTATTTACGGAATGGCTGGATGACCAACGATAGTCGAGGAGCCGCCATGGCGCGCGTGAGTGATGTCCCGCCCGAAAAAGTTCCTGCGGACGTACGCGATACGTACTTTCGATACGCGAACGGTTACGGCGCCTTTCGAAACCAGGTCGGGGTGTTCGCGCATGTTCCGTCATCCGTGCGCCATCTGATGGGCATGCTGCTCGAATTGCGCGAGCAACAGAACGTGCCCTTCCGCTACATTGAACTGGCCATCGTCACGGTATCGAAGCTCAACGAGTGCCATTACTGTGTCGCCCATCACGCACCGCTGTTAAGCATTGAAGGAATTTCCGCCGCCGGCGCCGAGCGCATACTCGACTATGAAACCCACCCGGAATTCGACGAAGTGGACAAGCTCGTCGTGGAGTATGCAATGCAGGTCACGAATACTCCGCAGCGTATTCGCGACAGTGTGTTCGAGCGCCTGCGCAAACATTTCACTGAAGCACAGATCGTCGAACTCACGCTGCGCATTTCTCTGTGCGGATTTTTCAATCGCTTCAACGATGCATTGATGATAGATGCCGAGCCTGACGCTTCGGCGCATTTTTAGATCGCCGGAGTCATAACGATGCCCGTAACCAAGAACTGGCGTTCAGTGAGATAAACGCTGCCGGCTCATTCCAAGACACCATGATCATGCACATCATCAACAAGCACGCAGCGCGTTATCCCGACTGAAGACCAGCCATTTCAAGGGTCAGCAGGCGACATCCTCTGTTGTATTTGAATCGCCCGGGGCCTGAGATGTCGACTGCACTCATCGCTGTTTTCATCGCTGTGTACGCAGCGATCGCGCTCGAGCATCCGCTCAAGATCAACAAATCGGCATCGGCGCTGATTGGCGCAGGGTTGCTGTGGACCATCTACGCGTTGGCTACGAGCGATGCGCAGCTGGTGGGCAGGCAGGTCGGCGAATCGTTGATAGGCACAGCTCGCATTGTGTTCTTTCTCATGGGCGCCATGGCGGTCGTCGAGGTTGTAGATGCGCACAACGGGTTCGACGTCATCACTCGGCGCATCAGGACGAACAAACTATCGTCGTTGATGTGGTTGGTGGGATTCATCACATTTTTTCTCAGCGCCGTCCTCGACAACCTGACCACTACGATCGTGATGATCGCATTGATGCGCAGGCTGCTCGCCAAGCACGAGGATCGCATGTTCTTTGCCGGCATCATCGTTATCGCTGCAAACTCCGGGGGAGCGTGGTCGCCCATCGGTGATGTAACGACCACGATGCTGTGGATTGGCGGACAAATCACCTCACTGGCAATCATCAAGTCAGTGATTCTGCCATCGCTGATGAGCTTGATCGTACCACTGGGTATTACGGCTTGCGCCTTGCGCGGGCGCGCCGTCGAGCCTCCGCAGCTGTCTGCTGATGGCAACTACCATCCGCGCACCACTGACTTTGAATGCTACCTGATGCTCTTTATAGGCCTCGGCGTCTTGATAGCGGTACCCGTCTTCAAGACTGTCACGAGTTTGCCGCCGTGGATGGGCATTCTGACTGGCTTGGGCATCGTTTCGTTGGTGGGCGACTTATTGCATCGCCACAAGGAAGACCGATACAAGCAACACCTCACGCTGGCCCATGCTCTGAGCAGGATCGACATGAGTTCGATCGTGTTCTTCATCGGTATCCTGATCGCCGTCGCGACACTCGAACACACGCATATCCTTGCATCTTTGGCGCAGTCGCTTCACCAGATCGTGGGTCGGCAGGACGTTATCGTGCTCATCATCGGCATCGTGAGTGCGATCGTCGATAACGTGCCTTTGGTAGCAGCTTCAATGGGCATGTATAGCCTGGCGGAGTATCCACCTGATCATTTTTTATGGCACTTCATGGCTTACTGCGCCGGGACCGGCGGATCAATCCTTATTATCGGTTCTGCCGCCGGCGTGGCCGCAATGGGTATGGAGAAAATCCAGTTCTTCTGGTATGTCAAGAAAGTAAGCGGGTTGGCATTCGTTGGTTATATCGCCGGCGCCGGCTCCTATCTCGTGCAATACCAATTGCTTCATTGACGTACAGCCCATGAGGTTCGCCACGCAGTCGCATGGAAGCGGCGCCAGCGACACTCAATTGGATTGATCGGAGCACGATGTCCGCTTGCCGAATTGTGATGTCTATGCTGACCACGCGTGCAACGTTGTAGAGCGCGCACTTCTGAGTGGTGGCGCACTGTTACCGCCCGCGATTGCCGCCATAGACCATGACGTCCATAGCAACGCGTCAGGTGGCAGCGTTAGCGTTATGATCTACGCTGGCAGCCCGGAGCGCGGAAATTGAACGTCACGATGGATGACTTTGACATGTTTGTTCGATTGTTGAGTGCCGTGCTCGCTGGCGGCGTTATCGGCTACGAGCGCTCATATCACGGAAGGCCGGCCGGCTTCCGTACCCACGCACTGGTGTGCACTGCGTCGAGCCTTCTTATGCTGGTGACCGTTTACGAAGCGCACTGGGTTCACGCCGGTGCACATGCGTTTACGTTGGATCCTACGCGTATGGCCCAGGGCATCATGACGGGCATCGGTTTTCTCGGCGCCGGCGTCATTGTCAAAGAAGGGCTCACAGTTCGTGGCCTGACGACGGCTGCGTCCATATGGATCACTGCGGCGATTGGCATCCTGGCAGGAATAGGGTTTTACTTTCCCCTGCTGATGTCCGTGGTCATGACGTTAGGCGTGTTATCACTATTCCGCCTGATCGAAGCACGCATGCCCACTCAGGTCTACTATCACTTCGACGTGCGGTTCGCGCGCAGCGCAGGCATGAGCGAGGCGGCTTTGCGCACCATGATCGAAGAGCACGGATTCAGCATTGCTAATTTCAGTTATCGTCTTGATGGCGAAGGCCGCATACGACGCCATAGCATGGTGCTTCGCGCAACCGACCGGTCGAGCGCATCGCGTCTTTCCGAGACGCTGGACGCCAACGAGATGGTGCTCGAATTCCGCATCGCTCCGATGGGCGACTAGCACGATCCGCTAGCAACGCGCTGACGCTTAGTCAGGAGCGGCTCATTACCCGAACACGGTCGGTCCGACCATTTACTCGGAAGCGATACCCGCCTGCCTGGCTACTCGCTGCCATTTTTCGATTTCGGCTTTGATGACAGCGGCGTGTTGCTCGGGGGTGTTGCCGACAGGATCCGCGCCTCGTTCAATAAGCTCTTTACGCACGCCCTGATCGTGCAGCGCTTTCACAAGTGCTGAGTTGAGCTTCTCTACAATCGGTCGCGGCATACCGGCGGGCCCGAGCAGGCTGAATCCGCTGTTGACGATGAAACCGGGAACGCCTGCTTGCTGCATCGTCGGCACGTCGGGCAGCGATGCCGACCGCGCCTCGCCGCATTGAGCGATCATGCGCAGCTTGCCGCCACGTACATGCTCGATAACCACCGGTATGCTTGCGATGGTCATCTGCACATGGCCCGCAATCAGATCGACAGTCGCAGGAGCGACGCCCCGGTAGGGCACGTGCACCAGTTTAATCTTCGCCTGCGTGTTGAGTAATTCTCCGGCCAGGTGTCCGAGTGTCCCCGGGCCTGCGCTGGAAAAAAATATCTGGCCGGGACGCGTGCGAGCAAGCGCAATGAATTCGCGCAAGTTGTGCGCCGGTAGCGAAGGATGCACCGCCATCGCAGCAGGAATATCGACCACCAGACCCAGGGGCGTGAAGTCATTGACGCTGTCGTACGGCAGCTTTTTGATCAGCGCTGGATTAAACATGAAGCTGGCTGCGACGATCGCCAGCGTATATCCATCGGGCGGGCTTTTAGCCGTGATGTCGGCGCCGATGACGCCGCCAGCGCCCGGACGGTAATCGAGAACGAGTTGCTGGCCCAGAATCTCTCCCATCTTCGGCGCCAGCAAACGAAACACGATGTCGCTATTCCCTCCGGGCGCCGCGGGATTGATCACGCGAATAATCTTGCTCGGATAATTTTGTGCGCCAGCGGCCGCGCAGCAAAGAATCATGACTGCCGCGATTAACAATCTATTCATGAGTGGGTAGTGGTCATCATTGATTTGTATCGATGTGCTGTACGGGAGGATCGCTTTTCTGTTTTTTCATGCTCTGCGCGCCCACCTCGGAGCGTGTGATGGCACGCGCGGATGCGAAGTATATCGCGTGATAAGTGTGCAGCCATGCTGCAACCGTTACAATAGGCGCCCTGCCCGGGGCGTCTGCCTCTGCGTTTTGAAAACAACAGCGCACTTAGGATTGTTCAAATGAAACCTGCAGATTCTTTACTTAGCCGCAGCGGCGGTCAGCTGCTCGTTGATGCGCTGAAGGTGCACGGTGTGGACATGGCGTTCGGCGTTCCCGGTGAGAGTTATCTCTCGGTGCTCGATGCATTTTATGAATCCAGCAAGGACATCAGATTCATTATCTGCCGCCAGGAAGGCGGTGCAGCGAATATGGCGGAGGCGTACGGCAAACTCACGGGCCGCCCGGGCATTTGCTTTGTGACACGCGGACCGGGCGCGACGAATGCCAGCATCGGCATTCATACCGCATTTCAGGATTCGACACCGCTCATTCTTTTTATCGGCCAGGTGGACACCGAGGTGAGCGAGCGCGAAGCGTTCCAGGAGATCGACTACCGCCGCATGTACGGGCAGATGGCGAAATGGGTGGCGCAAATTGATCGGCCCGAACGCGTTCCGGAAATGATTAGTCACGCGTTTCATCTCGCCGTGTCGGGCCGGCCCGGACCAGTGGTGCTCGCGTTGCCTGAAGATATGCAGACCGCGCGCGCAACCGTTGCGAATAAGGGCCGATATCAGCGCGTTGCCGCACATCCCGGCGCCGACGACATGCAGAAGCTGCGCGAGATGCTGGCGCGCGCCGAACGCCCGTTTGTGATCGTCGGCGGCGGCGGATGGAATAAGAAAGCGTGTGACGACCTGCAGGCTTTTGCGCAAGCAAACGCCCTACCCGTCGCCGCGTCGTATCGATGTCAGGATCTCTTCGACAACCGTCTGCCAAATTATGTGGGTGATGTGGCCGTCGGCATGAATCCGGCGATCGAGCAACGCATTCGCAATTCAGACCTGCTCGTTGCGATCGGGCCGCGCCTGGGTGAATGGACCACGATCAACTACACACTCATTGATATCCCGCGGCCGAAACAGAAATTCGTTCATGTGCATACCGGCGTCGAGGAGCTCGGCCGCGTATATCAGGGTGATCTTCTGATGAATGCAGGGATGCCGGAATTTGCAGCAGCTGCTCGCGCCCTGACGCCCGTCAAATCGCCATGGGTGGAATCGACCCAAGCCGCGCGTGCCGAGTACGAGGCATGGCAGAAGCCGGTCACCGTACCCGGTTCGCTCAACATGAGCGAAGTGGTCGCGTTTCTGCGTAAGCGCCTGCCCGCCGAAAGCATACTGACGAACGGTGCGGGTAATTTTTCGCTCTGGGTACATCGCTTCTATCAGTACACGGGATTTCGCACCCAACTCGGCCCGACCAGCGGCGCGATGGGCTATGGCGTCCCGTCAGGCGTCGCGGCGAAGCTCGTTCATCCCGATCGGCCGGTGATTGCATTTGCAGGTGACGGCGACTTCCTCATGAACGGTCAGGAACTCGCGACCGCGGCACAGTACGACGCCAAGGTGATTTTCATCGTCGTGAACAACGGGATGTTCGGCACGATTCGCATGCATCAGGAGCGGCATTATCCGGGGCGCGTCATCGGCACCGGCCTGCGCAATCCTGACTTTGCAGCCCTGGCCCGTGCCTACGGATTGCATGGCGAGATTGTCGACACTACAGCCGCATTTGAGCCTGCGTTCGAACGTGCATGGAATGCGAAGACGGCAGCGCTCTTAGAGCTCCGCATTGAACCCGACTCCATTTCGCCACGCACGACGCTGTCGGCAATTCGCGCGCAGGCGTTGGCAGATCAAAAGTCGTGAATCGTAGACAACACGAAAGTCGTTTGCGCTGAAAGGTAAACTTTGATTCGCTACATCAACGAAGCAGAAGTCGAAAAACTTCTGCACATGCCGGAAACGGTAGAGCTCGTAGAGGCTGCGCTCAAGGCTCGCGCTGACGGCCGCGCAGTGGATGTGCCGCGCGTGCGCGTGCGCACACCTGCCGGCACCTTGCATGTCCTAGAAGCCGGCGCTCCTGATCTCAAGCTGATTGGCTACAAGGCCTACTACTCTCCATCCGGCAAGGGCACGCGTTATCACGTCCATCTATACGATACGGATGGCGGCAAGCTCGTCGCGATGATTGAAGCGAGTCAGCTCGGCATGCTGCGCACGGGCGCTGCGAGCGGTGTCGCGACGCGCTATCTTGCACGCAAGGACGCAGCGGTGGTCGGCATGATCGGCACGGGCAAGCAGGCGGTCGGCCAGCTCGAAGCGGTGTGCGCTGTGCGCAAGATTCGCGAGGCGAAGGTTTACTCGCGCAATAGCGAGCGCGCGCAGAAGTTCTGCGAGGCAGTAAGCTCAAGATGCAACATCAAGATGACTGTTGCCCAGACACCGGCCGATGCGGTCCGCGGTGTCGATATCATCAATGTCATCACGAAGGCCAATGCGCCGGTGCTGCTGGGCGAATGGCTGGAAGCCGGCCAGCACATCAATGCGGCCGGCTCCAATGCGCTGACCCGCCGCGAAATCGACGCCAACGTGGTGAAGCGCTGCAGCCGGGTTGTGGTCGATTCGCGGGCGACTGCGCGCAACGAGAGCGGCGATCTGCTGCCGCTCGTGGAATCCGGCTTTCTGGACTGGGACGCGCTGCCTGAACTTGGTGAAGTGATTGTTGGACGTGCACCCGGACGGACATTTAACGATGACATCACGCTCTACGAGTCTCACGGCATGGGCATACAGGACATCTATACGGCCGATCATGTGTTGAAGACCGCGCGCAAACACAACATTGGTATCGATCTGCCGGTCGGCGATTGAAGCTGGCGGCGATGCTGCTCAAACAGATCGCCCGCCAATCCGAATAAGTCACGGCGACCGATCATGGCTTCGAGAACATCGCAAGATGCAATCGGCAATTGATCTTGCGCAAGCTGCCTTCGGGGGCGGCAGCCCGAACCTTTCATCTTTGATAACGACAGCAGGAATACGGACATGAACGACACGCCCGCAAAATTTGGCTTCATTGGAATCGGCGCAATGGGCACGCCCATGGCAACGAACCTCGCCAAGGCCGGCTACAAGCTCATCATTTATGATGCGGACCTTAAGCGCGCACAAGCGCTGGCCACCACCCGCGAGGTCGAAGTTGCAGACGACCTGCCGGCGCTCGCGGCAATGTGCGGGACTGTGATCACGATGCTGCCGGACGGAAAGATCGTGCGTAAAGTCTTATGCGGTGAAGCTGACGACGGACAAGACTGCGTTGTCTCGACGCTAAAGCCCGGATCCGTCGTGATCGACATGAGTTCGTCTTCGCCGGTCGGCACGCGCGAGCTTGGCCCAATACTGGAAAAACGGGGCATCAGACTTATCGATGCACCCGTATCGAATGGAGTCAAAGGTGCCACAGCGGCCACGCTCGCCATCATGGTCGGCGGCGACCGCGCGATTTTCGAGCAGTACCGCCCGCTATTCGAAAAACTCGGCAACCAGATTTTTCATGCGGGACCGCTCGGCGCCGGTCATGCGGTGAAGGCGCTCAACAACTATGTATCGGCAGCGGGACTCGTTGCCGCCTGTGAGGCAGTGATAACAGGTCAGCGCTTCGGCCTTGATCCCGCTGTCGTCGTCGACATCCTGAATGCCTCGAGCGGTATGAACAATACGACGAAGAATAAATTCAAGCAGCACATGTTATCTGGCACGTTCGGCGCAGGATTTACCACCGGCCTAATGGCAAAAGATGTGCGCACCGCACTCGAAGTTGTGCGCGCCACGCGGGCATCGAGTCAGCTCGCTGAACCGTGCTCGCAGATCTGGGAAGATATGGAAAAACAGCTCGGCCCGGGCAGTGACCATACGGAGATGTTCCGTTATCTCGACGCCTTGTCCCGTTAACGAACAGCTAACGCGTACGCGTCTTCCACCAATCTAAGCGTCTGCAGGTTGTCCTCCGCGCTCGTCTCGAACGCAGCGCCGGACAGCAGGCAATCCACGAAGTGGGCGATCGCGGCATCGAAGCACGCCTGATACGCAGTCTCGTAATCCACTGCGACGTGCTCGGAGTTTTCTCCTCGTAAGTCGAGGCCGTTCTCGTCGAGCAAGACGCTCGCATAAGTTCCGATAATCTCGAGGCGATCGGAAACGGCAGTGCCAAAACCCGGCGCGACGAAGCTGCCGGCGAGAACGACAGGCGCCCCTCCAGAATCTTCCAGCAGAATCGTTGCGAGCGTTTCACCAGGCATGTCGGGCTCGGTATGAAGCGTGCGCGCCGCCACTACACTCAGCGGTCCGAGCAGGAAACGCAACACGTCGAGCTGATGAATCAGCGTTTCGGCGATCAGCAGCCGATTTTCGCGTGCCATGTACGGCGCACGCTCGACGGCCGGACGCCGCCCGAAAGCATCCTTGAGAAATCCCGCGCGATGCATGGTCATCACGCATTGGCGAACCGGTCCGATACGCCCCTCATCGAGCCACCGCCGGATTGCGCGAAAGTGCGGCGCAAAGCGACGGTTCTCATGCACCATCAATCGAACGCGGTCGGCGACCGAGGCGCTCAACGCCTCGGCATCCGCAAGCGTCGGCGCCAGCGGCTTCTGGCATAGCACATGAACGCCATGCGCTGCCGCGAGAAGCGTCAGTTGTGCATGGGTTTCCCGCCACGTTGCAATATCCACGACGTCGAGCTCCGCATGTGCGAGCATGTGCGCAGCGTCCACGTACACATCGGGGACAGCAAACTCATCGGCTCGTGAACGCGCGCGCGACTCGTCGCGATCGCAAACCGCGACGATTTGAGCCTGAGCAGGCTTCTGCCAGGCGCGCAGATGGTACTGAGAGATATCGCCGGCGCCGATCATTCCAACGCGCAATCTGCCGGTCGCCGGCTGCAGCGGACCGATGGCGGCAGCGCCGCTCATCTCACGGCTGGTCGGCGCTGATATGGGCCGCGTTTGCGACCTTGGTGTATTTCGCGACTTCGAGCTTGATCAATGCCGCGGCCTCTTCAGGCGTATTGCCCACGACGTCAGCTCCGAGCCCCGCGAGCCGGTCCTTTACTTCCGGCACCGCCAGCGCCTTGATCATCTCCTGATTCAGCCTGACGACGATTTCGCGCGGTGTCTTAGCCTGAATGACTGCGCCGTACCAGGTGCTCATCGAATAACCCGGAACGCCGGACTCGGCAATCGTCGGCACATCCGGCAGTGCTGCTACGCGTTTGTCCATGGTTACCGCAATCGCGCGCACGCGACCAGTTTGAATGTGCGGCATGATCGGCGGCGCTGTATTGAACGCAAGCATCACTTGTCCGCCGACGAGATCCACGGCCAACGGCGCGCCGCCTTTATACGGAATCGGCAACATGTCCGTGCTTGTCATCATCTTGAACATCTCGCCGGCGAAATGTTCAGGACTGCCGACACCCGAAGTTGCATAAGTGAGCGTTCCGGGTTTTGCTTTCGCAAGCGCGATCAATTCCTTCACTGTCTTCACGGGGAGCGACGGGTGCAGGCACAAAACATTAGGGACATTGGTGACGACTGTGATGGGCACAAAATCGCGTTCGATATCGTAGCCGAGGTTTTTGTATACTGGCTTGCTCATGATGTGAGCGACCGACATGAACAGGATCGTATATCCGTCGGCAGGCGCGTCTGCGGCAAGCTTTGCTGCAATGTTCGCGTTCGCGCCCGGACGGTTTTCGATGATGAACTGCTGTTTCAAAGATTCCGATAAGCGGGCGCCAACCGCGCGCGCCATGATGTCCGTACCACCGCCCGGTGCGTATCCGACGAGCATGCGCACGGGCTTATTCGGATAAGCCTGCGACGCCGCCAATCCCGGCAGACCCATCACCAGACAAGCGGACACGAATCGGATTTTGGAATTCATATGTTGCCCTTCGCGTGGTCACACGGCTGCACACTAGCTCATCACTCGCATGGTATCTACAATGCAGTCGTGCAGCGAGCGCCGCCATTGTATGCACAACTCTCGCAACAGTGCCATGCGCGAGACAAGACGCTTTCAGCGGCCCGCTGAACACACACCATCTATAATGCCGGCGGAGAATTCGCTCATCCGCCGTCGCTGATGATGGCCGGTTACCCGGCACGATTGAGAGCGCCGAAGGAAGCGGACGCAAACTGATCGACTACAGGTAGAATGGCGCCCTCATGAAAAACCCGCGCATAGCACTCATACACGCAACGCCGGTCGCGATCGAGCCGATTTGCGCGAGCTTCCGACGTCTGTGGCCACAGGCACAAGTCACCAATCTGCTGGAAGATTCACTCGCGACGGATCTGGCAGCGGCGGGTTCGCTTGACGATGCGATGCTGGAGCGATTTCGCGTGCTTGCGAAATATTCGCAGGCGTGCGGCGCGGACGCCATTTTGTTTACGTGCTCTGCGTTCGGACCGGCGATAGAAGCCGCACGCGACACCGTCGACATTCCGGTGTTGAAGCCGAATGAAGCAATGATGGAGGAAGCGCTCGCAGCCGGATCACGTATCGCACTGCTCGCAACCTTTGAACCCAGCCTGCCGTCGATGAGAGCGGAGCTCGAGTCGCTGGCTGCGCACCGCAACGCGAGCATCGACGTTACGGTCAAAGCCGCGCCGGCGGCTCTTACCGCCTTGCACGCCGGCCGCGCCAGCGAGCACGATCGCCTGATTGCGGACGCAGCGGACGAAATCGGTGATTGCGACGCCCTGCTGCTGTGCCAGTTCTCGATGGCGAGTGCCGCGGAACGCATCACCGCGCGGCGTGGCCGCAGCGTATTCACGAGCCCATATTCGGCGGTTGCGCGTCTGAAGCAACTGATATCCGCGTAGCTTTTGCGGCCGTCTCGCCATCCATAAGGAAGCAGGTAATGAAGCGATTATTGTTACGGACGGTGTGCGCGCTCGCCGCCTTGCCATCGATCTCATGGGCGCAGAACTATCCCGCTAAAACCGTTCGCTTCGTCGTGCCGTTCGTTGCCGGCGGACCGACCGACATACAGGGCCGGCTGCTTGGCGAAAAGCTCGGTCAACGTCTCGGCCAGCAGTTCATCATCGACAACCGCGGCGGCGCGAACGGCAATATCGGCATGGACCTCGCGGCGAAATCACCGCCTGATGGATACACCCTCGTTATCGCGACGGTGGGTACCTGGGCCGTCAACCCGAGCCTCTATAAGCAGATGCCGTACGATCCCGTGAAAGATTTCGCGCCGATCATGCAGGTTTCGTCTTCGCCCGGCGTGCTTATCGTTCATCCGTCCGTGCCGGTCAAGAGCGTTAAAGATCTGGTTGCGCTCGCGCGTGCAAAGCCGGGAAAACTGGATTACGGATCTTCCGGTGTCGGCGGCTTCGGCCATATCTCGGGCGCTCTCTTTTGCCTGATGACCAAGACCGAAATGGTACACATCCCGTATAAGAGCTCGGCACCCTCTTTGACTGATTTGATCGCGGGCCAGATTCAGGTCCTGTTCAACAATGCAATCTCCACTGTGCCGTTCATCAAATCCGGTCAGGCCCGCGCGCTCGCGGTGACCAGTTTGAAGCGTATGCAGGCGCTGCCTGATTTGCCGACCATCGATGAGTCCGGTGTAAAAGGCTACGACAATTCATCATGGTCGGCTGTCGCCGCGCCGGCAGGTACTCCCCGCGACATTATCATGAAACTCAACGGTGAGCTGAATCAGATCTTGAAGCTGCCGGACGTGCAGGAAAAGAATGCCGCCGTCGGCGCTGACCCGGTTGGCGGAACACCTGAGCAGTTCGGCGCTTATCTCAAATCAGAGATCGCAAAATTCGCGCGCGTCGTGAAGGAAGCGAAGATCAGCGCGCAGTAGAGTCGGGTCCGGTCAACTTCCTGTTGACGGCGGAATCCTCAGGACTTCGCCTTCGTGACAGGTTTTGACTTGCGCGCGGTGTTAAGCGCGATCGCTTGACGAACGAGCGCCTTAAAAGCGGACTCATCGACTTTCTCGCCTTCGTGGATGTCGATCGCGCGGCGTACGTTTCCATCAAGACTCGAGTTGAAGAGACGGGCCGGATCCTTTAGAGAAGCGCCCTTGGCAAAGGTAAGCTTCACGACATTCTTGTACGATTCGCCAGTGCAAATGATGCCGTCGTGCGACCACACTGGAACGCCCATCCACTTCCATTCCTCGACGATGTCAGGATCTGCAGCCTTGATGAGCTTGCGCATCCTGCCGAGGGTTTTCCCGCGCCAGTCCGCGAGTTCCGCGATTCTTTTTGTGATCAACTCCGACGCCGGCTGGGCTTGGCTCGCGCCCGACTTTTTCATATTCTCATCCTGTAAGTCCACATGCTGACACGCGTGGGAGAGATATAGCCGAGCGTTTATGTTCTAGTCAACTGTGCTGCGAGCCCCCCGCATACGGGGGCATTGCTTCACCTCACAACTGACTTGCACAGCATGCCGTCTGCCAGGTCTACTTCAGCGAGTAATCGATGAAGCCATCACGGTTTGGCATTTTGACTTGCGGTAACGTCTGCGCGTTCATCACGGCATCTTCGGCAATGATGCCGTTCAAGCTCAACAGGTATGCGCTCACCGCGTACGTTTCATCATTAGTGAGCGACATCGTCTTGTTGATTGGCATCGCACGCCGTATGTAATCGAACAGCGTCGTCGCGTAAGGCCAGAAACTTCCCACCGTGCGCACAGGCTTACCTGTAGCCAGCGTGCCGATTCCGCCCACGAGCATATCGGCCGGCTTGCCTGCGCCTTTTTCACCGTGACACGACTGGCATTTCGCGGCATAGACTGCGGCGCCCTGCTTCGAAGTGCCGCTGCCCGCCGGCAGCCCCACGCCGCTGGGCGGTATGCTGATATCGCGCGATGCGACTTCGTCCGCGCTCGCAACACGTCCGAGATTCGGACCCTGCGTCGGCACGTTCGTTTGCGCCGCGCACGCTCCGAGCAGCGCGGTCGTCCCCAAGAGCCCTGCCAGATGTTTATGCGAAAACATTTTTGATGCTCCCATCGGCGTCCACGGACCACGTGACTATCGTGTTGTTATGAAAACGCGAATCGACCGCCATCGCTTCCTTATAGGCTTTGCGCGTCGGTTGAACGTTGCCCTTCTCATCCGTGGCGCGGCTTTGCAGCAGCGCGTTACTACCATTCCATTGCCACGGCAACCTGAAACGCACGACGCTCTTCGACAGCACCGGTCCTTCGAGCATGGCGTTTTGCCAGTTTGTGCCGCCGTCAGCCGTCACTTCGACACGTGCAATGCGACCCGCGCCGGACCAGGCGATGCCCGAAATTTCATACAGACCGCGGCCTTCCATCTTCATGCCTGCTGACGGTCGGGTGATCAACGATTTCACTTCGATGCCCAACGTAAATTGTCGCGCTTTGCCGTCCGGCAAGGGATCGGTGTACTTCGACGTCTCATCCTTCGTGTGCGTCGGCCCCTCTGTTACCTTGATGCGGCGCAGCCACTTCACATTCATATTCCCTTCCCAGCCCGGCAGCAGAAGACGAACGGGATAACCCTGCTCGGGGCGAAGACGTTCGCCGTTCTGATAAAGCGCAACCATCGCGTCATCGAACGCCTTAGCGATCGGAACACTGCGGCTCATACCGGCGGAATCGGCCCCTTCCGCAAGCAGCCATTTCGCGCCCGGTTCGATGCCGGCTTCTTGAAGCAATAATGCGAGCGGGATGCCGGTCCACTCGGCGCAAGATACCAAGCCGTGGACCGCGCCTACCGGCAACTGCAGCGGCTCGGCCGGAAGTATGTTCTGGCTGCTGTTGCCGGCGCACTCGATGAAGCAGGTGCGGCTGATTTTCGGATAGCGCAGCAAAGACGCCATCGAGAAAACCAGCGGGCGCTTGACCAGACCGTGGATCATCAGCGTGTGCTGTGCCGGATCAATGTCCGGAACCCCGTTATGACTACGTTCGAAATGCAACCCGTTTGGGGTGATCACGCCTTCAAGCGCCTCGAGCGGCGTGCGCGCGCTGCCCGTGCCCGGCGCGAGATCGCCATACGCACGCGCGACAAACCGTTTTGTCGGCTCTTCAAAGCGAGATGGCTGCCCGTATCCGCGAAACGGCGCTCCAATCACCGTCGACCATGCCGGAAACGTCGAGCCGATTGGTTCAGCCGCGCGTGCCAAAGCAGCCCCACCTGTTGCACCTCCGGCCGCCATCATGCCAGCCGCCTTCACGCCGCGCGCGAGGAAGGACCGCCTGTTGACACCATTATCGTGACCTTGCGATGGTCGAGCTTCGCGACTGGCGCTAAGTTCTGTTTTTTTCACGTTGGTTCCTCTCCTTGATACGGACTGCTGATGTTATCGGCACTTCGCTCATCCGCTACTGTGCTCGCGTACAATCGCCTTACTACATGCGAGGGGGCATCTATGTTCAGCGACCACCGCACATATTACATTGCGCTGTCAGTAATAGTCTTGCTCGCGACAATTACCGCCATGCCAGCGCCGGCCCAAACCAGTGCAGCGAAGCCTGTCGATCCGCTTGTTATCGCGGAGCAAGGGTATTTTTTCGTGAGCGGAAAGTACACGACGACGAAAGACGGCCAGATCTCTGTTGGCCAGATGTATGTTCAATATCAGGTTCCACAGCAGCGCAAACATGCTTACCCGATCGTCATGTGGCACGGCGGCGGCCAGACCGGCACGAACTTTTTGGGCACGCCGGACGGGCGCATGGGTTGGGCGGAGTATTTTGTGCGGCAGGGTTACGCCGTATATGTCGTCGACCAGCCGGGCCGCGCACGCTCAGGCTACTTCACGGACGTTTACGGACCGACGCGCCGCCCGAACACAGCAGCGATGTCGGAGCGTTTCACGGCGCCGGAGATTAGCAAGCAGTATCCACAGGCGGCATTGCATACCCAATGGCCGGGCAACGGCATCGCCGGCGACCCGGTCTTCGATCAGTTTTTTGCGTCGCAGGTCGAAGACATGACGAATCTGAACACGATCGAACAGCTCAATCGCGACGCCGGCGTTGCGCTGCTCGATAAGATCGGAGCAGCCATTCTGCTCACGCATTCACAATCCGGGCCGTTCGGATGGTCGATCGCGGATGCACGTCCAAAACTTGTCAAAGCCCTCGTCGCCATAGAACCGAGCGGCCCGCCGTTCTACGACAACAGCGTCATCGGGCCGCCCGATTGGTTCAAGGACGCAGCGATCGCTCGCAGCTGGGGCGTCACGCGCATACCGCTGAAGTATGAGCCCGCCGCCAGCGATGCGAAGGATCTAACCATGTCGCGAGAAGCGAAATCAGACGGCCCGGATCTCGTTCGATGCTGGGTGCAGGCGTCGCCGGCGCGTCGACTCCCAAATGTTAGCGGCGTGCCGATCCTGATCGTCACGAGCGAAGCGTCTTATCATGCGCCATACGATCACTGCACTTCGAAATATCTGACACAGGGCGGTGTCAACAACACTTTCGTACGTCTGCCGACCGTCGGCATCCGCGGCAACGGACACATGATGATGCTGGAAAAGAATAACCTGGAGATCGCAGCGTTCTTGAATGGATGGTTGGAGAAAAATGCCCTGTAGTCGGTGGGCCTGACCTAAAGATGAAAGCAAAGTAGGACTAACATCAAGCCACGAGCTCCCGCATCACCGCATACAGCGCATTTTGTGCCTCGAATCCTATGCCCGGCCGGTCGGAGAGCGTGAGAAAGCCGTTGTCGACTTTGGCGTCGTCGGCAAATCCTGCGAACACGCCAAACACATCCGGATACGCTTCGCAGCCGCCGAGTCCGAAGCCGGCGACGAGCGCTAGCGTCATCTGATTGCCGCCGTGCGGGAAGATCGAATGCCGCTGCCATTTATGGCGCTTCAGCATGTCGAGCGTGCGCGAAAATTGCACGATGCCGTACGACTGCGGCACGTCGATCTGGATGATGTCGCGGTCCGGCCGCATGCCGCCAAAGCGCACGAGATTTTCGACATCCTGCGTTGAAAACAAGTTTTCTCCCGTGCCGATGGGCGAGTCGTAGATCGACGCCACATCGGCGAGCAGAGCATAGTCGAGCGGATCGGTAGGCTCTTCGAACCACCGCAGCTTGAACGGCTTCAATGCCTGCGCATACTGCAGCGCCCGGGCGCGATTGAATCCAGCGTTCGCATCGACGGCCAGCCGGTCGCTTGCGCCGACGACTTCGATGCCCGCCTCTACACGTTTGACGTCTTCGGGTACGGGCGCCCCGCCGACCTTGATCTTCATGGTCGTATAACCTTCGTCAAGCCGCATCCGAATTTCGTCCTGCAGATCGCGGATTCCTTTGCCGGGCGCATACCAGCCGCCGCCCACGTAGCACGGAACCTTGGTTATCACATTTCCGCCGTTGAATTTGTCGGCGAGGACGGCGTGCAACGGTTTGTCCGCGATTTTTGCGACGGCGTCCCAGCATGCCACTTCGATCGTGCCGACAGCCACGGAGCGCTCGGTATGACCACCCGGTTTCTCGCGCTGCATCATGCACGCGAGAATTTTTGCCGGATCGAGATTGTCGCCGGCGTCGTTCGCGAGGGTCTCAGCCGCCGCTTTCATGACGCGCGGTATGAGACGATCGCGCATCTGCGCGCCGCACGCGTAACGTCCGGTGGAATTAAACGCGAATCCAGCGACCGGTTTTCCATCGCGCATCACATCGGTGATCACGGCAACAACCGATGTCGTCATCTCGCTGAAATCGAACACTGCATTGCGGATCGTCGAATTGATCGGCACTGCTACTTCCCGAATCGCAGTTATTCTCACTCTTTAACTCTCTCGTTCTTATTCCGCCTTGATGCCGGCGCTTTTGATGACTTTTCCCCAACGCTCGATCTCGGCTTTCACCTGCACAGCGAACGCCTCAGGCGTGCTCGCGATAACGTCGAAGCCCAGGTCTGTCACGCGTTGCCGAATGTCGGGCAACGCCATGACGCCGCGTACATCGCTGGAAATTTTCCTCACTACCGCGGGCGGCGTGCCGGCCGGTACGAGCAGTCCCTGCATGGTATCGGCTTCCTGTCCGGAATAGCCGAGCTCCGCGAGCGTGGGCACATCCGGCAATGCATCCGACCGTTTCGACGCAGTGAGTCCGAGCGCGCGCAGGCGGCCGGCTTTGAGATGCGGCGTCACGGGCGGTATGGCCTGACATCCGACGGCAACCTGATTACCCAAGACGGCGGCCAGCGATGGGCCACCGCCGCCATAAGGAACCGCGATGAGATCGATTGCTGTGGTGAAAGCAAACAGCCGCGCCGAGAGATCGGGCGTCGTGCCGATGCCCGGCGTTGCGATACTCAGTTTCCCGGGACTCGACTTGGCTAGCGCGACGAGCTCGGCGATTGTTTTGATGGTCGATGACGCATGCAAAAAGAATACATGCGGTGACGCGGCCAGATTCGAAATGGGAATGAGATCCCTGTACGGATCGTATGGAATCTTAGAATACAGAGTCGGATTGACGACAAAGCTCGAGCTCACCATGAGCCACGTATAACCATCGGGATTGGCGCGCGCCGCGAGTCCCATGCCTATGTTTCCGCCTGCACCGCCACGATTGTCGACGACGATCTGCTGCGACCACGCTTCGTACAGTTTTTGACTAACCAGGCGCGCGATCACATCGGTCGGTCCGCCTGCCGCAAACGGGATGATCAAGCGAATCGATTTGACCGGGTATGCCTGCGCGCACGCTCCCCCTGGAGACAACGCCGCTCCTGTGATGAGAGTGCTGACCGCCACACGAAAGTCCATCCGCTCCCCTCCCGAAAACGTTAGAACTCGAGTGCTGCGCGCTGAGTCAGCTCGCGCTCTATTTCATTCTGCCTTGATTCCTGCCGCCTTGACGACCTTACCCCACTTGTCGACTTCCGCCCTCACCTGCGCTGAAAATTCCTCGGGTGTGCTGGCTACGACATCAAAACCCAGCGCGTTCACCTTCTCCTTCATATCAGGCAGCGCCATCATCTTTCTCACGTCACCGGCAACTTTTGTTACGATGTTCTTCGGCGTCCCGGCCGGAAGCAGCAAGCCTTGCAGCGTATCAGCCTCCTGGCCCTTGAATCCGGCTTCCGCCATGGTGGGCACATCGGGCAGAGCGCTCGAACGCTTGGCGCTCGTCACCGCCAGTGCGTGCAGACGTCCGCCTTGTATGTGCGGTGTCGCGGGCGGCATGGCAACGCAGCCGAGCGGAGTCTGGTTGGCGATCACCGACGTGACTGCCGGTCCGGCGCCGCCAAAAGGCACCCTCACCGCATCGACCTTTGTCGTCATGCGGAACAATTCCGCCGACAAGTCTGGTGTTGTGCCGACGCCCGGCGTTGCGAAGCTGAATTTCTTCGGCTCTTTTTTTGTCAGGGCCACGATATCCTGCATCGTTTTTACAGGCACCGATGGATGCGCGATAAATACGTTGGGTGATGCGGCAGCGTTGGTAACCGGAATGAAGCTCTTGAACGGGTCGTACGGAATTTTTGCGTAGAGTCCCGGATTTACGACGAAGCTCGAGCTTACGACTGTGATCGTGTAACCATCCGGCGCCGCGTTCGCGCCCATGCCCATGCCGATGTTGCCGCCGGCGCCTGCGCGGTTATCGATGACAACCTGATGGCCCCACGCTTCGGTTAGTTTTTGCGCGATCAGCCGTGCGATCACATCCGTTGGACCGCCCGGCGCAAACGGTACGACCATGCGCACGGGTTTCGTCGGGTACTCCTGGGCCAGGGCGTGACCTGAGAACATTGCAACGACAGATGAAAGGCAAAGAAGGGTTTTTGATTTCATTTTTACGATCGTGTGCTGCATGACTCCATCCTCCAAAATAAATCCGGTGTTACTCGATCTTCACGTTGGCGTCCTTGATGACCTTCGCCCAGCGCACCATCTCGGTCTTGATGAATTCGCCGTACTGCTCTGGCGTGCTCGTCATCGGCTCGTAGCCGGCAGTGCGCATTTTCTCTTTCGTGTCGGCCATCGCTTCGATCTTGATCCAATCGGCATTTAACCGATTGATGATGTCACGCGGCGTGCCTGCGGGAACGAGCAAGCCGTACGTCGTACCCACTTCGTAGTTAGGAACGCCGGCTTCCGCTGCCGTCGGCACGCTGGGAAGGTACGACAGTCGGCGCGACGCGAGAACAGCGAGCGGCCTCACGCGTCCCGCCTTGATATGCGGCAATGTGGGCGGCACACCGATCACCACCATGTCCACGTGCCCGCCCATCATCGCAACCATCGCCTCGTTCGAGCCTTTATACGGAACATGAACGATATTGATGCCCGTCAACCCTTTCAACATTTCACTGCCGAGATGATTCGAAGTGCCGAGTCCGCCCGAGCCGAAATTCAGCTTGCCCGGGTTTGCCTTCGCCAGCTGCACGAATTCCTTGAGCGTTTTGGCAGGCACCGAGGGATGCACCAGCAGGATGTTGGGAATTTCTGCGACGAGCGAAATCGGCGCAAAGTCCCGCACCGGATCGTACGCGAGCTTTTTGTAAAGAACCGGACTGATTGAAAGCGATGGTGACGCGAGAACTATGGTGTATCCATCGCCCGGCTGCTTGGCCGCATACTCGGTGCCGACATTGCCGCCGGCACCCGGACGGTTCTCCGGCACCACGGATTGACCGAGTTCTGCGCTTAGCTTCTGCCCGATAATGCGGCCGAGAATATCGGTAGGGCCGCCCGCCGGAAATGGCAGGATGAATCGCACCGGTCTGACCGGGTAGGTTTGCGCGAACAGTGGCGCGGACATCAGCACGCCGAGCACCGCAACTGCGCAAAGTACAAGTCTTGTCATGTCGCTCACGCTGACTAACGTTCCTTGCGAGTCAGATGCACGCACTTATGCGAGCGAACTGCTTCTTCTATCGCGAGCGTGATTTGCAGATTGTCACGTGCCTCACGGGCTGTCGCGAGCGCGCACTCGCGGCCGGTCGCGAGGTGATCGAGCCAACTGCGTGTTTCGTTCGCCAGCGGCCCCCAGAAATCGCCTACCGCCCAGTCGCCCGGCGCCGAGCTGCCGAGGAATGCCATGTTCACCGTGTGATCCGGAATATAAATATGCGGGATGCCGCGATCCGTATACAGAAGCTGCTCCAGATGATCGTCATCGATGATATGGACGCCCTGGGTGCCCAGGAGTTCGATGCGGCCGCAATAGCCGAGCGACGGATATTTTTCCGGTAGGGCGAAGCTGACGCTGAGATTCACGAGCGCGCCGTCCGCGAGGGTTAGTACCGCGTATGTGACGTCGTCGCAATCGTAACCTGCGTCCCGAATGCCGCCGCCCTTGCCGCGTGCCCATATCTCCGCGACTGGATTGTCCGGCAGGTACCATCCCATGAGGTCGATGTAGTACGTGAGCGAATCGACGACCGGGGTCGCTCCGGCATGACGATCCAGCATCTGGAACACTTGCGCGCGCGAGTTGTAGAGCCGCGCCGACATTCCGACGATATCGCCCAAGCGGCCGCGCAGGATCTGTTCCTTTGCAAGCAGATAACGCCGCTTGAAACGGCGGCTGTAACCGACGTGGAGTCCAGCCGTCGATTGCTCCAGCGCTGTCATGATGACATCAGCGTCGTCGAGACTCAACGCTATAGGCTTCTCGACGAGAACCGCCTTTCCTAGTTTCAGCGCCGCAATCACCGGAGCAACGTGCTCGTGCTCACTGGTTGAAACGATGACCGCATTCACGGCTGCATTCGAGATTGCTTCGATGCTGTCACCAGTAACCAGTTGAGCACCAATGCCCGCGCCGAGCTTTTGCGCCTTCCCGAGGTCGACGTCCGCAACAGCGAGATAGCGCACGGCTGGATGACGTGCCGCAAGCTGCGCGCGCAAGCCGCCGATACGTCCGGCGCCGATGATTGCAACGCCGAGCTGCGTGCGCTGCATTTGCGTTTCCCCGACGATTGTTCTCCTCAATGCACCAACAGCAGATTGTGCGTGGCAATCATCAACTGACAAAACGCCGATTCAGCTCGGCAATCTGCGCAGTCGTCAGCAGACTCGTTGGCTTGTCGCGTAACAGCAGCATGAGATGCGAAGTTTGCTCCAGCTCCTCCATCGCATTGACAGCTGCAGTAAGCGAGCTTGCCGCAACGACTGGCCCGTGGTTCGCGAGTAGAAGCGCATGATGCTTGCCCGCGAGCTTGCGTACGGCCTCGGCGAGTGACTGATCTCCCGGTGGATAATAGGGGACGAGCGCAACGGCGCCGACCTGCATAATGGCGTAGGCGGTGATCGGCGGAAACACATTGGATGCGTCATGACCGGCGAGACATGACACCGCTACAGCATGAAGCGAATGCAAATGTACTACCGCAGCACTGGCCTGGCGTTCGTGGTACATCGCGAGATGCAGGAACGCCTCCTTCGAGGGCGAATCGCCGGCGAGCAATTTGCCGTGCACGTCCAGTTTGGAAATTTTTGCGGGATCCAGGCGCCCCATGCATGAATTGGTCGGCGTAAGCAGGTAATCACCATCGGGAAGCTTGACGCTGATATTGCCGGCGCTCCCATGAGCGAGACCACGGTCATACAGAGACTTTCCATACTCCGCGATTTCCTCTCGCAGCGTGTTTTCGTTCATTCGGGTTTCACCTCAAGGAAAGTGCACTGAGCCGCAGAACCTGGCGATCTCTTTGCAACGCGTTAGCGACTGTCAGGTCGCTGGGCAAGCGAATTGAATGCTTTGAGAAAGAAATCGTCACCCCCGAAGTTGCCGGATTTGAGAGCAAGCGCAATAGGCCGGTCATCCAGACTTGCGGTCCAAGGCACACCCGGATCGATCTCAGCGCCGACGCGAAGCCCATTGACTCCGAGCGCTGTCACGACGGCGCCCGACGTCTCACCGCCTGCAATCACCAGCCGGCGTGCACCGGCAGCAACGAGCTCCTTCGCGATGCGACCCAGCGCGCGCTCCACAAGCTCGCCGGCGCGCTCGCGCCCTAACGTAGTCTGAATCTTCGTTATCTCTTCCGGTGCCGATGTTGAATAAATCAGCACCGGTTTTTGCCCCAAGCGGGGAACCGCCCACTGCACTGCCGTCGACGCGGCGCCGTCGCCGCGTGCGAGCCCGAGCGGGTCGAGCATCAAGCTATCGCAGCGCTCATTCATGTAGGCCACCTGCCGGCGGGTTGCGGCTGAGCAGCTTCCGGCAAGCACAACGGCGTGGCCGTCAATTTGCGGCAGCAGGCCTGCAGCGGCGGGTTTCAACGCTCCTCGGCGCCGGAAGTTCTCCGGCAGGCCGAGCGCGATTCCTGATCCGCCAGTGACTAACCGCGCATCCGCGCATGCAGCGCCGATTGCGAAAAGATGTTGATCGGTGAGCGCATCGACGATGGCCATGCGCATGCGCTCGTGTTTGAGCTTTTCGATTTCGTGCTTGATTGCATCCGCGCCGCGCTCGACGACGTTGAACGGTATAAGACCTACGTTACCGGACGACTGGCGCTGCAACACACGAACGAGCGAAGCGTCGGTCATGGGCGTGAGCGGATGATGGCGCATGCTTGATTCGGACAAGAGCTCGTCACCGACGAACAAGTAGCCGCTGTAGATCGTGCGTTTGTTTGTTGGAAATGCCGGGCACGCGATGGCGAAGGATTCGTTCAGCGCATCGAGCAACGCCTCGGCCACCGGACCGATATTGCCGGCGTCTGTTGAGTCGAATGTCGAGCAATATTTGAAAAAGAACTGCACGGCGCCCGCATCCTGCAGCCAGCCGAGCGCCGCGAGCGACATCCTGACCGCAGCACCGGACGGAATTGAACGCGATTTGAGCGCAATCACCAGCGCATCGGCGCTTGGCGCCCGGAAATCCGCGGATGGAACGCCCAGCAGCACGACCGTCGACATGCCCTGACGCACCAGCGTGTTCGCGAGATCCGTCGCGCCGGTGAAATCGTCAGCGATGCAGCCGAGCAGCATAAAGCTAAGCGTGCATACTTCTGCGCGCGGGGCGCATGGTGCCGCGGTTCAACGCGTGCCCGTCGCGCGCAACTCGCCGACTTCGATGCGTGAAGTCACTGCCCTTGCGAAACTTGCGGTCGTGCCGCGCCCGCCGAGATCCGGCGTCCGCGCCTGACTATCTGCAAGCGCGGAATCAAGCGCGGCTTCGATTGCTGCGTGCGCCTCTATGAACGCCGGCTTGTCGTGACGCGCGCCGAGCCACTCCATCAACATTGCTACCGATAGCATCAGCCCGGACGGATTCGCGATGCCGCGACCCACCAGATCTGGCGCGGACCCATGTCCCGCATTGGCGATCGCATGCTCGTCGCCCGCGTTTAATGCTGCAGCAAGTCCGAGGCCGCCTGATAAGGCGACCGCTTCGTTCGACAGGATATCGCCGAACATATTCGTCACGAGAATGACGTCATAGCGCTGGGGGCGCGTGTAAATGTCCGCAGCCATCGCGTCGATGTCGACTTCGCGGAACGCGACATGCGGGTTCAGTTTCGCGAATGCATATGCTTCGCTCATGAAAAGCCCGTCGGTCATCTGCAGCACATGCTGCTTGCCGACTGCCGCCACGCTTTTCCGGCGTCGATTCGCATACTCGAAGGCAATTTTCGAAATACGGCGCGAACCCAGGCGGGTGATCTTGCGCACCGATAACGCAACGTCCTCCGTCGGCATGAACTCCGCGATGCCCAGGTGCATATTGCGATCAGCGTAGAAGCCCTCGGTGTTTTCACGCACGATTAGCACATCGAGACCGGGGCGCGCATCAGGCACACCCGGACGGGAGCGTGCCGGACGCAGGTTTGCGTACAGCTCGAGGCGCTTGCGTATCGTTCCCGGCACATTGATGCCGCCTTCTTCGCGCGGTGGATACAGCGTCATGCCGCACGGTCCCAGAATGACACCATCCGCATCGAGCGCGGCCTGCACCGCTGCTTCAGGAATGGTATGGCCGCATTTGCGGTGGCTCGCCATGCCTACTTCGATCGTTTCGAATCGCAAGCCGAGGGCGTACGCCCGATTGACTGCCTCGAGCATCGTCATGGTGACTGCTGTGATTTCGGGCCCGATGTCGTCGCCGGGCATGACTACGATGCGCATGCTGGTTCCTTCAATGATGATATTGCTTATTCGATTAGGCTGGCATCGCCGGTGAATTCCAGTGCACAAAAAGGCCCGCCGTGGAAATCGGCCGCGGGGTCACCCGCCGGCGGCGTCTTCGTTAACAGCTCCGCTGCGTATTGTTCCGCATTATCACTGGGTTGATAGCCGATGCGAGCGGCATCCGGATTTTGCCACTTGGAACGGGTGTTGTTCGATACGCCGTAGAGCACGAGATAATGAAATGCCGGCGCTTCGATGCAGCAGCGCGCGAGCTCGACCATATCGCGATGACTGATCCACGTCGCAAGCTGTCGCGCATCTTCCGGCCGTGCGCGAAATGAACCGATGCGCAGACAGGCGACTTCGATTCCGTACTTGTCCGCGTACATGCGGCCCAGCGCCTCGCCAAACGCCTTGCTGACACCATAACGGCTGTCCGGACGCGGCGGGAGCGAGATTGCTATCGTGTCCTGCGCACGGTAATAACCCATCACGTGATTCGAGCTGGCAAAGACAATGCGTTTAACGCCTGCGAGCCGCGCTGCATCGAACACGTTATATGTCGCAATGACATTGTTCGGCAGTATTGCGTTCCACGGTCCTTCGCGCGGAACACCCGCGAGATGTATGACGCACTCGATATCTTTGACTGCCGTTTGCGCAGCCATAGGATCAGTGAGATCGGCAGTGATGCATTGCTCGCCGACTCGCGCGGCGGTCTGCGGCTTGATATCGAGTAAACGCAATGACCGGCCGCTGCCACATAGCCCCGCGCGCAGTACAGTGCCGATTTCGCCTGCTGCACCGGTTATTAAAATGTTCTTCATCGGCGAATCTGTTTATTCCGCCTTGATGCCGGCTTCATCCACGATCCTGACCCAGCGCGCGTACTCGCGCCGGATGCGGTCACCGTAAGCCTGCGGCGTGCCGCCGGTCGCAATCATGCCTTGCTGGTCGAGATTCTTTTTCATGTCGGCCTCCTGCAGGAATTTGTTGACTGTCGCATTTAGGCGTTCGACGATAGCCGGCGGCGTTCCTCGTGGCGCCATCACGCCGAACCACAATTCAACTTCATAGCCGGGCAGTGTTTCGCCCATGGTCGGCACGTCGGGCAGCGTATACCAGCGTTTCGCCGTCGTCACAGCAAGTGCACGCATGCGCCCGGTCTGAATCAACGGCTGCATCGGCGGCAGACTACCGACGATCAACTGACATTGACCGGAGATCAGATCGCTCAGCGCAGGACCGGTGCTCTTATATGGAACGTGGACCATTTTTATCTTCGCCATACTGCTCATAAGTTCCGTCGACAGGTGCGTGAGACCGCCCATGCCGCTCGATGCGTAAACCAACTGCCCGGGCTTCGTCCTGGCGAGCGCGATGAATTCGCGCGTGTTTTTGGCCGGGACGGACGGATGCACGGATAACACGAACGGCGCGATGCCGACTTCCGCCACTGGAATGATCGAATTGATCGGATCGAATGCGGGCTTGTGAGTCGCAGCGGTCGCCGAGAAACTTCCGGACATCACCATGATGGTGTAACCGTCGGGCGGCGATTTCGCGACGAGCTCCATTCCAATCAGTCCGCCGGCGCCGCCGCGATTGTCCACGACGAATTGCTGCCCGAGGTGCTCGCTCAGCTTCTGCGCGACCTGGCGTCCGGTGATATCGCTGCCGCCACCGGGCGCAAAGGGGACAATGACGCGTACCGCCTTCGCCGGATAAGTTTGCGCGCCTGCGTGCATGGCAGCGAATGCCGTGAGTGTCGAATAAACAAGTACCAAACAGGAAGTACGAGGCATCAATGCTGCTCCTGCATATGAGACTTTCGCATTACATCGCGGGAAAAGGTAATTGCGAAACCAGTCCTGTCTCGCGCGCGATCTTCGACAGACTTACCAGTGTGTCAGCCGGCAGCAACAAGCCCTCACGCCGGTTGCGCACGTCGTTTGCCGCCTCCATCTCGCCTGGATAAAAAACCTCGTTAGTCCCCTTTGCCAGCGGCACCGACTTTAATTCGCTTACGTACTGCTCCATGCGCGCATTGAATTGCGCCAGCGGCTGGAACGCTTCGATGTTCAAGGCGATGATGAGATGGCCGCAATTGCTTTTTTCGGCGGTCTTGTACGGACTGTGCACTGCTGAAAGAAAGCCGCTGCCGGTCAACACACCGGACAGCACATCCACGATCACTGCTATCGCATAGCCTTTGTGTTCCGCCATCGGCAGAATGATGCCGTCGATCGCAGCCTGCGGATCGGTGGTTGGCTCGCCTGCCGCATTGATCGCCCAGCCGAGCGGTATCGGCTCACGTTTCTGTCGCGCGAGATAGATCTTGCCGCGGGCGACACCGGTGTTCGCCATGTCCATGATCAATGGCGGATGACGCCCGGCGGGTGCTGCGACCGACCATGGATTGGTGCCGATAATTTTTTTACGTCCGCCCCACGGCGCCATGGCCGGACCGCCATTCGTCGTCATGATCATCACGCAACCCTCGAGCGCCGCCATGCGTGTGTAGTACATGCACGTGCCGAAATGATTCGAATTGCGCAGACCGACGGCGCCGATGCCGTGCGCCTTTGCGCGCTTGATCGCATCGCGCGTCGCATCGGCCGTGAGCACCTGGCCGACGCCGTCGTGACCATCGATGACGGCAATCGTGCCTGCGTCGACGACGGTCTCCGACTGAGTAACAGGTTTCATCACTTTGTTCTGCAACCGCTCGAGATACCATCCGAGCCGCAATACGCCGTGCGATTGATGTCCCCACAGATCCGCTTGCACGAGTGTATCGGCGACGAATCGCGCATCGGCCTCGGGCATGCCGGCACTTGCATATACAGCAGCGCCAAAATCGATAAGACGCTCAGCGTCGATGCGCGGCACGCTCGCCATCACCGGTTTCTCGCTGCAAAAGGTTTGATCGTGGTCATAGAAAAGAATGACATCAATCAATCCGCAGATTAAGCGACTTGATAACCTTGCCCCACTTCGCGAGCTCGCTCTTCACAAATGTATCCAGCTGCTCCGGGGTGCCGCCGACCGGCTCTGCACTCATGAGGCGAAGCTTCTCATCAATATCCGGCAACCGGACGATGCGCGCCAATTCCTTATTGAGTGCGGCAATGATCGGCTTCGGTGTGCCTGCTGGCGCATGTATCGCGTACCAGGAGCTTGCATCGAAATCCGTGAGCCCGGCCTCGGCGAACGTCGGCACCTCGGTGAGATCCGGCCAGCGCCGCTTACCGGTGATAGCAAGGCCCCGCATCTTTCCTGAGCGCACATGTGGCGTCACGGAGGCAGCAGTGTCTATGATCATGGTTACCTGGCCGCCCATTACATCGATCAAGGCGGGTCCGCTGCCTTTGTATGGGACGTGCACCATTTGTATGCCGGTTTTCTCGGTGAAGATTGCAGCCGACAGGTGCGGCGGCGTGCCATTGCCACCCGATGCATAGCTCAGCTTGTTAGGACTCGCCTTCGCTGCGGAGATGATGTCCTGCAAGGACTTGTAAGGTGCCCCCGCGCCCATAGCAAGCAGCATCGGCGTCGTCGCGAGCAGGGTGACGGCAGAAAAATCTTTTATCGGATCGTAGCCGGGATTCGCATAAAGCTGCGGCGCCATGGCGTGCGAGGCCACCGATGACATGACAATCGTATAACCGTCGGGCGCTGCGCGTGCGGCAAGGGCGGTTCCTATCGTCGTTCCGGCGCCCGGTCGATTGTCGACGATCAATTGCTGACCCCAGCTTATTTTCTGGGCAAGCAGTCTCGAAATCGCGTCGTTGCCGCCACCCGGCGGATACGGCACGATAAGTCGGATTGGCTTGGTAGGAAATTCAGCCGCAGCCGCGCTTATGGCGGACAGCGCCGCCACCATGCCGACTGCGGCAGAGACGATTTTCGTTAACATCTTTTCCTCCTGCTCAGACGCCGTCCGCTTCGAGTATATCAAGCGCCGCACGCAATGCTTTTTCATAGCGCGCTTTCTCGCGCGTGATCGCCGCATGGTCCCATGGCATGAATCCTTGTCCGCTCTTCATGCCGAAATGACCAGCCGCTATCATTCTTTCCAGCACGGCGGCCGGCTTGTCGTCGTTGCACAGTGTAGGAAAAACTTCGCGATACAGCTTGCAGCTGATGTCCCAGCCCGAATGCTCCTTTTGAGTAATCGGACCGCATGCTGCATAACGAAAGCCGAACCCGTACCGCACTGCTGCGTCGATATCGGCGGCTGACGCTACGCCCTGGTCGACGAGCGCAATCGCTTCGCGCATCAGTGCCGCCTGAATGCGGTTAACGAGGAACCCGATCAGATCCTTGTTGACCCGCACCGGCCGCTTGCCGAGCTCGCGCATCAGGCCGCAGATGCGGTCGAGCAAGTCCGGCGCCGTGAATTCCGAACCGATCACTTCGACCAGCGGCACAAACTGCGCGGGCATCAGAAAATGCAGGCCCAGCATGCGCGATTGCGTCTTCAATCCTTGGCCGATATTGCTGATCAGCAAACTCGATGAATTGCTGGTGAGCGGAATATCCGGCGGGGCCAGGCGCTCGAGCTCAGCGAATATCCTGCGCTTTACATCAATGTCTTCAAATGCGCTCTCGGCGACGAGGGCGACATCGCTCCACGCCACATCAGCAAACGACGTCAAGATGCGGATACGATCGGCATCGGCGCCGGAGGCCATGCGCTGCAGACTCTCCTGCAAGTAGGCCGGCAGACGTGCGCGCACATCCGCTGACGGCTCGATGAGATCGACTTCCCAGCCGCCCGCTGCAAAGACGAGAGCAATGCCGCTGCCCATCGTGCCGCCGCCGACGACCACTGCGCGTTTTGTCTTAGTTGTCATATGTTGAACGCGGTAGCACCAATCGCAATCGTTGCTAATGCCCGCACCACTATTGCGCTAACGCGGTTAGTCCGTTTTGATTCCCGACGACTGGATGATTTTTGCGTAAAGCGCGCTTTCCCTGCGCACGAACGCGCTTAGCTGCTCCGGCGTGCCGGCGACAACTTCAGCGCCCTGACTTGCAAGGCGTTCGCGCGTGTCCTGTCGCATCAGTACCTTGACGATGTCTTCGTGAAGCTTGGCCGTGATCTCACGCGGCGTGGTGGCAGGCACGAATATGCCCATCCAGCCGTTGACGTCGAAGTCCGGATATATTTCCGCGACGCTCGGAATGTCCGGCAGCACCGTTGCGCGCTTTGCCGTTGATACTGCGATCGCCCGAACCCGGGCCGATTTCACGTGCGGCAGAACGCCGATGATGTTCGCGAACATGAGCTCGACCTGACCGGAGATGAGATCGATAAACGCGGGAGCAGCGCCTTTATACGGCACGTGATTCATCCTGATGCCGGCCATTGTCTGCAGCGATTCCATGCCGAGATGCTGCAGATTGCCAATGCCCGCGGAGGCGTAGTTGAGTTTACCGGGCCGCGTCTTCGCGAAACGCACGAGATCAGGCACTGACTTCACCGGCAGCGATGGATGAACCACGAGCACCATCGGTGAAGCCGATACCAGCGTTATCGGGGCAAGATCGCGCTGCGGGTCATAAGGCAGCGCTTTCTGCAAGCTGGGATTGATCGTCATCGGCCCCGCGTTACCGAGCAACAGCGTATAGCCATCAGGCGCCGATTTCGCGACGACATCGGCGCCGATGCTGCCACCCGCGCCGCCGCGGTTATCGACGACAACCGCCTGGCCCCAGATTTCCGTGAGACGCTGGCCGACGATACGCGCGGCATCGTCGAGCGGACCACCGGCCGCATACGGCACGATCATCCTCACGGGCTTCGCCGGATAGCTCTGCGCATGCGCAGCAGTGACGAATATTGCCAACGCTGCAGCAAGCAGCCCTGCGCTTCGCATTGTGTCGTTTCAGGTGTGAGGATTGAACTGCTGCGGCGGCGTCGCCTTCAGAATGTCCGCGAGCCAGTCCGCCACATAGTTGGATCCGAACTGGCGGTTGTCGCCCTGACAGTGCTCAGCGCCGCCGTCTTCCTTGCTGAACACTTTGAGCTTCTTCACCTTGGAGCCGATCGTGTCATAGAGCAGACGACCGGTCTCGAGCGGCGAAAGCGAATCGAGCTCACCCTGCGTAATCAGGAACGGGCATTCGATTTTCTCGGCAACGCCGGCAAGCGTGTACTTCTCGACTTTCTTCATCGCGCTGTCCATGTCGGGTGTGCCCATCACCCATGGCAACTGAAAGTGCGGTGCCGAGACCTTGGTGCCGCCCGACTCGAGCACCTTCCGGCGCTTTACCCAGTTTGCGTGATAGTCGAAATGCGCGCCCCAGGCGACACCCGCAGCGAAGCGCTTTTCAAATGCGGCTGCGCGCGGCGCGTAGTAACCGCCCATGCTGAACGCCATCACCGCGACGCGTTTGGCATCGACATCCGGTCGGCTCGCTACATAATCGTACGCGGCCGCAGCAGGCACTTCGTAATCGTAACGGCTCGGGATGTTCTGCAGGCGCAATGCCTCGCCTTGTCCGGGTCCGTCGATCGCCAGCGTATGAATGCCGCGATTCGCAAGCTCTACACCGCCGAACAGGATCGACAATTCCTTGGCGCTGTCCAGTCCGTCGAAAAAACAAACGGTCGGCGCCCTGCCCTGTACCGGCGCTTTCATAAACCATGCGGGCAACGTCGTCCCCTCGTATTTGACTTCAACGCGCTCGATGTTCGGATAGCGCACCTTGATCCCGCGCCGGAAACAGCGCAGACAGTTTTGATACAGCTCAGTTTTCTTTGCACCCGGTTTGACAAATCGCTCGCCGACAAAATAATACGTGGCCGCGCGCAGATAATGCGATGCTGCGCTGAAAGGATGATTTTCTGCGGTCGCATCGTCGCCCATCTTCTCGATGCGCTGCGCCTCGCGCTCCCATTCCACACCCCACGCTTCGTTATCGCCTATTTTGCTCTTGAGCCGCTGGCCCACGCGGTCGACTTCGCTCATCGCGGAGCCGCCCCAGCGCGCCATCTCGATTGCGATCATCATCCCCTGCGACCACATGAAGTTCTCAGGGAAATATTGAAACCAGTAACGTTGACTTCCGTCCATTATTTAATCCTTAACTTTGCCGCGCTTTTAACTGTGCCGCGCCTTTAACGCTGGGGCGCGAGGGCTACTCCCGCAAACGCGGCCTGCGGCTAACGAGTCGCAGCCCAGGCCCCTGCGTCGCCATCTCGATTGCGATCATCATCCCCTGCGACCACATGAAGTTCTCAGGGAAATATTGAAACCATTAACGTTGACTTCCATCCATTGCTTAATCCTTACCTAGCGTTTATCTGCGGCCTGCCTTACATTATTGCGACGTAGCAGCGCTCGGCATTAGTCGATCTTCAGATTGATTCGCTGCGCGAGCTTGCGGTATTTATCGATGTCCGCAACCAGATAGCGCATGAACTCGTCCTGCGGCATACCAACCGGCTCGGCGCCGAGATTCGCGATTTTCTCGCGCACTTCCGGCTCCTTCAGCGCCTTCAGTACTTCGCCGACGACGCGATCGCTACTTTCCTTCGGCGATTTAGCCGGCGCATAGAGGCCGTACCAACCGCCGATGCGCGCACCGTGTATGCCGAGCTCGTCGAGCGTGAGGAGATCAGGCAGCACCGGCGAACGTTTCTCGCCCATCTGCGCCAGTCCGCGCAAACGCCCTTCCTTGATCGGCGGCATCATCGATAGAGGACTCGCGAACATCATGTCGATATGGCCGCCCAGAAGATCGGTGAGTGCGAGGGACGCGCCCTTGTAAGGGACATGCGTGATGTTCGTTGAGGTCGCTGCCTTGAACAACTCACCTGCCAGGTGCAGCGTATTGCCGTTGCCCGCAGAGCCGAACGTCAGCTGACCGGGCTTCGACTTTGCCAGTGCGACCAGTTCTTTAACCGATCTCGCCGGAACGGACGGGTGGACACCGATTACCATGCCGGCAGACTCTCCGATCAAAGTAAGCGATACGAAATCCTTGATCGTGTCATAGGGCAGCTTCGCATGCAGCGCGGCATTCGTAGTATGAGAACCTGTCGTAAGCAAATAGGTATAACCGTCAGGCTGGCTCTTCGCCACGAACTCGGTGCCAATGATGCTGTTCGCGCCCGGGCGATTGTCGATGATGACCTGCTGCTGCAATGCTTGTCCGATGCGCTGGCCGAGAATGCGCGCGACCGCATCCGGCGGTCCGCCCGGCGGCCATGGCACGACAATCC
>Ga0207683_10000336_pt1 | contig 42739 bp, 50 predicted proteins | sample KBSM73metaG_FD_184333 | JGI IMG/M metagenome (GOLD analysis project Ga0207683, IMG submission 184333) | Miscanthus rhizosphere microbial communities from Kellogg Biological Station, Michigan, USA - KBS M7-3 metaG (SPAdes) (version 2) | ecosystem: Host-associated > Plants > Roots > Rhizosphere >... | reverse complement strand
TGCACTACCGCTTCCTCGGAATCGGCGGCGGGACCGATGCGGAGCTGCCGAGCGGCGATCCGCCGACGATGGATATCAGGCTGACGCTCCGCGACGCCCTGCTCGTCCGGATCGACAAGAAGATCAAGATCAGGCGCGTGCGCACCGGCCTGTACCCCACGACGACGCCGCTCTTTGCCGGATTGGTCACGGCGAGGAGAGGCTGGGTGCTCGCCGATGCGACCGTCGGCGGCCGGACGTTCCGCGTGATCACGACCCATCTCGAGTCGTTCAACGACACGTCCCAGGTCGCGCAAGGGCAGGAGCTCGCGCAGGGCCCCGCGGCGACGAGCCTGCCGACGATCCTGCTCGGCGACCTCAACTCACGCGCTGACGGAACCACGACGCCGACGCATGCGAACCTCCTCGACGCCGGCTTCAAGGATGCGTGGTCGCAGGCGCACCCCAACGACATCGGGCTGACCTGCTGTCACGGCGACGATCTGCGCGAGCTCGGCGGGCCGTTCTACAGCCGCATCGACTACGTCCTGCTGCGCAACGGCTTCCGCGGTGTGGCCGCCGGGATCGTCGGTGAGGCTCCCGCTGACCGGCTCGGCGGGCTCTGGCCTTCCGACCACGCCGGTGTGTGGGCCAGAGCTCGACTGAACTAGACGCGGATCAGGACGGGCGTGCCGCTGAGCGTCAGCCTGAAGAGCTTCGCCATGACCGGGTTGGGGATCCTGATGCAGCCGTTCGAGACGGCCTTCCCGATCGACCAAGGCGCGTTGGTCCCGTGAATGGCGATCGGCCCGCCCTGCGTCCAGCCGGTGAGCACGTTCGAGAACGCCGAGACGCCGACCGCTCCCGGACCGAACGGGCCGTTCTTGTCGCTCGGGATGAGGCGCTGGTTGACGTAGAAGCTGCCGGTCGGGGTGGGCGTCGCAGGGGCGCCGATCGCGGCCTTCGAGCTCAGGACCCTCCGGCCGTGGTCGAAGAGCGTGACGCGCTTCGCGGAGAGGTCGACGACGATCCGCGTCGTGACCCGCTCGACGTCAACCTGCCGGGCCGTGACCCACGCCGTCATCCCGTTCGGGCGCTTCGGGATCTGCACCAGGTACTGCCGTGGCTTGCAGCCGGCATCCACGCGGGCGCCGCGGATCCAGAAGATCGTCGGCACCCCGTTGACGTTCAGTTTCCCGAACCGGGCAAAGGCGCGGGCCCCCGGCCGGCGGTAGACCGCGGCGTGCGAACGGACGACCGCGGCATAGGCGAGCTCGGGCGAGCCGAGCCTCGTGACCGAGCCGGCGGTGCAGGTCTTGCTCTTCGCCACGGGGATGACCTGCGCGGCGGCCTGCTTTTTCGCACCATGACCGCCGCATCCCCCCAGCAGGGCGAGCCCGATCACCGGGATGGCAGCCGCCAACCGCACGTGCCAGAGATTACCGCTGTGAAGAAGGTGTGCAGATTTCGTGTCTATTTGCCGACAACAAGGCTGGCGGCCGAACGTCTCACTACTGTGAGGGACACGGAAATGACTCTGATGCGTAAGCACAAGCACACTGCGGTCACGGTTCACGCACTGCGGCAGCGCCATGGAGTTCCGTACCACGTCGAGCGCAAGGTCTGTTCCGACTGCAAGCGCCTCCTCGACGAGAAGTTCATCAAGCGCGCCGCGGCGTAACCGAGCTCGACCGCTTCCAACCGCCGTAGAGTGCGGCGCGTGGAGGGATTCCATTTCAGCACCGAGGTAGCGGTGAGGTTCGCCGAGACCGACGCGCAGGGGGTCGCGCACAACTCGAACTACCTCGTATGGTTCGAGGTGGCAAGGGTCGCCTACCTGGCTGAACACGCCGGTGGCTACTCCGCGATCCGCGACCAGGGGGTCGAGTCATTTGTGCTCGAGTCGCACGTCCGCTACCTCCAGCCGGCGCACTTCGACGACCACCTGACGATCCACGCACGGGTCGGCGAGCTCCGCGGCGCCCGCTTTCGGTTCGAGTACGAGATCACGCGCGGGGGCGAGGCGATCGCCGACGGTTGGACCTCCCACGCCTGCGTCGACGCGAAGACACTGCGGCCGATCCGGATCCCGCAGAACCTCGCGGAGGCGATCGCTAGGGCCGAGGAGTCGTCGTAGTCTTCGTCGTGGTGGTCGTGGTCGTCGTCGTCGTGCCGGTCGTGGTCGTCTCGGTCTGAGCGGGGTTCGGCTTCGTTCCCACCCGGATCAGCCTGACCTCTCCGCGGTACGACGAGTAGAACCTCGTGTCGTAGAGGAGCTTTCCGTCTGCGTCGTAGACCTTTCGCTCGACGCTCGTCGAACGTGCAGGCGACCCGCTCTCCTCGACCTCGGTCTGACCTTTCAGGAGGCTCGGATCCTTGACCTTCTTCAGCGGAGGCGGACCCGTCACGACGAGCGGCGCAACATCGCTCACGACCCGGCGGTGCACGGGCGTGCCGTAGAGCGCCACGGTGAGGGACGAGGCGCCGACCCACGTGCGCAGCAGGAGCCAGTGACCCGTGTCGTTCGTGAACTTGAGGTCGGTATCGGGGTAGTTGACCGTCGCGTCGCGGCCCTGCGGGTAGTGGCTGATGTAGAGGGCGTGGTTCGTGCGGGAGACGATCGGGAGCCCTGCCTCGTAGGCGGCGTTGAAGACGGTCGTCGAGACCTGGCAGACGCCCCCGCCGAGCCCGGTCTGGAGCTCGCCGTTGATGATCACGGGCGCCTCCCTGAAGCCCTTGTCCGCCGTGCGCGCTCCGGTGGTCCCGTTGAACGAGAACGTCTCGCCGGGTGCGATCACGTGTTTGTCGACAAGGTGCGACACCAGCTGCACGTTGTGGATGCGGTTAGCCTCGCCTCCGTAGAACGTCTGGTAGCTCGCGACGAGCCCTTTGATGTTCATCGCCTTCGCCTCGGCGGTCGTCCGATCGGCGTCGCTCCGCTCGACGACCAGCTTCGCGGAGCGCAACGTAGGCTCGGTGACGAGCGCGGCCTGCAACACGGCTTTCGCGCTGCGGGGAACGTCGAGCAGGTAGCCCGGGCGGTCGGGGATGACGCGGGCGCCGCCCTTCGAGTTGATCGCCCAGTCGGCATCTGTTGCGGGACGGTCCACCCGCTTCGCCAGCGCCGTGAACCAGGCACTTGCGCCCGCACCGCCGATTTGAAGCTCGCTCCGCCCGTCGGCAGGCAGCTGCAAGATGCGCGCGATCCGCGGCGGACGGAGGTTCCAGCGCGTCGCGCCGAGCGTGAGGTGCAGCGACGACGCAAGTGCGGCGCGTACCTGTGCCTGCGGAACCGTGAGGTCGTTCGCCTTCACTTTCGGTGTGTCGACCTCGATCGGAAGTCCGACCGGCTCGCGCTTCAGGCTTGCGAGCGCGCGCACGATCGTTGCCGCAGCCGCCTGCCGGTCGAGCAGGTGACCCGTCTTGCTCGGAACGATCCGGGGGGTCAAACCATGAAGCACGATCGCCGCCTCTCGGTGCGGGACGTTCACGGCGGTCGCGATCTCGTCCAGCTTCTGCTGGAGCGCGGCGTCGTAGACCTGAGTCGGGGGCGCGACGTCCGCGCCGAAGAAGCGCAGGTCGAGGCGGCGAAAGCCGCGCAGCGGGCCGAAGCCTTCCCCCTGGCGGCGCACGGCGTCGACGGCGGCGCCCCAGTCCACCTGAATCCCGAGGTGCCGGGGCTGAAACTGCCACGTACGAGAGCCGACGCGGAAGATCACCGGGACGGCGGCCAGCTCCGCAGATCGCTGCTGGAGGGTTGCTCGGGCCTGGCGGACCGTCTTGCCGCCGACGTCGACGCCGGCGATCCGCACGCCGTTGGCCAGCCGAGAGGGAGAGCCCGCGAAAACGAGGCCGAGAACCACCGCAGCCAGGGCGGTGATGGCGGCGAGGATCGCCGTCCGCAGGACGAGCACCCGGCGCTGGGCCCGCGTCCTCGGACGCCGGCGCCTGGGCCGGACCAGCGCGTATTTCCGCCTCCGAGGCAAGCCGCCAAGTGTAGCCCCCGTTCTGGAGGGCTTTGAGGGTGCCTACGTAGTCCTCAGAAGGTGAAAAGCTCGATGCCGCCGCTCACGTTCAACCCGACGCCGGTGATGTACGACGCGAGGTCCGAGCAGAGAAACGCGATCGCGTTGGCGACGTCCTGCGGCTCGCCGGCGCGGCGCATCGCAGTCCGCTGCACCATGCGCTCGTTCATCTTCGGATTCCCGAAGTTGAAGGCCTCCGTGCCGATGACGCCCGGCACGATCGCATTGCACGTGATCCCGTGCCTTGCACCCTCGAGCGCCAGCGTGCGCGTCAGCCCGAGGAGACCCGCCTTCGTGGCCGAGTAGCTCGCCTGACCGAAGCCGCCGAGCGTCCCCGCAACGGACGCCATGTTCACGATCCGCCCCCAGCCACGTTCCTTCATGTGCGGCCAGACGGCCTGGGCGCAGTTGAACGAACCGGTCAGGTTCACGCGCAGGTCCCGCTCCCAGAGCTCCGGCACCTGGTCGGAGAGCTGGCCCAGGTGGTCGAGCGTGCCGGCGTTGTTGACGAGAATGTCGACGGCGCCGAACTCGTCGAGGACCCGCTGCACGGTCTCGGCAACCTGGGCTTGGTCGGTCACGTCGCACTTCACCGCGGCCGAGCGGCGTCCGAGCTCGGAGATCTCCTTCGCGGTCGCCTCGGAGTAGACGAAGCCCTGTGCGCGTGCCGCCTGGGCCATCGGGCCGAACCGCTCGGCCTCCTCGCCCGAGTCCGACTCGACCTGGATGTCGGCGATCACGACGTCGGCGCCGGCGCGCGCGAGCGTCAACGCGTCGGCCCGGCCGAGCCCACGTGAACCACCGGTGACGAGAGCGACGCGACCCGAGAGGTCGATCTCAATCACGAGGCATGAGCAGTTCCCGCGCTATGACCAGGCGTTGGATCTGGGAGGTGCCTTCGTAGATCTGGAAGAGTTTTGCGTCGCGCATCAGCTTCTCGACCGGATACTCCTTCATGTACCCGTAGCCGCCGTACACCTGCACGGCATCGGTCGTGACCTCCATGCAGATGTCGGCGGCGAAGCGCTTGGCGTACGACGACTGCAGCGTCGCGCGCATTCCCTGGTCGATCATCCAGGCCGCCTGCCAGCAGAGCAGCCGCGCGGCTTCGATCTTGGTGGCCATGTCGGCGATCAGGAAGTTGACGCCCTGGTTCATGGCGATCGGCATCCCGAACTGCACTCGCTCCTTCGAATACTGCGCGGCGTACTCGAATGCCGCGCGCGCGACGCCGACCGCTCCGATCGCGGTGCCCGGACGCGTGAAGTCGAGCGTCCTCATGGCGATCTTGAAGCCCTCGCCTTCCTCCCCCAGCCTGTTCGCGGCGGGAACGCGCACGTCCGAGAACGAGAGCGACGACGTGTCGGTGGAGCGCTGCCCCATCTTGTCGAGATGCTTGTCGACCACGAGCCCGTCGGCGTCACCCGGGACGATGAACGCGCTCAACCCGCGGTGGCCCTGCGACTTGTCCGTTGATGCAAAGACGGTGAACCACGAGGCGTAACCGGCGTTCGTGATGAACATCTTCGAGCCGTTTAGGACGTAGTCGTCACCGTCGAGCACGGCGGTCGTCTGGATGCCGGAGACGTCGGAGCCGGCGTTCGGCTCGGTCAGCGCAAAGGACGTGAGGAGCCCCTCCTCGACGACGCGCGGCAGCCATTCGCGCTTCTGCTCCTCCGTGCCCGCGATGGTCACCGGGCCGTGGCCCAGGCCGCTGGCGGCGATGGCGCTCCCGATGCCGGAGCAGCCCCAACAGAGCTCTTCGCCGATGAGCATGCCTTCGAACGCACCGAGCTCGAGGCCGCCGTAGGCCTCGGGAATGTGGACGTTCATCAGGCCGAGCTCGTGCGCCTTTGCGATCACGTCCGCCGGATGCGTGGAGTGCTCGTCGTACTCGCGCTCCTTGGGGCGGATCTCCCGCTCGGCGAAGTCGTGCGCCAGGTCGCGTAGGGCTCGCTGTTCGTCCGTGAGGCCGAACGAAACCCCGCCCGCGGTGCGCTCCTCGATCGTCGCCATCTCCCTCCTAGCGTAGCTTGATTGACTGGTCAGTCAATTGCTCACATGCGGCGAATGCGCTTGGATAGCCGGGTGAGCGAGACGGCCGCTCCTGTTGCGCCGCACCATCCGATCGAGCGGCGCTCATACCGCTGGGTCGCGCTCCCGCTCCTCGCTTTTGCCCTCTTCTCGCTGACCGCCGGCCTGCTCGCCCACCATGATCCACGCTCCAAAGGCTACTTCCGCCTCTTCTTCGAGGACCCGATCCACCTCAAGGCAGCCTTCGCCTCGGCGGCGGTCGCGCTCGGATGCTTCCAGGTCTTCTCGGCCACCTGGATCTACGGCAAGCTCCCGTGGCGCAAGCCGGCGTGGATCAATCCGGCGCACCGGTGGTCAGGCCGCCTCGCGTTCGTCTTCACGCTCCCCGTCGCCTACCACTGCATCTTCAAGCTCGGCTTCCGCCAGCCCGACACCCGTGTCCTTGTGCACTCGCTCCTCGGCTGCGCGTTCTACGGCGCGTACGCCGCGAAGATCACGATCGTCCGGTTGCGCCGGTTCCCGGTGCCGGTGCTGCCGATCGCCGGCGGGATTCTGTTCTCCGTCCTGATCGGTGTCTGGTACACGAGCGCGGCCTGGCTCTACACGCGCGATGCGCCTTCGGCGGCGCCCGCGGCCGCGGTGGTGATCCCCGCCGATGCGCACGCCGCCGATGGGAAGAGCGTGTTCGCGACTGCGGGCTGCGCAACGTGCCACACGCTCAAGGCCGCGGGCGCCTCCGGCCAGATCGGCCCGAACCTCGACGACCTCAAGCCGGGCTACGCCCGGGTGTTGGCGAAGGTCGAGAGCGGAGGCGGCGGCATGCCCTCATTCGCGCAGCAACTGAGTGCGCAGAAGATCCGCGACGTCGCGGCGTTCGTTGCGACGAGCACACGCTCACCGTAGGCGGGCGCGAAAGCGCAGGACGCGGCGGACGTGGTCGTCGAGCTCGCCGCGGCGCGCCAGCGGGACGAGCACGCGGATGGCGCGCGCGGCGTCTCTGCCGCTCGTGAACAACAGCAAGTCGGCGCCCGCGCGCGCAGCCGCGACCGCCCACTCCGTCGCATGTCCCCGAACGACGTCGAGGGAGTCGGTGATCGCCACGCCGTCGAACCCGAGCTCGTGCAGCAGCCGGTAGGCCGCGGGCTCGAGCGTCGCACGGCGCGCACCGAGGCTCGGGTAGACGCCGTGCCCGACCATCACGCAGGGCACGCCTCCCTCGACCGCCGCTCGGTACGGAGCGAGGTCCGCCTCACGCAGATGTCCGCGCACGTACGGATGCTCGTCCGTGGAAAAGGGCAGCGAGCCGAGCCCGGGGAAGTGCTTTGAGCACGCACCAGCCCCACCGGCCGCGAGCCCGCGGGCAAAGGCGACCCCGAAGGACGGCGAGCGAAACTGGCGCGAGCCGAGCGGCCCGTCCGGTAGATCGAGCACCGGGGCGAGATCGACGTCGATGCCCGCGCCGCGGAGCGCGACACCGGTCGCCCGTCCCGATGCGTAGGCCGCCGCGGCACCCCGAACGGCTCGAGCCGACGACCGGGGCGGCAGGTTGGGGAAGGTCCTGACCTTGCCGCCCTCCTGGTCGACGAACACGAGCGCGCCGGGCGGCCGCGCCGCATCGCGGTCATAGCCCTGCACGATCACGCCGCCGACGCCGGCCGGCGCGGGGAGTCCCGAGACGACGACGAGCGCCGCCTTCTGCTGCGGCGTCAGCCCCAACAGGGTGGCCATGGTGAGAACGGCGGCTACGCCCAAAGCGTCCGTAGACTAGGCCGTCGTGGACTTCGAGCTCACAGACGAGCAACGGCTGCTGCAGGACACGGTGCGCCAGTTCGTGGACGACCGGATCCTGCCGAACGCCGTCGAGAACGACATCAACCACCACCTCGACCTGGATGCGATCCAGGGGATGGCGGAGCTCGGCATCCTCGGGATCGTCATCCCCGAGGAGTACGGCGGTGCCGGCCTCGATTTCGTCTGTGAGGCGCTCGCCTGCGAGGAGATCGAGCGCGGCGAGGCGGCATTCCGCACGCTGATCTCGGTTCACGTCGGGCTCAACTCGCTCGCGCTCCTGAAGTACGCCTCGGAGGAGCAGAAGCAGCGCTGGCTCGTTCCGCAGGCGAGCGGCGAGAAGCTCGCGTGCTTCGGGCTGACAGAGCCCGCGGCGGGCTCCGACGTTGCGGCGATGAAGTCGACCGCACGACGCGAGGGCGACGCCTACATCTTGAACGGCTCGAAGAACTGGATCTCCTACGCGAACGTCGCCGACCATGCGCTCGTGTTTGCGAAGACCGATCCGTCCGCGAAGCACAAGGGGATCTCCGCATTCGTGCTCGAGCGCGGCATGGCGGGGTTCACGACGGCGGACACCGAGCACAAGCTCGGGATCTGGGCGGGGTCGACCGGAGAGCTCTTCTTCGAGAACGTCGAGGTCCCGGCGGAGAACTTGATCGGCGAGGAAGGACAGGGCTTCGAGATCGCGATGTACGGGCTCGACCAGGGTCGCTTCACGGTGGCCGCCGGAGGAGTCGGCGTGATCCGTGCGTGCCTCGAGCGCTCCGTCGAGTACGCGCGCGAGCGTGAGACATTCGGCGAGCCGATCGGCAAGTACCAGTTCGTGCAGGACATGATCTCCGAGATGGTGCTCGGCTACGAGACGTCGAAGCTGCTCGTCATGCAGGCGGCGTGGATGAAGGATCAGGGTCTGCGTAACACGCGGGAGACGTCACTGGCGAAGTGGCATGCCACGGAGTCCGCGTTCCGCGCAGCGCATCTGGCGATCCAGGTGCACGGCGCGTACGGCTATTCGGCGGAGTACGGCATCGAGCGTTACTTCCGCAACGCGCGCGCGCCGATCATCTACGAAGGCACGACGCAGATCCACAAGATGATGCAGGCCGAGCATGCGCTCGGCTTCAGGAACCTGAACGGCCGCGGTGGCGACGTGTCGCCGCTGTGCTCGTGGGCGCCGGCGTTGTCGCCGGTGCACACTCGCGCCTAGGCGCCGCTGTACTCGAACGGGCCGACGGCCGTGTACTTCCCGGGATGCTCGTACGCGATCCCGTCCGACACGCGGAAGGCCGTCGAGGAACCGAAGTCGGCCTCCTTGAACACGATTCCCTCGGGCAGCGTTGCGCCCGGGTGGACCTCCGCGCCGCTGACTGGATTCTTGATGGTCTCGGAGACCACCTCGTACGAATCGCCCGCCTTCACCCGCGTCTTGACGCCGTCGAGGTGAAGGTCGTATGCCACCGGCTTCGGCCCGTGGATCGTCGGCCAGGTCCAGGCCAGCACTCCCCAGGGCCCTCCGGCGTCACCGCCGACTAGCGTCTCGATGGCGTTGCGCTGGGCTTCGTCGGCGCGCTCGTCGACCAGGATCAGCGCCTCGCCGTTGCCTTCGTGGATCGCTCCCGGCCAGTTCACGCAAACGGTGAAATTCAGATCGTCGAGCGAGATGTCTCCGAAAGTCCCGCGCTCGACATGCCACGTCCAGGTGCCCTCGCACTTCCCCTTCGTCGGGAGAGCGTTGAAGTTGCACGGGCAGCCGTAGTCGCAGTTGCACGCGACGATGACCGTTCCCTTGAGCTCCCAGTCCATTGTGACCTCCGTCGTGAGGCCTGCCACATCCGGTAGACCGTAACGCCTACCAGTGGGCGATGTCCATCCAAGGCTAGACAGGTCGAGGTGTCAGGGACACGACAGCCGACCTCGCAAGACGCGGAAGTTGTCGAACGCGACCTGCACCTCCTCGTGAGAGAAGTCAGCGCCCGCCGCCCGCACGGCGAGTCGCACAAACGTCTCGCCCCTCATCGCATCCGACCGCGAGAGCAGGACCCAGCGGCCATCACGCCGGTAGTACGCCAGCATCAAGCTTCGGTTGCGTACGAGGCGAAGCGATCCTGCGAGGTCAGTGGTGACGGAGTCCGACCCGACCGAAGCGGCCGCTGCGAAATATGCCTCTCCGTTGCGGTTTCTGCGACCGACGGTGCTCCCGGAGCCCTCGAGCAGAACGTCGACACCGTTTGCGGCGGGCCACTCGAGCAGCTTGTACGCCACTCTGACGTCGTAATTTCCCGCGAGCCTGCACACCGAGTCGGTCCCGGCGGTGATGTAACCAGAGCCCGCCGCGGGCAGAGCCTCAGGATCGACCGTCAGAACCAGTCGCCCCTGGCTCGACTCGGCCGACGTTCCCGCGGAGCCAGTCTCACGAGACCAGAAGCTAGCGTTGAACGACGAGTCGAACGAGTCGAGAAAGACCGTCGAGGGTGGCGAGCGCATGAGCCTTCGCTCACCGCGCCGGTCGCGCGGACAGGCTCGCCACGAGATGCAGGCGAGGTCGACCCAGCGACCGGGCTCCGCGCGATCGCCCACGAAGTCGAGCCTGAGGCCTCGGATCGTGCCGGTCCACCCGACCACGTCGGCGAGCGGAACCGCGTACGTGTGGAAGCGCCCGTCAGGCCGGACGTAGAACGTCGTGACATGGTCGCCGTCGAAACCGTTGCCCGAAGCCCAGAAAAGCTGACCGGAATCCTGCTGCGTGTGCCACGCGCCACGAATGTAGAGAGTTCGAACGCCGTTCGCCGAGAAGGCCGTCTCGGGGCCGTAGAGCTGGGGATCGTAATGATCCGGGTACAGGCGAAGCGCGCCGTGCACCGAGCCGGCAGGATCCGAAGCGTTCAGCTCCCACCAGTGCTGTCGTCCCGTGCGAAAGAGATAGTTCGGCCTCGGATCGGGGCGGTGTGTGAAGGCGTAGGCGCGAATGTTGTCGAGGCTGCCCACCACGAGCGTGTAGTCGTACGTGTACACGGGTGTCGAGTCGAGGTTTTCGGTCGTCGAGGAGGCGAGGTAGCCGTTGATCCAGCCGTAGTCCACGGCGTACTCATTGCCGGGAATGCCACTGAATCGTGTGAGGCTGGGCTCGAAGAGACCGACACCGAAACCCTCGTCGTTCACGAGCGCAGCCCAGTGCTCAGTCGCCAGGAACGAGGGCCCAGGAACGAAGAAGCCCCCGCGGTCGTCGGTGACTTCACGAAGTGGAGCGCCGGTAAACGGCGTGGTCCCGTCGTAGGTGAACAGGCGGTAGGCATCTCCTGTCGTGTAGAGCGCGGGAAGCTCCTGCGCGTGTGGCGTAAACGCCACGGTGCCACCGCCTGTGTTCATCAGCCGATTTCGGACGTGCACGGTGTTCCCCTTGAGACTGACCCACGTCTCGAGCGTGCAGGAGCATTGCCGCGAGGCAAAGCCGTCCCGGCTGGGAATGACCTTCGTGTAGATCGTCCGACCGTTGTTTCGGTTCAGCAGGACGGTGCCGCCGTTTGCCGCGACGTGCCAGGTAGCGTCGGGCGTCCCCCCGTAGTACGACTGTTGGACGTCTTGCAGCAGGTCGTGCGCCTGCTCTCCGCGCAGAGGCGACAGATACGTGATCTTGCCGCCGTCGCTCAGATCGACGCCGACGCGGATGGTCCCGTTCTCGATGAAGCTGAGCGGCCCGACTGCGCCCCCCGCCGAGGCGGCCGGCCCGGCAATCAGTGCCAGAGCGGCGACTAAAGCTGAGGCGAGACCCCTGCGCCCGCAAACCGAACGTGCCATTTCGGCTCCTTCTCGCTCTGCCGGAACCTATGCCACTCCTGTAACGGATTCATCAGGGCGAGCGAAGGAATTTGCAACCGATTCAGAAACCGACGCGATCCGGCGGCGGCAACGGGCTCTGCGGCAGCCCAGGGCGCGGGCCGCCGGCGTTGTACTCGCTCGGCGCGACGTCGTTCGGGCCGCCCGGATAGAAGAGCGACGCCAGCACCTGGATGTGCCGCCGGCCGACACCCAGCTCGAACTGGCCGCCGCCGTACATCTGAACGCCCCTCCCCGCACAGTCCTCGATGCACTCGAGCAGCCGCGCCGTCGTCCCGAACCGCGACGGCTTGATGTTCAGCCACCCCGGCTCGACCGGAAGCGCACGGACGTCGGCGACGGAGTGGATCGGCGCGTCGAAGCTGAGCCGGCTCTCCTGCCCCTGCAACACCGTTCCGCACTCGCCGTCGAGCGACGCGTCCTCCAGCACAACGTCCGGGAAGAGCTCCACGACCGCGCGGTACAGCTCCGGATCCGGAACGACGTCGACCGGCGTCCCGGTGTAGTACGCCTTCAAATCGAGGACGCGAACGCGCCCCGTCCCGGCGAGGCGCTCCATGAACGGCCTGTCCCACTCGTTCTCCGGGTCGAGCTTCAGCTCGAGGTCCGGATTGTGCTCGAGCCACGCGAACGCGTCGTCACGCGTCGAGACTACGAAACGCACGGGCCCGTACTCGCGCTCGAGCGCGGCGCCGAGCGAGAGCTCGTTCTGCCGCAGCGCGAGGTCGAGCGCTGCACTCTCGAAGGCCCAGCGGCGGTAGTCGCGAGACGCCGCCATCTCCGGCTCTCCGTCGAACAGCTGCAGCCCGTCGAGTTGCGCCGAAAGCTCCTGCAGCGTCGTCCGCCCGGGTGGCTCGAGCTGCGGAAACCAGTCGTGATCCTGCGCGGTGTACGTGACGTCCTCGCCCCGGCCCTCCGCGCCGCCGCCACCCAGCACGACCGTCGTCGACACGCGCGTGAACTGGGACGAGACGTCGACCGACTTGCGCTCGGTGCCGAATTCCTCGACGTTCACCGCGAAGCCGCGGAGTCGTTCCCAGAGCGCCATCAGCCGAGAGAGGGCTCGACGGGACCGGACTGCTCGACGCGCATGAGCTTGTACACGAGCGGAATCACGGCGAGGATCGGGATGGCGCAAACCGGCCACAAGATCTGGTACCCGTTCGTCTCAGGGAGGTACGGCCGCGCGAGGTCGATCGCAGCACCTGCTATCGGAGCTCCGAGCAGCAGACCGAGACCCTTCGTCGTCGTGGCGAGCCCGGAGACCGCGCCCCGGTGCTCCTCCGGCATCAGCTTGAAGAGCAAGCCCCAGGCAAGCGTCATCACGAGACCGCCGGACACCGCAACGGGGATGATGAGCGCGAAGTACCAGGTCTGCCAGGTCGACGCGAATCCGGCGACGAGGAACCCGCATCCGTACACCCACGACGACCAAAAGATCACGCGCGCGATTCCGAAGCGATCGCCCAGCTTGCTGGCGAGCAAGGCGGCGATGACATAGCCGGTCGCGACCGCGCCGAGCAGCGCAGACGAGATCGCCTTCGACTGGTGCAGGCCGTCGAGGACGTAGAGCACGACGAACGTGCGTGCCGCTGCGAACGTCCCCTCCCAGGCCGCATTGCAAAACAGGAAGCGACGCACCGCCGCTTCCTGTTGGAAGATCGACCAGCTCCGCTTGAAATACGCACGGACCCCCTCGAAGACACGACCGTGCCCACCATCCTCTCGGATGAAGAGGATCGGGATTGCACACGCCCCCGTGGTCACGAATGCCGCGAGGACGAACGGAGCGGCGTGCCAGACCTTGAGCAGGAAGCCACCGCCGACAAGTGCAGCGCCGAGCGCAATCCCGCGCAGGACGTGCTGGATCCCCTGCGCGCGCCCGTACACGGACGGCGGCAAGACGTCGGGATAGAGCCCGCGATAAGGCGGCTCGTAGACGTAGTAGGCGAAGAAGAACGCGAGCACAATCAGCGTCGTCGTCCAGAGGTTCGGCATGAACGGCATCAGCAGGAGGCAGAAGCCGAGCGGGCCGAGCGCGGCGAACATGAATGGACGCCGGCGCCCCATCGGTGTATGGAAGGTGTCGCTCCACGGCCCGATCACCGGCGACAACGTGAGCGCGAACACACCCTCGGCCCCGAGCACGAGCCCGATCAACGTCCCCGACTCGGTGAATCGGTGGAGGAGCGGGGGCAGATACGCCGCGGTGGTCGTGATGGAGAACGCGAGCCCGAACGCGCCGGCCCCGAGAATCCAGAAGACGCTCCGCCTGACGGCGCCCGACTGCCGGCCGGCTTCCGCGGTGACCTGTGTCACTGCGTCAGACCTTGGCGACCACGCGGTCGGCGGCGAGCCCGCCGCAGATCACCTGAACGACCGTCTCCTCTGCACGCGCGATCGCCTCATCACCGTCCTCGAGCTTGCCGAGCACCCACCCCGTGAGGATCTCCTCGATCGCCCCGTAGAACACGTAGCTGGCCATGCGCGGATCGAGGTCCGAACGGAATTCCCCGTCCGCCTGACCGCGGGCAATGACCCGCTCGATTCCGGCGAACGCTAATTCGATCTCGTCGATGCGCTGCTGTAAGTGCGAGCTGCGGGTCACCTCGCGCACGAGCACGCGCACGAGGTCCGGGTCGCGGCGCCACGCACGCAACAAGAGCTTCGCAATCCCGGCGAGACGGTCGCGCGCGCTCTCGTCGGTCTCCTCGACCGAGCGCACGGTGTCGAGCACGTCGCGCCACGTCTCGCGGAAGATCGTCTCGAGCAGCTCTTCCTTCGAACGGAAGTAGTGATAGAGCAAACCGTGCGCGACACCAGCTTCCTCGGCGATGTCACCGACCCTGCAGGTGTGGTAGCCCTTGCGCGCAAAGACGCGCACGGCAGCGTCGAGAATGAGCCGACGCTTGTCTTCCTGGCCTGTTGAACGGTCGCTCAACGGTCGCAGTGTAGTGGTAGCTTCGCGGGCTGTGGTGCTACGCGGGGTGCTGGTCGTCGATTTCACGCGCTACCTGCCCGGCCCCTTTGCCAGCCGCGAGCTCCTGCGGCTCGGCGCGCGGGTCGTGCGGGTGGAGGCACCCGAGGGGGACCCACTCCGCTCGGTCGCTCCCGGCTGGGACGACGCACTCAACACGGGCAAGGAGTCGGTCGTCTGGGACCTCGAACGAGAACCGGGCCTGGGCCCCGCACTCGCTGCTCGCGCCGACGTCGTGCTCGAGGGATTCCGGCCCGGCGTGTCGGAGCGACTCGGGTTGGCCGCGTCCGATCTTCCCGACTCGGTCGTGTACTGCTCCATCACCGGCTTCGGCGCGGGTGACACGCGCGCCGGTCACGACCTCAACTACCAGGGCTGGGCCGGTTTGCTCGCCGACACCGCCCCTGCGTTACCGCCGGTGCAGATCGCCGACCTCGCAGGCGGATCACTCTTTGCCGTGATCGAGATCCTGGCCGCTCTGCTCGAACGCGAGCGCACGGGCCGCGGTAAGCACCTCGTCGTCTCGATGACGCACAACGCGCACTCACTCGCAGCGCATCGGTTGCACGGGGAGCCCGAGCGCACGCTTACCGGCGGGCTCGCGTGCTACCGCACGTACGAGACCGCCGACGGCCGCTTCCTCACCGTCACTCCCGTCGAGCCGAAGTTCTGGCAGCGGCTCTGCGAGCTGATCGAACGGCCAGACCTCGTCGACCGTCACTACGAGCAGGACCAGGAAGCGCTGGCCGCCGAGCTCGCCGAGGCCTTTCGCGGACGGCCGTTGGCCGACTGGCTCGAGCTCTTCGAGGGCGAGGACGTCATGGTCGGCCCGGTCGCGACCCTTGCTGAGGCATCTGAATGGCTCGGCGCGCCCGTCGACACAGGGAAGGCGCCGCTCCTCGGTGAGCACACCGAGCGGTGGCGGGCCGACCTTGCCCCGTTCGGGGGATAACAAGCTCGCAGACGCCCGACGATCTCAGAGTTGGATGACCCCCCGTCGCGTTCTCTCCCTGCTCGCTCTCGCTCTCTGTGCGTCAGCGCTGGTCGGTTGCGCCGGCGGCGATGCGCTCGCGCTCGACCCCGTGGCGAAGGCCGCGAGCACGACGGCGAAGACGCAGGCGTCGCGGTTTGACTTCCACGCATCGATCACGGCCGGCACCGTGGGCTCGTTCTCCTTCCACGGGAACGGCATTTTCGACGGCCAGCACAAGTCCGGCTGGATGAACATGCACTTCTCGCTCCCGGCGGCAGCCCAAATGCAGCTCGGCTCCGCCGACCCGAGCATGGAGATGATCTTCGACGGCAACCACGGCCTCGTCATGTACATGCGCTCGCCGCTCTTCGACCGGGTCGTCCCGACGGGCAAGTGGGTCAAGATGGACGTGGCCAAGCTGGCGAAGAAGCGAGGCATGGACCTCGGCGCGCTCATGAACGCGAACCAGGCCGACCCGTCGCAGTCGCTCCGCATGTTGATGGCGTCGAGCGGCGCGCGCGTCACCGGGGCTGAGCGGATTCGCGGCGTTGAGACGACGCACTACGCCTTCAACATCGACTTCAAGAAGCTCGCCCACGACAACAAGGCGTTCAGGCAGCTGACGGAGAAAACCGGTTCGATCTCGGCTCCTGCCGAGGCATGGATCGACAAACAGGGTCGCGTCCGCCGCCTCAGCGTGACGATGACGATGGGCGCCGCACTCGGCACCCCGATGACGATGTCGATCACCGAAGACCTCTATGACTTCGGCGAGCGCACGCCGATCGCCCCGCCGCCCGACACCCTGGTCGTCGACCTCTCCTCGCTTCCCGGCTCGAGCTCTTAACCCTCCTGCCGCTCGTCTCGCCCGGGTAGCCGATCGGTCAACCGTCCGAGCGCCTGCGTGACCTCGCTCGGGATGATCCAGACCTTGTTTGCCTCGCCCTGAGCAATCTGCGGCAGCACCTGGAGATACGAATAGGCGAGCAGCTGTGGGTCGGGGTTGCCCTCATGGATCGCGCGGAAGACCGTGTCGATCGCCTGAGACTGACCTTCCGCCTGAAGGATCGCGGCCTGTTTCTGCCCCTCGGCGCGCAGGATCGACGACTCCTTCTCGCCCTGGGCGGTCAAGATCTGCGACTGCTTCACACCTTCAGCAGCAAGGATCGTGGCGCGCTTGTCCCGGTCGGCTCGCATCTGCTTCTCCATCGAGTCTTGAATCGAAGGTGGCGGGTCGATCGCCTTGAGCTCGACGCGATTGACGCGAATGCCCCACTTCCCAGTCGCTTCGTCGAGCACACCGCGAAGCTGGCCGTTGATCTCGTCGCGTGACGTGAGCGTCTTCTCGAGCGCCATGCCGCCGATGACGTTCCGGAGGGTCGTCACCGTCAACTGCTCGATCGCCTGGATGTAGTTGGCGATCTCGTAGGTCGCCGACTTTGGATCGGTTACCTGGAAGTAGATGACCGTATCGATGCTGACGACGAGGTTGTCCTCGGTGATCACCGGCTGCGGAGCGAACGAGACGACTTGCTCCCGCATGTCGATCATGTCCCGGATGCGATCGACGAACGGAACGACGAGTGTCAGTCCGGGCGTGAGCGTCCGCGAGTACCGTCCGAGCCGCTCGACGACGCCGGCCCTCGCCTGCGGGACGATCCGGATCGTGCGAGCAAGAGTCAACAGCACGAGCCCTGCGACGACGAGCAGAACGATCAGTCCAGCGGTCATCTCTTCACCTCTCTACTCGTAGACGAGAGCGGTCGCTCCCTCGATCTTGACTACCTCTACCCGGGTACCGGGCTCGAAGACCCCATCCTCCATATACGAGCGCGCGGACCACTCTTCACCGCCGATGCGCACTCGGCCCCCGTTCGCGTCCACCCGCTGGAGCACGACAGCTTTCGTGCCTGCGAGCGCCGCAGTCCCCGTGCGCAGGGCCACGGGCATGTGGAGATGCCGTCTCGCGACCGGACGCAGCAGGGCGACCGAGGCGATCGAGCCGGCGATGAACACGATCAGCTGGACGATGATTCCGCCTCCGGCGAGCGCCACGATCCCAGCCGCCACAGCGGCCAGCGCGACGGGTCCGAGAAAGAACAGCCCCGGCGTGAAGATCTCCCCGACGGCCAGCAACACCGCCGCGATCACCCAGATCAGCCACCCAGGCACGACTCTGATCGTAACTACCCAGGTCGTGCGAGCCCGAGAGCCGCCGGCAGTCCGTACAGGTCGGTCAACCGTTCGTCGATCTCCGGGTGACGTTCGTCGCGGTCGACGAGGATCGCGCGCATGCCCAGTGCTCTCGCTCCCTCGATGTCCTCCTCGAGCGAGTCGCCGACCATGACCGCGTCGCCCGGCGCGACCTCGAGCCCGTCGAGTGCGGCCCGGAAGATCGTCGGGTGGGGCTTCACCCGTCCGTGTGAGCGCGAGTCGACGATCACATCCACGTCGAGTGCGTGGTGTGCAACGAACTCGGTGAGGTCGCGAATGCCGTTCGACACCACTGCGATACGGAGCGACGCGGCGCGCAACTCGTCGAGCACGGGAAGCACGTCCTCGTAGAGCTCGAAGTTCTCCGAGACTCCCCAGCCTTCTTCGATCTCCGTGGCACACTCGCTTGCGAGCGACTCCGGCCCACCCATGCCGATGAAGATCTCCTCGGTGAAGCGGTGCCAGATCGTCTCGTCGTGCAGCAACTCGGGATGGCGCTTGAGGTTCTGAACCGCCGCTTCGCGCGCTTCGTCGTAGCGCCCGGCGTCCAGCGTGATGCCGTGCCGCCCCGCGATTCGCGCGTAACGCTCTGCGGACAGCTCCGGACCGGGACGACAGAGCGTGAAGTCGACGTCGAAGAGGACGGCCCGCAGGGTCACTCGGCGTCCTCCAGCAGCCACCTGACGGTCTCGAGATGCTCGTCGCTGTAGTCGCTGTCGAACGCCCACGCCATCGTCTGCCCGATCGTCCACCCGCGGGCGCGCTCCCGGTCGAGGCCGAGCTCCGACGTCAGCCTGTCGAGGCGGTAGAGCACGTCTGCCCTCGAGGAACCGAGCTCGAACGAGCGCACGATCGGTGCTACCGCAAACTCACGCTCACCGAGGAGCGGCTTCGGATCGATCACGAGCCACGGCTCGCGCTCTGCGGCGAGGACGTTGTCGCCGTGGAGGTCCTGATTCAGCAGCACCTGTTCGCCCTGTGACTCCGACAGCAAGCCGAGCGCGTCGACCGCCGTGTCGACCAGACGCCGTTCGATCGCGCGACCCGATTGCTCCCACTGCTCCGGCAGGTCGTCGATCCACCAGGCGGCCTCCTCGGCGAGTGTGTGAAAGGGCTCTCCGGCTCTCACCCAGTGCCTCGGCAGCAGCTCGACCAGGACGTCGAGCGCTTTCTCGCCGCCGTTCTCCGCGAGAGCCGTTCCCGGTTCACAACGTTCGAGCAACATCGCGGAGCGCGCATCGTCGCGGGCGAGCAGCCGCACCGCGCCGTTCCCAGCGAGGAGCTCGAGCGCGTCCGCTTCGTGCTCGGCCTCGCGGTGTGGGTAGATCAGCTTGAGAACGGTTGGTGTTCCGTCCGTCAGAGCGGCGCGGACTGCGTAGCCCGCGGCTCCCGCCTCATAGGGCTCGCCGAGCTCGAGCTGCCACTCCTCGACGCATTCGGCAACGAGTTCGGGGACGCGCTCGAGCCAGACGCCGTGCGTCAGACTCGCGTCGGCCACCGGTACGCGTTCGGCTGCCGGTTCGCGAGCGACGGCAACTTGGCGCGGATGTTCTGCAGGTGGGCGCGGTCGAGCTCGGCGGTGATCACGGTTTCCTCGTCCGGCGCCTGCGCGACGACGACACCCCACGGGTCCGCGATCAGCGACCGGCCGTAGGCTGGCTTGCCCGGGAGCGTCTCGCCGATCTGCGCGGCAGCGGCGACGTACAGCTGGTTCTCGATCGCGCGCGCGCGCATGAGCACGTGCCAGTGATCCTTGCCGGTCGGCGTCGTGAAGTGCGCCGGCACCGTTACGAGCTCCGCACCTTCGAGCGTCAGGATGCGGTAGAGCTCGGGGAAGCGAATGTCGTAACAGATCGAGAGCCCGATGCTCCAGTCCTCGACCTCCGCGACGACGGGCTCGTCCCCAGGCTCCTCTGCCTCCGACTCGCGGTAGACGACGCCCCCGACCTCCACGTCGAACAGGTGGATCTTCCGGTACGTCGCGACGAGCTGGCCTTCGGGATCGAAGACGAGGCTCGTGTTGGAGAGCTTCTCGCGTCCCTCCCGCCGCTCCGCGATCGAGCCGCCGACCAGCGTGATCCCGTGCGTCCGCGCCCACCTCGACATCGCAGCGACCGACTCGCCGCCGTCGAGTGGCTCCGCAGTCGCGTGGTACACGGCAGCGTCGCCGATCGCGTTCCACTTTTCCGGCAGAACGACGACGTCGGCCCCGGTTGCAGCCGCCTGTGCGACGAGGCGCTCAGCCGTTTCGAGGTTCGCGCTCTTGTCGGCCCGACTCGTCATCTGAACGCACGCGATGCGGATCCGGTCCGGCATACGCGCAGGATAGCCTCGCCGCGATGGAGCCAGTGACCACGGCCGGCCCGCGCCTGCGGGTTCTCGAGGCGCTCCGGCACCGCGGCTTCCGGCTCCTCTTCGCAGGCCAGACGATCTCCCAGATCGGCGACGCGGCCTTCATCGTCGCGCTGGGTTGGCGCGCCTTCACGCTCACGGGCAAGGCGAGCTCGCTCGGAATCGTGCTGAGTGTCGAGGCGCTCGGGTTGGTCACGACGCTCCTGATCGGCGGCGTGCTCGCAGATCGCTACTCACGACGTCTGCTCATGATCGGCTCCGACGTCTCGCGTGCGCTGATCGTGGCGGGGCTCGCACTCGCGGATGCGACCGGTCACCTGCAGTTCGGAGTCCTGGTCGGCTTCGTCGCGCTGCACGGCCTCGCCAGCGGCCTGTTTCAGCCCGCCTTCGGCGGCATCCTGCCGCTGCTCGTCGAGGAGCCGAGCCTCGGATCCGCGAACGCGCTGATCGGCGTGTCGCGCCAGGCAGCGCTCGTGATCGGGCCCGCGGTCGCCGGCCTCATCTACGCGGCTGCCGGGTCGAGCGCGATCTTCGCCGTCGACGCCGCATCGTTTCTCGTCTCGGCCGCGCTGCTGACACCGACAAGACCGCGCGCCTTCGAGCCGGGCCCGTCACAGGGCTTACGCGAGGAGTTGACGAGCGGCTTCCGCTACGTCATGCGAGTGCCGTGGCTGTGGCGCACGATCGGAACGTTCACGCTCGTGCTCATGACCGGCTTTGCAGCACTCCAGGTGCTGCTGCCGAAGCTCGTCGAACAGGAGTGGAACGGCGGCGTCGGCTCGTACGGCCTGCTCTTCACCTTGCAGGGAGTCGGGATGGTGTTCGGGTCGATCGTGTTGGGACAGACCTCGCCCACGCGCCGACGAGGCGTGTTGATCTACTCGCTGCTCGCGACCAACAATGCGGTCGGCATCCTGCTCGGGCTGTCGCCGTGGTTCTGGGGAGCAGCAGCCGCGCAGGTGGTGCGAGGGTTCTGCATCGGGTTCGCGATCACCCTCTGGGACACGATGCTGATGCAGCGAGTCCCGCAGCACATGCTCTCGCGCGTGATCAGCATGGACTGGTTCGGCTCGCTCGGCCTGTTACCGGCCGGCCTCGGCCTCTGGGCCGCCCTATCCGGCCTAGCCGCGCCGGGAACCCTGATCGCAGCCAGCATGGCGTTCTGCGCGTGCCTGTTCCTCCTCGGCCTCGCCGATCCGCGGATCCGCGACGTCGACTGACGTTTGGCCGAGAAAGCTCTCGGCAACAACCGGCTCGATCGATTTCAAGACCGAAAGTGAGGCGAGTCTCGTGTCCTTTGGCCTCTTGATTCTCCGTGTCGTCGTCGGCGGCACGATGTTCAGCCACGGTGCCCAAAAGCTCTTCGGCTGGTTCGGGGGCGGCGGGCCTCGAGGCACTGCAGATTCCTTCGAGGCCATCGGGTTCCGGCCGCCGTTCTTGCTGGCGATCCTGGCCGGCCTGGGAGAGTTCGGCGGTCTGGCGTTCGCTGCTGGTTTCGTCACGCCGCTAGCCGCCCTCGGCATCGCGACGGTGATGATCACGGCCATCGGCGCCGTTCACTGGCCGAACGGGTTCTTCAACGGGAAGGGCGGCTACGAGTTCAACCTGACCCTGCTCACCGTCGCGGTTGCGATTGCTGCAACCGGCCCCGGGCGGTTCTCGATCGACCGCGCTCTCGGCTGGGACGACAACCTGAGCGGTGGCTGGTGGGGCGTCGGTGTACTGGGAGCCGCCGCAGCGATCTCGTTTGTCACCTTGAGCGTGCTGCGAAAGCGCGGGGAACTGCGCGCAGCTGCGGCATAGAAGAGAGACGCGTGGGGGAAACCTGGTTTCCCCCACGGTTTATCGGGGTGCCCAGATTTGAACTGGGGACCTCTCCGACCCGAACGGAGCGCGCTACCAGGCTGCGCCACACCCCGAAGCGGCACGAAGACTAGCCGCTTTCGGCACAGATCCGTGACGTTTCCCCAGCTACGTTGCCTTCACCGACAACTTGGAGGGCAACGGGTCATGAACAGCGTCAACCTCATCGGCAACCTGACCACTGACGTCGAGCTGCGCGAGTTCGGCGAGGAGAAGCGCCTCGCCACGTTCGGGCTCGCGGTCGATCGCGGCGGCAAGGACGCCGAGACCGATTTCTTCCGGATCGCCGTGTGGGACCGGCAGGCGCAGCTGTGCTCCGAGTACCTGGCGAAAGGCCGCAGGATCGGCCTCGAAGGCCGGTTGCGTTACCGCACGTGGGAGGACGACGGACAGAAGCGCAGCGCTGTCGAGGTCGTTGCGTATCGCGTCGAGTTTCTGTCTCCGCCGGCAGCGGGCTCAGGCGGGGAGGTGGTGCCTTTCGAGGCTGCCGTCGCCTAGAAAGTCGTCGATTGCGTCTGCACAGGCGTCGGGGCGCTCGCCGATGAGCAGATGGCCGCAACCCGGAATGACGCGTAGCGGTGCGCGCAGCCGGCGCGCGTACTCGAACGCGTCGTCGAGCGGCAACTGCACGTCTTCGGCTCCCCAGAGGACCAGCACCGGGCAGCGCACTGCTTCGAGCTCCTGCCGCGGATCGTCCGCGCGCAATGCCTGCCACGCGCTGTCGACGTCCGTGTGCAGCAGCTGCGCCGCGAGAAATCCCTCGACCGCCTCGTTGGTCAGCGAGCCGGGATCGGCGACGGACACGAAACCGAAGACGAACCGGCGGAGCAGGAGCGAACGCGAGACAAGGCCACGCCAGCGCGCCGCAAGCCGGCCGGGGCGAACTGTGCTGAACACCGACTGCAGCTGCCGGCCCCAGATGCTGCCCAGGCTGAGCCCGGCCGCGGCTGCGAGCACGACGGCAGAGACCTCATCGGGATGCCGCAGCGCGAGGCGCAGCACCACCGCTCCCCCGAGCGAATGCCCGACCACGGGCGCAGGCAGCATGCCCTCCCGCGCGGCGAGGAGCGCAACCCGATCCGCGAACGGCTCGAGGCCCGACACCGCAGGCAGGGCCTCCGACCCGCCGTGGCCGGGTAGGTCCGGAACGAGCAGCGTGTGGTTCGGGACGAGGAGCGGAGCGAGCTCCGTCCAGTTGGCCGCGGCCCCGCCCAGGCCGTGGACGAGGATGAGTGGAGGGCCCTCGCCCCCCAGGAAATAGCGCATCCTGGAGCCCTTGAGCTCGGCGAACCGCTCCTCCAGGGCGGGTAGCTTTGCGTCCGTCACCAGGGACGATTATCCTGTGACCAATGACTGTTCGTGGAGCGCCGGACCGTTGATTCCGGCAAAGACATGTGGAGGCTCGTTCTAGCCCGCTGAGCGCATTCGCGCCGGCGGGTTTTTTCGTGCAACGACGAGAGGAGCGTAGATGGCGAACCACCTCACGCCCGAGGAGTTGTCCAAGGAGCTCGGGATCGACCGGCAGGAGGTCATCCGCGTCTGTGTCGAAGAAGGTGTGCCGATCTATCAGGGCAAGATCGACAAGACGCTGTTCCAGGCACAGCTAGAAGCCTTGGGCGCGATGCCCGCGCACCACTAGAAGCTACGCAGACTTACGCGCCGGCGCACGCCGGGTACGAGAGCCGCTCTTCGAAGCGGCTTTCGTCTTTGACGAATCGCCCGACGGGGTCTTTCGTTCCTTCGCCTCGGCGACGCTTTTCTTCAGCGCCTCCAGCAGGTCGACGACCGGCGCCTCCGGCACGGGCTCCGGCTTGGCGATCTCCTTGCCGTCGAGCTTCGCCTCCAGCATCTGGCGCAGGTCGCTGCGGTACTGGCTGACTAGCTCCGACGGATCGAACTCGCCGACGAGGCTCTGCATCACCTGCTGCGCGAGGTCGAGCTCGGCCTTCTTCACCTCGGTCCCTGCGACGGCCTCCTCGATCTCGGCCTGTGAGCGCACGTCCTCGGCGAGGAAAAGCGTCTCGAGCACGAGCGCTTCGCCCTTCGGACGGATGAGCGCGAAGTACTCGGCGCCACGAAGCACGAACCGGCCGATCGCCCCCATCTCCGAATCCTTCATCGCCTCGAGCAGAAGCACGTACGGCCGGCGCTGGGCCGGCGCCTGGGCGGGTGCGAGGTAGTACGTTCGGTCGAGGTACACCGGATCGACCTGATCGAGCGGGACGAACCGGGTGATGTCGATCGAGCGCGAGTCGTCGTGCTGCTGGATCGCTTCGAGGTCGGCGTCCTCGACGATGACGAACTCGCCCTTCGCAACCTCCCAGCCCTTGACGATCTCGTCGGGGCCGACCTCACGCTCGTGGGTGGGGCACCAGCGCTTCTGGCGGATCGGGGTCTTGCACTCCCGATGGAGCGTCCGGAAGCTGACATCCGACTGTTTCGCCTTGGGCGTCGTCGCCAGGGCCAGGCCAACCGGGATGTTGACCAGTCCGAATGAGATCGATCCGTTCCAGATAGTGCGCATGGCCGCCTTCGAATTGTAGAGGGGGACCGGGCAGTTTCGCCCCCGCCAGGTGCCTTCCTGCAAGGCACCGCCCAGGTGGCCGTCTCAAATTACGATGTGAACGTGGCAACCACGACCACCGCGGCGGGCATTCGGACGATCGCCCGGCTGTGGCAGAACGCCGTCGAGCGGCGCTGGCCGGGCCCGGCCTACCTGGTCCAGGAGGGCGAGGACTGGCGGGAGGTCTCGTGGGACGAGGCGGCCCAGGCCGTCGAGGAGCTGGCCAACGGGCTCCTGGCAATCGGGGTCAAAAAGGGCGACGCCTTCTCGATCCTGGGCTCGACCCGCCTCGAGTGGGTGCTCTTCGATTTCGCGCTCGGCCTGGTCGGCGCGGTCGGCGCCCCGATCTACATGAACAGCTCACCGAAGGACACGGCGCACGTCGTGCAGCACTCGGGGGCGGTCGGCGTGCTGTGTGAAGACGAGTCGCAGCGGAGCAAGCTGGAAGGGCTCGAGCTGGACCACGTTCTGACCTTCGCCGACCTGGACGACCTGCGCGCCCGCGGGCGCGCCTATGCCGAGAGTCATCCCGGAGCCGTCGCTGAGGCGGCGGCCGCGATCCGCGAGGACGACCTCTTCACGTACATCTACACGTCAGGGACGACCGGCCCGCCGAAGGCCTGCATGATCACTCACCGCAACTACTACGAGATGGCCGACAAGATCCAGCAGATCGACGACTTCACGGTCATGGACGACACGATGCTGCTCTTTCTCCCGCTGGCGCACAACTTCGGCCGGCTGATGCATCTGCACAGCCCGCACGTCGGCTACACGCTCGCCTTTTGCCCCGACCCTTACGCGGTCGCAGAAGCGCTGCCGGTTGTGCGCCCCACGGTGTTCCCGAGCGTTCCGCGCGTGTACGAGAAGGTCCACACGGCCGTCACGGCGAAGTTCGACGAGGCGACCGGTGTCAAGCGCAGGTTGATCGACTGGGCACTGCGCGTCGGTCGCGAGGTGAGCAGGCTCCGCCAGGCCGGTGAGCCGGTTCCGAGAGGTCTGGCCGTGCGGCACCGCATCGCCGACAAGCTCGTGTACTCGAAGGTGAAGGAGCGGCTCGGCGGACGGATCCGCATCTGCGTCTCGGGAGGAGCGCCGCTCGCGAAGGAGATCATCGAGTTCTTCCATGCCCTCGACATCCTCATCCTCGAGGGGTACGGCCTCACCGAGTGCACCACAGCGGCGACGGTGAACCGCCCGACGAGCTACCGGTTCGGCACGGTCGGGCCCGCGTTGCCGGGCGTCCGGCTAAGGATCGCCGACGACGGTGAGGTGCTGATCGAGACCACGACGATCTTCGCCGGCTACTACAAGGACGAGGCAGCGACGCGTGAGATCCTTCCGGGCGACGGCTGGCTGCGCTCGGGCGACGTGGGAAATCTCGACGAGGATGGCTTCCTGACGATCACCGACCGCAAGAAGGACATCCTCGTGACCGCGGGCGGCAAGAACGTCGCCCCGCAGAACCTCGAGAATGCACTGAAGACGCACTCGATCATCTCGCAGGCGCTCGTCGTCGGCGACCGCCGACCCTACGTCGCGGCCCTGATCACCCTGGTGGAGGACGTTTCGCACGAAGACGCCGAGGCAGAGGTCCAGCGCGCAGTCGACGAGGTGAACCGCGACCATTCACGCTTCGAGCAGGTCAAGCGGTTCACGATCCTTCCCCGCGACTTCACCGCCGAGGACGGCGAGGTGACGCCCACGCTGAAGCTCAAGCGCCGCGTCTGCCAGGAGCACTTCGCCGCCGAGATCGAGGCGCTCTACTCCTGACCGACGTCTTTCTCGTACTGTCGTCGTTCCTCGCGAGCGCCGTGGAGACCGTCGAAGCGCTTACGATCGTGCTCGCGATCGGGCTGACCCGCGGCTGGCGCTCTGCTCTGACCGGTGCCGCCGTTGCGACTCTGGCTCTGGCGGCGATCGTGGCCGTACTGGGGCCGGCACTGACCGTGATTCCGATCGAGACGCTTCGCCTCGTGGTCGGCGGATTGCTGCTCGTGTTCGGCCTCCAGTGGTTGCGCAAGGCAATCCTGCGCGCGAGCGGCTGGAAGGCCGTCCGCGACGAGTCGTCCGTCTTCGAGCGTGAGCGTGCGGAAGCCGCGAGCGCACCGCACGAGGAACGCGCGGGGCTCGACTGGTACGGCTTCACGATCTGCTTCAAGGCGGTTCTGCTCGAGGGGCTCGAGGTCGCATTCATCGTGCTGACGTTCGGGAGCACGCAGGGAAGCATCCCGCTCGCCATCGTCGGCGCCGCCGCCGCCGTGATCCTCGTCGTTCTGGCAGGGATCCTCGTGCGCGAGCCGCTGAGCCGCGTCCCCGAGAACACGCTCGCGTTCGCGGTCGGCGTGATGCTGACGACGTTCGGGACCTTCTGGGGCGCGGAAGGCGCCGGCGTCGACTGGCCCGGCGGGGACGCCGCGCTGCCCGCCGTCCTCGGGTTCGTCTTGCTCGTCTCGCTCGGATACGTCACGATGCTGCGCCGGCGGCGGCTTGTGTTCGCATGAAGCGCTTCGGGAAGTTCTGGTGGGACTTCATCGTCGGCGACGATTGGCGCGTGGCGGTCGGCGTCCTGCTCGCCTTCGGAGTCACCGCCCTGCTGGCGACCACGTCGGTTCCCGCGTGGTGGGTGCTTCCCCTCGCGGTCGCGGCCGTCCTCTGGCTGTCGCTGCTGCGCGCGGCGCGCTAGATGCGCCGGCCGCCCGCGAAGTTCGACGAGTAGTAGCCGGAAAGCGAAGAGATCTTGACGACGTCGCCGGTGTGCGGCGCGTGGATGAACTGCCCGCCGCCGATGTAGATCCCGACGTGGCTGGCACCAGTGAAGAACACGAGGTCGCCGGGCTGCAACTGGCTGATCGAAACCGCAGCGCCCATGCCGAATTGCGAATACGAGCTGTGGGGGAGCGAGACGCCGATCTGGGCGAACACGTACGAAACAAAGCCGGAGCAGTCGAAGCCACGCGGCGTCGAACCGCCCCACACGTACGGAACGCCGAGGTAGCGCATCGCGATTCCGACCACCCCGCCGTGGACACCCGGAGGCGCGACGGTCGAGCCCTCCGGGGTGGACGCCGAGATCCCCACGCCCTCCGTCGCCGGGAGCTGAGTTCCAGCCGAGAGCCGCGACTGGGCCGCCGCCTCGAGCTGTCGCTGCTGTACGGCCTCGGCGGCCTTGATCCTCTGGATCTCGCCCTTGATGGACGAGAGCAACTGCCGGCGCGAAGCGAGCTGCGACTCGATCCGCTGCTTTTGCGCGGCCTTCTGGGCAACGACGGTCTGCTGCTCCGAGTGTGCCTTCGCGAGCTCAGCGCGATGCTGCTGGACGGCCGCCTTGAAAGACGCCACCTGCTGCACGATGCTCGCGTCCTGCTGGGAGGTCGAATTGACGGCCTCGAGCCTGTTCAGCAGATCCTCGAAGCTGGTGGACCCGAGCAGCAGCGACAAGGTGGTGTCGTCCTGCGAGGTCGTGTAGGCGGTGACGAGCCGGGCCGCGAGCGATGCCTGAGCGAGCTTGAGGTTCGCCTTCGTGACCCTCAGCTGCTTACGGTTCTCGCGCTGATCGGTCTCGATCTTCGCCAGGCGGACATTCGCAAGGTTGTACTGCTCGACCGCGGCGCCCATGCTCTCGTCGATCTGCTGGATCTGCGCAAGCACCTGCTGCGCCTGTGCCTGCTTCGCCGCGACGGTACCCGGCGAAGCATTTGCCGATGCTGCCGCGCACAGCGCCGCTATGCCGATTAGAAACGCCTGCGCCTGCCGTCTTCTGCCGCAGTTCCGCAGCGCGGTCAGAACCCTGCTCGACGGGCGCACCGGAGGGGGCCGGTACGTCACAAGTGGGGCACCCTAGCAACGTCTTCGGATGCCTGCAACCGCTTTCCGAGCCTAAAAGTCATTAAACCTTCCATGTGTTGGGACCGCACAAAGTCGAGCGTTGCTAGGGTCCCGAGCCGTGCGATGGCGCAGGGAGAGCCGCCTCGCGGCCGGGCTGGTGCTCGGAACCGCGCTTCTACTCGGGGTTCTCCTGCCGGGAGCCGACGGTGCGGCCCCAAAACGGCTCCGCGAGCGGCAGGCGAGCCTCTCGGCCCGCTCCCACGGCGCTCTTCTCAGCCTCTTTGCCCTTGATTCGCGCCTTTCCCGGGCCAAGAGCGAGCTGGCCGTGCTCCAGGGCCGCGCAGAGGCGCTCCGGGCCGACCAGGAGCGGGTCAGGCGCGAGGTCGCCGTGGTCCAGGGGAACCTCGAAGCGTCTCAGCGGATCCTGGGCGCCCGGCTCCGGACGCTCTACGAAGAAGGAGAGCCCGACGCGATCGCTGTGCTGCTCGGCGCGACCTCGCTCGACGACGCCGTCACCCGGCTGGACGAGCTCGAGCGGAGCGCCCGGCAGGGTGCCCAGGCCGCGACCGATGCCCGCGACGGCCGGTCGAGGCTGCGTGGGCTTGCGCTCGAGCTCGCGGCACGCGTCCGCGAAGTCCAGACGCTCGAGGCACAGGCGGTGCAGACGGCCGCAGCGCTGAAGCGCGAGCGGGACGGCCGCGTCGCCGATCTCGCGTCGCTCGCCCGGCAGCAGCGCCTCACGAAACGGCAGATCCGCGCACTCGACTCCCGCGCCCGTCAGGTGGTCGTGAAGGCACAGCAGGTGCAGGGGCAGAGCTCCCCCGGCTCGAGCAAGGGGCCGGCCCCAGCTCCCTGGGTCGTAGCGGGACCGCGCACGCTCACGGTCACGTCGACCGGATACTCGATGAAAGGCAGGACTGCGGCGGGTCTTCCGGTCGGGCTCGGAATCGTTGCAGTCGACCCGTCGGTGATCCCGCTCGGAACCAGGCTGACGATTCCCGGGTACGGCGAGGGGATCGCGGCGGACACGGGTGGCGCCGTGCAGGGAATGACGATCGACTTGTGGTTCCCGACCTTGACCCAAGCCATGGCCTGGGGCCGGCGCACGGTCACCGTCACGCTCCACTAAACTTTGCCCCGCCCGCGGCCGGGGAGGAAACGCCCAGTATGAGTGAGCCCGTCACAGCCGGCGAGCAGACGCTGGCCGACGTCCGCGTCCTGATCGTCGACGACCACGATCTCTTCAGGAGTGGTCTTCGCAACCTCCTGGAAGACGAGGGAGTGCACGTGGTCGGGGAGGCCGCGGCAGGCCAGGAGGCCCTCAACATCGTGCGCGACATCGCCCCGGACGTGGTGGTGATGGACCTGAACATGCCGGGCATGGGCGGCGTCGAGGCAACCCGGCACATCTCGACGATCGCACCGCTCACACGTGTCGTGATGCTGACCATCTCCGACCAGGACAACGACGTGATCGACGCCATCCTCGCGGGTGCTTGCGGCTATCTCCTCAAGGACTCGTCGATTCAGGAGCTGATCGCCGGGATCCGCGCCGCCTCCCACGGAGAGTCGCTGATCTCGCCGACGATCGCGTCGAAGGTCCTGCAACGAGTGCGCGCGTCGAGCACACAGCCGGCGATCGAGACGACGATCCGCGCGGAGCTGTCCGAGCGCGAGATCGAGGTGCTGAAGCTGATCGCGAACGGCAAGGACAACGCGATGATCGCCGGCGAGCTGCACATCAGCCCGAAGACCGTCAAGAACCACATCTCGAACATCCTGATGAAGCTGCAGATCGACAACCGCATCCAGGCGGCGGTCTACGCCGTCCGCAGCGGAATCGTCTAGTCGGTTGCCCTGACCTCGTCCGCGCGGGAGCGGAGCGAGGCAAGGAGTTCACGGAGCATCGTCAGGTCACCGTCTGCCGAAGAAAGCCGTTGGCCAAGCTGGGTGAGCTCGTCGTGCTCGTCGTTCTGCGACTTGGCGCCGAGGTCGACCGCGACCTCCGCGATGCGGCGCTCGAGCCGCCACCGCTCCGCCTCGAGCGCGAGTGCCTGCGCGTAGCCCGCTGTCAGCGTGTCCTCGATCGCGTCGATGCTCGGGGCGTCCTCGCCGAGCGGCGGTGAATCGAGGAGGGTTCGGATCTCGTCCTGGATCATGGCGGGGGAGGATTGCAGCCTTCCGACCAGTATCGAGCCTCCAAGACCCAGTGCACATGGGCCGCGAGGACTATCTTCCCGCCCGTAGAGGCCTATGTTCTTGACGCCGTTGGATCAGTCTCGAAAAATGGATTCCGCTTGAGCCGCCGTCTCCTCGCAGCCGTCTTCGCCCTGGTCGCACTCGTTGCCCCGGCGGCGACCTCCGCCGGGCCTACCCAGGACGGCGCACTGCAGCTCCGCCTCGCGCGGGCGCTCAAGGTCCCGCACGTCGCTCCGGCCCGCTCGGGTGCCGTCGCGCTCGACCTCACGACCGGCACCGTTCTCTTCGCGCAGAACGGTGGTCGCTCGCTTGCTCCGGCCTCGAACGAGAAGCTGCCGGTGACGTACGCGGCACTGACGAAGCTCGGACCGTCGTTCCGGATCGACACCGACGTGCTCGGGACCGGCGGGCAGGACGGAACGGTTTGGGACGGGGCGCTCATCCTCAAGGGCAACGGCGACCCAACGCTCTCGCGCGCCGACCTCAGAGCGCTCGCCGCTCAGGTCAAGGCGGCAGGAGTCCGCAGCGTCACCGGTGGTGTGATCGGCGACGAGAGCGCCTTTGACACCCGCCGGATCGTGGCCGGCTGGAAGCCGAGCTTCTTCATCGACGAGTCACCGCCGCTCTCGGCGCTCGTAGTCGACCGGGCCCGGGTCGGCCGCATCGTCACGAGCCAGCCCGCGCTCGCAGCAGCGACCGCGTTTCGCGACGCACTACGGAAGGCCGGGATCGCAGTTGCCGGTCCCGTCCGGGTCGGACAAGTCGACGACTGGTCGGAGCCGCTCGCAACCGTCTCCTCGCCCACTCTCGCAACCATGGTCCGCTTCATGGACCGCGAGAGCGACAACTTCACCGCGGAGATGCTCTTGAAGCAACTCGGCCTGAACGAGCTCTACCGCGGCACGAGCGCAGCAGGCGCAGCAGTAGTGATGCAGACGCTCACGGCGGCGGGCGTCCCGATGGCGGGCGTGCGCATCGTCGACGGTTCGGGCCTCTCCCGGCTCGACCGGCTGACGGCCAACGCACTCGGCGGCATGCTGAAGGTGGCCTGGGCCGATCCGATCGTCCGGCCGGTGCTGCTCGCGGCGTTGCCGGTCGCGGGCGTCAACGGCACGCTGCAGGACCGGCTCCGCAAGCCTCCGGCGCGCGGCCGCGTTCTGGCGAAGACGGGCACCACGGACGACGCGTCGGCTCTCTCCGGCTACGTCAGCGACACCTACGCTTTCGCAGTCGTCCAGAACGGCCATCCCCTCTCGTACTGGTGGGCCCGTCGCGCGCAGGACCGCTTTGCGCAGGTACTAGCCGCGCAGTAGCTCGACGAGGTCCGCTTCGGACAGGAGCGGCACTTCGACCTTACGCGCCTTCGTCAGCTTCGAGTTCCCCGGTTCCTCTCCGACAATCAGCCCGGTCGTCTTTCCTGACACGGCATTCCCGACCTTGGCGCCCTTCGCCTCGAGTGCGGCGGCCGCTTCGTCGCGCGTGAACGCTTCGAGGGTTCCGGTGATCACGTACGTGTTACCGGTCAGCGGCCCGTCTACCGGCTTGAGCTCGTCGCCGATCTCGAAGCGCAAACCGAGCTGCCGCAGCTCGTCGACGAGCTCGCGGTTCGCGTCGTCCGAGAACCACTCCGCGATCGCCTCCGCGCGCTCCGGCCCGATTCCCTCGACCTCCAGGATGTCTTCCTGCTTCGCTTCGAGGAGCTTGTCGACGCTCTCGAAATGACGCGCGAGGTTCTGCGCCGTCACCCAGCCGACGTCGGGGATGTTCAGGCCGAACAGCACGCGGTGGAAGGGCACCTGCTTCGACGCCTGGATGGACTCGATCGCGTTCGTCGCCGAGATCTCGCCGTAGCCCTCGAGCTCCATCAGCTGTTCCTTCGTCAGCCGATAGAGGTCAGGCAGCGAGCGTACGAGCCCGAGATCCCAGAGCCGGCGCACCGACTGCTCGCCGACGCCTTCGATATCCGCGGCCGCCTGCACCCAGTTGATCAACGACTCGAGCCCGCGAGACGGACAGGCACGGTTGGGGCAGCGGTGCATCGCCTCGCCCTCGGGCTTGACGATGTCAGCGCCGCAGAGCGGGCACTTCTTCGGCATCTTGAAGGGCTTCGTGCCCTTGACGTGCGGAAGAACGGGACCGACGACCTGCGGGATCACGTCGCCGGCACGCTGCACGATCACGTTGTCGCCCTCGCGGATGTCCTTGCGGTTGATGTCTTCCTCGTTGTGCAGCGTCGCCTGCGACACCGTCACGCCGCCGACCTCGACGGGCTCGAGCTGTGCCCAGGGATTGAGCGCCCCGGTTCTCCCGACGCGGATGTGAATCTTGTTCAGCTTCGTCTGGGCGGTCATCGGCGCCCACTTGAAGGCACGCGCCCACCGCGGGCGATCGTGCAGAGCACCGAGGCGGCGCTGGTGGTCGAAGGAGTCGACCTTGATCACGATCCCGTCGATCTCGTAGTCGAGCTCGATGCGGCGCTGCTCCCATTCCCGGCAAGCCGCCGCGACGGACTCGACCGTGTCGTGATGCTCGGCGTAGGGGTTCGTGCGGAAGCCGTGCTCGCGCAGCCACTGCAGTGCCTCCCAGTGTCCGACCGCAGGAAGGCCCTCGCGCTGACCGAGACCGTGGATCCAGATCGAGAGCGGCCGCGAAGCTGTGATCGACGAGTCCTTCTGGCGCAGCGATCCCGCCGCAGCGTTGCGCGGGTTCGGGGTCGGCTTCTTGCCCTCCGCGACGAGACGCTCGTTGAGCTCGTTGAAGCCGCTGAGCGGGAGGTACACCTCGCCGCGCACCTCGAGCAGAGGCGGCGGCGTCTCACCGGCCGTAAGCTGCATCCGCATCGAGATCGGCTTGATCGTCCTCAGGTTGACCGTGACGTCCTCGCCACGGCGCCCGTCGCCGCGCGTTGCACCGCGCACGAAGACGCCGTCCTCGTAGATCAGATTGATCGAGAGCCCGTCGATCTTCGGCTCCGTGACGTAGGCGACCTCACTCGTACCAAGCCGTTTGCACACGTCCTGGTGCCACTTCTCGAGCGCTTCGCCGGTCGTGACCTTCTCGAGCGATCCCATCGGCGAGGGGTGCTCGACCTTCTGGAACTTGTCCGACGGCGGCGCGCCGACACGCTGTGTCGGCGAATCCTTGGTGACGAGATCCGGGTTCGCCTCCTCGAGGCGAACGAGCTCGTCGTAGAGGACGTCGTACTCCGCGTCCGTGACCTCGGGATCGTCGAGGACGTGGTAGCGGTAGAGGTGGTAATCGAGGACGTCGCGCAACTCGGCTGCGCGCTGGTCGACCTTAGAGGACGCCAAGAAGCTCCTCCGTTGTGTCGACGAGCGCGTCGGGCTCCTCGGCCTCGAGTCGCTCGCGCCCATGGATCCCGCCCCAACTCACGCCGACGGAATACAGCCCGGCCGCCTTGGCCGCCTTGACGTCGAACGGCGCGTCGCCGACGTACACGGCATCGTCGGGAGCAGCGCCCAGCCGTTCGAGGGCGAGGAGCAGCGGCTCAGGATCGGGCTTGTGCTTTTTGGTCTCGTCGCCGCCGACGACCGTCTCGAACAGGTGCTCGATCGGGATTCGCGCGAACGCGAGCTCCACGGTCTGCCTCCGCTTGGCCGTGACAATTCCGAGCCGGCGCCCCTCGTCTTTCAGCTGCACGAGGACCTCGTCCATCCCGGCGCAACAGATGAGCTCGTCATGCAACGGTTCGTTGTGCGCCCGATAAACCGTGACGAGCTCGTCCGCACGGTCGGGTGAAAGGGCCTGCATCTGCGCCTCGAGCCCCGGCCCGCCGACTGCCGCCATCAACTGCTCGTCGGGAACCTCGACGCCGAGAACCTCTCTGGCTGCGTGTCGCATCGAGGCGAGAATGATGGCCCCCGAATCGATGACCGTGCCGTCGAGATCGAAGAGAACGACAGGAAAACGCATGATGTGATGCTAGCCGCGTGTGCTCAATACTCGACGCGTTCGAGGTAGAGCCCCCACGGCGGAACCGTCGAGCCGGCCTCGCTGCGGTGGCGTCCTTCGAGGAGAGGCGCAATTCGCTCCGGGGACCGTTCGAGCATCGTCCCGACGAGCGTGCGCACCATGTGCCGCAGGAAGCTGTCGGCCGTGATCTCGAACTCGAGCGCGTCACCGCGGCGATGCCACTCCGAGCGGTAGACATTCCGCACGAAGACCGTGTGCTGCGTCTCCGTCGGCGTGAACGCGCGGAAGTCGTGCCGCCCGACGAGGAGGTCGGCCGAGTCGGCGAGACGCTCTTCTTCGAGCGGTCTCGGGAACCACAACGAGCGACGATGCTCGAACGGCGACGGCTCGCGCCTCCGCCAGATGCGGTAGCGGTAGCTCCGCGAACGGGCCGAGCGGCGTGCATCGAAGTCGGCTGCGACCTCCTCCGCTGCGACGACCGCGACGTCGTCGGGCAACGCGGCGTTCGTCGCGTTCGCCGACCGCTCGGGTGCTGGCCCGCCTTCGACGTCGACGGTGACGACGTTGCCGAGCGCGTGGACGCCGGTGTCGGTGCGGCCTGCGACCACGAGCCCAGAAACCGACGAAAAGACGGTTGCGAGCGAGTCGCGCAACACACCCTCCACGGTGCGAAGGCCCGGCTGCGCCGCCCAGCCGCGGAAGCCGGCGCCGTCGTACTCGAGCGTTAGCTTCAGCCGCACGTCAGGCTCCCCTGACTCGAATTGTCAGGTCTGCCTTATGTTCTACCAGTTTGCGGTTTGACTGATACACTCTAGTCATGACCGGCCAGCAGACGTTCCTCCTGCAGCGCGTCCAGCCCGCGATGGTCGGGCTGATCGACGGCTCCTTGTCCACGCTCGCTCCGATCTTCTCGGTCGCGATCGTGACGCACAAGCCGCACTTCGCATTCATCGCGGGCGTCGCGGCGGCTTTCGGCGCAGGCGTCTCGATGGCGTTCTCCGAGGGGCTCTCCGACACCGGCGAACTGACCGGGCGAGGCCGTCCCCTCGTCCGCGGCACGATCACCGGCGTGGGCACGTTCATCGGCGGCATCCTGCACACGCTGCCGTTCCTGATCCCTCACTACCAAGCGGCACTCTTCACGGCGATCGCGGTTGTCGCCTTCGAGCTCTTGATCCTCGCGTGGCTGCGCTGGCGTTTCTTCGAGGTCGGCTTCATCCGCGCTTTGGCCTCGGTGACGCTCGGCGGTGTGATCATCGCCTCCGTCAGCGCGGCTCTCGGCTCAGTCGGCTGACCTCGAGCGTCAAGTCGTGCCCACCGGTCACTTCGACCTCGTCGCCGGGGCGAAGGGGCTCAGCTGCGCGCGCTTCCCACAGCTCGCCGCCGACGCGGACCTGCGTAGGAGAGACGACACGCGCTTGTCGCCCGATGAGTGCGTCCGCGCCGACCGGCGCCTTCCGCCTCCGCGACCACTTCAGCAACACGACTGATTCCGTGATGTCGAACACGCCGCCGGCGACCACGGCAATGATCCCCCAAGGCGAGGGCAGGACGAAGATCGCCAACAAGATCGCTCCGAGCAGGAGCATCCGCTTGCCGGACTAGGACGTCGAGGTCGCCGCCGGCGCGGTGCCGGCAGGCTGGTAGTCCACGAGCTCGAGGTAGACCATCTCGGCCGCGTCGCCGAGGCGCGGCCCGAGCTTCACGATGCGCGTGTAGCCACCGGCCCGGTCCGCGAAGCGCGGAGCGACGTCGGCGAAGAGCTGGTGCACGACGTCCTGCGAGCGAAGCTCGGCGAGCGCGAGCCTCCGGGCGTGGAGGTCACCGCGCTTGCCGAGCGTGATCATCTGTTCTGCAAACGGCTTGACCGCCTTGGCCTTCGCCTGGGTGGTCTTGATCCGGCCGTGCTCGATCAGCGCCCCCGCGAGATTCGAGTAGAGCGCCTTTCGGTGCGCCGAGTCGCGCCCGAGCTTCTTGCCTGCGCGACGATGACGCATGGTTAGAGGTTGTTCCCGCCGCTCTCGTCGCCGCGGAGCGTCAGACCGTGGGCCTGCAGGGTCTCCTTGACCTCTTCGACGGACTTCTTGCCGAAGTTCGGGATCGCTGCAAGCTCGTTCTCGGTCTTCACGACGAGGTCGCCGATCGTCTCGATGCCGACGCGCTTGAGGCAGTTGTACGAGCGGACACCGAGCTCGAGCTCTTCGATCGGGAAGTTCTCCATCCCGTGCGCGAGGGGCATCTCCGGCTGTGCGCCGTCCGGGCTCGCGGGAGCCGCGGACTCGCCGAAGCCCTCGATGCGATCGAGGTCAGTGAAGATCGCGAGCTGCCTGATCAGGATCTCCGACGCCTGCGCGATCGCGTCCTTCGGACTGATCGAGCCGTCGGTCGTCACGTCGAGGCGAAGCTTGTCGTAGTCGGTGCGCTGGCCGACTCGGGCCGCCTCGACGTCGTACGCAACGCGGCGGACCGGCGAGAACATCGAGTCGATCGGGATCACGCCGATCGTGTGCTCGGGCCCACGGTTCAGCTCGGCCGGCACGTAGCCGCGGCCGCGGCCGATCGTGAGCGTCATCTCGAGCTTGCCCTTGTCGGACAGATGCGCGAGCTCGAGGTCCGAGTTCAGGATCTCGAGCTCAGCAGGCGCCTCGATGTCCGATGCCTTCACCGCACCGGCGCCGCGCTTTGCAACGTGCACCTCGATCTCGGGCGAGTCGCCGTGCAGCAGGCAGACGAGGTTCTTGAGGTTGAGGATGATGTCCGTCACGTCCTCGCGGACGCCCTGGAGCGTCGTGAACTCGTGCGAGATCCCCTCGATCTTGACCGAGGTGACCGCAGCGCCCTCGAGGGACGAGAGCAGCACGCGGCGCAGCGAGTTGCCGAACGTGTAACCGAAGCCGCGGTCGAGCGGCTCGATCTCGAACACCCCGCGCTGTTCGTCCAACTCCTCGTGGACGATCCGCGGGGTCTGAAACTCCATCAAGCTTGTGCGAGTAGCCAAAGTGATTCCTTCCTTACTTCGAGTAGAGCTCGACGATGAGCGATTCCTGGACCGGCGTGTCGATCTCGTCACGCGACGGCCACTTGAGGATCTTTCCGGTCAGCCCGTCGTGGTCGGCCTGGAGCCAGGGCGCCACGGAGGCGGTGAGATCAGTAGCGTCGCGGATGACCTGCTGGGCCGACGAGCTTGCTGCGACGTTGATGATGTCGTCGGGCTTGACCTGGTAGCTGGGGATGTTCACGCGGCGCCCGTTGACCTGGAAGTGACCGTGCCGGACGAGCTGACGCGCCTGCGCACGCGACGCCGCGAAGCCGAGGCGGTACACGACGTTGTCGAGGCGCGTCTCGAGCATCCGGAGGAGGTTCTCGCCCGTGACGCCCGTGCCTTGCGCCGCCTTGCTGTAGTAGGTGCGAAACTGCTTCTCGAGCAGGCCGTAGTACCGGCGCGCCTTTTGCTTCTCGCGCAACTGCAGGAGGTACTCGGACTGCTTGATGCGCCCGCGGCCGTGCTCGCCCGGCGGATAAGAGCGGCGCTCGATCGCGCACTTCTCCGTCAGGCAGCGCTCACCCTTGAGGAAGAGCTTCATGCCTTCGCGCCGGCACTGCTTGCACTTCGGTGAGGTATCGCGAGCCATTAGACGCGTCTGCGCTTCCTCGGACGAACGCCGTTGTGGGCCTGCGGCGTCACGTCCTTGACACCGAGGATCTCGAGACCGGCAGCCTGGAGCGAGCGGATCGCCGTCTCGCGGCCGGAGCCCGGTCCCTTGACGAACACCTCGACCTTCTGCAGCCCGTGCTCCATGCCCTTGCGTGCGCACGAGTCTGCCGTGACCTGTGCGGCGAACGGCGTCGACTTGCGCGAGCCCTTGAAACCGGCCGAGCCGGCAGACTCCCACGCGATCACGTTGCCGTCCTTGTCGGTGAGGGCGACGATCGTGTTGTTGAAGGACGTCTTGATGTGCGCCTGCCCGATGGCGATGTTCTTGCGGACGCGGCGACGCGTGCGACCCCTGGCCGCTGTTTTGCGAGGTGGCGCCATCTAAGTCTTTGCCACAGCTTTCTTGCCGCGGCTCACGGTCTTGGCCGGCCCTTTGCGCGTGCGAGCGTTCGTGCGTGTGCGCTGGCCGTTGACCGGAAGCCCGCGACGGTGACGGATCCCTCGGTACGCGCCGATCTCGCCGAGGCGCTTGATCGCCTGCGAACGGTCGCGGCGGAGGTCGCCCTCGACCTGGAGGTTCTCGTCGATGTAACCGCGCAGCTTCGTGACCTCCTCGTCCGTGAGGTCGCGAATCTTCGTGTTGGCATCGAGACCGAGCGCGGCAGCGACTTTGCGCGCCGTCGGCTGGCCGATCCCGTAGATGTACGTCAGCCCGATCTCGAGCCGCTTCTGGTTCGGAAGGTTCACTCCCGCGATTCGTGCCAAGTCGCTAGCCCTGCCTTTGCTTGTGTCGAGGGTTCGTGCAGATGACCATGGTCCGACCGTGCCGCTTGATCACGCGGCAGCGCTCGCACATGGGCTTGACTGATGCTCTGACTTTCATCGGTGTCGGTATGTGATCCGGCCGCGGGTGAGGTCGTATGGGGAGAGCTCCACCTTCACCTTGTCGCCGGGCAGGATGCGGATGTAGTGCTTCCTCATCTTCCCGGAAATCGTGGCGAGCACTGAGGGCCCGCTTTCGAGCTGCACCCGGAACATCGTGCTCGGGAGCGCCTCGGTGATCTCTCCTTCCATCTCGATCTTCTCTTCCTTGCCGGTCATCGCCTTTCTCTCGCGTCTACGCACACAAACACGGCGGGAGGGCCCGCCGCGAACCGCTTATGGTACCAAACCCGCCCTTTCCCGCGACTTCGCGGCCGTAAGCACCCTCGGAGGCCCTTCCTCTGCGACGGCAACCGTGTGCTCGAAGTGGACGGCCAGGGAGCCGTCCTCGGTCGAGATCGACCACTCGTCGTCGTGGAGGTACACCTCGGGGCCGCCGGCCGTGATCATGGGCTCGATCGCCAGTGTCATCCCGGACTGCAGGAGCGGCCCCCGGCCCGGCTCGCCGAAGTTCGGGATCTGCGGCTCCTCGTGGTAGGAGCGTCCCACCCCGTGGCCGACGAGTGAGCGGACGACCGAGAAGCCCGCGCCCTCGACTACCTGCTGGACAGCGTGGGAGATGTCCCCGACCCGGTTTCCAGAGCGGGCCTGTTCGATTCCTGCGGCCAGGGCCTGCTGTCCCACCTCGAGCAGGCGCTGTGCCTCTGGATCGACCTCGCCGATCGCGAAGGTGTAGGCGCTGTCGGCCACGAGCCCGTCGAGCGTGATGCCGACGTCGACCGACAGGAGGTCTCCCTCCTCGACTCGGTGGCTGCCGGGGATGCCGTGGACCACCATCGTGTTCGGCGAGATGCAGGTCGCCGCGGGAAAGCCACGGTAGCCCTTCGAGGTCGGAACGCCGCCGTGTTCGCGGATGAAGTTCTCGGCGATCCGGTCGAGCTCCGCGGTCGTGATGCCTGGCTGGGCCTGGTCGCCGAGCAAGGCAATCGTCTCGGCGACGAGCTGTCCGGCACGTGCCATTCCTTCGATTTCCTGGGCTGACTTCCTGACGATCACGCCGGCACCTGCTCCAGCGCAGCCTGGATGTCGGCGAACACTTCGTTCTCCGTGCGGTGACCGCGAACGGGCACGAGGTTCCCGCGCGCGCGGTAGTGCTCGATCAGCGGCTCGGTCTCACGGTGGTAGTTGTCGAGCCGGCGCTTGATCGCCTCGTCGGTGTCGTCCGCGCGTCCTTCGAGTTCGGCGCGACGGCGAAGCCGCTCGAAGGCGACCTCGTCCGGAATCTGCAGCGCGAACGCGACGTTGAAGCTGCGGCCGATGTCCGAAAACATCGAGGCGAGCGCCTCGGCCTGGACGGTGGTGCGCGGAAAGCCGTCGAGGACGAAGCCCGCTTCAGTGTCCGGCTGCTCGAGCCGGTTTCGGATCAGCTCGATCATCAGGTCGTCGGAGACGAGGTCACCGCGGTCGTAGACCTCCTGCACGCGCCGGCCGAGCTCGGTCCCGGCGGCCATCTCGGCGCGAAGGATCTCGCCGCTCGCGATCTGCGGGATCCCATACTCGGCCGAGATCCGTTTCGCTTGCGTGCCCTTGCCGGCCCCCTGCGGACCGAGGAGCAGAACGTTGAGGGACATCTATTTGAGGAAGCCTTCGTAGTTGCGCATCATCATCTGCGACTCCATCTGGCGCATCGTGTCGAGCGCGACGCCGACGACGATGAGGACGGAGGTACCGCCGAGTGCGCGCGACGTCGCCTGCGAGAAGCCGCCGTACTTGATGAAGATGCTCGGCAGCACCGCGATCGCAGCGAGATACAACGATCCGGGCAGCGTCAGCCGCGTGAGCACCCGGTCGAGGTACTGGGCCGTCGGAGGGCCGGGACGGATGCCCGGGATGTAGCCGCCGTACTTCCGCAGGTTGTCGGCCTGGTCGACTGGGTTGAACTGCACCGCCGTGTAGAAGTACGTGAAGATGATGATCAGCACACCCTCGAGGACGATGTAGAGCAGCGATCCGTACGAGAAGTGGGCGTTGATCCATCCCTGCGTCGCCGGGAAGAACTGTGCGATCGTCGGCGGGAACGCCATCACGGCGGCGGCGAAGATGACCGGGATGACGCCCGCCATGTTCACGCGCAGCGGCATGTAGGTCGAGCCTCCGGCGGTCTGACGGCGGCCCACCATCCGCTTCGCATACTGAATCGGGATCCTGCGCTGCCCTTCCTGGATGTAGACGACGGCCGCAACGATCCCGATCGCGATGAGCGGGAAGAACAACCGCTCCATCGTGCCGCCGTTGTACCACGCGGCGATTCCGGTCGGAGCCGACGAAAGGATCGACGCAAAGATCAGCAGCGAGATCCCGTTGCCGACGCCGCGCTTCGTGATCATCTCGCCCATCCACATGAGCAGCGTCGTGCCAGCGGTCAGCGTGACGACGATGAGGATGATCCGACCGGTGTTGGCGTCGAGGTTGCCGGCGCGCTTGAACAGATACGCGTAACCCGTGGACTGTGCTGCTGCAAGCGCCACGGTGAGGTAGCGCGTGTACTGGTTGATCTTGGCGTAGCCGGACTCGCCCTCCTTCTGGAGCTGCTCCAGCTTCGGCACGACGACCGTCATCAGCTGCAAGATGATCGAGGCGGTGACGTAGGGCATGATCCCGAGCGCGAACAGGGCGAACTGCGACAGCGCGCCGCCCGAGAAGACGTTCAGCAGCCCGAGAATCGTTCCGCCGCGGCCGTTGAAGTAGTCCTTGATCGTCTGCGAGTCGACGCCGGGCGCTGGGATCCAGGACCCCAGGCGGTAGAACGCGAGGATCATGAACGTGAAGAGGACGCGCTTGCGGAGCTCGGGGACGCGCCAGGCATTGGCGAGCCAGGAGAACATCTATTCCTCCTCGGACGCGGGCTGTTCGGCCTGATCGTCTGCCGGCGCTTCCGCTGCTGCCTCTGCCTGGGCCTCGGGTGCCTCGGGCTCGGCTGCGGCCGGCTTGGACTTCGGCTTCGAGTGCTTCTGCTTCTTGACCTTCGGCTCCTTCAGGAGCGACACCGTTCCACCGGCCTTCTCGACCTTCTCCCGCGCGGTTGCCGAGATCGCGTGTACTCGAACGGTCAGCTTCTTCTCGAGGTCTCCGTTCCCGAGCAGCTTGACGTCGGTCTTCGTGTTCTTCAGCAGCCCCTTCGCGACGAGGCTCTCCGGCGTGACCTCCGCACCGTCGTCGAAGCGGTCGAGCGCGCTCACGTTGATCGGAGCAGTCGACGTGCGGAACGGGCCGATCGGCATCGCGTCCTTGGAGGTCGCGCCGCGCTGCTTGCCCAGTCGCATGTAGATCGGCATCTGGCCGCCCTCGAAGCCGGCGCGCATCTTGTGCGAGCCCGACCGGGACTTCTGGCCCTTGATCCCCCGGCCGGAATACCGGCCCTTGCCGGAGCTCTGACCACGGCCGACACGCTTCCGGTCCTTGCGGGCCTGAGCGGGCTTGATCGTGGAAAGGGTGAGCTTTTCAGCCATTTTCGACCTTGACGAGATGACGGACCTTCCGAAGCATGCCTGCGAAGACCGGGCCGTCGTCGTGTTCGGCGGTCTTACCGATCCTGCCGAGGCCGAGGGCGCGCAGCGTGCCGCGGTGCTTCTCGGAC
>Ga0207683_10000334_pt1 | contig 42872 bp, 34 predicted proteins | sample KBSM73metaG_FD_184333 | JGI IMG/M metagenome (GOLD analysis project Ga0207683, IMG submission 184333) | Miscanthus rhizosphere microbial communities from Kellogg Biological Station, Michigan, USA - KBS M7-3 metaG (SPAdes) (version 2) | ecosystem: Host-associated > Plants > Roots > Rhizosphere >... | reverse complement strand
GTTCATCCCGCCCATCTCTTCGACGAAGCGGCGTTCCGCGGCGTCCAGCCAGACCACCTGATCGCAGTCGTTCTCGATGGCCTGGGCCTGGGCCAGCAGCGACGCGGCGTAATTGCCTCCGAACTTGGCCGCGCCGGTACCGCCGGGGCACGCACGCACGTACTCCGTCGACAGCCACACGCTGACCGGCTTGATGCCGCCCTTGAAATACGCTCCGGCGGGCGAGGCGATGACCAGATAGCGGTATTCGCTCGCCGGCCGCACACCCAGACCCGCCTCGGTGGCGAAGATGTAGGGCCGCAGGTACAGCGACTCCTCGCCGCCCGCCGGCGGCACCCATGGCCCATCGACGGCGATCAGCTGCCGCAGCGACTCGATGAACACCTCTTCGGGCAACTCGGGGATCGCCAACCGGCGCGCCGAGGAGCGCAGCCGCCTGGCATTGGCCTCCGGCCGGAACGAGACGATGGAGCCGTCCGCCCAGCGATAGGCCTTGAGCCCTTCGAACACCTCCTGGGCGTAGTGCAGCACGATGGCCGACGGGTCCAGTTCGATCGGCCCGTACGGGATCACCCGCGCGTTGTGCCACCCCTTCCCGTCGAGATAGTCGATCGAGACCATGTGATCGGTGTGGAACTGGCCGAACGGCGGATCGTTCAGAATCGACGCCCGTACCTCGTCGCTCACCGGCTTTGCGTTGCGCTCAACCGTGAACTCGAGGGGGCCGTCAGTCATGCAGCGATTGTATATCCGCTCGCTACCGGGTTTTTGCCTCGACAAACGGGGGCTTAACGACTTCACATTCGAGGCTGCGGCCGCGGACATCCACCGAAACTATCTGGCCGTCGGCGATGGCGGGGCCGTTGACGTCAGTGTCAATCAGCGCAAGCGCGATGCCGACTTTCAAAGTCGGAGAAAAGGTTCCCGATGTCGTGACGCCGACCGGGCGATCTCCGTCGAGGACGGTGAGGTCAGGCCGCAGTACGCCGCGGCCGAGAGCCCGCAGCCCGCGCAGGACGCGCTTGGGACCCGTCTCCTTCTCCGCCAGCAGCGCGTCGCGTCCCCAGAACGCGTCCTTCTTCCAGCCGATCGCCCATCCACAGCCAGCCTGCAGCGGCGAGATCTGCAGTGACAGTTCGTGGCCGTGCAGCGGGTAACCCATCTCGGTGCGCAGCGTGTCGCGGGCCCCCAGCCCGGCCAGCTCACCGCCCGCACTGCTGACAGCGTCCACCAGCGCGTCGAAAACCACGCCGGCCTGATCCCACGTCGGCAGCAGTTCGTAGCCGTGTTCACCCGTGTAGCCGGTTCGGCACACGCGAACCGGCACACCGCCGAATTCGGCGTCCGCATACCCCATGTAGTCCATGTCCGTTGGCAGCCCCAGGCCGCCGACGACGTCGGTCGATTTGGGTCCCTGCACGGCGAGCACGGCATACGAGCGGTGTTCGTCGGTGATGGTCAGTCCTTCTGGTGCGCGCTCCTGCAGTGCCGCGACGACAGCGGGCGTGTTCGCCGCGTTGGGCACCAGGAAAATCTCGTCATCAGAGACGTAGTAGGCGATCAGATCGTCGATGACGCCACCGGAATCGGTGCAGCACAACGTGTATTGCGCCTTGCCTTCTCCGATGCGTCGAAGGTCGTTGGTGAGACCGGAGTTGACGTACTCGGCGGCGCCAGGTCCCCGCACCAGCGCCTTACCGAGATGGCTCACGTCGAACAGGCCGACGGTGGTGCGCGTCGCGGCGTGTTCGCTGACTGTGCCTGCGTATGACACCGGCATCAGCCAACCCGAGAACTCCGCGAAACTCGCGCCGAGTTGGCGATGGCGTTCCTCGAGGGGGCCGTGTTGGACTTCGCTCGCATCTGTTTCCCGCACGGAAATCCACCCTAATCGGGAAGTCGACGCTGGCAGACTCGGGTCGTGGTCGATTTCGAAGCCTTGGAGGCGGCCGGAATCGCTAATGCGCGCGAGCGCGCAGCGCTGATCGAATATCTCGACGGTCTGGGGTTCACGGCCGAGGAGATGGTCGAGGCCGAACGCCAGGGACGGCTGTTCGGCCTGGCAGGTGACGTCCTGCAGGGGCCGGGCCGCCCGATCCACAGCCTTCGTACGGCCGCCGACGCGCTCGGCACATCCGTCGATGAGGTCGCGACCGCCTGGGCGGTGATGGGCCTGAGGATCTCCGACCCTGAGGCACTCGCGCTGAGCCAGGCGGACGTCGACGGACTCCAGACGTGGGTGGCGATCAAGGCGCTCGTCGGCGATGACGCCGCACTCGCATTTCTGCGGGTGCTCGGCAACGCCATGGCTCGAGTCGCCGAAGCGGGTGGGACGATGGCGCGCATCGCGCAACCCGACCTACTGGTGACCCACAGCGGCGACGAACTCACCACGGCGAAGGCATATCGTGCGGTCACGGAAATCACCCATCGGTTCGGCGTCCTGATCAACGCCGTCTTCCGGCAGCACATCGTCAGCGCCCGGACCCACTTCGAGGGCGTCATCACCGACGCGTCGGCAAGCGTCACGTGCGGCATCGGATTCGCGGATCTGACCGGATTCACCACGCTGACGCAAATCCTCACGCCGACCGAATTGCTTGACCTACTAGTCGAATTCGGCGGCACGGTCTCCGACCTGGTGCACGCCGACGGTGGACGTGTGGTGAAGTTCATCGGGGATGAGGTGATGTGGGTGACGTCGACTCCCGAACTCCTCGTGAAAGTGGCGATGGATCTCGTCGAGCACTCCCGGGCGCGGGAGGCCGGCCTGCAGGTTCGCGCAGGTCTCGGCTACGGCTCCGTGCTGGCCATCGGCGGCGATTATTTCGGAAACCCGGTCAATCTGGCCGCCCGCCTTGTGGGAGCGGCGGCGCCGGGCCAGATCCTGGCGTCCAACGACGTTCGCGACGAGCTGGCCGCCTGGCAGGCCATCCCGCAGGAACCGTTGATACTGAAGGGATTCGATTCCCCGGTGACGGCCTACGACCTGCACCTGTCCCGCTGATGGTCGACCTGGACGCGCTGGAAGCCGCCGGACTCGCCAACGCGCGAGAGCGAGCGGACCTGATCAACTACCTGGACAGTCTCGGGTTCACCGTCGAAGAGATGGTCGAGGCGGAGCGTCGCGGCCGACTGTTTGGGCTTTCCGGCGACGCCGTCAGGCGGACTGGGCGACCGACCCACAGCCTGCGAACCGCTGCCGAGGCACTCGGACTGCCTCTGGACGACACCGCGCACTTCTGGACCACGCTCGGCTTGAGCGTCCCCAACCCCGACGACGTCGTGTTGAGCCAAGTGGACGTCGATGCCCTGGCCACCTGTGCCGACATGAGGCAGCGGCTCGGCGACGACGGCGGCCTGTTGCGACTCGTCGGCGCCGCTATGGCCCGGCTCGCGGAGGCCGAAACGACACTGCTTCGCACGTCGCGGCCCGACTTCTGGATCACCCGCAGCCACGATGAACTCACCACTGCCCAGGCCTGGCGCGAAGTGGCCGAATTGATTCCCCGGATCGGGGCGCTGCTCGACGTGGTTCACCGCCATCACACGACACGCCCGCGCCTCTTCGAGAGCGTCACCCTCAATCCGTCCGAGAGTGTGACCTGCGGCGTCGGCTTTGCGGACCTCTCCGGGTTCACCGCGCTCACCCACGTGCTGTCTCCCGCAGAGTTGTCGACTCTGCTCAACGGGTTCGGTGCGGCCGTCAGCGACGTGGTGCAGGCCGACGACAGTCGATTGGTGAAGTTCATCGGCGATGCGGTGATGTGGGTGAGCTCGACTCCGGAGGGCCTCGTACACACGGCCGCAGACCTCGTCGAGGACCCACGGACGCACGAATCCGGACTGAGGATCCGGGCGGGGCTCGGCTACGGTCCCGTCGTCGCCATCGGCGGAGACTACTTCGGCGACGCGGTGAATTTGGCCGCACGGTTGGTGGCCGCCGCGTCGCCAGGACAGATCCTCGCCTCCTCGGACGTAAGGGATGCGCTGCAGGAATGGCCCGCAATCCGGCAGGAACCGTTGACGCTCAAGGGATTCGATGCGCCCGTGACGGCCTACGACATGAGCAGTGCCGGCCGGTAGCTAGGCTGGAAGCTCGTGAGCACCGCAAATCCCGGATATCAGGCCCCTACCGTCACCGTCGCCTCGTCGCTGCCCAAACGCACGAAGGGTTCGGTGGTGTTGATCGTGCCGGTCGTCAGCGACCAGGACGACGACGCGACGGCTGGTGCCGCTTCAGTCGTCGGCAATCCGTTTCTCGACGCTGAGGCCGTCGGGGAGATCGACGTCGCGCTCAAGGCCCTCGGCGCGAAGGGCGGCGCCGATCAGGTCACCCGGGTTGTCGCACCGTCGCTCCCCGTGGGCAGCGTCCTCGCGGTGGGCCTGGGTAAGGACCGTGACAAGTGGCCCGCCGACGTCATCCGCCGCGCAGCGGGAGTGGCAGCGCGTTCGTTGAACGGCACCGAGACCGTGATCACCACGCTTTCGGACCTGGACCTCAGTGCGACGATCGAGGGGCTGATCCTCGGCGCGTACCGGTTCACCGACTTCCGCAGTTCCAAGACCGCACCGAAGGACGCGGGCCTGCGTGAGATCACGGCGCTGACGGCCGACACGAAGACCAAGGGACCGCGGACGAGAGGAGCACCAAACACAGCTGCAGCGGCTGCCGAGCGTGCCGCGGCGATCGGCAGCGCGGTGGCCACTGCACGCGATTTGGTAAACACCCCGCCGAGTCATCTTTATCCGGCCGAATTCGCCAAGCGCGCAAAGGCTTTGGGTGAGGCGGCGGGCCTCGAGGTGGAAGTGCTGAACGACAAGGAGCTGGCCAAGGACGGGTACGGCGGCGTGATCGGGGTCGGCCAGGGCTCGTCGCGACCACCGCGGCTGGTCCGCCTTATTCACCGTGGGGCGAAGACCAAAAAGGCCAAGACCGTCGCGCTCGTCGGCAAGGGGATCACCTTCGACACCGGCGGCATCTCGATCAAGCCCGCGGCCAACATGCACCACATGACCTCCGACATGGGCGGTGCAGCGGCCGTCATCGCCACCGTCGTGCTGGCCGCCGAGCAGCAGTTGCCCATCGACGTGATCGCGACCGTGCCGATGGCCGAGAACATGCCGTCGTCGACCGCGCAGCGCCCCGGTGACGTGCTCACCCAGTACGGCGGCATCACCGTCGAGGTGCTCAACACCGACGCCGAGGGCCGGTTGATCCTGGCCGACGCGATCGTGCGGGCCTGCGAAGACAAGCCCGACTACCTGATCGAAACGTCGACGCTGACAGGCGCGCAGACCGTGGCGCTCGGCGCCCGCACGCCCGGCGTGATGGGCAGCGACGAGTTCCGCGACCGCGTCGCCGAGATTTCCCAGGAGGTCGGCGAGAACGCCTGGCCGATGCCGCTGCCCGAAGAATTGAAGGACGACCTGAAGTCGACGGTGGCCGACCTGGCCAACGTCAGCGGCTCGCGCTATGCGGGCATGCTCGTCGCGGGCACGTACCTGCGCGAGTTCGTCGCCGACGGGGTGCAGTGGGCGCACATCGACATCGCGGGACCGGCGTACAACACCGGCGGGCCGTGGGGTTACACCGGCAAGGGCGGCACCGGCGTGCCGACGCGCACGATGTTCGCAGTCCTCGAGGACATCGCTGGGAACGGCTGATTACATCACGCTGGCACGGGCGGAGCTGCGCATCACCTGCGGCAACAGGTGCGCGACGCCGTACACGAAGTAGGCCTCCGGCGCCACGGGCCGGATCGGCTTGTTCTTCTTGACGGCGGACACGATCGCCTTGGCCACCTTGTCGGGACCGTATCTGCGGACGGCGAACGCCTTCTCCAGTTGCGCGCGCCGCGCCTCGACCTTGGCCTGCTTTCCGGCGGGCACGTCGAACCGGGTGGTGTGCACGATATTCGTGTTGATCACGCCGGGGCACACCGTCGTGAGCCCTACCCCGGCCTGATCGAGTTCGGCGCGCAGGCAGTCGCCGAACATGAACACTGCGGCCTTGCTGGTGGCGTATGCATTCATCGACTGCTGCGGCGAATATGCGGCCATCGAGGAGATGTTGACGATGTGCCCGCCGGTGCCGCGATCGACGAGGCGGCGGCCAAATGACCTGCAGCAGTTGACGACTCCACCGAAGTTGATCGCAAGGACGCGATCGAATTCGTCGCGCGGCGTTTCGAGGAACAGCCCTGCATGACCCACCCCAGCGTTGTTGACCACGATGTCGGGCACGCCGTGCTCACAGCTCACCCGCTCGGCGAATTGCTCGACGGCGTCGGCGTCGGAGACGTCGACGGCGTAGGCGTGCGCGACGCCGCCGCGCGCGACGATATGCGCGGCGGTCTCCTTCGCGGTGGCCTCGTCGATGTCGCTGACCACCACTTCGGCACCCTCGCGGGCGAACGCCAGCGCGGTTTCGCGACCGATGCCGCTGCCCGCGCCCGTCACAGAAACCAGTGTGTCGCCGAAATATTCGCGCGGACGGCCGACCTGCGCGCGCAGCAGCGCCCGGCTCGCAGGCTTGCCTTCGAGGAAATCGATGAACTCGGCAACCGACTCCGCGAGCACCTGGGGATGCGACATCGGCATCCAGTGGCCGGCCTTGATGTCGCGCCGCCACAACCGCGGCACCCACCTCTTGGTGTCTTCGTAGACGTGTGGCCGGATATGCGGGTCGCTGGAGTTGACGATGAGTTGCACGGGCACGCCGACGTAGTGATCGGTCCTCGCCGAGCGAATTGTCTTGAAGTAGTTGGCGCGGTACACCTTCAGACTGTTGGCCGCATCGGAGCGATACGTGTCGGAGTGGTAAAGGCGGTCGGCGGGAATTCCGTCACGAATCATCAGCATGCGCCGCCACCCATCCGCCAAGAACGTCCGCACAACCAACGGCGCGAGCACCGGTATGGAGAAAGGGGCCATATATGAGAACCGCAACAGCTGATCCAGCGCCTGCAGGAACCGCCGCGGCCGGTACGGCCGTTTGAGACCGCCGACGATGAACCGGTTCATGTGGTCGCCGCTGGGACCCGACACCGACGTGAACGAAGCGACGTGATCGCCTGCGCTGGGCCGGGACAGGTACTCCCACATCCCCGCCGACCCCCAGTCGTGTGCGAGCACATGTACAGGCTCGCCGGGCACCACGGCGTCGATCACCGCGGCGAAGTCGTCGGCGTAGGCCGCCATCGTGTATGCCGAAACAGATTTGGGCACAGAAGTTTTGCCGACACCGCGGTTGTCATAGCGGATGACGCGGAAGCGGTCTGTGAGCAGCGGTGCGACGCCGTCCCACAGCACATGCGAATCCGGCCAGCCGTGTATCAGCACCACCGTCGGCCCCGCGGGATTGCCCTCTTCGTAGACCGCGACGCGCACCCCGTCACTGCTGTCGACGAACCGTTCGGTGATCTCGGCCATGGCACCTCCGCACAGTTAGTGGGACCGCCGGTACCGTATCAGCCTTCGAGTTCCTCGCGAACGGCGCGCTCACGTTCGATCCGCCTGCGTGCGTCGTAGTCCCGCATCCGCTGTGGATAGCCCACCTTCTGCACGTCATAGACGGGAATCTGAAGCTGCTCGCTCAGGCGTCGGGCGCCGGCGTCGCCGCCGGCCCTGCGGCGGGTCCACTCCCCGTCGGCGGCCACCAGGACGACCGTGACGTCGGTGACGGTGGTCCTCGGTTCGACGAAGGCCTCTACGCCGGTGTGCTCGGCGACCCACTGCTGCAGGTAGCGCAGATCGGCCGCGCGGTCGCTGCCGTCGGCACCCCGCGCCTTGCGGCCACCAGCCCGAAACCTGTCGAACAGTCCCACCTGCACTTCGCTCCTTTTCTCACCTCTATCGATAGTGCCAGAGCTTCGAGACCTCAGGTCTGCGGCGAACTGCGCACAGAGACGTGACAGGATGGGACCGGACATTCGAGCCGGTACGAACTGACCGACCGTTCCAGGGAGCGAGGGAGTCGAAACACATGGCCATCTCCGTTCAGATGCCCGCTCTCGGTGAGAGCGTCACCGAGGGCACTGTCACCCGCTGGCTCAAGCAAGAGGGCGACACGGTGGAGCAAGATGAGCCGTTGCTCGAGGTGTCCACCGACAAGGTCGACACCGAGATCCCGTCGCCTGCCGCGGGTGTGCTGACGAAGATCATCGCTCTGGAAGACGACACCGTTGAGGTCGGCGGCGAGCTCGCCGTGATCGGCGAAGCGGGCGAATCCGACGGCGAGGCGCCGGCCGCGCCGGCCGCGGAGGAGAAGCCGGCCGAAGAAGAAAAGCCTGCCGAGGAGCCGGCCGCACAGCCCGAACCCGCCGCCGAGGAGCAGGAGGCGCCGGAACCGGAACCGGAGCCGGCCAAGCCGGCCGCGCAGTCTTCCGGCGGAGGCGAAGCAACGTCGGTGAAGATGCCCGAACTGGGCGAATCGGTCACCGAGGGCACCGTGACGCGGTGGCTGAAGAAGGTCGGCGACTCCGTCGAGGTCGACGAGCCGCTCGTCGAGGTGTCCACCGACAAGGTCGACACCGAGATCCCGTCACCGGTCGCGGGCACGCTGCTGTCCATCACCGCCGAGGAGGACGACACGGTCGCCGTCGGCGGCGAGCTCGCCAAGATCGGCGAAGCAGGTGCTGCGACGGCCGAGGAGCCGGCACCCAAGCCCGAACCGAAGGAAGAGGCCAAGCCCGAGCCGAAGCCCGAACCGAAGCCCGAGCCCAAGCCGGAACCGAAACCGGAGCCCAAGCCAGAACCGAAAGAAGAGGCCAAGCCCGCGCCTGCCGCGGAGGCGCCATCCGTTGACGGCGGCCCGTACGTCACCCCGCTGGTGCGAAAACTGGCTGCCGAGAACAACATTGACTTGGCGACCGTGAAGGGCACCGGCGTCGGCGGACGGATCCGCAAGCAGGACGTGATGGCGGCCGCGGAGGCCAAGAAGGCACCGCCCGCTCCGGCGGCTGAGGCGGCACCCGCGGCACCGGCCAAGCCGGCGGCCGCCGCCCCGACGCCCGCGCCCGCATTGGCGCACTTGCGCGGCACCACGCAGAAGGCCAACCGGATCCGGCAGATCACCGCCAAGAAGACGCGTGAATCCCTGCAGGCGACAGCTCAATTGACGCAGACCCACGAGGTCGACATGACCAAGATCGTGGCGCTGCGGGCCAAGGCGAAGAACGCCTTCGCCGAGCGGGAAGGCGTCAACCTGACGTACCTGCCGTTCATCGCGCGTGCCGTGATCGACGCGTTGAAGATTCACCCGAACGTCAACGCCAGCTACAACGAGGACACCAAGGAGATCACGTACTACGACGCCGAGCACCTCGGTTTCGCGGTCGACACCGACCAGGGGCTGCTTTCGCCGGTGATCCACAACGCGGGCGACCTCTCGCTTGGCGGACTCGCGCGGGCGATCGCCGACATCGCCGCTCGCGCCCGGTCCGGCAACCTCAAACCGGACGAGCTGTCCGGCGGGACGTTCACGATCACCAACATCGGCAGCCAGGGCGCACTTTTCGACACCCCGATCCTGGTGCCGCCGCAGGCGGCGATGCTGGGCACCGGGGCGATCGTCAAGCGCCCACGGGTCATCGTCGACGAGTTCGGCAACGAGTCGATCGGTGTGCGGTCGGTGTCCTACCTGCCACTCACCTACGACCATCGGCTCATTGACGGCGCCGACGCCGGCCGCTTCGTGACCACCATCAAGCGCAGGCTCGAAGAGGGCGCGTTCGAGGCCGATCTTGGGCTGTAGAACCCTGTGACCAGCGCCGTCATCGCGATTGCGGGGTCCTCAGGGCTGATCGGCTCTGCGTTGGTATACGCCTTGCGCGCCACCGACCACAGGGTGCTGCGGATCGTGCGCCGCGCTCCGTCGAACGCGGACGAGGTGTTCTGGAACCCGGACACCGGCGAGTTCGACCCGAGCGCCTTGGACGCTGTGGATGCGGTGGTGAACCTGTGCGGCGTCAACGTCGGTGACAAGCGGTGGTCGGGTGCGTTCAAGCAGTGCCTTCGCGACAGCCGCATCGGGCCGACGGAAGTGCTGTCCACCGCGGTGGTCGAGGCCGGTGTTCCCGCTCTGATCAACGCCAGCGCGGTCGGCTACTACGGCGACACCGGTAGCCGCACGACCGACGAAACCGCCGCTGCCGGTAGGGGTTTCATGGCCCAGCTGTGCGCGGACTGGGAGGCCGCCACCTCGTTCGCTGAGCGTGACGGCACGCGGGTTGTGCTGGTGCGGACAGGTCTGGTGCTGGCACCGTCGGGTGGGATTCTGAGCCGGATCAGGCCGCTGTTCTCGCTGGGGCTCGGTGCCCGATTGGGCAACGGGCGCCAGTACATGTCGTGGATCAGTCTCGAGGACGAGGTCCGGGCGCTGCTGTTCGCGATCACCCACGACGAGGTGTCGGGTCCGGTCAACCTGACCGGTCCCGCCCCGGTGACCAACGCGGAGTTCACCGCCGCGCTCGGCCGCACCGTGAACCGGCCCACCCCGCTGATCGTCCCGGGGTTTGCGCTGCGCATCGCACTGGGCGAGTTCGCGGAGGAAGGCCTGTTGGGCGGGCAGCGCGCGATCCCCGCCGCGCTGGAGCGCGCCGGTTTCGTCTTCCATCACAACACCATCGGCGAGGCGCTGGCCTTCGCCACGGCGCCGAACAACACATGACCGGGGGTAGCGTTGCGGCCATGGCGGCATCGATCCGGTCGACGGCTACGCCGATCGACGTTCAGCGGCTCGGCACGGTCGACTACCAGGCGGCCTGGCAACTCCAGCGCGAGCTCGCCGACGCACGAGCCGCAGGCGGTCCGGACACCCTGCTGCTGCTCGAGCACCCATCGGTGTACACCGCAGGCCGGCGCACGCTGCCCGAGGAGCGCCCCATCGACGACACGCCCGTCGTCGACACCGATCGCGGTGGCAAGATCACCTGGCACGGGCCAGGCCAGCTGGTCGGGTATCCGATCGTCGGCCTCGTCGAGCCACTCGATGTGGTGAATTTCGTTCGGCGCCTTGAGGAATCGATGATCAAGGTGTGTGCGGGCCTGGGCCTGGAGACCGGACGGGTCGAGGGCCGCTCCGGGGTCTGGGTGCCGTCCGACGGGTTGCGCCCTGCGCGCAAGATCGCCGCCATCGGCATCCGGGTCGCGCGCGCGACCACACTGCACGGGTTCGCGCTCAACTGCGACTGCGACCTGGACGCTTTCTCGGCGATAGTGCCGTGTGGCATCTCTGACGCAGGCGTCACGTCGCTGACCGCCGAACTGGGCCGCCGGGTGACGGTCGACGACGTGCTTGCGCCGGTGGCCGAGGCCGTGTGTGACGCGCTCGACGGCCGCCTGGTAGTAGCGTTGACGTAGTGACAGTCGCGCCTGACGGTAGAAAACTCCTGCGTCTCGAGGTCCGAAATGCCGAGACGCCGATCGAGCGCAAGCCGCCGTGGATCAAGACCCGAGCCAAGATGGGCCCGGAGTACCAGGAACTCAAGGCGCTGGTGCGGCGGGAAGGCCTGCACACGGTGTGCGAGGAAGCAGGCTGCCCGAACATCTTCGAGTGCTGGGAGGACCGCGAGGCCACGTTCCTGATCGGTGGCGAGCAGTGCACCCGTCGCTGCGACTTCTGCCAGATCGACACCGGTAAACCCGCCGAACTGGACCGCGACGAGCCGCGCCGGGTCGCCGAGAGCGTGCAGGCCATGGGGCTGCGCTACTCCACCGTGACCGGGGTGGCCCGCGACGATCTACCCGACGGCGGCGCATGGCTGTACGCCGAAACCGTGCGGGCCATCAAGAAGCTGAACCCCAACACCGGTGTGGAGTTGCTGATCCCGGATTTCAACGGCGAGCCCGCGCTACTCGAGCAGGTCTTCGAGGCGCGTCCAGAAGTGTTGGCGCACAACGTCGAAACCGTCCCTCGTATCTTCAAGCGGATCCGCCCGGCGTTTCGCTACGAGCGCAGCCTCGCGGTGCTCACCGCCGCCCGCGAGTACGGCCTCGTCACCAAGTCCAACCTCATCCTCGGCATGGGCGAGACACCCGACGAGGTGCGCACCGCGCTGCGCGATCTCTGTGACGCCGGCTGCGACATCGTCACCATCACCCAGTACCTGCGGCCGTCGCTGCGCCACCACCCGGTGGAGCGGTGGGTCAAGCCCGAGGAGTTCGTCGACCACGAGCAGTTCGCCAACGGCCTCGGCTTCGCCGGAGTGTTGGCCGGTCCCCTCGTCCGGTCGTCCTATCGGGCCGGAAGGCTGTATGCCCAGGCCGTCGCGTCGCGTCCCGCCGTATCCTGAACAGATGGCGAAACCCCGTGATCCCGCTGCGACAAAGGCCGCCAAGGCCGAGGCGAAGGCCACCCGCAAGGCGGCTTCCAAGCAACGCCGTAGCCAGCTGTGGCAGGCGTTCCAGATCCAGCGCAAAGAGGACAAACGCCTCCTGCCCTACATGATCGGGGCGTTCGTGCTCATCGTGGGTGCCTCGGTGGCCTTCGGGATCCTCTCGGGCGGTGTCTCCGGCTACATGATGATCCCGCTGGGCGTGGTGCTCGGCGCGCTGGTGGCCTTCATCATCTTCGGCCGTCGCGCACAGAAGTCGGTGTACCGCAAGGCCGAGGGGCAGACCGGGGCCGCCGCATGGGCGCTGGACAACCTGAAGGGCAAGTGGCGGGTCACGCCCGGCGTCGCCGCCACCGGCCACTTCGACGCGGTGCACCGGGTGATCGGGCGCCCCGGCGTGATCTTCGTCGGCGAAGGGTCGGCGAGCCGCGTCAAACCCCTGCTGGCGCAGGAGAAGAAGCGCACCGCCCGACTGGTCGGCGACATCCCGATCTACGACGTCATGGTCGGCAACGGCGAGGGCGAGGTGCCGCTGGCCAAGCTCGAGCGTCACCTGACCAAGCTGCCCGCGAACATCACGGTCAAGCAGATGGACTCGCTCGAGTCGCGGCTGGCGGCGCTGGGCACCAAAGCCGGACCCGCCGCCATGCCCAAGGGCCCGCTGCCGACGCAGGCCAAGATGCGCAACGTGCAACGCACCGTCCGCAGGCGCTGACTAGCGCCGCACGACCGCGGTATACGTCACCTTGTCCTGTAGTCCCCGCAGGTCGGCGTCGGTGATCAGCGGCGGGATCACCACCGCGATCAGCACTCCGCGCACCACGGCCCTGCCGAACCCGACGTGCTGACGGCCGTCGACCGGGACCACCATCAGCCCCAGGGCGAACTGGCCGGGCGTGAACCCGAACAGTCGCACCGACACCGCACCCAGCGCGAACCAGATGACCAGCACGGCGGTGGAGAGCGAGGCCATCGACACCAACCCGAACGACATCGCCAGCGCCGCCAGCCCGTAGGCGATCAACCAGTCGACGAACAGCGCGGCGAACCGCCTGCCCATCCGGGCAAGGGACCCGGGACCGGATTGCGGCAAACCGAGCCGCTGGCCCGGATACTCATTGGGTCGTTGGCCCTGGCTGCCCGACTCCGATGGCGGACCCGACAGCCAGGAACCGATCTCGCGGGCCATACTGTCAGGATAAGCGGGGCCTGTTGGGCCTCCCCGGCCGCCGCCGCAGGCTAATTGCGTAACTTCGGCGCAACATGCGGTTGACGGCCGTGCAACATCGTGTCCATAGCGTCAACCCGCGGGTTTACCAGAAATAAGGAGAGTACGCAGTGGCAGAAAAGACGGCCGACGACATCATCAAGCAGATCAAGGACGAAGACGTTCAGTACGTCGACATCCGGTTCTGCGATCTGCCCGGTGTTGTTCAGCACTTCTCGATCCCGGCTTCCGCGTTCGACGAGAGCGTGTTCGAGGACGGGTTGGCGTTCGACGGTTCGTCGGTGCGCGGCTTCCAGTCGATCCACGAGTCCGACATGATGCTGCTGCCCGACCCCGAGACTGCTCAGATCGACCCGTTCCGCGAAGCCAAGACGCTGAACCTCAACTTCTTCGTGCACGACCCGTTCACCCGCGAGGCATACTCCCGCGACCCGCGCAACGTCGCCCGCAAGGCGGAGAACTACCTGGCGAGCACCGGCATCGCCGATACCGCCTACTTCGGCGCCGAGGCGGAGTTCTACATCTTCGACTCGGTCTCGTTCGACTCACGGATGAACGGCACCTTCTACGAGATCGACTCCGAGTCGGGCTGGTGGAACACCGGTGAGCCGGTCGAGTCCGACGGCAGCGCCAACCGTGGCTACAAGGTCCGCCCGAAGGGCGGCTACTTCCCCGTCGCGCCGTACGACCACTACGTCGACCTGCGCGACCAGATGTGCACCAACCTGCAGAACGCCGGCTTCATTCTGGAGCGCGGCCACCACGAGGTAGGCACCGCCGGCCAGGCCGAGATCAACTACAAGTTCAATACCTTGTTGCACGCGGCCGATGACTTGGTGCTGTTCAAATACATCATCAAGAACACCGCATGGCAGGCCGGCAAGACCGTCACCTTCATGCCCAAGCCGCTGTTTGGCGACAACGGCTCCGGGATGCACGCCCACCAGTCGCTGTGGAAGGACGGCAGCCCGCTGTTCCACGACGAGTCCGGCTACGCAGGCTTGTCGGACACCGCGCGCCACTACATCGGCGGCATCCTGCACCACGCGCCGTCGCTGCTGGCGTTCACCAACCCGACGGTGAACTCCTACAAGCGCCTGGTGCCGGGCTACGAGGCGCCGATCAACCTGGTTTACAGCCAGCGCAACCGCTCGGCATGTGTGCGCATCCCGATCACCGGCAACAACCCGAAGGCCAAGCGCCTCGAGTTCCGTTGCCCGGACAGCTCGGGCAACCCGTACCTGGCGTTCGCGGCGATGATGATGGCCGGCCTGGACGGCATCAAGAAGAAGATCGAGCCGCAGGCCCCGGTCGACAAGGACCTCTACGAGCTGCCGCCGGACGAGGCCGCCAACATCCCGCAGGCCCCGACGTCGCTGTCCGCGGTCATCGACCGGCTCGAGGAGGATCACGAATACCTCACCGAGGGCGGCGTTTTCACCGAGGACCTGATCGAGACCTGGATCTCCTACAAGCGGGAGAACGAGATCCTTCCGGTGCAGATCCGGCCTCACCCATACGAGGTCGCGCTGTACTTCGACGTGTAATTGGGTTTCTCCGCCCCGCGGTTTCGCATTGCGGGGGAACCACAGGGAAACCCCCGATTCGTCCGGGATGAGTTCGGCCATAGCGTCGGTGGTTGGAGGGGGCACACATCGTGCGGCCGGTGCTCCCATGCCCCACCGGCCGCGCGATGTTCTCCTGTCGCGATTCACAGCGAGATCCCAGGACCGTAGGGTCGACCCCATGACGACCAAAGTGGAGGCGCGCCTCAATTCGTACTCCCCCGCTGTCTTGAGCCTGTTCCGCGTGGTGTTCGGATTCCTGTTCTTCCTCTTCGGCACATCTCACGTGTTCGACTGGCCGATCGCGTTCGGCATTCCCACCGCCAGCTGGCCGGTGTGGTACGCCGGCATCATCGAACTGGTCACCGGCCTGCTGATCATGTTGGGGTTGTTCACCCGCATCGCCGCCTTCATCGCGTCGGGCCACATGGCCGTCACCTACTTCTCGCAGCACCAGCCCCGCGGGTTGTGGCCGATCGTCGGGCCGCAGATGGGTGGGAACGGCGGCCTGCCGGCGATCCTGTTCTGCTTCGGTTTCTTCCTGCTGGTTTTCACGGGACCCGGCGCCTACGCGCTGGACACGATGCGAAGCCGACGAGCGCGACGGCAAGTGCAGATTTAGCGAACGAGTGATGATACGGATAGCTAACTAACGCACCCATCACATAGGTGATCAGCTGGCAAGGGCCAACTCTTAGGGAAACACCCCTTTCCTTTCCAGCAACCGAGGTCGACTATTGATCCATGACCTCCGGGTCGATGGCCGAGGCGGCCCCGGCGCTGATCGTGCATCAGGTCGGGGAATGTGACCGCGTCACCGGCGCGGTGACGTATCAGGCCAGCGTCGGCGACGGCAACACTCCTCTCGCGCTGTCGTTCACTCGGCCGCGGGACGGCGTCGTCGCCGACCTCGGCCATGGCATGTTCCGCTACACGCCCAATCCGCGGGTCAACGCCGACTCGGACAGCTTCGTGGTCGTCACCGCCGACGGCTGCGGCGGAACGCTCGATGCGACGGTGACATGGATCAACGACAACCACGTTCCCTTCGTCGTCGCGCCGCCGCGGCTGTGGCCGCCGGATCCAGCGACGGGCGCGGTCACCGTGTCGCCGAATATCGTTGACCCGGATGGTGATTTGCTGACGTTCATGCTCGACGCCCCGTTCCCCCAACGGGGTACGGTGTCGATCGACTGGGATGGCACCTTCACCTATGTTCCCTTTCCGTCGGAGCGCGACGACACCTTGGTCGGCGAGGAAACGCTTGGCTTCCGCGCCCTCGACCCGCGGGGAGCAAGCGCCTACATCACCGTGACAGTGCCGATCAGCCCGCGCCGCATCGCGATTCCTCCGGATCCCGGATCGGCGCCCACGGCCCCCGATCCCGAAACCGGCGTGGTCACCGGAACCTGCGATCACTCGGGCGCGGGCTACACGTACAGCGCCAGCGCTCCGGCCAAGGGCACCGTGGTGATCGATGCGGAGATGGGCGTCTGGGCCTACCGACCCGCGGCCACGGCACGGCACGAGGCGGTCGCCGACAGCGCGTCGCCGGCCGAACGGCACGACGACTTCACCATCACCATTTTCAAGGGCGACCGCGACAAAATCGCTGTGCCCGTGTCGGTTCCGCTGGTGTCGATGAAGACGGTGCCGTCGTATGCGGTGACAGCCGAGATCGCGTTGGGCGTCGTGCCCGCGGGCCTGGCGATCAGTCCGCGTCGCGATCATCTCTACGTGACGAGCTTCGTCGACGAGCCGGCGGTCACAGTGATCCGCACGGCCGACAACACCATCTCGCGCATTCCGTTGACATTCCGGCCTGAAGCCGTGGTCGTCGGCCCGGACGGTCACCACCTCTACGTGGCCGACCCCGCCGGACGCAGGGTTGGGGTGATCGACCCGATCGAGCACACCACGGCGTTCGTGGAGGTGGGTGATCATCCGTTCCACATGGCCGTTCTCGGCAGCGAGCTCTATGTGGCCAACAATCAAGACGGAACCGTCAGCGTGATCGACACCATCGACAACGCTGTGGTCCGCTCCATCGCGATCGGCGGACACCCCTACGCGGTGGCGGCGGCCCTGGGCCAAGTGTTCGTCACTGACTACGGCTTCTACGGCGGCCAGTCCGCCCATCGGGTGTCGGTGATCTCCGCGCTGGGCGGCTTGGCCGGAACAATTCCTGTCGGCTACTACCCGACCGCCGTCGCCGCGTCGCCGGATGACACGCGGATTTACGTCGCCAACGACGAAGGCTCCTACACCGGCAATCATCCCGGCACCACCACGGTCATCAATGCCAGCACCGGCGCCATCATCGACACCCTGGCCGTTGGCGGCTGTGCGGTCGCCGTCAGTGACAACGGAGAGCAAGTGTTCGTGGCGAGTCAGGGATACGAGTCGACGTTCACAAGCGCGGTGTCCATCGTCAATCTCCCCACCGGCCGGATCACCGCCGTCCCGATCCACGGGATGCCGAATGCCTTGGCTGTCAGCGGGAATCGCATCTACGCCACCGACACGTGGCATTCGTCGGTAGTGCAGATCACCGCGCGCGAAACGTCCGTCGTCGACACCGACGTCGCCAATGCGCGACCGACGTTGACCGTCACCCAGGTGGGATATCGCGTGTTCCGGGTCAGCGTAGAAGATTCCGACAACGACCCTGTGATCTGCACGGCGACGCAACCGTTCTGCGGCACGGTGAGCGACCTCGGCAACGGCCTACTCCAGTACACCCCCAACGCAAGGGCGGTCGCCGGGTTCGTTGATCGCTTCGCCGTCACCGCCGACGACGGCCACGGGGGCGTCGCGACCAAGACCGTCGCCTTGACCGTCTAGCCCCAGGTCCTTGCGGAACTTGCGCAAACCGTCGATCTTCTCGGCGAGCGACGCCTGTGGGCCGCCGTAGAACATCCACGGCATCGTGATGATCCCGGTGATGCCACTCGCCTCGGCACGCTCGTAGTGCTCGGGAGTGAAGGCATCGGTCAGCGGCGTCAGGACGGCGAAATCGTCCATCGACAAGCCGCGTTCGGCGCGCAGCTCGCGCAGCCGGTCGACGCGTTCGATGGCCCGGTCGGTGGTGATCAGGTCGCCGATCCAGCCATCGTTGCGGGCCGCGCGGCGCAACGCGATATCGCTCAGGCCGCCAACATAGATCGGAACGTGCGGCGGTGTGGGCTCCATCTCCAGCCGCGGCGCCGAGTAGAACTCGCCCTCGAACTCGGTCCAGCCCGGCGCCCACAACGCCTTCATCAACTCGAGCATCTCGTCGGTGCGCCTGCCGCGGCGGTCGAACCGCTGACCCATCAACGTGAACTCTTCCTCGCACCAGCCGACGCCGATGCCGAGCTCCAGCCGACCACCGGCGAGATATGCCGCAGTGCCAATGGATTTCGCCGCGGAGTACGGATCACGCATGGCGGGCAGGTACACCGTCGTCACGAAGTGCAGCCGCGTCGTGACGAGCGCTATGGCGCCGATCATCACCCACGGATCCGGCCAGTCTGTGAACGCCTCCCAGCGACGGCTGCCGTCCTTGGTGTACGGATACGGCGTCTGCAACGTCTCGAGGTTGATGACGTGGTCGGGTATGCCCATGCCGTCGTAGCCGAGATCATCGGCGGCCTTGGCGATTTCGACGACCTCGCCGGTGTCGAGGAACGCCGTGCTGACATAGAACTTCATCCGGCGTCCCGTGCCCAGGCCGGCCTGATGAACACTCCCTCGGCCTCGACTGTGGTGCCCTCGGCGTCGCTCAGGTAGCCCCGCGCAAAGGTCTTCACGCCGTCGATCCGGTCGATGAACGCCTCGGCGCGCAGCGGCCCCAACGGCGTGCCACGCAGGTAACGCAGCTCGATGGTGCCGGTGAACTTCGGTTTCGTCAGCCCTTCACTGGCCGCCTCGCCGAGGATGTGGTCGAGCACAAGCGCGCAGATGCCGCCGTGCACCCATCCCGGCGGACCTTCGTACGCGCCGCTCAGAGTGAACTCGCTCCACGCCCGGCCACCGGGCTCGTGGTGAATGACCATCGGCGGGGCGATCGCATTGCGCACCCCGACAGCGGGATTGGCCCACGCCAGCGGGCGTCCCGTGTCCTCGTGGCGCAGGGTCGTCACGGTGCGCTTCTTGCGCTGGAGCATCGCCGTTACCATCTCGACCGCGGCCTGCGCCTCGCGGGCGGTCGCCTCGTCGATGTCGGTGTGGATACCCGCGTCGATGAGCTTGCGAATCGCGGCGGTCAACGGCTCGTAGAGCACGCGTTGGCGGTCGTACTCCTCCGCGCTGATCACGTCGAACCCGAAATCCATACTCATTCGCGCTGTCTCATCTGCTGTGCCCTACTCACTCGCCGAAAACCTTTCGTACCACCGCTTTTGCCCGGCGAGTCACCCGCAGGTAGTTGTCGAGGAACTCGCCGCCATCGTCGGTGTCCCAGCCCGCGGCCACGGCGACGGCGTTGAGCTGGCGGCCGGGGCCCGGCAGCTGATCGGTGGGCTTGCCGCGCACCAGCACCAGCGCGTTGCGCGCCCGCGTTGCCGTCAACCACGCTTGGCGCAGCAGCTCGACGTCGCCCTCGGCGATCAGCTCGGCGGCGCCGATGGCGTTGAGGGTATCGAGTGTCGACGTGCTGTGCAGTGCGGGCACTTTGTGCGCATGGCGCAGCTGAAGCAGCTGCACCGTCCACTCGATGTCGGCGAGCCCGCCACGGCCCAGCTTGGTGTGCGTGTTCGGATCCGCGCCGCGCGGTAGCCGCTCGGCGTCGACGCGCGCCTTGATGCGCCTGATCTCCTGCACGGCTTCCGCGGACACCCCGCCCGGCGGGTAGCGGGTCTTGTCGACCATCAACAGGAACCGCTCCCCGAGATCTGGGTCGCCGGCCACCCGGTGCGCCCGCAGCAGCGCCTGAATCTCCCACGGCTGCGCCCATTGCGCGTAATAGGCCTCGTAGGACGCGAGCGTGCGCACCAGCGGCCCGCTGCGGCCCTCCGGTCGCAGGTTCGCATCGACCTCCAGCGGCGGGTCGGCGCTCGGCGTGCCCAGCAGCGCGCGCACCTGTTCGGCGACACTCACCGACCAGCGCACCGCGACCGACTCGTCCGTGCCTGGTACGGGGTCGCACACGAACATCACATCGGCGTCCGAGCCGTAGCCGAGCTCGCCGCCACCCAGCCTGCCCATCCCGATCACCGCGATGCGGGCGGGCACCCCGCTGTCCGGGGTGTTGGCGCGAATGATGACGTCCAGCGCCGCCTGCAGCACGGCCACCCACACCGATGTCAGCGCCGCGCACACGTCGGTCACCTCGAGCATGCCGAGCAGGTCGGCCGACGCGATGCGAGCCAGCTCACGGCGCCGCAGCGTGCGGGCGGCCGCGATCGCCCGGACCGGCTCGGGATGCCGTCCTGCCGAGGCGATCAAGGCCCGCGCCAGCCCGTCAGGCTCGACTTCGAGCAGCTTCGGGCAGGTCGGGCCGTCGGCATAGAGCTGGATCACCTCCGGCGCCCGCATCAGCAGGTCGGGCACGTAGGCCGAGGTGCCGAGCACCTGCATCAGCCGCTTGGCCACCGCGCCTTCGTCGCGCAGCGTCGACAGGTACCACCGCTGATCGGCGAGCGCCTCGCTGATTCGTCGGTACGCCAGCAGGCCGGCGTCCGGATCGGGTGTATCGGACAGCCAGTCCAGCAGCGTCGGCAGCAGCACCTGTTGCACCCGACCGCGCCTGCCGCTGTGGCTGGTGAGCGCTGCAAGATGCGTCAGCGCGCTCTGCGGACCCTCGTAGCCAAGCGCCGCGAGCTGACGTTCGGCCGCCTCAGGCGTCATGCCTTCCGAGATACCAACTGCGCCAACCGATTCCAGTAGCGGTTGGTAGAAGAGCTTGGCGTGCAGCCGCGACACCCGCATGTTCTGGCGCTTGACTTCCTCGCGGAGCACACCCAGCGCATCGTGGCGACCGTCCGGCCGGACATGTGCCGCGCGGGCCAGCCAGCGCAGCGCCTCATCGTCGTCGGCCTCGGGCAGCATGTGTGTGCGCTTGAGCCGCTGCAGCTGCAGCCGGTGTTCCAGCAGCCGCAGGAACTCGTAGGAGGCGGTCATGTTGGCGGCGTCATCACGGCCGATGTAGCCGCCCGCGCCCAGCGCCGCCAGCGCGTCGACGGTCGAGGCGACATGCAGAGATTCGTCCTTGCGGCCGTGCACCAGCTGCAGCAGCTGCACGGCGAACTCGACGTCGCGCAGCCCGCCGGTGCCGAGCTTGATCTCGCGGGACCGCACCCCGGCGGGCACCAGTTCCTCGACGCGCCTGCGCATCGCCTGTACCTCGGGCACGAAGTCCTCGCGCTGGCTCGCCGTCCACACCATCGGCGTCAGCGCCTCGATGTAACGCCTGCCGAGTTCGACATCTCCTGCCGCCGGCCGCGCCTTCATCAGCGCTTGGAACTCCCACGTCTTGGCCCACCGCTGGTAGTACGCGATGTGGGAGTCCAGCGTGCGCACCAGCTGGCCGTGCTTGCCCTCCGGCCGTAGCGCGGCATCGACTTCGAAAAACGCATCGCTGGCGAACCGCATCATCTCGCCCGCCACCCGGGTCTCGACGGCGTCTGCGGTCTCGCCGACGAAGATGACATCGACATCGCTGACGTAGTTCAGCTCCCTAGCGCCGGACTTTCCCATCGCGATCACCGCGAGCCTCGGCTCCTCACCGTCGCCACGCACCGATCGGCTGGCGACGGTTAGTGCCGCACCAAGCGCAGCGTCGGCGAGATCGGCAAGGTGCTCGCCGACCGTGGTGAACGGCAACACCGGTTCGTTCTCAACCGTCGGCGCGAGGTCCAGTCCTGCCAGGACCAGCAGCCGATCGCGGTGAAGCGCTCGCAGAGGCTGCAGGGCAGCCTTTGCGTCGCTTGCCTTTTCGACCACCCCGTTGAAGATGTCCCGCAGCTCGCCGGCCGACGGCAGTGTGACAGCGCCAGCCAGAAGGCGCCACGAGTCGGGGTCGGCCACCAGATGATCCCCGAGAGCCAGCGACGAACCGAGCACTCCGAACAACCGGCCCCGCAGCCCTTTGTCCTTGAGGAGAGCCTGGTTGAGTTCGTCCCAGTCCCGTCCCACGGCGTCGGCGAGCCGGACCATTGCGCGAAGGGCTTCGTCCGCGTCGGGCGCACGCGACAGCGACCACAACAGCTCGACATGTGCGTCGGTGTTCCACTCCAGCCGCTCGAGGTCCGCTGCCGCGGTCGGTTCGACCAGCCCCAGCCGACCCACGCTGGGCAGCTTCGGTCGCTGCGTCGCTGGTTTGGCCACGCTTATGAAGGTAGCGCAGCAGTTATTCCGTGCTTTTCTACAGGGACAGGTAGGCCTTCAGCTCGAACGGCGTCACGTGGCTGCGGTAGTTCTCCCACTCGGTGCGCTTGTTGCGCAGGAAGTAGTCGAATACGTGCTCCCCCAACGCTTCCGCGACGAGTTCGGAGTTCTCCATCTCGGTCAGCGCGACACCGAGGCTGCCCGGCAGCTCCTTGTAGCCCATCGCGCGGCGCTCCTCCGGGGTGAGGCTCCACACGTTGTCCTCGGCCTGCGGGCCCAGCACATACCCCTTCTCGATGCCGCGCAGGCCCGCCGCCAGGAGTACCGCAAAGGTCAGATACGGGTTGCATGCCGAATCGGGGCTGCGCACCTCAACGCGACGCGACGAGGCTTTGCGCGGGGTGTACATCGGCACCCGCACCAGCGCCGAGCGGTTGGCCGCTCCCCACGACGCCGCCGTCGGCGCCTCACCGCCGTGCACCAGCCGCTTGTAGGAGTTCACCCACTGGTTCGTGATGGCGCTGATCTCCTGCGCGTGCTCGAGAATGCCCGCGATGAAGGACTTGGCGACATCGGAGAGCTGAAGTGGGTCGTCGGGGCTATGGAACGCGTTGGTCTCACCTTCGAACAGGCTCATGTGGGTGTGCATGGCCGAGCCCGGGTGTTCGGCAAAAGGCTTGGGCATGAACGAGGCTCGCACCCCGTCGCCGATCGCGACCTCTTTGACCACGTACCGGAACGTCATCACGTTGTCGGCCATGGACAGCGCGTCGGCGTAGCGCAGGTCGATCTCCTGCTGGCCCGGCGCGCCTTCGTGGTGGCTGAACTCGACCGAGATGCCCATCTGCTCGAGCGCCTCGATGGCGTGCCTGCGGAAGTTCGGCGCCGCGTCGTGCACGGCCTGATCGAAGTAGCCGCCATTGTCCGCGGGCACCGGCACCGAGCCGTCCTCCTCGCCCGGCTTCAGCAGGAAGAACTCGATCTCGGGATGCACGTAGCAGGAGAAGCCGAGGTCACTGGCCTTGGCAAGCTGGCGGCGCAGCACGTGCCGCGAGTCGGCCCACGACGGCGAGCCATCCGGCATCGTGATGTCGCAGAACATCCGCGCCGAGTGGTGCTTGCCCGCACTGCTGGTCCACGGCAACACCTGGAACGTCGACGGATCGGGCCGGGCCACCATGTCGGCCTCCGACACCCGGGCGAAGCCCTCGATCGCCGACCCGTCGAAGCCGATGCCCTCCTCGAACGCGCCCTCCAGTTCGGCGGGGGCAATCGCGACCGACTTGAGGTATCCGAGCACGTCGGTGAACCACAGCCGGACGAAGCGGATATCGCGTTCCTCCAGCGTCCGCAGCACGAATTCCTTCTGCCGATCCATGACCGCAGCGTAGGTTCCGGCTGTTAATTCTGTGTTTCGTAATTGCATCCGTCGTGGTAGATGACCTTTTTTCAGGTCGCTGTCCATCGTCATGCGCAGTGTTATCCGATAGTCAGCAACGCTTTTCGGAAATCCCGCCGAGAAGCAAGGTGGCCCCCACTCGGGCTCAAGGGCGGCAAGCGGTATCGGGATTGCCGAGGCGCGGGAGTTTGGGCGCCGAGGTCGATGGGGCTGGCCCGAGGCGGTAATCGGGCAGCACCGAACTCGGTTGACAGCGAGGTCATCGGAATTCGCGAGACCGCAAATATCTACCCGATCGTGGAGCCGCGCGGCGCACGCGGCTTCAAGGCGCCGAAATTCCCGATCGGTGAACCGATCGTCGCCTTTGCGGTTCATCCTTGCCCGCTGGCCTCGTCGGTCCAGAGCATTACCGTGAGGGCTGTGACTTCTGATCATGCCGAGGGACTGCACTATCACGTCCTACCCACTGACGATCCTCTGCGTGCGCCTGAACATTTTGCGTGAAGCCGCTGGGCTGCAACCACTTTCTGATGAGCACGTGAGGGCCGACTTCGAGCGCGGGGAACCACGCTGTCGGATCTGTCGTGATGAGACTGTGCGCGTTGACGTCAATGAGCTGCTGGACTTGCGCGGTGTCCCGATCATTCTGGGCGGAGGCAAGATTCACCGGATCACTCTCACCGAGATCCTGCGTGACCTGGAGCCCTTCAACGAGGGCCGTGACACAAGGCGCCGGATCACCTACGACAGCTTGTGGGTCCACGCCAAACGTCAATATGACCTGGCCGGGATTACGGCCTACTGGAGAATCAGGACGCAAAAGGAGTTCAAGGAGTTCAAGAAGGCCTTGCGGCGATAACGGGTGTAGGACGCCTATCGATAAGCCCGAAAGAAGATCGCATCAAGTACGAAGAAAATTGATCCCTTAGTGACACTTGACTACACCTGTGCCACAGGGCATTTAGGGTGAAGGTGCAGGTCACCGATGCCTGTGCACCCCGTGTCACGGCCAGTCCGTTTGACGCTCGCCGTCGGTACAAACATTATTTTCGACCACCTCGGCTATAGGCCTACAGTTCACCCGGTGCGCGTGATCGAGGCCGTCGAGCTGGTTGCCTGCCAACGTCTTCAACTTCGCCGAGCAGACCCGCCAGCGCCTCACCTACGGCGGCGTCGAGCGTTACCTGGCCCAACTGGCCGCTCATCCCGCGACTGTGGCTGTGGCCGCGATGTGCTGGCACCTTGATCGTTGAGAAAGTTCAAATAAGGGACTGCACGGGGTCTGACGTTCATCACATCGTCACTGTCCATGCGAACATCGCGCTCGCCAGGAGGAGAACCACGAAGACGCCGATCGCGAAGATGATCTTGTCATCAGTGCTGAAGCTGCCGACGGGCCGCTCCGGCGACGCCAGCTTCACCACCGGCATCGGGGCGGGTGCCGAATTGATCGACGAAGGCTCCCCCGCTACGGCGGTCCCCGCCAGCGGGAGTGGGGCCGAAGCGGTGCGCGCAATCGGAATGGCCAAGCTGGTTGGTGATACCTGGTCGGCGAAGGCACGCGCGAAGTCGGAGCAGCTCGCGAACCGCTGATCGGGATTTTTCGCCAGCGCCGCAGCAAGCACCGGGTCGAGAGCGGCCAGCTCGGGACGGGTGTCGGCCAGCACGGGTGGCGCGGCGTTGAGGTGACGGCTAATCGCGACCGCCGGATTGGAGTGCGGAAACAATGGCAATCCAGTAAGCAGGTGGTAGGCCGTGGCCGCCAGGGCGTACTGGTCGGCACGACCGTCGATCTCGTCACCCATCAACTGCTCCGGTGCAGAGTAGGCCACCGTCCCAACGCTCATATTCGTCCTGGTGAGTCCACTGATGTCGTCGACGTTGCGAGCAATGCCGAAGTCGGTCAGCACGATTCGCTGTTCGCCGTCGTCATCGACATGGGTGAGCATGATGTTCGCCGGTTTCACGTCGCGGTGCAGCAAGCCCTGCCTGTGTGCGTCGTCGAGCGCACTTGCCACAGCGGTGATGATCGACAGGACCATGTCGACTGGCATTCCGGCGGGGTAGCGGCTAGCGAGAAGGCGGCCCGCGTCGTGACCGTCGACGAAGTCCATCGAGAGCCAGAGCTGGCCGTTGCATTCGCCCCGGTCATGCACGCCAACGATGTGGGGGTGATAGAGCGTTGAGGCCAGATCGGCTTCACGGTTGAACCTGGCGCGGTACTCGGGATCCGCCGACAGGTCCGCTGAAAGTATCTTCAGCGCGTTTCGGCGTGGCAGCCTTGGGTGCTGGATCAGATAGACCTCGCCCATGCCTCCCGACCCGAGTCGGCGCACGATTCTGAAACCGGCGAAAATCGCACCGTCATTTAACGGCATGAGCGCATTTAGCGGCATGAGCGGGTGTCCTATCGGTCAAAGCGTTTCCCACTGCGGCGTCGGCGTGGCAAACCGCATCGGGTCGGGCAGGGGATCGGTCGGGTGCTGGCTACTAGCCCTGTTCGGGCCAGTCGGCGTGCGGGTCGAGGCCGCCCCTGTCGCCTCGTGGCTCAGGGTCGTCCCAGTCGTCCCAGGTGTTGTGGCGTCTGTCGCGGGAGGCGATGATGCGGCGCCGTAGCTCCAGCAACAACTCCTCGCTGGACACCTGCGACAGGGTTTTGGCGTTGGTCGGGCGCAATGCGTATCCCAGGGGCGCGGCGTTGGGGTTGCTCCGGCGCCGTGTGGACACCATCTCTGTGGGTTCCCCTCCGGCGAGGATGGTGTCGATGCTTCCCGGCGCCCAGGCCAGCTTGTTTTCCAGCATGGCGTAGGTGCCGGGACTGGCCTTGCGCACCCCGTGCTCGATGTCGGCCAGTGTGCGCACGGTGAACGCCAGGCTATTGGCCAGATCGGTGCGGTTGCGGAAACCCAGCGCCACGCGCCGACTCACGACGTGGTGGCCGAGCCGTTCCAGGGCGTGGCGGTCCATGCAGTCATCATGACGGATAAGGGCGGCAATGTCGAGTCGCCATGCCCGTTTCTTTCCATCCGCCGCAGAGATAGCGGAAGTTATTTCCTCGGGACCCCGGCCAGGTCGGCCCGTGCCTGGGTGACCGCCTCCCAGAAGATCTCCTCCACCTTGTCCTTGGACCGTCCGACCACCTCCACCTTCGGCACGCCGGTCAGTTCTCGGCGCACCACCGTGGCCTCGGGCAGCGCGTCGCCGGTCCACCATTCCTGGCGGATGGCGAAGTCATCGAACCGTTCCCCCTCGTCGGTGTGCCGCAGCGCACTGCGCCGCTTGGCGACCGGCATCCGCGCCCACCACTCCGCTCGCCAGTACGGACCGTCGTAGACGGACGGCGGGGCACCGTCCAGCCATTCCTCCACCTGAACCGGCTCAACCGGGGCAATGCCGTTGTAGTCCTGGGCGAACCCGTACGCCTGGTCGCTGTCGAGGTAGACCCGTTCGATGCGGTAGCTGTCGCCGCTGCCCGCCGTGAGCACGTACACCGTCGCCATGGCCGCTTCCCGTCTCCGCTGATTGTTGGGCTTCAGTGTGCCATCAGCCGATGGCGATGTGACGACAAACCGGTGGGGGGTGAGAGGCGATCGGCGCAAATCCGCGCCCACAGGTGTGCCGTGTCGGTTATGAACTGTGAGGCGAATCACTGTGGAAACTGTTTCCCTGTGATTGACATAATTACCGTTTGTTTCCTAGCATCGCAGTGCACAAACGACACAGGGGAGAACCCCTGTGCCGATCCCATTTTTGTTACCGCGCGGGCGCGACCTTGGTTGCCGCGCGCACAGGAGGCTTGACATGCACGACGTTTTCATCGTCATCAGCGAAGGCTTGGGTGGCGGACACATGGTGCGCACGGTTTACGCCGCCGACCACGACGACGCGCGCCAAACACACCAGGCAAACTACGCCGACGAGCCGCTCGTGGCGGTCCACCAATAAGACGATCCCGCCTGCTCACATTCGGCGGCGACGTCACATCGAGCCATTCGGGCAGGTTGGAGGGCATGCCCCATAGCCGTCGAGTATTACCGGCACTAGGAAGACGAGGAAGACGAACAACATGGCTAAGAAGGTCATCATCGTTGATGACATCGACGGCACCGAAGGTGACGGCATCGTTACGCAGCGGTTCAGTCTCGGTTCCGACTTCTACGAGATCGACCTGTGCCCGCAGAACCTGTTGAGCCTGCGGGCGGCGCTGGAGCCGTTTGTGTCGGCGGGGCGGCGGGTGACCAGGGGCCAGCACAAAAAGAAGCCAGCCAGTGAGAGCAAACAGGGCAACTCGGCATTTGACTTCCCCCGCGAGCAGCGGGTGGCGATTCGCACCTGGGCGCGCGACAACGGCTACGACGTGGCCGACCGGGGAGCGTTCTCCCAGGAACTGCTCGCCGCCTACCGAGACGCCAGCGAGGAAGCCGAGGCGGCGCGGTGATGAAGAAAATGATCATCGGCGGCCTGAGCGCCGGAGCGGTCGCACTAGCCCTGTTCGCGGTGCTGGTGGGCGTCGGAACGGCGAACGCCGCGCCGACAGTGTCCGTACAACTACGAGTACCACCCCTCGGACGGGCTGTGCTACGCGAAACCCATCAGCCGCCAGATCAACGGGTGCGACACCAGCGTCGATGCCTGGCCTTAACGGCCAGCATCGACAGCCGGGTGTAGAACGCCTTGCGGGCTGCGTCGGCACGTAGAGCACGCTCCTGCGGCGCCAAGGTGCGATCGGGGTCGACCTCGTCCTCGAACTTCTTCAGCATCCCCCGACGCCCGGCTGCGGTACGTGCGGTGCGGTCCCCCGTGTTGGCCCAGGACACATAGCTCGCCTGCCGCGAGCGGGTCTGCCGCTGGGCGGGTGTGAGGTTGCGGGATGCGGCCATGATGACCGTCATCGTAGCAAATCATCATTCAGACGAATCAGTATGCGAGAGAATGGTTTACAGACTATAGTCACTCGATAGCTACTTAATAACGGTCTATAGAGCTAATCCCCGTTTGTGCAAGAATCTGGCACTAATCGGAGTCCATGTTCAGCCGGTCGAACTCCTCGGCGGCCAACTGCTCGCGGGCGCTGGCGACGTAGCGATCCAGCATGGTGCGGTCCTTCCATCCGGCCTGGCTCATCAATCCGCCCTCGGTGCCGCCAGCCGCCAGCCAACGCACCGCCGCACTGTGTCGTAGCCGGTGGACATGGAACCCCTTCACGCCCGCCTCGACGGCCCGTCCACGCAGTGCATTGGTCAGCCCGGTGTAGGTGAGCCGACCGTCTCTCCCCCGCCACAGCGGGCCGCTGGAGGGCTTCAGTTCCGACCGCAGATATCGGTCGATCGCGGCTGCAGTGGTCGCCGAGAATTTCGAGCGACGGCTCCGCCCGCCCTTGCCGCGACGCACCTGCACGATGCACCCCACCAGATCGAGGTCGGCCACCTCCAGTGCTAGTAACTCACCGGCCCGCAGGCCGGTGTCGCGCAGCAGCATCACCATCGCGCGGTCGCGCTTGTCCCTCCAGGTGTTGCCCGCGCACGCCTTGATCAGGCGCCGCAGTTCGTCGTCGGACAGTGCGGGCACTGGCTTCTGGTCGAGCTTGGGCGGCTTGATCATCAGGATCGAGTCGGCGTCAATATAGCCCTCGGTGGCGAGCCACTTCGCGAACTGCTTGACCGCCGCCAGCCGCAGTCGCACGGTGGCGGGCTCGGCGTCGGCGAAGGTGGCGAGCCACTCCATCACGGTGGGCTTGGTCAACTCGGTGTGGGCGCCCAGGAACAGATCGGTCCCGATCGAATACGCCCGAATGGTGGCGGGTGATTTGCGCTGCGCCCGCAGTTCGATGAGCCAGGACTCACGCAGTCGGCGCATGTCGAGCCGGTCAGTCTCAGCTAATTTCCCCATAGCCAGTTATCATAGTGTGGGATCGTCATCGTAACCCGGTACAGTCTGTTAACGACTAGTAAAGGCTGGTCATAGCCTATAAATGAATACAAGACTCACAGCTGTTAATTCTCTGTTACGCCAGCACGGTCATTGTGCTAAGTGCGCGCTCAGCAGGTGGTTGCCGATGACTGTTCTCACTGCTGTCACACAGTCAGCAAACCACCTCAAAAACCGTATCCCCATCGTCGGCCTCGGCCTGAACGTGACGAACATCGGCGACGAGCCACGAAATTGCTTCGGGCAGAACCAAAAAGTCAGGGAATGGCGTCACCATCGATTCGATCCGCAATCGTTACGTTGACAGCCCTACGGCGCGGCGCGAGAGTGGAGACATGGCAGATCAGCGGTCGATCTGGGGCGAGCGGACCGTCCTCGACCGAATCAGTGGCGCCGTCTACGACTACGGGGTGGAACGCGAATGGTTTGCCAGGCCCGCCGGACTCGCGTTGTGGGGGACTGACACCCGCGTGCTTTACGACAGTATCGGTCTCATCGGGGACCTGCCCGACGGCTCGGCGGTCCTCGACGTCCCGTGCGGCGGTGGGTTGGCATTGCGCGGCCTGCGCTCCGACCAGCACGTGCGCTACGTCGCCGCCGATATCTCGACTTACATGCTCACCCGCGCCCGCCGGCGGGCCGCCGACCTCGGCCGGTACGACATCGAATTCACCGAGGCCGACATCGAGCGGATGCCGTTCGACGACAAGGCGTTCGACCTGTGCGTGTCCTTCAACGGCTTGCACTGTCTTCCTGACCCGGCCGCCGCTGTCCGCGAGATCGCCCGTTGCCTCAAGCCGGGCGGCCGGCTGGTCGGCGACTCGCTTGTACGCGGCGCCGGGTTGCGTCAGGATCTGGGCATCCGCGCCTTTCGCCGCGCAGGTCACTTCGGCGTCTGCGGCACGCTCGACGAGCTACGCCGCTGGCTCACCGATGCCGGACTGACAGTCGATCGCCTCCAACCCTCCGGCGCCGTAGCACATTTCACCGCGACCGCCGCGCGCTGACGGTTGTAAGTGCTTGCGCCATCATCGTTTCGAAGGTCAGGCAGGATCCAGCATCTGAGGCTCGCTATCCGGTGGCGCTCTCGTACGTCTGGCGGGTTTCCAACCGAACGTAGTTCACCAGCATCTCGTCAGCGTCCACGGGTTTGTATCCAGTGGACTCGATTTTCGCCAGGTCCAGAACACTGCTGGCCGGGCGCGGCGCAACAGGGCCTGCAGCCGTGCCGAAGTACACGGCGGTGGAAACTCCGGTCACCCGATTCGGATCGTGGCCAGCCAGAGAAAATGTCCGTTGCGCCACGTCCGCCCATGAACTAACCGACCCGGCACCACTCACGTTGTACGTTCCGTACGGCGCGCGCGTCTGCGTGAGGTGCCGGATCGCTCGGGCGAGTTCCGAGGTGAATGTCAAGCGTCCAAACTGGTCGTTGACCACGGACGGGTCAACCCCTCTGGCGGCGAGAGACAACATGGTGCGCACGAAATTGCGCCCGTCGCCGATCACCCACGACGTGCGCACGATGTAGTGACGCGGCAAGGTGGCCACGATCTGATCACCGGCAGCCTTCGTCTGTCCGTATACGCCGAGCGGGGCCACGGCGTCGCCCTCGCGGTAAGGCCGCGTTGCGGCGCCGTCGAACACATAGTCACTGGAAATGTGCACAAGGGTGATGCCGTGGTCGGCCGCGACGCGCGTCAGCGCGGCGACACCGGTGACGTTGGTGGCCCACGCCGCAACACGCCCTTCCGCAGTCTCAGCCGCGTCGACAGCTGTGTAGGCCGCGGCATTGATGATCGTGTCGTAACCCCGCCAGGGGCGCACCGAACCAAGATCACCGGAGGCGAGATCGAGATCGGCGCGTTCGGCGAACTCGACGTGAGGCGCGTCAGCGTACGCCTCGCGCAAAGCGTGGCCCAGTTGCCCGCCGGCGCCGAGGACCAAGGTCTTGCGCGGCGGAACAGGGACGAGCTGGGCCAGGCCGGCCTGGGCGCGGTCCTTCGCCGACAGTTCGGCCTTCTCGAGCGGAATCGGCCAGTTGATGGCGAGGGTTTCGTCGGCAGGGTTCACCGATGGGTAGTGGGCGTCAGGTGAGTAGTGATCGTTGACGAGGTAGGTGTAGACGGTATTCGGCTCGAGCGTCTGAAATGAGTTTCCAACTCCGCGAGGCACAAAGACCGCACGCGATGGATCGAGCTCGATGGTGAACACAGTCCCAAACGTTGGGCCGGAACGCATGTCGACCCACGCTCCGAATATCCGTCCGTTCGCCACCGAGACGAACTTGTCCCAGGGTTCGGCGTGGATACCGCGCGTGGTGCCCGCTGATTCGTTGAAGGAGATGTTGTTTTGTACCGGCCCGAAGTCCGGCATTCCGGCGGCCACCATTTTCGCGCGCTGCCAGGTCTCCTTGAACCACCCGCGGCTGTCACCGTGAACGGGCAGCTCCCACACCGTCAGCCCCGGAATAGGCGTGGCTATGGCGTGCAACGTCTTGCCGAGTTCCGTCATCGCTTGCGCTCCTCCGTCATTGCCCGAGTCGGGCGTAGAACGCTTCTGTGGCGTCTTTAGCCGGCGCCCACCAGTCCTCGTGGTCGCGATACCACTCGATAGTCACCGACAGGCCCTGCTCGAAGTCACGATACCGAGGCCGCCACCCGAGTTCGGTGCACAGTTTCGTAGCGTCGATTGCATAGCGCAGATCGTGACCAGTGCGGTCCGTGACGTTGTCGTATGCATCAGCATCCTGACCCATCATGGTCAGGATCAATTCGACGACGGTCTTGTTATCCTTTTCGCCGTCGGCGCCGACGAGGTATGTCTCTCCGATCCGGCCTTGCTCGAAGATCTGCAGCACCGCCGACGAATGATCATCGGCGTGGATCCAGTCGCGCACATTACGACCCTCGCCGTACAGTTTCGGACGAATACCCCACAGAATGTTTGTGATCTGTCGTGGAATGAACTTTTCGACATGCTGGTATGGACCGTAGTTGTTGGAGCAATTCGAAATCGTTGCTGCAATTCCATAAGATCGGATCCACGCTCGCACCAACAGGTCGCTGCCAGCCTTTGTCGAGGAGTACGGTGAAGACGGGTTGTACGGACTGGATTCGGTGAACCTGCACGGATCTTCCAGCGCCAAGTCACCGTATACCTCGTCAGTGGAGACATGGTGAAATCGGATATTGTGCTTCCGGACTGCCTCGAGAAGAGTAAACGTTCCTATCACGTTGGTGTGCAAGAATGGCTGCGGGTAATCAAGTGAGTTGTCGTTGTGTGTTTCTGCGGCATAGTGCACGACCCCATCGGCAGATGCCACCAATTCGTCGACAAGTTCGGCGTTAGCGACATCGCCATGGACGAAGTTCACCCGTCTCTCGGGCAGGTCAGACAGCGACGCGCGGTTGCCGGCGTAGGTGAGTTTGTCCAGCACCGTGACGTGATGGTCGGTGTGATTGACCACGTAATGCACGAAGTTGGATCCGATGAAACCGGCACCTCCGGTCACGAGAAGCCGAGCCACTAGCTACCCCTTTCGAGCAGATCCAGCAGGTACGCGCCGTAGCCTGACTTGACCAGCGTCGCGGCACGTATACGCAGCTCGTCATCCGTGAGAAAGCCCTGCCGCCAAGCGATTTCCTCGGGCACCCCGATCTTCAAACCGGTCCGTCGTTCCATCGTGCGCACGTAGTCGGCGGCGTCGGTCATCTGGTCGAAAGTCCCGGTGTCCAGCCACGCGGTCCCACGTGGCAGCACCTGCACGCGCAATCGGCCCTGCTGCAGGTAGGCGCAGTTGACATCGGTGATCTCGTACTCTCCACGCGCACTAGGGGTAAGGTCCCGCGCGATCGCCACTACGTCGTTGTCGTAAAAGTACAGCCCCGGTACCGCGTAGTTGCTCTTTGGGGCTTTTGGTTTCTCTTCCAGGGACACCACCACTCCGCTGGCATCGAATTCCACCACCCCGTATGCGGAGGGCTCTGCCACCCAGTAAGCGAAGATCGCGCCACCGTCGACATCAGCGAAGCACCTGAGCTGGGTACCTACGCCCGGCCCGTACAACAGATTGTCACCCAGCACCAGTGCGACCCTGTCGGTCCCTATGAACCCAGAGCCGATGGTGAACGCCTGCGCCAGCCCGTCCGGCGATGGCTGTTGGGCGAACGTGATCGATACTCCGAACCGCGATCCGTCGCCCAGCAGCCGCTCGAAACTGTGCGCGTCGTGCGGCGTCGTGATCACCAAGATGTCACGGATACCCGCCAGCATCAGCGTTGACAGCGGGTAATACACCATCGGCTTGTCGTACACGGGGATCAGCTGTTTGGAAACTCCAAGCGTGATCGGGTGGAGGCGCGTACCCGACCCCCCCGCCAAGATGATTCCCCTCATCGCGCGATCGTGGCCGGTCTATTGGGCCCGCACGACCGCTCGACGACTCGAACACCCATTCCACGCGTTTCATAGATCCGGAGATCGTCGACCCAGAAAGCGCCCTCAAACAGAATCAGGACACCGCGGTCATCTCTTGTCGTGGAAAGGATTTCGACTTCGGTTCGGGTTCGCGTGTTGGTCGGCAACACTTGGCCGCGTAACTTCCAGCTGAACGGCTGGCCCACAGCGACGGGTTCGAACTCGAATCCGTCGCCGTCTGCCAATCCCGAGAGCCGAGCCGCCGCGCGAGCCGCCTGTTGTATGGCCTCCAGGCCCAGGGAACCGGGCTGCACCGGATCTTGGAAGAAATGGGCCTTGAAGAACCACGCCTCGGGATCAACGTCGGCCTCCGCGACGAGCCGTCCCAGACCGCCTGCCCCCCCGCCGGGCCAGAAGTGCACTCGATCGATCAACTGCAGTTTTCCCCGTCCAAGCCACGGGGCACCGGACAATCCATCGGCTTGGTAAGGCAGGGAAACCGGCGCCGCCGCTGAGAGGCCCGCCACCACTTCGGGCCCCGCGGGCAGGCCGACTTGGGTTTCGAGTGCAGCTGGACTAAAGAATCCGAACGCCGGCTTCATCGACATGACGAGGTCGTCGCCTTGCGTGCAGACGACGTCGAAAAAGACGATTGTCGACCAGCCGGACTCTACGAACCGTTCCAGGCGCGATGTCACCCGCAGCACCCCGACACCCGCCTTCTTGTGCAGCACGACCTCAGCGCCGTCAAGATTGCGGAATATCACATCGTCGGCGCGATTGGCGGCGAATCCCATGTAGGAACCAAGCCAGCCACAGGGCTGCAGCAAAATTTCGATCAGTGCCGACAACGGGACAGCCGCAGAATTAGCGTCCGCGAAATACCACGCGTCTGCGGGGACGTCGTATTCCGTGACGGCCGCACCGCCTTTAACCGGCGTCCCCGGCGCGCCGTCGACGCTGACGATGCGCGAAACGAAATGGTACGGCTCCCCGGGAAAGCGTGGCGCGCGACGTGCGCCGTCGAATGGGGCGTACAGAACGCCAAACGCATCGGAAAGCCTGCCACGCGCGCTGGCCAGCAGCGCGCCGCGATCGCCGCGCACGTCGCGCGAGTTCCCGACGGTTCGCGCCGGCCCAGGCACCTCCGACGGCACCGGCCAATCCGGGACAAGGCGCAACCCGAAGCGTCGGCAATGGAACACCCTGAAACCGTCACTGCGACATAACAGCGCCGCAAAGACCGTCGGCGTTGGTCCGTCGATGATCTCTTCGACGAACACCTCGTAATCGAGGATGTGGGCTGAGTCCGGTGTCACTTGCCCTCGACAGACGAAGCGCGCCGTCTCATCCGGCACCGGTTCGAACCGCCAGCCGTCGCGGTCGATAGTGAAGCCGTACGCAGCCATGGTGAAAGACAATGCCTGGGTAGCCGCGTCTGCCATCAACGTCCCAGGCATGCAGGGATCGTTCTTGAAGTGCCCGTCGTAGAACCAGGCGTTCTGCGACACGACCGCCGTGGCGCGAAGGTAACCCCGACCCCACGGACCACCCTCGGGATCGAACGCAACGACCTCGTCGATCAGCCGCAGCTTCCCGCCCGGAATCGCCGGAGTGCGCACGTGCGGAGCCGCCATTTCAAAGCCGCTCCCAAAGCACGAGAACGCGCGTCCCTGAGAGAACGCGTCGACGTCCCCGCGGTCGAACGAACGCTTTTGCGTTACACAGGGCGGCTCGTCTCGCCGTGCGCCGTCGCGCGGGGCGTCCGCAGCAGCCTCCCACAACACACCGTCCGACTGGCTCAGTTCCTCGTCGGAGAAGAACCCGGCCTGCCCGTTTCGCACCGAGATCATCAGCCGACCGTCGATATAGCAGTCGTAGTGGAAGAAGAACAGCCGCGTTGCACCAGTTTTCGCGTGGCCGTCGATGTGGATGTCGTAGCACAGCGTTTCGCCGCCTCGCGGCAGTTCGCCCATGAACTTCAGATCACAGCCGAGCAGGCGGTAAACGCGCTCGCTGCGATTGGTGAAATCGGCTCCCAGCCACGACGCGAGCAGCAGGTCGGCTTGGCCGGACTCGATCACAACGCCCGGCGACATCCGGCCGGCGTGCATGTACCAGGCGTCCGGGCTTACATCAGTCTCCGTGACGATCCGACCCGTGCCCATCGAACCGGGTTCCCCGTCAATGCTCATCACGCGATCGGCCAAAAGCAGCGGCGGTTGCGGCATGCGCACCAGGCGCGGGTATTGGTCCAGCTCGGCAAACAGCGGCCCGAATACCTCCGAAATATTCCCTCCGGCAAGGGTTTCGAGTTGGGCGCGGGTATATAGCGGCGGTTGCGTCACCGGCGTCACCGGCGCGGCCGTGCTCGGCGGATCCGCAGGCGGCAGTGGCCTCGACCGTTGCGTCACCGGCGTCACCGCCGCGGGAGCGCTCGGCGGATCCGCAGGGAGCTGCCTCTGCCGACCCGTTGCCGCCGCGAAAAGCGCACCACGCGCTTTCAAGAAAGACGCGTGCGCCTGCGCCTGTCGCTCGACGAACACCGCATGAGCCTCGCTCACCGACGCAACCAGATTCAGCGCAGCGGCCGTCTTGTCGCTGACTGCAGCGACCGCCTTGTGGCTGATTACGCCCGGGCCCGTTTCGCTTTCGGTGAGAACGTGTTGCGTGAGGACGAGCGGTGCGGGATAGGGCGGCGCCGGTGGCATGTGTTGAAAACTTCCAGCGTCCAACCCCGGCATCGGAACGGGCGCATTCCTGGACGCCTCGGGTGTTGAGACGATGTCCGGTCGGTGGGCGGCCAGCGTCAGCTTGCGGGCGTTGTCCGACGACAGAGGGACAACTTGCTCGCGCAGCTGTTGCATGCGCGCATCGAAAGCTTCGATGCGGACCGGCAGCCCGTGGACCCAAAGCTTGGCCACGGTTTCGGCGAGCGCGCGAATCCCCCGCCGTTCCTGGGCGTCCAGCGCCACCGCCACATGCGGGCGATCACCAAGGATCTTCGGAATCGCCCCGGTCAGAATGCCGCGAGGCCCGTGCTCGACGAAAACGCGAACGCCGTCCTCCCACGCTCGGAGCACCGTCGCGGGAAAGTCGATCGGCTCAAGTGCTTGCTGCGTGATCGCTTCGGCTGCCGCGTCCCGCGTCGGCGTATACGCACGGTTGCCGGCGTTGGTGTAAAAACGCACGCCCGGCACGGGCACACCATAGGTTTCCCGGGTGTGGATGCGCCGCCACGCGTCCACGAACGGTGTCATCGCGCGGCAGTGGACGACCATGTCGAGACCCAGTGGCATCGCACGTGCGCCGTCAATCGCGTCGATCACGCGTCGGCACGCCGCGGGATCTCCGCCGATCACACAGTCGTCGGGTGCCTGGACGATGGTCATATAGGCGCGTGGTTCCGCGGCCAGAGCTTCTTCGACCGACGATCGGGGCGCAGTGACGCGCCAGCACTCCCAAGGCGACGGTTCGTGATCCCCCAGGCCCCATTCCGACGCCGCCACTCGACAGCTGCCGGTGAGCTGTTCGCCGTAGAAGCCCGAAGCCTCCATCTCGTCGAGCATTGCCTCGAGGTCGCGCCAGACCCCGAAAGCCAACAAGGCGTTCGTCTCGCCCGACGAAAGGCCTACGGCCGCACTTGGAGTGAGGCCGAGAACCGTGCGAGAAAACTCTGCATGCACCTGACAGACCAGCACACCGCCGGTGAGTTGCGCGCGCGGATCTAGCGTTGCAATGCCGGCACCGTACAGTGCGCGCGCCAGGTCGCTGAGGCCGGAAAAACGCGGGGCTAGCGCGTCGCCGATCTCCGGCCACGCCAGCAACAGATCGCGCCCCGCGCCCGGATAGGTCGCCGCTGCTCCGGTGAACACGAAGGCCAGTTCTCCGGCGATCGGGGCGTCGGTGAACGCGACCCCAATGCCCGCAGGCGTCTCGCCGCGATCCAGCCGCCGCACTGCCTCACGCCGGAGTGCCTCCAACGTGGACTCGCCGTCAGCCACCAAAGAGCAACGCACAGGCCCGTTTCCACCCGGTTCGCGGCGCGCCAGGCGGTCCTGCAGATCGCCCCTGCCATCGCCTGCGTAGCGTTCCGAGACGGGAACGGTCCCGACGGCCAAGGGCTCGGGTGATCCGGCGGCCGCAGACACGGTGATACCGTCGGCGCGGCCTCCTATCGACTCGAGCCATATTGCCGCGCGCTTGCCGCCCGGCGCCGGCTGCGCCCCGCTTTGATCCACTCGAACCCGCGCGCGCAGCGCCGCCGCGCGCGCCGCGACTTCGGTGGCGGCGCTCGCCGCATGCGTGCGGCCGAACCGTCCCGCGGCGAAGTTCGCATCCGCCACGGCTTCCACGCCCTCGGTATCGACGACGGCGATGATCTCTTCGCCTGCGGCCTCTGCATCTACGCGCCGTTTGAGAACGAACGCCACCGCCGCGTCACCGTGCGGCCCACTTTCACCGGCCGCAAGAGCATCCGACGCCCGGGCATGTACCGGCTCGCAGCACATGTCGACGGCACCGGCGACGACAGTGTCGAGTTCTCCGCGGCGCAGTGCGCGCACGCCGATCCGCAGCGCGGCGATCCCGGAGAGTTCCTCACTGGACACGGTGAAGCCGAACCCGCGAAAGTCTCGTTGCGCGTGGATGCGGTTGGCCGGGATGTTCGGCATGGTTCCCACCACGCGGTCGGCGGTCAGCCGCGGGGCGGCGTCCTCGTTGGCGGCCAGCCATTCGTCGTCGTCGGCATGCTGCACCCGCAACCGATGACGCACGATGGTGGCGTCACACCCCATGCCGACGACTACCCCGGTCCGCTCCGAGTCGGTGCTGACGTGCTCGAGCGCCTGAGCGGCGGCGGCCAGCATCGCTGTCTGCTGACTGAGGCTGGCCTTGAGCTCGCTGGGCGGACAACCAAGCCCCGCTAGATCGAGTTCAACCGTATGGAGCGGGGTGGGTTCCGCCGGGGGACCAAGCGCACGACGACGAAACGACCCGACGTCGCGCGCATCGCCCGTCACCACACCCATACCGCAGATGACGACGTCGCCCGAGGGCCGCGGGTGTCGCGTCGTCGGACGGCTTGGGCCCACGTAATTCTGGACGATCAGGTGCGCGTTGTTGCCCCCGAACCCGAAGTTACTGACCGCCGCACGTTTGATCGTCCCGTCCCATGGCGTCGACGTGGTCGACAGGGTAAAGGGCGTCTCCTTCAGCGTCGCCGTCGGCTTGTCGCACAGTGTCGGCGGAGTCACGGACGCCTGCATCGCGGACAGCACATTCACCAGGCTTGCCGCGCCCGACACGGTGATGGTGTGACCCAGATTGCCCTTCAGCGCACCCAACATCAGCGGCACTTCGCCGTACGCGGCGAGCATGCTTTCGAGCTCCGTCGCGTCGCCGAGCGTTGTACCCGTGGCGTGACAGTCCACGAAGTCGATGTCCGCAGGTGCCAGACCCGCCTGCTCCAACGCTGCCGTCATGGCCCGGTTCTGGCCGGCTACGGCGGGTGCCAGAAGGCCGCTCTGACGCCCATCGTTGGAGAGCCCAATCCCCGCGATCACGCCGAGGATTCGATCCCCTGAGCGCTCGGCGTCCTCGAGGCGCTTCAGCGCGACCAGAGCTGCGCCTTGTGCTGGGACGAGTCCGTCGGCCTCGGCGTGAAACGGACGAGACCGGCCCGACGGGCTAAGTGCTTGGAGTGCAGTGAAACCGAGATGCAAGAACAGATCGTCGGCGCCATTGACACCGCCGGCGAGCATCACGTCGGCCTCACCGTCCTGCAAGGCGTCGCAGGCCAGCTTGATCGCGTAGAGCGACGACGCGCACGCCGCGTCGAGCGCGAAGGCCGGTCCGGTCATCTGCATCGCCTCAGCGACGAGGTGCACCGGCAGTCCCGAAGAAAAACGGTTGCGCGGATCAACTTCGCCGTCGTCGTTCCACACGCTTTCCACGTACGCGGCGCCCAGGCTCGTCGGGTAGGACAGATTGCCGACGATCAGCCCCGTCCGCGACTCCGCGAGCGGGCCGGCCAGCGCCTGCTGCACGCAATGGGCGAGCCAATGGACGATCGGGTCAAGCCGCGCGAAATCAGTGATTTTCGAGGCGATGTGGGCCAGTAACGGCGCGTCGCGCACGTAGCCTCCGGTCGCCGACGCAACCCGCAAACCCGGTTCTCTGCTGTCGAGCAGCGTCTGGGGAGCCACCCCACGCCAGTGATCGCTCGGGGTGGGAGAAAGAAGGCAGCGCCCGCTGAGAGCCGCTTCGAACAACGCTTCCGGGGTGCTCGCACCGGGCAGGACGCAGCTACGTCCGACAATCGCGACCGGCTCGAAACCGCTCACGCCGACGCATCCGCCGTGGGGCCTGCAGCGTAAAACTCCACGCCCTCCAGCGCTGCGACTCGCGCGCCGTCCATGGTTTCGAACGCGACGTCGTAGTCGACGCGTTTGTCATTGATGGGACGCGCGGCGAAACGACAACGCACGACGGCGTTTTCGGGGAACGGGCGGTTGAGCACAACCCTTCCGATGCGTTGCGGCAGCATGAGAGAGCGCCCAAGCGCACTCGCCCACAGCAGGCCCAACTGCAGCCCACCATCCACAATGGCAGGATCGATCGCCCAGTCGCTTTCCGGCCACCCAAGATAGTGCAGGCCCTTGAGGCTCCCTGTGCCACCGGCGGATCCGAAGCCATCCAGATTCTCGATGGCGGCGAAACGCGGCCCGTGGAACAGGTAATCCGCGTACGCGTCGTCAATACTCATCGGCCAGGGCGACCCGGACATCTCCGGAACCGACACGTTCGGGGACGCATCGGGTTCCGTATCCAAGATGGCGCGATACCGTGGGCGGCCCTCACGGTCACAGATGGTCACGGTGTACGACGAGCCCGTCGGATCGAAAGCGAGCGTGAGAGCCTGCTTCTCGCTTGCCGCGAACGTGACCCCCGACAGCACCTGAAAGTCGCGTACGACAGGGCATGCCTCCGCGACCAGACCGCGTGCCGCGCGCAGCACGGCGTCGAGCACGATCACCACCGGCACCACGACACGGCCGCGGACCTGATGATCTTCGAGCACCGGCAGGTTTTCGGTCGACACGTCCCATTCCAGGCTCGTCGCCCGGAGGCGACCCTCCGCAGGCGCTGCAACGACGACCGCGGGCGCCGATGAACGACACAACGCCTGCTCTGCGAAGAACTCCGCGCCTTCGTCGATCGGGATGAGGCCCACCCCGGCGTCCAAGAACCGGCTCCTCAGCGTTGCATCGACCATCCCGCCGTCCCACGGGCCCCAGCCGAATGCGCGCACTACGCACGCGCTGCCTCGGCGCGCAGCCTCCCGCGCCGCGATGGTCTCCAGCGTCGCGTTGGCGGCGGCGTAAGCGGATTGCCCGGCATTGCCTGCCCGCGCCGCGATAGAGGAGAACAACGAGATGAACCGCAAATCGTCGGACGACGTCGCATCCAGAAGTGCCTCCGCGCCAACCAATTTCGTGCTGAACACCCTGACGAACTGGTCATCGTCGAGGTCTTCCAACCGTTTGTCGGCAAGCACGCCCGCACCGTGGACAACACCGACGATCGGCCCGAAGGTTTGCCGCACCTCGTCGAGGACCTTGCGTAGCTCTGCCCGATCCGTGATATCGGTGGTGAAGTATCTGGCCGCTGTGCCCTGCTGCTGCGCGGCCGAGAGTGTGGCGCGGACTTCCCGCTCGGCGATCAGGCGCTCCGCCTGCGCGCGCGCCTGCGGCAAGCCGATGGTCTCTCCGCGGGCATGTGCGGACGCCACCAGTGCCGTGGCGATCTCTGCGACGGTTGTGCCGGAAGGCTCCTCCGGCGACGCCTCACGAAGTGTTGTGCGGCCAAGAAGCGCCAGCCGCAGGCCGTGGCGAGCCGCCAGCGCCAGAGCCGACTCTGCCGTCACACCGCGTGCGCCGCCGGTGACCACGACGACACCGCCCTGGGCAACGCTGATCGTCTCTCCCGCGGGCGAGGCTTCGACATCATCGACAACAACCAGCCGTGCGCCGTCGTCGCGCAATGCGACCTCAACGCCGCTGCCGCCCTCGACCAGCTCCACCGCCAACCGTTCCGCATCAAGGCTTTCGATGTCGATCGCCCGCACCGAGGCGTTGGGCCACTCCCACGCGGCGGTCTTCACGAGGCTCGCCACCCCGACTGGCACGTCCGCTCCGGCGAAACCAGCGCCCGTCGACTGCACGGTGACGAAGAGTCGTGACTCCGCGCTGCTCTTGGCTACGCTGCGCGCCGAGTGGAATGCACGCACGTGCATCTGTACGCACTCCTCCGGCGAGCGAGCCGCCGCCAGAGCGGCAAGACAGATGACGGCGCCTGCTTCGTCCGGCACGTCGTCGACGGCCCGGGCCTTGATCCCGTGGGTTGTCATCACGCGCTCGAGAGCGTCTGCGAAGACCGGGTCTTCGCGCGTGATGAAGACCTCGCCGTCGCGCAGGCCCGCCATCGCAAACCCGGTTGGCGGCACCGGCCGAAACGCCGTCTCGGTGCAGCACAGGACGGCGGAAGGCGAAGATGATGGAGCCGAATGCTGTACTCCCACAAGATGTTCGGTGCGGTCATCAGAAGTCAGGCCACTGACCGAATCGACCACGTCCTGCAGCGTCCGCAACCCCGCCAACTCCGACGCCGGAATCGACGGCGCACCA
>Ga0207683_10000333_pt1 | contig 42876 bp, 33 predicted proteins | sample KBSM73metaG_FD_184333 | JGI IMG/M metagenome (GOLD analysis project Ga0207683, IMG submission 184333) | Miscanthus rhizosphere microbial communities from Kellogg Biological Station, Michigan, USA - KBS M7-3 metaG (SPAdes) (version 2) | ecosystem: Host-associated > Plants > Roots > Rhizosphere >... | reverse complement strand
GTGCGTTGATGTCGCAGCGGTTGTCGTGCCCGTGGGCGGAGGTGGCCTCGGCGTCGGTGTGATCATCGTCCTCCTGCTGCTGCAAGCACTCGGCGGCGGCGGGGGGCTCGGACAGCTGAGCGACCTGCAGAATCAGACTCCCGGCAGTGCCGCGGCCGGCGGCAACCTCCAGGACTGCGTCACGGGCGCGGACGCGAACGCCCGCCAGGACTGCCGCATCGTCGGTTACGTCAACTCCGTGCAGGGCTTCTGGACGAACGAGTTCGAGAGGCGCGGACGCACCTACGTGCCCGCGGCGACCTATTTCGAGAGCGATCAGTGGCAGACCGGCTGCGGCGCGGCGAGCACCGACGTCGGGCCGTTCTACTGCCCCGCCGACAAGCGCGTCTACATCGACCTGAGCTTCCTCGACGAGTTGCACGACCGCTTCGGGGCGACCGGCGGCTCGCTCGCGCAGGGCTATGTGATCGCACACGAGTACGGTCACCACGTCCAGGATCTCCTGGGCACGCTCGACCAGCAGAGCAACACGACCGGCGCGCAGGGCACGTCCGTCCGCACCGAGCTGCAGGCCGACTGCTTCGCGGGCGTCTGGGCCGCGCACGCGACCGAGACGGGACTCCTGAACCCGATCACGCCCGAGCAGATCGCCGATGCCCTCGACGCGGCGGCGGCTGTGGGCGACGATCGCATCCAGAAGGAGACGCAGGGCCAGGTCGACCCCGACAAGTGGACGCACGGTTCGTCCCAGCAGCGCAAGAACTGGTTCACGACGGGCTACAAGACGGGCGACATGACGAAGTGCGACACCTTCGGAGGCTCGATCTAGCGGTCACCGCGACTTGACGAGGCGACCGTCAGCGCGTTGACTCGTGCATCCGTGCCACACCCCGTCGAGGAAATCCCGGTCGGCGTCGCCGGACGCGTGGCCGACCAGTTGCGCGACCTCATTCGCGACGGCGCCTACGCGCCCGGCTCGCGGCTGGTCGAGCGCTCGCTCGCGCGCGAGCTCGGCACGAGCCACATCCCGGTGCGCGAGGCGCTCGCGCGGCTCGCCGAGGAGGGTCTCGTCGTGCGGCGGCCGCGCCGCGGCGCGCGGGTGGCCGAGCTCTCGCCGCGGATGCTCGCCGAGATCTCGAGCATGCGCGTCGTGGTCGAGCAGTTCGTCTGCCACCGCGTGCTCGAGCGCTGGACGCCGGCTGCCGAGGCCGAGCTCGGCCGGCTCGCCCGCCGCATGACCTCCGCGGCCGAGCGCGGCACGATCGAGACGGTCTGCGATCTCGACGTGCGCTTTCACGAGCGGCTCTGGCAGCTCGCCGACCACGACTTGCTCGTCGAGATCGCAGCCGGGCTCCGGATGCGCATGGAAAGCGGCCTGCGGGCTGCCAACGAGATGCTGCGGCCCGACGAGCTGCGCGCGCTCGCGCGCTCTCACGTCGAGCTCGTCGAGGTGCTCGCCGCGGGCGACGAGGAAGCCGCGGCAGAGCTCACGCGCCGTCACGTCGAGCTCGGTGCCGAGCGAGCGAGCGCCCTGTCGGCATGACAACCAGACTCGGCGGCCCGAGTCCCGTCTGAGTCTAAGGCTCAAGTAGAGACTAAGAGTCTGGTGGCGCGGGCGTGCACGCGTGCCCCGCGGATCACTCGCGATCCGTCATGCTTGCAGGCATGTCGGGCGTCGATCGGGAGTTCCGCGAGGTCGTCGGGTGCTTCGCCACGGGAGTGTGCGTGGTCACGAGCGAGCACCACGGCCACCCGGCCGGCATGACGCTCAATTCGTTCACGTCGGTCTCCCTCGAGCCGCTGCTCGTGCTCGTCTCGCTCGCACACGGCTCGCGCACGCTCGAGAAGGCGACGGCGAGCCGGCGCTTCGCCGTCAACATCCTGCACCGGCGCCAGCAGGAAGTCGCACTCGCGTTCGCCAAACGCGGCGCCGAGTTCTCTCGCGAGCATGCGATGCAGGACCGCTTCGGCTACTTCGCCGTTCGCCATGCCCTCGCGCTGCTGCGTTGCGAGGTCACCGAGATCGTCCGCGCCGGCGACCACGATCTCGTGATCGGCGAGGTGGCGTCGTTCGAGGGCTCGGGCGGTGAGCCGCTGATCTTCCACCGCGGCGCGTTCGGCGGTCTGGACGAAGATGCGCAGGTCCCCAGCGGCCGCGTGATCGGGCTCGACAACAACACCGGCTGGTAGCCTCGCCGCGTGAGCACGACGACCCTCACGGGCCTGTTGCTGATCGCCGTGCCGATCGCCTTCAACACCTGGTTCGCGTTACTCGGCCAGAGCTTCGACTACCCCGGCATCCTGCGGCGGCCGACCGCAGAAGTGCTCACTCGCTTCCGCCAGGGCGGCAGCACCCTGATCCTCCTGTGGTGGTTGCTCGCGCTCTCGGCGCTGCTCTTCGCCCCGCTCGTCGTCCTGCTCTCACGCTCCATCGGCGACGCCGATGCGACGCTGCTCGCGGTGGCGACGACGACGGGTGTGCTCGCTTCCGTCGTCCAGTTCCTCGGGCTCGTGCGCTGGCCGTTCCTCGTCCCCTACCTCGCGCGCACCGCGGCCGAGCCCGACGCGAGCGAGGCCCGGCGCGACGCGGTCGACGTCGTCTTCCAGTCCTTCAACCGCTACCTCGGAGTCGGCGTCGGAGAGCATCTCGGCTATCTCCTGACGGGCGCCTGGAGCGTGCTTGCGGGTGCAGCGCTGCGGCAGACGGGCGAGGTGCCCTCCTGGCTGGGCGTCCCCGGCATCGTGGTCGGCGTCGTCCTGATGCTCTGCTCGCTCGAGTTCGTCGGGGGCTTCGAGCCCACCGGCTGGAAGCTCGCAGGCGATGTGGTGCCATTCGCGTACATCGTCTGGTCGCTCTGGCTGATCGCCACGGGCGTCGCGCTCATCGCCTGAGCGCAGGAGCGTCTCACTCCGCCCAGGGCAGCTCGTTCCAGCGCGGCGGGCGGCCGAGGCTCCATCTCGCCGACGCCGCGTAGGCCTCTCTGCCCGAGTGTGCTTCCGTCTCGACGCTCGCGCCGTGGCGGCGCGCGACCTCCGACGGCGGGTAGACGATGCTCGATTCGTCTGTCCTTCCACCCACGGCAAGGAGCACGCACGGGCCCTCCCCGGCGCCCACGAAGATGTGCGCGACATCGCGCGGGCAGTGCACGAAGTCCCACGTGCGGAGCTGCCGCTCCTGATCCTCGATGACGAGGAGGCACTCGCCGCTGAGCACGAGGAAGTCCTCCTGATCGGTCTCGGCGTGGTACATGCCGTTCGGCTTGCCGGGCATGAGCACGCGGAGCGTGAAGCCCAGCTGCGCAAACGTCTGCTCGTCGAGATCGGGCCGCCCGTCCAGCACGAAGTCGTCGGACTCGAAGATGCACACCCCCCCGAAGTCGTCGTTCGTCAGCCAGGCGACGTCGCGCGCGTTGACGCAGAACCACCCCGGGGTCGTTGGGGCGAGACCCGATTCGACCGCTTCCAGATGCGCTTCCCCGGACATCAGAGCGGCACCGTCGCCCAGACCTCTCCCCGGCCCGGCAGGTCCTTGCCGAACGTGTCGGGATCGGTCCCGAGCCGCTCCGCCGCCTCCAGCGCGATGCGCTGCACGATCGTGGTGAGCGCGAACACCGAGAGCGCCTCGCCGAGAGCCTCGCGGCGGAAGCGATGGATCTGCGCGCCGTGGCCTTCCATCACGCTCGCAATCAGCTCCAGCCGCTCCGTCGCGATTCCACCCGCATCGAGCACGACGAGCGCGTCCTCGCCGCCGACCGCCACGCTCGGTCCGTGCAGCAGATACTCCATCGAGTAGCCGGCAGCCGCGACGTACGCGGTCTCGCGGATCTTCAGCGCACCTTCGGCGGCGACCCAGGCGACCGTGCCGCTGCCCATGAACTGCAGGAGCCGGGCGGGCGGCGGGACGTCGGTGGACGCGTCGCCGAGCTCGGCCGCGACAGCGTCGGGAACATCCTCGAGCCCTGCGAGATCCGCGCCGAGCGCGCGCGCGATCTGGCACAGGCGCGCCAGCGCGCAGAGATGGCTTGAGGTGAACGCCGGGCTGGTCTCGGGCTGACAGGTCTCGATGTCCGCCCCGGGCGCGCCGATCGAGGAGATCTGCACGGTCGCGGCTCCCCTGGCCTGCGCTCGCGAGAGCTCCTCGCTCGTGTAGAGCTTCGTCCCGCGGTGACTGAGCAGGACGAGCGCATCGTCCCGGTCGGCGGCGGGGCCGTGCAGCACCGATTCGTCCGGCTGCACCGCCCAGGCCTCCACGCCTGCCAGCCGGAGCAGTGCGGCGCCGTGGTTGGCCGCGTGCCAGCTCGTGCCGGTCCCGGAGAGCAGAACGCGGCGCCCGGCGATGCGCTCGGCGGCACGCTCGGCGGGGCCCGGATCTCCCAGCACCCGCCGGAGATCGTCCGGCTGACGCCACATCGTCTCTCGCATCGCGCTCACGGCGTGTCCCTCCTAGACTGCATGTGGTGATCATCGAAAACGAATTCGACGTCGCTGCGACGCCCGACGAGGTCTACAAGCTGATGCTCGACCCCGAGCGTGTCGGGACGTGTATCACGGGTGCCCAGGTCACGGGCCGCCGTGAGGACGGATCGTACGATGCCAACGTCACGGTCAAGCTGGGCCCGGTCAAGATGACCTATCGCGGCACGATCGCGATCGTCGAGAGCGACGCCGCCGCGCGCACCGCGACGATGCTCGCGAAGGGCGCGGAGGAGCGTGGCCAGGGCACCGCACAGGCGACGCTCACGATGGCCGTGACCGAGCGTGATGCGGGCGGCTCCCATGTGAACGTCTCCGCGGACATGCTCGTGACCGGCCGCGTCGCCCAGATGGGACGGGGCGTCATGCAGGACGTCGCCCGGCGCATGATCGGCCAGATGGCACAGAACATGGAGGCGTTGCTCGCCGGCGGCGCCCCGCCCGCCGCGACCGGCGATGCCGTCTCGGCCGGATCGATGCTGGGCTCGGTGGTCGCCGATCGCGCGAAGCGCATCTTCGGTTCTCAGGGGGAGTAGCGGCCCGCTCGCAGCGCTCGCCGGCTACGCGCTGCTGTCGCTCGCCCTGTTCGGCCGCGGCGTGCTGCGAGACGGCGGCGGCTCGGTCGTCGGCTCGTACGGGTCGGACCAGGCGACCTTCGCGTGGTCGCTGGCGTGGTGGCCGCATGCGATCGAGCATGGCCTCCATCCGCTCCTGACCGACCTCGTCTACGCGCCCAGCGGCTGGAATCTCGCATGGACGAGCTCGATCCCCGGCCCGGCGCTGCTGGCCTGGCCGCTGACGGCTGCCTTCGGGCCGTTGCCGGCCTACGACGTGCTCGCGCTGGCCGCGCCCGCGCTGGCCGCCTGGTGCACCTACCTGCTCTGCCGCGAGCTGGAGACGGGCACGCCGGCGGCGCTGGCCGGCGGCCTCGTCTTCGGTTTCGGCACCTACGAGGCGGCCGAGACGCTCAACCACCTGAATCTCGCGCTCGTCTTCACGCTCCCGCTGGCAGGCCTCGTCGTCGCCCGCTACCTGCGCGGCGCGCTCTCGGACCGCCGCTTCGTGGTGCTCTTCGCGCTCTGTGTCGCCGGCATCTTCGCGACGTTCCTGGAGACGCTCTTCTGGGCGACGCTCGGCGGGGCGCTCGCGCTCGGCCTGGGCATCGCCTTCGCGCGCGGGGGCGAGCGAGCGCTGCTACTGCGCTGCCTCGCGCTTGCGACCCTCGCGTATGCCATCGCGCTCGTACTCGCCGCGCCGTACCTGTGGGTCGCGCTGGCCCATCCCGATCCCCTCGGCATCAGCGGCCGCGGATTCGAGCTCGACCTCGCCAATCTGATCGTCCCGACGCGAGTGACGGCTCTGCGGCCGTCATCCCTGCATCACCTCGCATCGCAGCTCGGCGGCAACAACCTCACCGAGCAGCTCGGCTACGTCGGCCCCGTGCTCCCGGCGATCGCGGGCTTTGCGCTCTGGGAGCGGCGCCGTCAGCCGCTCGCGCGCGTGCTGGCGATCACGATCGCCGTCGCGACCGTGATCGCGCTCGGCTCGCGCCTCGTCGTGGCAGGTCACCGCACATGGCTCCAGTTGCCGTGGACGCTCGTCGACAGCCTGCCGCTCGCAAGCCATGCGCTGCCCGCCCGGGCCTTCGTGCTCGTGTGGCTGGCGCTGGCGGTGGTCGTCTCGCTGTTCCTCGCGCGCGGCGGCGGCCTGCGCTGGGTCGCGTTCGGCCTGATGGCGCTGACGCTCATGCCGAGCCCGGACGAAAGCCTGTGGGCCACGCGTCTCGACCGGCCGGCGCTGTTCGAGGGGGATCGCTGGCGGTCGGTGATCCGCCCGGGCGAGAACGTCCTCACGGTGCCGTTCAGCTACGACGGTCAGGCGATGCTCTGGCAGCAGGAGTCGGGCTTCGGGTTTCGCCTGACCGGCGGCTACGTCTCGGCGACGCTGCCCCAGGAGCTCTGGAAGTACTCGATCGTGCGCTCCATCTACGGCCTGCCGCTGCCGCCGCTCCCGAACGGAGAGGTGCGGGCGCTGACGCGTGGGCGAGACGTCGACGTGGTGCTCGTGCGCCGCGGCCGGCCGGGACCGTGGGCCAGCGTCTTCACGTCGGCCCTCGGTGCACCGCGCACGGCCGGGGGGATGCTCGCCTGGAGGGTGCGCGGCACCTGGCCGCCCTCGCTAGGGTCTCTCCCATGACGACGCATCGAATCGCGCTCCTGCCCGGCGACGGCGTCGGTCCCGAGGTCGTCGCCGAGGCGCGCATGTGCGTCGACGAGCTGGGGCTCGACGTCCAGTGGAGCGAGCTCGAGTGGGGCTCGGATCACTGGCTCGAGCACGGCGTGATGATGCCGCCCGACGCGATCGACCGGCTGCGCGAGTTCGACGCCGTCCTGCTCGGAGCCGTCGGGCGTCCCGACATCCCGGATCACGTGACGCTCTGGGGCCTGCTCCTGCCGATCCGTCAGCGCCTCGACCTGTGGGCCAATGTGCGCCCGGTGCGGCTGCTCGCGGGTGTGCCGTGCGCGCTCGCGGGGCGCTCGCCGGGCGACATCGACATGGTCTTCGTGCGCGAGAACTCCGAGGGCGAGTACTCGGGCGTCGGCGGCCGCGTGCACGAGGGCCACCCCGAGGAGGTCGGCATCGAGACTGCCGTCTTCACGCGCACGGGTGTCGAGCGCGTCGTCGAGCACGCCTTCCGCCTCGCCGGCGAGCGGCGCGGGCTGGTCACGAGCGCGACGAAGTCGAACGCGTCGCGTTACGGCTACGTGCTCTGGGATGAGATCGCCGAGCAGGTCGCCGCGCGGCATCCGGGCGTCCGCTACGAGCGCGTGCTCGTCGACGCGCTCGCAGCGCGCATGGTGCTGAGGCCCGACACGCTCGACGTGGTCGTCGCCTCCAATCTCTTCGGTGACATCCTGACCGACCTGGGCGCAGCCCTGCAGGGCGGGATGGGCATGGCAGCGAGCGCCAACACGTGCCCGGGCGGCGACGTGCCCGGGCTGTTCGAGCCAGTGCACGGCTCGGCCCCCGACATCGCCGGCCAGGGCGTCGCGAACCCCTGCGGCGCGGTGTGGAGCGCGGTGATGATGCTCGAGCATCTTGGCGAGGGCCCTGCCTCGGCGCGCCTCCTCGCCGCGCTGGAGGGAGTGTGCAGGGACGGGCCGCGCACGCGCGATCTCGGTGGGAGTGCTGGCACCGCAGAGGTCGGCGCGGCAATCCGGGAGCGTCTCTAGGGCGACCCCGCGGCGGTGCGGGCTCGCGTGTCGATGACTCACCGGGCAGCTTGATGTCAGATCCTCGCTCGACGGTGACGCTCGGCACGGTGTTTCGCGGCGCCGGCTCGGCGTACCGTGCGCATCCTTGGGCGGTCATCGGCCTCGCGGTGCTCGTGTTCGGCACCTCTGCGGCGTTCGACACGCTCGCCAACCGTGCGATTCGCGACCTCGTGGGGCACGGTCTCAGCGATGCCGCGCTGACCCTGCTGGTCGGGCTGCTCACTGGTCCACTGAGCTTCAGCACGGCCGGCCTCGTGCTCTACGCGGCGATGCTGGACGCCGTGGTCGGCCATCACCTGCACGGCCACGAACGCGCGCACGTGTGGCGTGTCCTGCGGAGGCTGCCGTGGGCCCGGTTGCTCGCGGCGGATGTGATCCTCGTCGCGGCAACCACGGTCGGAGCGGCGCTGTTCGTCGTACCGGGCGTGATCGTCTTCACGCTCTTCTGCCTCGTGGGCCCGCTCATCAACATCGAGCAGATCGGCGTTGCGGCGGCCTTCCGCCGCTCGGCGGCGCTCGTTCGCCGCAGGCCGTGGCCCACGCTCCTCCTGGTCGCAATCCCGACCTACGTCGAGGTCACACTGCTCCACGGCTTCCAGTTCGAGACCGCCGAGCAGCCATACCTCGTCGCCTTCGTCGTCGGCGCCGTGATCGGAGCGACCGTGGGCGCCGTCGTCGGTCTCCTCGAGGTCACCCTGACCTACGAGTTGCTGCGCGCCGAATCCGGCGACGAGGCTCGCTGACGTGCCGGCGGTGCCGATGCCTCCAGGCACCCAGCGGCGAGCGCGAGCGCCTGCTCTCTGCCCGGACACGGGCGGAGGCCGGAGCCGAACGGCAGGCGGTCATCGCCGCCGGCAGTCAGGTCCAGCGTGACAATCGTCGCTGGCGCGACGTCGACCGAGCCGACGCGCGCCGCTGTCGTCGCCAGGCGGCGGGTCGCTCGCACGGGCGGATCTTGCCTCAACACGCCGCCGAGGATGTCCTCGACCGTCGCGCCTGGCTGCTCGGGCATGGCCCGCAGGGCGCGCTCGACCAGCCCGGCGGTGGCGTCGCAGGCCTGTACGAGCAGCCCGATGCGCGCCGCTGTCGGTTCGTCCGCGATTCCGCCGCTTGCCTCGACGAGCCTGGCGACCGCGCGATCGGCCGCAGCGGCATCGGCTTCGACGTGCGGCTGGTAGGCCCGAGCGGCGGTTTCGACGTCCGCGGCCAGGCCGGCCGGCAGCCCCATGGCGGCGGCCAGCGTTTCGACCGGCACCTCCCTCAGCGAGCGGCCGGCGCGCACCGCGGCAGTCGCTCGCCGGCGGGCGTCGCGGCGAAGATCCTCCGGCTCGAGGCGCTCGATCTCCGCGAGCGCGAGAGCACGCCGCCGCTCGTGCTCGGGACCACTGCTGAAACGGCCGACATGCGCTCGCAGCCAGGCGATGCCGGCCGGCGATTCGACGCGCGGGACCGGCGGCACGATGAATGCCGGATCGGCCAGGACGGCATGTACCTCGTCTGGATCGGAGATCTCCACACAGACCAGCCTAGGTGGGCGATCGTTCGGTCCGGGCCGAACCGAGGCGCAGGCACAATGCGGGCATGGCACCGGAGACCCAGAGCACGGCTCTCGCGCACCTCGCCGGCCTGCTCGCCGATGAGACCCGAGCCTCGTTCTGCATGGCGTTGTTCGACGGACGCGCGTGGACGGCCGGCGAGTTGGCGCGGCACGCCGGCGTCGCACGTTCGACGGCCAGCGAGCACCTCGACCGGCTGGTCGCCGGCGGCCTGCTGGCCGAGCGGCGGCAGGGACGTCACCGCTATCTGGAACTCGCCGATGCGCGGGTGGCGGAGCTGATCGAGGATCTGATGGCACACCTCGAGCCGTGCGAGGAGCGGCCGAGAACCTTTCGCGCTGTCGCCACGGCGGCCGCGCTCGCGAACGCGCGCACTTGCTACGACCATCTCGCCGGGCGCCTCGGCGTGGCCGTCACGGCGGCGATGACCGACCGCGGGATGCTCGATCAGGACAGCGGCTGCACGCTGACCGCAGAAGGGGGCGACTGGCTCGAGAGCGCTCTCGGCATCGACGTCGAGGCGCTCGGCCGCGGCCGGAGGCCGATGACGCGCATCTGCATCGACTGGACCGAGCGCCGCCCGCATCTCGCCGGAGCGGCCGGTGCCGCGATCTGCACGCGCTTCCATGAGAACGGCTGGGTGCGGCGGATCGCGTCGGGCAGGGCGCTGCTCGTGACCCCGACCGGACAGTCGGCGCTGCGCGACCTGCTCGAACTCGAGCCTATGTCGTCGTCTGCCAGCTGAAGAGGCGTAGGGCGAGCGCAGAGAACGCCGCCGCGAAGAGCGCGAGCATGCCGAGGTCGGGGAGCGTCGAGATGAAGGAGTGTCCGCGCACGGCCACGTCCTGCAGCCCCTGCACCAGGTAGGTCAGCGGCAGGAAGTGCGCGATGAGGCGGATGGGCGCAGGCGCGGCGTCGAGCGGGAAGAAGACGCCACCGAGGAAGGTCATGGGCAGGACGATCAGGTTCGACAGCGCCGCCGTGGCGTCCTCGGTGTTGACGCGCCCGCCGATGCACATGCCGAGGGCGATGAACGCCACGCCGCCGACCAGCACGAGTGGCACGAGCGCGATCACATCGCCCACCAGGTGCACACCGAAGAGGATGCGCCCGACGGTGAGCAGGATCACCGTCTGCACGAGCGCGATCATGAGGTGGAAGATGACGCGCCCGGTCGCGAACTCCTGCAGTGGCAGGGGGGTGAGTCGCAACCGCCGCAGCATGCCCTTCTGGCGCCAGGCGACGAGCGAGAACGCGACGCCGAATGCGGCGCTCTGGGCGATCGCCATCGCGAGCAGGCCGGGCACGAGCAGGTCGATGTAGTCGACCGACTCCGCCTCGACCGGTTCGGAGACGAGCGCCATCGTCGGCTTCGCGTGCACCGCGCGGAGATTGAAGTCGTCGACGACGCCGCGGACGATCCCGATCACGATCGGCGCCTCGACCTGCGAGGTCTTGGAGTAGACGAGACGGGCCTGCGTGCCGTGCAGGATCACCGCCGCCGGGTCGTCGCCGTCGCGCACGCGCTTCAGCGCCCGCTCCTCGCTGGGCTGCGCCTTGACCTTGATGGCCCCGGAGCTCTCGAGCGCCTGGCGCAGCGGGCCCGTGCCGACCACGTTGACCGTGGGTCGTGACGTGCCGCTGCCACCGAAGATGAGCCCGAACAGCACGATGAACATGATCGGGAACGCGAACGTGAAGAAGAACGCCGGCCGGTCACGCAGGAACATGCGCACGCTGGCGGCGACCACGGCGCCGATGCGGCGGAGGCTCATTCGCGGAACGCCGTTCCGGTCGCGTCGAGGAAGACGTCCTCGAGGGTCGGCTGGCGCACCGAGAGGCCTCGCATCTCGATGCCGCGCTGCTCGGCCAGCGCGACGAGTCCGAGCAGCGTGCGCTGCGGCTCGATCGAGGTCAGCTCGTACGCGCCGTCAGCGCTCGTCACGCGCTGCACGCCTTCGAGCGCCGCGAGTGCGTCCTCGTCGAGCCCGTCGCCCTCGAAGATCACGCGCGAGCGGCCACGCAGACCGTCGATCAGCGCCTGCGGCGAGTCGAGCGCGATGATCCGGCCGCCGTCCATGATCGCGACGCGATCGCAGAGGGTCTCGGCCTCGTCGAGGTAGTGGGTCGTCAGCACGACGGTGCGGTTCTCGGCCGCGACCGCCCGGATCACGCCCCACAGGTTGCGTCGCGCCTGTGGATCGAGGCCGGTCGTCGGCTCGTCGAGGAAGACGATCTCGGGGTCGTGGACGAGAGCGAGCGCGATCGCGAGGCGCTGCTGCTGGCCGCCCGAGAGCTGCCGTGCCTGCGACTCGGCCTTCTCGTCGAGGCCGACGAGCGCCAGCAGGCGCACGGCCCGGCCTTCGAGCGGCACGCCGTAGAAGCGAGCGAAGAGGTCGAGCAACTCGGCCGCCGTGAGGTTCTCGAACAGCGCGTTCTTCTGCAACTGCACGCCGATGCTGCCCTGCACGCGCGTCGGATTCGGCCAGACGGACTGACCGAGGATCTCGATCGATCCGCCGTCGGGACGCGTGAGCCCCTCGATCATCTCCAGCGTCGTGGTCTTGCCGGCGCCGTTCGGACCGAGGATGCCGAACGTCTCGCCACGCGCCACGGTGAACGACACGCCTGCGACCGCGTGCACATCGCCGTAACGCTTCTCGAGCCCGTCGACCTCGATCGCGTCCACTGCGCTCGATGCTACTGGACGGGGCCCGGCGGCTCCCCCACGCGACGGCGCTATCAATGTGCGCCATGAATGCTCTCGCCCGGCGAGCTCTCCGGGTCGCGAACCCGGTCGTGCGGGCGACGCTCTCGTCGCCCGTGCACCGCCCGTTGTCCGGTGTGCTGCTCGTCCTGTCGTACAGCGGCCGTCAGAGCGGGCGCGCCCACTCGCTGCCGCTGCAGTACGCGCGCTACGGCGACAAGCTCGTGGTCATGTCCGGCACGGCCTCGCAGAAGGCCTGGTGGAGGAACTTCCGCGAGCCTGCTCGCGTCGCGGTGACGCTGGCGGGCAAGCAGACGCCGTGGCTGGCGCACGTGCTGACCGGTCAGGAGCGCGAAGAAGCCCGCGCCGCGTACGCAGCGCGATTCCGGCGCACGAACACGCGCGACGACGTCGAGTTCGTCGGCCTCACGCCGGACGAGGAGAAAATGCGCTCTAGGTAGGCGGCAGCGGCAGGCCGAGCGCGGCGCGCACGATGCGGTCCTGCTCGCGGTAATGCGCCGAGGTGTAGCCCTCGGACGGGCTGCCGCGCCAGGGGCGGCCGACGTAGCTGAGGCGCACGCCGGGTGGCACGGCCGCTTCGACGCGGTGGCGCACCGAGCGCCACGCGCCCATGTTGGCCGGCTCTTCCTGGGCCCAGACGATCTCGGTCAGGCCGGTGTAGCCCGCGAGCAACTCGGTCAGCTCGGCCGTCGGGAACGGGTAGAGCTGCTCGATGCGCGCGATCGCGACCTCATCGGCATTGGCACGCTCGGCGTGCCGCTGGATGTCGTAGTAGAGGCGACCCGAGCACAGCACGAGCCGGCTGATGTCCTCACGCCACTCGGCGCTGTCGGGGTCGTCCATGATCGGCTGGAAGGTGCGATCCGTGAAGTCGGACAGCGTCGACATGGACTCCTTCAGCCGCAGCAGCCCCTTGGGCGTCATGACGACGAGCGGCCGGCGCGTGCGGCCGGCGGCCTGGCGGCGCAGCAGGTGGTACAGCTGCGCCGGGGTCGTGACGTTGGCGATGCGGAGGTTGTCGTCTGCCGCGAGCTGGAGGAAGCGCTCGAGCCGCGCCGAGGAGTGCTCGGGCCCATTGCCCTCGTAGCCATGCGGGAGGAACAGCGTCAGCCGCGAGGTCACGCCCCACTTGGAGCGGCCCGACGCGATGAACTGGTCGATCAGCACCTGGGCGCCGTTGGCGAAGTCGCCGAACTGGGCCTCCCAGATCACGAGCGCGTTGCGCCGCGTGACCGAGTAGCCGTACTCGAAGCCGAGGCATGCGGCCTCGGAGAGCGGCGAGTTGTGCACCTCGAAGCGCGCCTTGGAGTCGTCGAGGTGCTGCATCGGCGCGTAGCGCTCGCCCGTGTGCACGTCGTGCAGCACGAGATGGCGATGCGAGAACGTGCCGCGCTCGGTGTCCTGGCCGGTCAGGCGGATCGCGATGCCGTCGGCCAGCAGCGAGGCGAATGCGAGCGACTCGGCGTGACCCCAGTCGATGCCGCCGTTGCGGATCGCCGCCCGGCGACGCTCGAGCTGCGGCCCCAGCTTGGGATGCACCGTGAAGCCCTCGGGCAGTTCGAGCAGCGCGTCGGAGAGGGCGATCAGCTCGTCGCCGGTCGGCGCGTGCGCGTCGACCTGGTCGAGGTCGCGCGCCATGCGCTCGGCGGGCTCGCGCTCGGTGCGGTCGTCGAGCTCGGAGGGGTGGTGCGCCGCCGCGAGCTGCTCGGTCATCTGCGAGCGGCGGGCGTCGACCGAGGCTTCGTCGGTGAGACCGTCGTCGACGAGCCGGCGCGCGTACAGCGTGACGACCGAGGGATGCGCCTTGATGCGCTCGACCTGCTGCGGCTGCGTGTACGAGGGCTCGTCGGTCTCGTTGTGACCGAAGCGCCGGTAGCCGACGAGGTCGATCAGCACATCGCGCCCGAAGCGCTCGCGGAAGGCCATCGCGAGGCGCACCGCGCTGCGGCAAGCGTCGACGGCGTCGGCGTTCACGTGGATGATCGGGATGTCGAAGCCCTTGGCGAGATCCGACGAGTAGCGCGTCGAGCGCGAGTCGTGCGGATCCGTCGTGAAGCCGACCTGGTTGTTCGCGATCACGTGCAGCGTGCCGCCGACGCGGTAGCCGGCCAGCGACTGCAGGTTGAGCGTCTCCGAGACGACTCCCTGGCCGGGGAACGCGGCATCGCCGTGGATGGTGATCGCGAGCGCCCGGCCCGTGTCGGCGGGCGCGTCGGAGCGTTCCTGGTCGGTCTGCAGCGCGCGCACGCGACCTGCGACCACGGGATTCACGAACTCCAGGTGCGACGGGTTGGGCAGCAGCGAGATGTCGATGCGCCGCTGCTCGACGCGCACCTCTCCGCCTTCGCGCACGACCACGTCGATGGAGCGCGACGAGCGCGCGCCGTGGTGGTACTTGACGTCGCCGGCACCGCCGACCGGAAGGCTCTCGATGACGTCGTCGCCCGGCCGTCCCTCGAACTCGGCCATGATCGAGGTGTAGTTGCGGCGCAGCACGTGGGCGAGCACGTTGAGACGGCCGCGGTGCGCCATCCCGAGGACGGCCTCCGCGATGCCGGCCTGCGCGGCCAGCATGATCATCTCGTCGAGCATGAGCACCATGACGTCGAGGCCCTCGATCGAGAATTGCTTCTCGCCCAGGAACGCGCGGTGCAGGTAGTGCTCGAACGTCTCGACGCGCAGCAGGCGGTCGAGGATGTGGCGACGCTCGTCGGGCGGCAGCGGCTGCGTGTAGGCGCCGGACTCGATGGCCTCGCGCAGCCAGAGGCGCTGGCGATGTCCCGAGAGGTGCTCGATCTGATACGCGATCGGACCCGCATAGGTCTCGCGCAGGCGCGGCAGCGCATCGGCGAGGCTCTCGCCCGGGACGAAGAGCTCGAGCGCGGCGGCCGGGATGCGCTCGAGTGCGTCGTCGCCTAGGCCGTGGTAGGCGGGATCCAGTGCCGGATCACCGATCGGATCGCTTCCGAGCGGGTCCAGGCGCGCGGCCATGTGGCCGTGCGTGCGGTAGGCGTGCACGAGAGATCGGCCCGCCCCGATCTCCTCTGGCGCAGCCAGGCCGTTACGGGTGTGATCGGCGTGGAGGCCGTCCTCTCCCAGAGCGGGCGGGCGGTCGCCGCGCCGTCTGCGGCGAGCGGTCGACATGGGGGTATTTGAAGAAGACTCCGCCGGGGCGATGGCCCCGATAGCTGTTGAGACGCCGGTAGCTTCCGGTCGTTAGTCCCAGGGTACACCCAGGTGCGGCGCCACCCCCGCACCGGGTGCGCGGGCGCCGCGCATCGGGCAGACTCCGGAGCATGGGCCGGAGGGTCGTGGTCACCGGAGTTGGAGTCGTGAGCTCGATCGGCGTTGGCGTCGATGCGTTCTGGGACGCCCTGGCAAACGGTGTCTCGGGGGCCAGCGTGCTCGAGCTGGAAGGCGAGCCTCCGACCCCCGTGTGCCGCGTCAAGGACTTCGACGGAGAGGCGCTTTTCGGCCGCCGCGACTCCCGCCGCATGGATCGCTGCGCGCAGCTGGCCACAGCTGCCGCACAGCTCGCGCTCGCCGACGCCGGCGAGCTCGGCCTTCCGCACGAGCGCATCGGCGCCAGCATCGGCTCGGCGCACGGCGGCATGAGCACGCTGGACGAGGCGTACCGCACGTACTTCGAGCGCGGCTCGGATCGCGTCAGCCCCTTCATGATCCCGCTCGCCCTCACGAACACCGCCTGCGCGGCGGTCGCCCGCACGCTTCAGCTGCGCGGCCCGTCGTCGTCGACCTGCACGGCCTGCGCCGCCGGCGCCGACGCCATCGGCACGGCGATGTGGCTGATCCGCTCGGGGCGCGCCGACGCGATGCTCGCGGGCGGTTCCGACTCGGCCATCTCGCCGGTCGTGCTCGCGGGCTACCGCAACCTCGGTGCGCTCGCGACGCTTCGTCACGGCGCCGAGGGCGCGAGTCGCCCCTTCGACTCCGAGCGCGACGGCTTCGTGATCGGCGAGGGCTCCGGCGTGCTCGCACTCGAGGAGCGCGAGCACGCGCTCGCGCGCGGCGCGCGCATCTACGCCGAGCTCGCGGGCTACGGGTCGAGCTGCGACGCCTCGCACCTGACGGATCCCGACGAGACCGGCGCCGGCCCGGGCACCGCGATGACCGCGGCGCTCGAGGACGCCGGCCTCGGCCCCGAGGACATCGGCTACGTCAGCGCCCATGCCACGTCGACGCCCTCCGGCGACGCGGCCGAGGCGCGAGCGATCAAGCGCGCCGGCCTGGCGCACGCCGCGGTCTCCGCCACGAAGTCGCTGCACGGCCACACGCTCGGCGGTGCGGGCGGCGTCGAGGCCGCGGCCTCGCTGCTGCCGCTCGTGCGCGGGATCGTGCCGCCCACGCTCAACCTGGTGGAGCCCGACGACGGCTGCGGACTCGACCACGTGATGGGCTCGGCGAGGCACGGTGTCGACGTACGCGCGTCGCTCTCGAACAGCTTCGGCTTCGGCGGCCACAACGCCGCGCTCGTGCTCGTCAAGGCGTGATGCGCACCGGCAGCGCCTGACCGCCGCGAGCCGGTGGCACGGCCACCGCGCTGCTGTCCGCCGGTTCTGCGCCACCCGGGCCGTCGGGGGGATCCGACGTGACCGTCGAGGAACCGAAGTCGGTGCGCGCCGTCACGCGGCAGCCCAGTACGCGACCGGCATCGCTCGCACCCGGCGAGTACGTCGCGCCGGAGGCGCCGGCGATGGGCGCGCCGTCGCGCAGCCACGCGTAGCTCATGGTCTCGGCGTCCGCGGCGCTCCATGGGACGACGCACGTGAGCCCGCCGGCCACCGGCTGGACGAGGGGCGGAGCGAGGGACGGTTGCGTGAGGTCGACGACACCCCGCTCGCCGTACTGCGCCGGCGTCCCCACGAGCGCGTGCGTGGCGTCCAGCGCGGCGAACACCATCGTGTCCCGGCCCGCCACGCGCAGGCGCCACCAGCGGCCGCCGCCGCGGCGCACCCAGCTCGTGCTCGTCGCCTCGTCCCAGGCGTAGAACGTCGCCCCGCCCGCAGCCGGCCAGGCGGTCACGGCGTCGGCCGTGGCCGTCGGCCCGATCGCACCGGTCTGCCCGAGCAGCGACGCCCAGCTCCAGTCGCTCGTCAGCTCGCCGAGCAGGGGTGCGCGGCTCGACCCGGCGATGCCGCGGGGAAGAGCGATGGCGTATGCCCCGGGCAGATCGGGCGCGGCGACGAGGCCCGGCACGTAGGGCAGCGGCGACGGCAAGGGCCGGAGAGGATCCGTCGCTGTCCAGAAGCCGTTGCAGCGGAGACGCGAGCCGGTCGGGCTCGCCGGGTCGGGGGCGGTCTCGAGCACGCACCAGTGCGCCTGCGGCGACTCGGTCCAGGTCGTGCCGCCGTCGACGGACTCCGAGACGAAGTTGTCGATCGCGAAGAGGTGGAGCGGGTCACCCGGCGCGATCCAGTTGACCAGACCCGCCCCGGAGGGCGTGATCGCCTGCCACGTGACCCCGCCGTCGACCGTGCGGATCGTGTCGCCGTAGGCCACGCGGGGATCGTCGCGGGAAACGATCAGGCGGCCGTCGGCTGTGCCGATCGGGCGCTCCGTGCGCTGCCAGGTGGCACCCCGGTCGTGCGAGAACCAGATCGATTCGCGCGCGACGGCGTAGAGGTACGAGCCGGAGCCCGCGATGCGCTGGCGGTCGAGCGCCGCCGTGCCGAAACGCGCGTCGGAGATCTCGCGCCAGGAACGGCCACCGTCGCCGGAGATCCGGGTCTCGTCGCCGCGCACGACGACGAGGCGGTCCGGATCGGTGGGATCGACGACGAGCTGCCCGGAGATGGGCGGGATCACCGTGCGGCCGCCCTGGTCCAGGAAGGTGATCGGGTCGCCCGGAGCTCCGCCGAAGGTGGCCGCCGGTCGCGTGCCGAGCACCAATCCGCCCTGCGGGACGGATTGCGTGGTCGCCCAGGTCAGGCCCGCGTCGGGCGACACCGAGAGCGCGCCGGCCGACAGGGAGTAGAGCGTGCGCGGCCCCGGGCCGCCGAAGCGCACGTTGCAGCACGCGGTCGGCGCCCCCGGCGCCCATGTTGCACCGCTGTCGCCACTGACCTCGGCCACCCAGCCGAGCGGGCTCCCGACCACGCGGTTGAATGCCACGAGCACCCCGGGTGCGTTCGGATCGACAAGCAGCGGGTTCAGCCCCGGAGGGGTCTGGAAGGCCGGGAACGGCACGGAATCACAGGCGTCGGCGCGGCTCCGGCAGCGGGCGATCCGCGTCGCGCCGTCCTTGTCCCGCAGGGCACCGTAGGCCGTCCCGGCTCCGTCGATCCCGAGCCAGCTGCGAATCGGAAGCGGCACGGCGCGGCCGCTGCGGGCGTCGATGCGGTTGATCTGTCCCGCGCTCCCGCGGCGGGCGGGCGTCACGCTCGCGTAGACCACGGAGGAATCTGCCGGCGAGACCTGGTAGAGGTCGATGTGCCAGCCGGTCGGCAGGCGGTAGGCGGCCTTCCATGTCGACCCGTGATCGATGCTGCGCCACAGCACGGCGGGGTTGAGCGAGAGGGTCAGCTCGGATGGATCGGTCGTCCCGTAGATCGTGCCGTCGCCGGCGAAGACGATGTCGTTGAGCGTCGCCGGCGGGCCGACGGGCGTGAAGCCGGGGGTGTCCTGTGCGTGGGCCGCTGCGGGCATGCCGAGGCAGACGATCACGCACGCCAGAGCCCGCATCCGCCCGAGGCGTCTCACGCCGGTGCTCCGGCGACGCGCACGGCGCGCGAGCGCGTGACCGTGCCGTCGGCCAGCCGCGTCTGGCAGGCCATGGCGTGGCCCGCATCGCCCATCCGCACCACGTAGGTCCCCGCGTGCTCACGCGCGACGCGCACGACGCCGCGGTACCAGGTGACGTGGGTACGTGCCGAGCAGCGCAGCCTCGCACCGACTGACGGCGAGCCCGAGACGTGGGGTCGCGGCAGCGCGATCCGCGTACCGGCGACGCGGTACGGCGCCGACGGCAGGCTCATGGATCCGAACGTCGTCGCTGCCGTGACGCTGCAGGTGAGGGCGCGGCCGCGGTCGAGCCGGGAAGGGGCGCGGCGGGGGCCCGTCGCGCCCTGCAGGATCGCGCCGCCCCGGCGCCAGACGATGCCCGCGATCTGCGCCTCGGCGGACGTCCACGGGACGGTGCACTCGAGCCCGGCGTCCACGGCGGCGATCGCCGGCGGCGAGACGTCGGGGCGCGTGAGGTCGAGCACGGCGAGGGGCGCCTTGCCGAAGAGCGGATAGCCGGAACGCGCGTTCAGCGGCGCGGCGAGCACGTGCGTCGCGTCCAGCGGGGCGACCACCACGAGGTCGGCGGCTCCGTGCCGCAGCCGCCACCAGCGGCCCGACCCGCGACGCACCCAGCTGGAACGAGGGTCCCGCTCGATGGCGTAGAAGACCGTGCCGTCGCGCGCCGGCCAGGCGGCCTGCGCCAGGCCGGTCTCGGCGCCGGGTCCGACGCCGCCGGTCGGGGCGAGCACGGATCGCCAGGTCCCATCGGCCTGGACGTCTCCCAGCAGGTCGCCGGCCACGAGTGAGAAGAACCCGTCGGGCGAGCCCACGAGCCCGGGCGCGATCGGGAACGGCCGCGGGCCGAACACCGTCGGCCCGACGCCCGGGTACGGCAGGACACAGTGCAGCCTCAGTCCCGTCGGGCTCGTCGAATCCGCCTCGGCTCTGACCTCCGCGCAGATCCGGTTCCCCGGGACGACCGACCACGTGTCGCCGCCGTCGAACGACTCCTGGCCGCTGACCTGCCCACCCGAATAGAGGTGCAACGGGTCCCCCGGAAGGACGTGCGCGAGCTCGCCGGCCTGCGGGCCCTGCACCGCCTGCCACGTACGGCCGCCGTCGCGCGTGCGCCGGAAGCCGCTGGGCAGCGAAGAGGCGCCTACGGTGACGTAGGCGGTGCGCGGATCGTCTCTCGACACGAAGATGCCGAACGCCCGCTCGCCGGGCAGGAGCGGCTGTTCGTGCCACGTGGCTCCGCGGTCGTCCGACGCCCAGATGGACTCGCCGCTCCGGGAGTCGCCAATGGCCGCGTAGATGACGGCGCCTACGCCATAGGCGCGTGCCGGATCGATCGCGACCGTGCCGAAGCGGGCATCCGATACGTTCGCCCACGTGTGCCCGCCGTCCCACGACTGGGTCGCCCGCCCGAGCTGCAGCAGGAAGAGATGCGCGGGGTCGAGCGGGTCGATCCCGAGCAGCGGGCCGTCGGTGGGGAGATCCAGCGTGCGGAACGTCGCGCCGTCGTCGTTGGTCACGGCCACGGGGCTGAGCGGATAGTCGCTCGCGACCGGGAACAACGCCGAGGGGTGCGAGCCGGCGACGACGCCGAGGTTCTCGGGGGCGCGGATCGGTGTCGACCAGGTCAGCGCGCCGTCGTGTGAGACAGAGAACCACTGCGGCCCCGTCAGCTCGTAGAGCGTGGCAGGCGCCGGCCCGCCGAACGCGATGTGACAGGTGCAACCGTAGGCCGGCGTCGCGCGCGCAGCCCAGCTGGCACCGCCGTCGGTGCTCACCTGAATCGGGGCGTCCGGCAGAGTGGCGCTGGCGTCCGCGGCCAGGAGGCCGGTCGAGCCCGGATCCACGACGGCGTGCGCGGCGAACGGCGGCGCCGGCAGCTCGTCGCAGGCCGCGGCGTCGGGGCGGCAGCGCACGAGCGTGGCCGGGGCGCCCGTGCGGAGGCCGTACGCCGTTCCGGCCCGATCGATACCGAGGAGCGTCCCGAGCGGGAGCGTCGTGGCCGTGCCGCGACCGACGTCGATCCGCTCGATCGTGACCGGGCCGCCCTCGGGGCCGACGCTCGCATACGCGAGGCCGGAGCCGGCCGCCGAGGCGGCGAGCACGACGAGGCGCGTCCCCTGCGGAGCGTGGTAGCGGGCGTTCCAGGTGTGCCCGTGGTCGGTGCTCTGCCAGAGCGCGGGATCGGTGTCGGGCAGCGTGTAGGGCTGGAACTGCGAGTGGGGCGCGCTCGCGAGTGCGGCCACGGTGCCGTAGACGGTGCCGTCCGTCGCGAACGCGACCGCACCGAGCGCCGCGGGCGGCCCGACCTCGACGTACGCCGCAGCCTGCGCGGCGTGGATCGACACCGGGAGCGCCAGGAGGAGCGCCGCGCAAGACGCGAGCAGGAGCCGCCGCATGGGCGGCGACCCTACCAGGGTGTCTAGACCACTACAAAAAGCGTCGCGAGGGTGCCGTCCGACACCCCAGCCATGCGCGTCCCACTCGCCACCTCGCCCTGCAGAGCCGCCACGAGATCGGCGCTCACGACCTCGCCCGGAGCAAGCGCGGGGATGCCCGGAGGGTAGGGCGCGATCAGCTCGGCGCTCACGCGGCCGACCGCGTCGGCGAAGCGGACGCGCTCTCGCGGCGCGAAGAAGGCCTGGCGCGGCGTCATGGCCTGCTCGTGCCGGGTGCGCCACGAGGTCGCGATCCTCGGCGCCTCGCGGAGGCTGCCGCGGTGCTCGTCGATCGACTCGGCGAGCGCGCTCGCGAGCCGGCGGACACGCGCCTCGTCATCCCCGATCGTCAGCAGCGGCACGAGCGTACGCCGGTCGGCGCCCTCCAGGCGGATGCCGCGCTCGTTGAGCGAGCGGTCGACGGCGATGCCGTCGGCGAGGGTCGCGCTCACGTCGACGATCAGCTTGAGGGGGTCCCGCGCGCCGACGGACGGGTGCGCGAGCACGCCGTCATCGAGCAGCTGCACGCCGTCGATCGCGCCGATCAGCTCGCGCGCCAGCTGCGCGTGCGCGAGCGCGGCGGTGAGCAGCTCGTGGCCGCGCGACTCGAGCAGAGCGCGGGAGCGATCGATCGAGGCGAACAGGCTGGCCGACGGGCTCGTCGTCTCGAGCACGTCGAAGGCCGCGTCCAGCCGGCCGAGATCGAGCTGGCCGGTGTCGCGCGCGAGCAGCACCGCGCCCGGCGTGAACGAGGTCAGGGCCTTGTGCGTGGAGATCGCGACGGCGTCCGCTCCCAGCGCGAGCGCCGAGGCGGGCACGCCCGGATGAAAGCCGAAGTGCCCGGCCCAGGCCTGGTCGCAGATGAGCGGGATTCCGCGCGCGTGCGCCAGCTCGGCGATGCGCTCGACGTGCGACACGACGCCGAGCCAGGAGGGCTCGACCAGCAGGATCGCTCGCGCGCCGGGCTCGGCCTCCAGCGCGGCCTCGATCGCCTCGACGGGATGACCGAGCGCGACACCGCGGCCTTCGTCGACCGCGGGCGCGATCCACACCGGTCGCGCGCCCGAGAGCACGATGCCCGCGGCGACCGACTTGTGCGAGCAGCGCGAGACGATGACCGGCTCGCCCTCGGACGCGACCGCGAGGCACAGGGCCTGATTGGGATGTGTGGATCCGTTGCCCGAGAAGCGGCAGAGGTCGGCGCCGAATGCGGTCGCCGCCAGGCGCTCGGCCTGTGCCCGGAACCCCTGGCTTCCGCGCAGGTCGTCCGCGCCGCCGTGCCACGGCGCATCGCCGGCCAGCAGGGGGTCGTCGCCGATCAGGGCGGGGTTGCGCTTGTGCCCCGGCGTCGAGAACGCCGTCGGCGACTCGCGGAGGAAGGCGTCCACCGCGTCGGCGAACGGTGTCTCGGGAGCCGTCACGTCGCGAGACGCTATGCGACCTGCGCGAGGCGGAGCAGCAGCACGGTCTTGGCGTCGACGATCTCGCCGCGTTCGACCATCGCAATCGCCTCGGCCAGGGTGACCTCGACGATCTCGATGTCCTCGCCCTCGCTGGCCACGCCACCGCCCTCCGAGACGCGCTCGCCCGCGCGATAGCTGCCGGTGAAGAACGCCACGCGCTCGGTCACCGAGCCGGGGCTCATGAAGTACTCGCCGATCCGCGTCACGTCCTGCACGCGGTAGCCCGTCTCCTCCTCCGCCTCGCGGCGGATGGCCGTCTCGGCGCTCGCGTCGTCGGCGTCGAGCAATCCGGCCGGCGCCTCCAGCAGCATGCCGTCGGGGTGGCCGTTGAGGTAGGCGGGCAGGCGGAACTGCCGGGTCAGCAGCACGGTGTCCCTGGCGCTGTCGCGCAGCAGGATCGTGGCGCCGTTGCCGCGGTCGTAGGCCTCGCGGTGCTGCGTCGTCCACGTGCCGTCGCGGCCCTGGATGTCGAATGTGGCGCGCCGCAGCGTGTACCACGAGTCGGAGAGGACGGTCAGGTCGGTCAGGCGAACGCGCGGATTACGCCGGGGATCTTCGGGAATGGCCACGGAGCGGCAGGCTAGACGGCCATGCAGAGAAAGGCGTCTGACCCCTGTTGTCTGCAGCGGCCCTAGACCGCGACGCGGCTCGGGAGGGCGCTTGCGCCCTGCAGGGCCAGATCGACGCTGCGGGCGGCCTCGCGTCCGTCGGCGATCGCCTGCACGATCAGATCGGCTCCGCGCACGCAGTCGCCGGCGGCGAACACGCCCGGCAGCGGCGTCGCGAAGTCACTGTCGACCGGCACGGTTGCGCGTGCTCCGAGCTCCAGGCCGAGCTGCTCGTAGAGCGGGTCGTCGCTCTCGGTGCCCGTGAAGCCGATGGCGACGAGCACGAGATCGACAGCGAGCGTGACGTCGCCGTCGGGCACCGGGACCGGCTTGCGCAGGCCGGTCTCGGCGAAGCCCGGGAACTCGACACGCCGCGCGCGCAGCCGCTGCACCCGTCCCGCGTCGCCCTCGATCGCCGTCGTCTCGAGCTGCCACTCGCGATCGCCGCCCTCCTCGTGTGCCGGGTAGGTGCGCAGGAGGAACGGCCACTCGGGCCAGGTGCGCTGCGGATTGCGCTCGTTCGGCGGCGTCGGGCCGTGCGCGATCTCCACGACCGACGTGCAGCCCTCGCGCAGCACGTTGCCGAGGCAGTCCGCGCTCGTGTCCCCACCGCCGAGGATCGCGACGCGCAGGCCTTTCGCGCTCAGCTCGGGGGCGGTCACGGGCAGGCCCGCCACGCGCCGGTTCTGCTGCACCAGGTACTCCATGGCGAGATGCACGCCGGCGAGCTCGGCGCCCGGCAGCGTGAGCGCCCGGTGGCGCTGAGCGCCCGTCGCCAGCACGAGCGCGTCGTGGCGGGCGCGCAGCTCCTCGAACGGGACGTCGTCGCCGATCGAGACGCCGAGCGCGAACTCGACCCCCTCCGCCGTCAGTTGCTCGACCCGGCGGTCGATCAGGCCCTTCTCGAGCTTGAAGTCGGGGATGCCGTAGCGCAGCAGCCCGCCGGGGCGGTCGTCGCGCTCGTACACGGTCACCGCGTGACCCGCGCGCGCGAGCTGCTGGGCAGCGGCGAGGCCGGCCGGCCCCGAGCCGACGATGCCGACGGAGCGGCCCGTGCGCACGCCGGCCGGCTGCGGCGTGATCCAGCCCTCCTCCCAGGCACGCTCGACGATCGCCCACTCGATCTCCTTGATCGTCACGGCGTCGTCGTTGATCGTGAGGACGCAGGCCTCCTCGCAGGGCGCGGGGCAGAGCTTCCCGGTCAGCTCGGGGAAGCTGTTGGTGGAGTGGAGCTGCTCGCTCGCCTCCCGCCAGTTGCCGCGGTGCACGAGGTCGTTCCAGTCGGGGATCAGGTTGCCGAGGGGACAGCCGCGATGGCAGAACGGCACGCCGCACGACATGCAACGACGGGCCTGCTCGCGCACCTCGCCCTCGGGCGCGTGCAGGTGCACGTCGCGATAGTCGCCCAGGCGCTCGAGCGGCGCTCGCAGCGGGCCGAGGCGCCGCTGCACCTCGAGGAATCCGCGCGGATCAGCCACGGGCGCCTTCGAGCTCGGGGTCGCGCTCGGCCGCGATGCGCAGCAGGTCGTGCGGCATGACCTCGACGAACTGTGCCATCGACGTATCCCAGTCTGCGAGCAGTGCGGCGGCCACGTCGCTGTCGGTGAGCTCACGGTGGCGCTCCAGCAACTCGCGCAGCGGGCCGTCGTCGCTGACCGCGCGCAGCAGCACCATGTCGCTGTTGACGCGGCGCGCGTTCTCCCCGTCCGGATCCCACAGGTAGGCGATGCCGCCGGACATCCCGGCGGCGAAGTTACGGCCGACGGGCCCGAGCACGGCCACGAGGCCGCCCGTCATGTACTCGCAACCGTGGCGCCCGACGCCTTCGACGACCGCGGTCGCGCCGGAGTTGCGCACCGCGAAGCGCTCGCCGGCGCGTCCGCGCACGAAGAGCTCGCCCGATGTCGCGCCGTAGAGCGTGGTGTTGCCCACGGCGATGCTGCTCGTGGGCTCGTAGCCGGCGCCCGCGGGCGGCCGCACGACGATGCGCGCGCCCGACAGGCCCTTGCCGACGTAGTCGTTGGCCTGGCCCTCGAGGTCGAGCACGAGGCCGCGCACCCCCCAGGCGCCGAGGCTCTGCCCGGCCGTGCCGGCGAGGCGCAGCGTGAGCGCGCCGTCGGCGAGCGCGTCGGGGCCGAGACGGCGCACGATCTCGCCGGAGAGCAGCGTGCCGATCGCACGGTCGGTGTTGTGCACGGCGCGCTCGACGGTGATCTGCTCCCCGCGCGCGAGAGCGTCTCCTGCCAGCGAGAGGATCTCGCGATCCAGGGGCGCGGCGGGCGCTGTCCCCGGCACTCCGCCGAAGCGGATGAGCGCACCCTCGGGCCCGGCGGCCATCGCGAGCAGCGCAGCGAGATCGATGCCGGCGCCGCCGTCCGAGACCTGACGCGCGAGGTCGGTGCGGCCGATGAGATCGTCGAATCGCCGCACCCCGATCTGCGCCATCAGCTCGCGCACTTCCTCGGCCACGAACAGCATGTACTGGAGGACGTGCTCGGGCGTGCCGGCGAAGCGCCGGCGCAGCTCGGGATCCTGCGTGGCGATGCCGACGGGGCAGGTGTTGAGGTGGCAGACGCGCATCATGATGCAGCCCGCCGCGACCAGCGGAGCAGTCGAGAAGCCGAACTCCTCGGCCCCGAGCAGCGCGCCCACGACGACGTCGAATCCGGTGCGCAGCCCGCCGTCGACCTGGAGGCGGACGCGGCCGCGCAGGTCGTTGCCGACGAGCACCTGCTGGGTCTCCGCGAGGCCCAGCTCCCAGGGCACGCCGGCGTGGCGGATCGACGACGTGGGCGAGGCACCCGTGCCGCCGTCCATGCCGGCGATGACGATGTGGTCGGCGCCCGCCTTGGCGACGCCGGCCGCCACGGTGCCGACACCCGCGAGCGCGACGAGCTTGACGCTGATCTCCGCCGTCGGGTTGGCGCAGCGCAGGTCGTGGATCAGCTGCGCCAGGTCCTCGATCGAGTAGATGTCGTGGTGCGGCGGCGGCGAGATCAGGCCGACGCCCGGCGTCGAGTGACGCAGCCGCGCGATCTCGACGTCGACCTTGTGGCCCGGCAACTGCCCGCCCTCGCCCGGCTTGGCGCCCTGTGAGACCTTGATCTGCAGGACGTCCGCGTCCACCAGGTACGCCGTGGTCACGCCGAAGCGCGCCGAGGCGACCTGCTTGATCGCCGAGCGGCGCGAGTCGCCGTTGGCGTCGAGCAGCGAGCGCCGCGCGTCCTCTCCGCCCTCGCCGCTGTTGGAGCGGCCGCCGAGGCGGTTGAGCGCGATCGCGAGCGTCTCGTGGGCCTCCTTGGAGATCGAGCCGAGCGACATCGCTCCCGAGGCGAAGCGGCGCACGATCTCGCTCGAGGGCTCCACCTCGTCCAGGGGCAGCGGCTCGGCCGCGGGCACGAGCTCCATCAGGCCGCGCAGCGCGCCACCCAGGCGGTTCTCCTCGTCCGCGGCGGCGGAGAACGCGCGGTAGCTCTCGGGGCGCTCGTCGCGCACGGCACGCTGCAGGTGCGAGATGACCTCCGGGTTCCAGACGTGGCGCTCACCGCGCAGGCGATAGGCGTAGACGCCGCCCGGGTCGAGCTCGCCGCCCGCCAGCGCGGCCTCCTGCCGGCGCCGGGTGTCGGAGGCGATGCCCTCGAGCCCGATGCCGCCGACGCGCGACGGCGTGCCCGTGAAGTAGCGCGCGACCACGTCGGCCGAGAGCCCGACGCACTCGAACAGCTGCGCGCCGCGATAGGACATCACGGTCGAGACGCCCATCTTCGAGAGCACCTTGAGCAGGCCCTTGCCGACGGCCTGGACGTAGCGCGCCTGGGCGGCCTCGGCGCTCTCGGCGGTCACGTCGCCGCTCGCCCACTGCGCCGCCACGAGGTCGAGCGCGACGTACGGGTTGACGGCGGCCGCGCCGAAGCCGACGAGCAACGCAAAGTCCATGACCTCGCGCGGCTCGCCCGACTCGACGATCAGGCCGCACTTCGTTCGCCAGCCCTCGCGCACGAGGTGGCTGTGTACGGCGGCGGTTGCGAGCAGGGCGGGAATCGGGGCGAATTCGGGCCCGCCGCTCGAGCGGTCCGAGAGCACGAGGATCTCCTCGCCCAGAGCGATCGCGCGCGAGGCCCGGCGGCAGAGCGCGTCGAGCGCGCGCTCGAGCGCGCGCCCGCCGCCGCGCGCGTCGAAGGTGCAGTCGAGCGTGATCGTGCGGAAGCGGTCGCGCGGCAGCGCGCGCAGCTTCGCCAGGTCGCCACTGGTCAGCACGGGCTGCGCCATGGCCAGGCGGCGTGCGTGGTCGGGCGACTCGTCGAGCAGGTTGCCCTGGGCGCCGACGGCCGTTCGCAGGCTCATCACGAGCGTCTCGCGCTGCGGGTCGATGGCGGGGTTCGTGACCTGCGCGAAGAGCTGCTTGAAGAAGCCCCGCAGCAGCCGCGGCCGCTGCGAGAGCGCGGCCAGCGGCGTGTCGACGCCCATCGAGGCGATCGGCTCCTGGCCGTCCCGGGCCATCGGGGCGATGATGTCGCGCACTTCCTCCGCGGTGTAGCCGAACAGCCGCAGATCGCGCTCGAGCGCGTCGGGCGCGGGCGGCTCGACCGGGGGCGACGGGATGTCCTCGAGGTAGATCTTCTGCTCGTCGAGCAGCGCGCGATAGGGACGGCGGCGCGCGAGCGCGCGCTTGATCTCGTCGTCGCCCCGGATACGCCCGGCGTCGGTGTCGACGATCAGCATCTGGCCCGGCTTGAGGCGGTCGTTCACGACCACCTCGGCCGGGTCGAGCTCGAGCACGCCCGCTTCGGAAGCCAGGACGAGCAGGCCGTCGCGCGTGACCTGGTAGCGGCAGGGACGCAGGCCGTTGCGGTCGAGCGTCGCACCGGCCTGGCGGCCGTCGCAGAACGCGATGGCGGCGGGCCCGTCCCAGGGCTCCAGCATGCCGGCGTGGAACTCGTAGAAGGCGCGCAGGTCGTCCGCCATGGGCGTGGCCTGGCTCCAGGCGGCGGGGATCAGCATCGCGAGCGCGTGGGCGGGCGCGCGACCCGCCAGCACGAGCAGCTCGAAGGCGGCGTCGAGCGCGGCCGAGTCGCTCCAGCGATCGTCGATCAGCGGGAACAGCTTGGGGAGGTCGTCGCCGAGCTGGGCGGAGCGCAGCTGCGGCTCGCGCGCGTGCATCCACTGCCGATTGCCGCGCACGGTGTTGATCTCGCCGTTGTGCGCGAGGTAGTGGAACGGGTGCGCGAGATCCCACGAGCCGAGCGTGTTGGTGGAGAAGCGGGAGTGCACGAGCGCCATGGCCGTCTCGATCTCGGGCTCGCGCAGGTCGGCGTAGTAGGCCGGCAGCTGCCGCGCCGTGAGCAGGCCCTTGTAGGTCAGCGTGCTGCTGGAGAACGAGGCGATGTGGAACGTCGCCTCCGGCACGCGCCGGGCTGCGGTCGCCAGCTCGACGCGGCGGCGGATGACCGTCAGCTTGCGCCGGAACGCGCGCTCGTCGCCCGTCGGTCCCTGCGCGACCAGCAGCTGTCGCACGACTGGCTCGCTCGCCTGTGCAAGCCGGCCGATGGCGCTCGAGTCGCGCGGCACGTCGCGCCAGCCGAGGGGCTGCTGGCCCTCCTCGACGGCGATGCGCACGCACAGCTCCTCGCAGCGCAGGCGCAGCGCGGGATCGGTCGGCAGGAAGCACATCGCGACCGCGTAGTGGCCGGGCGGCGGCAGCTCGAGCTCGAGCTCCGCGCGGCAGAAGCGCCGCAGCAGGCGGTCGGGCACCTGCAGCATGAGCCCGGCGCCGTCCCCCGTGTTGGGATCGGCCCCGCGCGCCCCGCGGTGCTCCATCGCGGCGAGCATCGCGAGCGCCCGCTCGACGAGCTCGCGGCTGCGCTGGCCATCCGCACGAGCGATCAGCCCGAGGCCGCAGGCATCGTGCTCGAAGCGCGGGTCGTACAACGGATTCGCCGCGAGCGCCTGCACGCGCCAAGCGTACCAGAGACTTGAACCAAAGGAATCGAATTCACTCAGGCTCTGATCCAAATGATTCAGAGCAGATGCAACGATCGGGGCCAGACCCCGATCGTTGCGGTCCCGATTAGGCTGCGGGCCGTGAGCCTCATCGATTCTGGCTGGGCTGCCTGGCTGCCGTTCGAGCTGACTGCGGCGCTGGATGCGCTCTCGGGTGGCTCGCCTGCGCGGCGGACGTTCCGGCAGATGCTCGCGGCCGAGCGCGACGAGGCCAGCCGCGAGCGCTGGGAGCGCTTCCGGCTCGTCGCGCCTTCGCGGGTCGACGTTCCGATCGAGGGCGACGGGCTGACGGAGGCCGACTGCTACGCGTTGCTGGAAGGTCTCGGGCTCGTCGCGGGGAACCCGCCGCGCGCCGTCGAGGCCGAGGCGGTCGAGCTCGTGCTCACGCTCGACGAGGACGACAGGCGCGAGCTGGACCGCATCCGCTCCGCCCGCGAGCCGGGCGCGGCCACGACGCCGACGGAGGCGCTGCCGTCGCTGCAGGCGTCCTTCGGCGGCGGTGACGTGGGCCGCAACGATCCCTGCCCCTGCGGGTCAGGCCAGAAGTTCAAGCGCTGCCACGGCCGCTAGCGTTCCGAGAGCTCTCCGGCGGTGAGCAGGGGCGCGGAGATCACGAAGAAGGCGACGCCCCACCAGAACGGGCCCGACAGGGCGAGCAGGAGCGAGGCGACGGCGACCAGGGCGAGTTTCGCGGCCAGACGCGCCGGATACGCGAGGCGGCGCCGGGCGCGCGGAGCAAGCCACTGTCCCCAGATGACGGCCGCCGCCACGGGGAAGAAGATCGCCCGCAGCGTGCTCGCGACGGTGCCGCCGCCGATCAGCGCACCCGCGATGCAGAGCACGGCGAGCAGCGCGAGCTCGTCGAGGAAGACGGCGATCTGAAGCGGGCCGACGGGTTGCTCACCCTCGCTGGGCACACCGGCACGGTAGCCTGCAGCGATGCTCGACCTTCGCTACGACCCGGTCTCGCGCGCAGGCTACGTCCGGCTGCGGCAGGGGCGCGTGGCCAAGACGCGCGAGCTCTCGCCCACGGCGAACGGCGAGTATGACGCGCGCGACCGCCTCGTCGCCATCCAGATCACCGACCTCGACGAGACGGCGGCGGAGTTCCTGCGCACGGCCGACGAGGAGACGCTCCTGCGCGTCATTCGCGAGCAGGCAGGTCGGCGCAAGGCGGGCAGCCAGCCGCCTCCGGGCGCCGTGCGCTCGAAGAGGTAGCGGCGGCTAGCGGAGGTTGCCGGGGTGCGTGACGGCCCCGTCGCTGGCCGACGAGACGAGTGCCGCGTACTTCGCGAACACGCCGGAGGTGTAGCGCGGCGCCGGCGGCTCGAAGTGCTTGAGCCGCTCCGCGATCTCGTCGTCGGAGAGATCGACCCGCAGCTCGCGCGACTCGACGTCGACGGTCACGATGTCGCCCTCGCGCAGCGCTGCGAGCGGGCCGCCGCGCGCGGCCTCCGGCGCGACGTGCCCGACCATCAATCCGTGGGTCGCGCCCGAGAAGCGGCCGTCGGTGATCAGCGCGACGTCCTCGCCGAGCCCCTCGCCGATGATCGCCGCCGTCACGTGCAGCATCTCGCGCATGCCGGGGCCGCCCGCGGGGCCCTCGTAGCGGATGCACACGACGTCGCCCTTCTGAAGCGTGCGTGCCTTGACCGCGGCGAAGCAGTCCTCCTCCGAGTCGAAGACGCGCGCGGGGCCCCGGTGATGCGTGCGCTCGTGGCCCGAGAGCTTGACGACGCAGCCCTCGGGGGCGAGGTTGCCGTAGAGGATCGCGAGTCCTCCCGTGGGCTTGATCGCGTGCTCGATGGGCACCACGACCTCCTGCCCCGGCGTCGCCTCGGCCCGCTGGGCCAGGTCGCCGAGCGTGCCACCGTCGACACTGCGGGCGCCGGCGTGGATGAGGTCGCGCTTCTGGAGCTCGCGCGCGACGAGACCGATGCCGCCGGCCTCGTACATGTCGGTCGCCACGAACCGCCCGCCCGGCTTGAGGCTCGCGACGATCGGCGTGCGCTCGGCGACGCGCTCGAAGTCGTCGAGCGTGAAGTCGATGCCGAGCTCGCGCGCGATCGCGATCAGGTGCAGCACGCCGTTCGTCGAGCCGCCCGTCGCGGCCACGCAGGCGGCGGCATTCTCCAGCGCTTCTCGCGTGATCAGCTGCGAGGGGCGCAGGTCGCGCCGCACCACGTCCATCACGAGCCGCCCTGCGGCGACCGCCGCGTCGGCCTTGCGTTCGTGCGTCGCCGGGATGCCCGAGAGCGCGGACGGGCTGATGCCCAGGAAGTCGAGCGCCGTCGCCATGGTGTTGGCGGTGAACATGCCTCCGCATGCGCCTGCGCCGGGCAGGGCCACGGACTCCAGCGCGTGCAGCTCGGCGCCCGTCATGGTTCCGCCGAGGTAGCGCCCGACGCCCTCGAAGACGTCCTGGATCGTGACGTCGTGGCCCTCGTAGGTGCCCGGCGCGATCGAGCCGTTGTAGAACACGAGCCCCGGGATGTCCATGCGCGCCAGCGCCATGGCGGCGGCCGGGATCGTCTTGTCGCAGCCGACCAGGCAGATGAGGCCGTCGAGGTGGTGCGAGCGCGTCGCGAGCTCGATCGAGTCGGCGATGACCTCGCGGCTCACCAGCGACCCGCGCATGCCCTCGACGCCCATGGTCACGCCGTCGGAGACGGAGATCGTGTTGAACTCCAGCGGCGTGCCTCCGGCCTCGCGAATGCCCTGCTTGACCTTCTGCGCGAGCGCGCGCTGGTTGAAGTTGCACGGCATCGTCTCGATCCACGTCGTGGCGACGCCGACGAACGGCCGCGCGATGTCCTCGTCCGTGAAGCCGATCGCCTTGAGCATCGAGCGCGCAGCGGCGCGCTCCGGGCCGTCGGTCATCACGGCCGAGTTGCGCTTCGCGGGATCCGACGGGCGGTCGTACGGGTTCTCGGACATGCCGCCGATTCTAGGCGGCTGCTCGAACCGGCCGGGCTACTTGGCCGCCGCCTTGGCTTTCGCCCTGGCCTTGGCCCTGGCCTTGGCCCTGGCCTTGGCCTTGGCCTTCGCCCTGAGCAGGGCCTTCTGCCTGGCGGTCAGCGGCCGGCACGGCTTCGGCTTCAGCTTCACGCGCTTGCCGTTGACCGTGTGGTACCTCGGCTTCGGCTTCTTGAGCGGGCAGAGCGGGAGCTTCTTCTTCTTGGCCTTGACCACGGGCTTCGTCCCGGATGAGACGCTCGTCGGCGTCGTCGTCGTCGACTTCGGCGTCGTGCTCGGTGCGGCCGGAGGCGCCGCGGGCTGGGCGGGAGGCACCGGCGGGATCCCACTCGGCAGGATCGGCGTGCCGCTACCGCCGACGAGGTACCAGCCGCCGCTGCCGTTCGCGCCGGGCGCTGCGACCAGGGCGTCGCGGTTGCCGCCGTCCACGGACAGGCCCGCCGCGACGGCGCTGCCCGCCTGAGCGCCCACGCCGGCCGGCACGAGCTTCGTCGAGGGGTTCGCGAGGTCCGACGTCGCGCCGGACACGCCGCGCAGGAGGTACACGGCGCCCGTGTGGGACGCCTCGCCAGGAGAGCCGATCAGCATGTCGACGTGGCCGTCGCCGTCGACGTCGCCGGCTGCCGCGAGCGATGCGCCGAGGCCGGCTCCGGCCTCCGGGCCGTAGATGCGCTGCAGCGGCGGCGAGGCTGCGAGGTCGCGCACGGCCCCCGAGCGCTGGCCGGGCACGACCACGACCGCTCCGGCCCCCTGGCGTCCGACGGGCGAGGCGGAGGACTCGCCGATCGCGATGTCGGGGATGCCGTCGCCGTTCTGGTCGCCGACCCCGGCGATCGAGGAGCCGAGGCCGTCGCCCGCCTGCGCGCCGTCGATGCGGTAGGCCTGTCTGATGGGCGCCTGACTCAGCTGCCAGAGCCTGATCCAGGGGCAGCTGTTGTCGACCACCATGCCGACGCAGCCCGCGTCGATCGGCGGGAGATGGCCGCTGACGATCCAGACGGAGCCCGAGTGCAGACGGCCGTTGAAGCTCGCCTGCGGCGCCCCGACCGCGATGTCGGGCCAGCCGTCGCCCGTGACGTCGCCGACGAGCGCGACGCTCCGGCCGAGGTGCGGCTGCTCGTCGACCGTGAGAGCGGCCTGCGTCGGGAAGTCGGCGTGGAACCAGTACGGATATCCCTTGTCCCAGAGGTCGGAGAGGTCGATGTGCTCGCCCTGCGGCTTGCCGTAGATGCCGATCAGACCGCCGCCGCCCGGGATGTGCAGCGACCCGTCGGGCGCGCCCACCGCGACGTCGCCGAAGCCGTCGCCGTTGACGTCGCCGAGCGCGGCCACCGCGTAGCCCGTGTGCGCGTCCACCACGATGCCGTCGTAGCGGCTGCCGATCGCCGAGTGCGGGGCAGGGCTGATCGGATCGTTGGTCAGGCCGCCGTCGGCGTAGAGCGAGGCCGTGGCGACGTTGGACGGAGAGTGCGAGCCGAAGATGACGTACACGGCTCCGCCGCCGCTCTTGCCCGGAGCGCCCGCCATCGGCGCGCCGATCACGACGTCGTTGAGGCCGTCGTTGTTCATGTCCTCGCCCGTGATCGAGAACCCCAGCATCTCGCCGGCGTGGCCGGTGATCGTGTACGAGGCGGATCCGGGATTGAGCGCGGTCGGCGTGGGCGGCAGCGCGCCCGCGTGCCCGAGGAAGACGTAGACGACGCCGGCGTCGGCATTGGCCGAAGGCAGGCCGATCGCGTAGTCGCCGATGTTGTCGCCGTTGACGTCGCCCAGATGCGCCACGGTCGACAGCGACCCGGTGCCGTTCGTCAGTCCGAACGGCGGGACGGACGTGTCTGGCAGCGCTCCGCTGCCGATGCTGCTCGAGAAGACGCCGAAGCCGACGATCGCGGCGACGAGTCCGAGCACGTATCCAGGTCGGCGCAGCACTACGTTCCCTTCATCACCGTTGCAGTCTTGGGTCGCGGCCGGCACGGCGCGGGCCTCACCTTCACGCGCTTGCCCCGCACCATGCGGTACTTCGGCTTCGCCTTCTTGAGCGGGCAGAGCGGGAGCTTCTTCTTGGCCGTCCGCTTGGCCGCCGGCTTGGCGGATGCCGTGGATGTCGTCGTGGACGTCGCGGCCTGGGTGACGACGGTGCCCTCGGGAACGACGACCGGGGAGCCGCTCGTCGTCACGGGTGGCGCAGGCGGCGCGGCCGGGGGAGAGGGCGGCGTCGCCGGCGGCGACGGAGGGGTCGGCGGCGGAGGCGGTGGGCTCGCCGGGGGCGGCGGAGGCGGCGACGGCGGTGTCGGCGGCGGAGCCGGCGGGCTCGGCGGCGGGGGCAGCACGGGCGTCCCGCTCCCGCCCACGACGAACCAGCCGCCGCTGCCGTTGGCGCCCGGCGCTGCGACGAGCGAGTCGGCGCCTGCGCCGTCGATCGCGAGGCCGGCGGCGACGGCGCTGCCGGTCAGCGAGCCGGGTCCGGCGGGCGCGATCTTGGACGAGGCGAGGGCGAGATCCGAGGTCGTCCCGGGGGCGATCGTGGCGAGGTAGGCCGCGCCCGCGGAGGCTGCCTCGCCGGGCGCGCCGGCGAGCACGGCCGCGTGCCCGCCGAACTCCCCCGCGGCAGCCAGCGAGGCGCCCAGGCCGGCGCCGGCCTCGGGGCCGTCGACCGTCTGCAGGGGAGGCGTGACCGCGAGGTTGCGCGTCGCCTGCCCCGACTGGCCGGGCACGAGGACGATCTCGCCTGCGCCGAGGCGACCCTGCGGCGAGGCGCCCGACGCGCCGATCGCGAGGTCGCGGATGCCGTCGCCGGTCTGATCGCCGACGCCCGCGAGCGACGAGCCGAGGCGGTCGCCGGGAGCAGCGCCGTCGATGCGGTAGCCCTGCCCGGCGGTCAGCGTGTGGAGCTTGATCCACGGGCAGACACCGATCGGATCGGCCTGCGTGCAGCCGACGATGGGAGCGATCCGCCCGCTGATGATCCACACGGAGCCGGAATCGGTCCCGTTGAAGTCGGCCTGCGGTGCGCCGATTGCGATGTCCGGCAGGCCGTCGCCGGTCATGTCGCCCACGCTGGCGACGCTCGCACCCGCGTGCTGGTCGACCATCGCGACGTGCCCGGTCGCCGGGTTGTCGGTGTCCGGGAAGTCGGCGTGGAAGAAGTACGGGTACGACTTCTCCCAGAGGTCGGTCAGCGTGACGCGCACGCCCTGGGCCTTGCCGTAGAGCACGGCGACGCCGCCGCCTCCCGGCAGGTGGAGGTTGGCATCCGGCGCGCCCACGGCGAGATCGCCGAAGCCGTCGCCGTTGACGTCGGGGAGGGCCGCGAGCGCCATGCCCGTGTGCGAGTTCTGCTGGAAGCCGTCGTAGCGGCTGCCCACCGTCGAGAAGGCAGGCACGGGATCGGTGCTCAGGCCGGTGCCCGACAGCGTCGTGGTCGCGACGTCGATGGGGTGCGGCGAGCCGAAGACGACGTAGACGGCGCCGCCGCCGCTCTTGCCCGGCGCGCCGGCCATGGGAGCGCCGATGGCGATGTCGGCGAGGCCGTCGTCGTTGACGTCGTTGCCGACGACCGTGTAGCCCAGCATCTCGCCCGCGTGCCCGACGATCCGGAACGAGGCGTCCGCGAGGTCGAGCGCCGTGGGCGTGGAGGGCAGCGGCGTGCCGGCCTGGCCGAGGAAGACGTAGACGACCCCGGCGTCGGAATTCGCCGACGGCAGCCCGACGGCGTAGTCGCCGATGTGGTCGCCGTTGACGTCGCCGAGCTCCGCGACCGTCGAGAGCGAGCCGGCGCCGGCAGTCGCACCGAACGGCGGCAGCGAGTCGGTGGGCAGTGCGCCGGTGCCGATGCTGCTCGAGAACACGCCGAAGCCGACGATCGCGATCGTCAGCGCGAGCATGGTGCGGGGCTGTCGCAGGAGCCGTCGGTTCATGCCGCCGCCGGTTCCCGTCTCACGCGCGCGGGCATGGTGATCCGCGGCGCTGCCGGGACGCGCGCCAAAGTGAGCCGTCGCTGAAGAGCCATCGCCTGTGGTCGTGCCCCGTTCCACCCGGAAAATCGGACTCCATCAACAGAGTGTGGGGAGGGGCGCCGGTGCACCACGAACCTCCGACCGGGGCGGACCTGCCCGAACGGGGGGCTGCTGCGGGCTGCCGCGAGGAGGCCGCCTAACCGCAGCCCGCCCCACACGTCTGAGTGGCGACGGGTGTGCGTCAGGCACATCCGCATAGTTGCCCGCGCCCGCCCTGCCTGGTACAACCCCGGGTCACACGACGGCGACTGGCGGGTCCGCCAACCAAGGAGGCACTACCACATGAAGTTGAGGAGATTTACGGTTGCGCTCGCGCTCGTCGCGCTCGTCGCCGCGGTCACCACGGCGACCAGCGTCGCGCGCTCGACCTCGTCGAACCGGCTCGCGGGTCTACCGAACACCTGCCACACGTTCGGCAAGGGCAAGTACGTGATCGCCAGCGACCTGCCCCTGCAGGGCTCGCTGCGCCCGCTCGCGGTCCAGATCGTCGCGGCCATCCGCCTCGAGCTGAAGCAGATGAACTTCAAGATCGGCGACAAGACGATCACCTACGCCTCCTGCGACGACTCCACGGCGGCCAAGGGCTCGTGGGATTCGCAGACGTGCACGAACAACGCCAACGGCTACAAGACGGTCAAGAACTTCTTGGGCCTCATCGGCACGTTCAACTCCGGCTGCGCCGAGATCATCGCCCCGATCCTGAACCGCGCTCCGGGCGGCGGGATCGCGATGGTCAGCCCGGCCAACACGTACGTCGGGCTCACCAAGCCGACAGGCGTGCCCGGTGAGCCGGGCAAGTACTTCCCGTCCGGCAAGCGCAACTACGCGCGTGTCGCCGTGCCGGACAACTTCCAGGGCGCTGCGGACGCGACGTTCCTTCAGCAGAAGGGCATCAAGAGCGTCTACGTCCTGAACGACGGCGAGGCCTACGGCAGCGGCATTGCGAACAACTTCGTCAATGCGGCCAAGGCGCTCGGCATCACGGTGCTCGGCAACGACAAGTGGGACGCCAACCAGCCCGACTACCAGTCGCTGTTCCAGGCGATCGCCCCCAAGAACCCCCAGGCGATCTTCCTCGGCGGCCTGATCTCGCTGCACGGCGGCCAGTTGATCAAGGACAAGGTCAAGGTCCTCGGCGACAACAGCAAGGTCCTGCTGCTCGGCCCTGACGGCTTCAACGACTCCGCGACGGTCACCGACGCGGGCGCCGCAGCCGAGGGCATGTACGTCACGATCGGCGGCCAGGACCCGAACGCCCTGACCAACGCGACCGGCAAGGCCTTCGTGGCCGCGTACAAGAAGACCTACAAGGTCGACCACCTCGAGGCCTACACGGCCTACGGCGCGCAGGCCTTCCTCGTGCTCGCGAACGCGATCGCCAAGAGCGACGGCTCGCGCGCGTCGATCACGAAGGGCCTCTACAACCAGACGTTCCCGAAGGGTGTCATCGGGTCGTTCAAGATCGACAACACCGGCGATCCCAACCTCGGTGGCGTCACGGTCGATCAGTACGTGGGTGGCGCGCAGAAGATCATCACGGTGATCAATCCGCCGGCCTCCCTGGCAATCAAGGCACTCGGCTAACCACTTCGAGCTAGCCGAACAAGGAACGACCGGAGGAGCGCGAGGATGGCGTCCGACAGCGCCGCACGTCGGCCCATCCTCGCGCTCGCTCCGCGTTTGCGGGGCCGCCTGATCACGATCGTGGGCATCGGCCTACTGGTGCTCGTCGCGATCTGGCTGGTCGTGAACTTCGTGATCGATCCCCAGCAGTTCGTGCTGGTCTTCCTCGCGGGCATCACGAACGGCTCGATCTACGCGCTCGTCGCGCTCGGGTACACGATCGTCTACGGCATCCTCGAGCTCATCAACTTCGCCCACGGCGACGTGTTCACGTGGGGGGCGATGGTGACCTACACCGTCGCGGTGAGCTGGGTCGGGCTCGACGGCTCACAGACCGGTTTCTACCTCTTCGTATCGCTCCTGCTCGCGCTCATCTGCTCGGCCATCTTCTGCGCGACTCTCAACATGGCGATCGAGCGCGTCGCGTACCGGCGCTTACGCAATGCACCACGACTGGCGCCGCTGATCACGGCGATCGGCATGTCGTTCGTGCTGTCGAACCTGATCGGCGTCATCTTCGGCTTCTCGTACAAGAGCTCCAATGCGCTCCTGCCGACCGGAGCCGTCTTCTACATCGGCGACCAGCCCTACGGCTGGGACAAGCTGATCGTGCTGCTGATCACCGTGCCCGTGCTGCTCGGGCTCGTCTGGCTGGTCAAGCTCACGCGCTGGGGCAAGGCGATGCGCGCGACCGCGCAGGATCGCGATGCCGCACGGCTGATGGGCATCGACGTCGATCACGCGATCTCGTTCGCGTTCGGCCTCGGCGGGCTGCTCGCGGGTGTCGGCGGCTTCGTCTACTTCGCGTACTTCACGCAGGCGCGCTTCGATCTCGGCTTCCGGCTCGGGCTGTTCGCATTCACGGCCGCCGTGCTCGGCGGCATCGGCAACATGGCGGGGGCCGCGCTCGGCGGCTACCTGATCGGCCTGATCGAGAACTTCAACAACGGCCTCTCCTGGCACACGCCCGGTCCGGATTGGACGGAGTCGATCGTCTTCATCCTGCTCATCCTGATCCTCGTCTTCCGGCCGCAGGGCTTGCTCGGCGAGCAACTCTCGACACGGGCATGATGGAATCGCTGAGGGCGCGGATCCCCACGCGCGCTGCCTTCGGCGTGCTGCTCGCGTTCCTGATCCTCTACCCGTGGCTCTACCACCACGTCCTGCCGCAGGACACGCAGTGGATTCCCGATACGTCGACCGCGTTCGTGATCGTCGCGTTCACGGTCATGGGCGTCGGGCTGAACGTCGTCGTCGGGTATGCAGGCCTTCTCGACCTCGGGTATGTCGCGTTCTTCGCCGCCGGCGCGTACGTGGCCGGCTGGTTCGCCTCGCAGCAGTTCGGGGGCGGCCTGCACAGCCCGCGCAGCTGGATCTTCGGTGGAACGGTGCCCAGCGGCACGCTGGGGATCCACCTCACGCCCTGGCTCGTGATCGTGCTCGCAGCCGTCTTCGCGGCGCTGCTCGGCGTTCTCATCGGGCTGCCCACGCTGCGCCTGCGCGGTGACTACCTCGCGATCGTGACGCTCGGCTTCGGCGAGATCATCCCGCAGTTCGTACGCAACGGCGATCACATCGGCGGCTTCAACCTGACGAACGGCTCGTTCGGGCTCACGGGCATCGACGGCCTCGGGTTCGGCACGGGGGTGCACAGCGCACTGCCGTTCCTGCCCAGCAACTTCGTCGAGCAGGTCGACTCGACCTGGTACTACTGGACGGCGCTCGCGCTGCTCGGCATCGCCATAGCGACGTCGCTGCTCCTGCGCGACTCGCGCCTCGGCCGTGCCTGGGTGGCGATTCGCGAGGACGAGGACGCGGCCGCCGCGATGGGCATTCCGCTCATGCGCCTCAAGACGCTGGCCTACCTCATCGGCGCGTTCTTCGGGGGTGCTGCCGGCTGCCTGATCACGCTCCAGGCAGGAGCGACGTCACCGAATGCCTTCAACCTCCAGGTCTCGATCTTCGTTCTCTGCATGGTCATCCTCGGCGGCATGGGCAACGTCTGGGGCGTCGCGCTCGGCGGCTTCGTGCTGGCCTACGTCAACTACCAGGGGCTGTTCGCCGCCGGTCACACGTTCAACTCGGTGACCGGGGCCGACATCGACATCTCGGAGTACTCGTACCTCATCTACGGCGTCGCGATCGTGTCGTTCATGCTCTTCCGGCCCGAAGGCCTGCTGCCGAGCGCACGCCGGCGCCACGAGTTCCACGAGGAAGAGGAACTCGAGGAACTGATCGAGGCGCAGCCCATATGAGCGAAGAACTGCTGCTCGACGCACGTGCCGTGCGCAAGGAATTCGGCGGCCTGGTGGCGGTCGACGACGTCGACTTCGTCGTGCCGCGTGGCTCGATCACGAGCCTGATCGGGCCGAACGGGGCGGGCAAGACGACGTTCTTCAACATGCTGACGGGCGCCTACACGCCGACGGCGGGCGAGATCGTGTTCGACGGCCAGGACATCGCCGGACTGCCACAGCACCAGATCACCGCCCTCGGCATCGGCCGCACGTTCCAGAACATCCGCCTCTTCGGCACGATGACGTCGCTCGAGAACACGCTCGTGGGCATGCACTGCCGCATGCATGCCGGCATCTTCCGCAGCATCGCGCGCTCGCCGCTGCAGCGCCGCGAGGAGGCCGCGTCGCGCGAGAAGGCGCGCGCGCTGCTCGACTATTGCGGCTTGCCGAAGCGCGCCGAGCATGAGTACGCCCGCAACCTGGCCTACGGCGATCAGCGCCGCCTCGAGGTGGCGCGCGCGCTCGCGACCGAGCCCAAGCTGCTGCTCCTCGATGAGCCCACCGCCGGCATGAACCCGCAGGAGACGGCGGCGTTCACCGCGTTCGTGCGCAAGATGCGCGACGAGCGCAGCCTCACGGTGCTGCTGATCGAGCACGACATGAGGGTCGTGCTCGGCGTCTCCGAGCGCGTCACGGTGCTCGACCACGGCGAGAAGATCGCCGAGGGTGCGCCCACCGAGGTGACCGCGAACGAGCGGGTGCGCGAGGCGTACCTCGGCACGAGGTCGTCGGCGTGAGCGCTCCTGCAACAGGCGCGTCGGCGACCCCGCTGCTCGCCCTGGACGGCGTGCACGCCTACTACGGCGCGATCCACGCCCTCAAGGGCGTCTCGCTGGTCGTGGGCGACGGCGAGATCGTCACGCTGCTGGGCGCGAACGGCGCCGGCAAGTCGACCACCCTGAAGACGATCTCGGGACTCCTGCGGCCGCGCAAGGGCACCATCCAGTTCGACGGCGACGACCTGACGCGCCGCAGCGCGACGCAGATCGTCAAGGCGGGCGTGGCGCAGTCGCCGGAGGGCCGGCGCCTGTTCGGGCGCATGACCGTGATCGAGAACCTCGAGATGGGGGCCTTCCAGCGCTCGGACAAGGCGGCGATCGCCGAGGACCTGACGCGGGTCTTCGATCTCTTCCCGCGTCTCGCCGAGCGGCGCTCGCAGAAGGCCGGCACGCTCTCGGGCGGCGAGCAGCAGATGTGCGCCATGGGCCGTGCGCTGCTGGCGCGGCCGCGCCTGCTGCTGCTGGACGAGCCTTCGATGGGTCTCGCGCCCGTGCTCGTCGAGCGCATCTTCGAGGTCATCGTCGAGATCAATGGCCAGGGCACCACGGTGCTGCTCGTCGAGCAGAACGCCCTGATGGCCCTCGAGATCGCGCACCGCGGCTACGTGCTCGGCACGGGCAAGGTCGCCCTCTCCGACACGGCCGAGGCGCTGCGGGGCAACGAGGCCGTGCGCAAGACCTATCTCGGCGAGGACTAGGACTCTCCGAGGCGCACGACGTCGTCGGCCCGCTCCGTGAGCAGGACGTCGTGCGTGGCGCAGATGACCGCGGCATCCGAGAGGCGCGCGGCGCCGACCAGCAGGCCGGCGACGAGCGCGGCGCTCTCCTGGTCGAGGCGCGCGGTGGGCTCGTCCAGCAGCACGACGTCGGGCCGCCGGGCGAGTGCGCGCGCGATCGCGACTCGCTGCCGCTCCCCCGCCGAGAGGCGATCCGCGGCGCGCTCGATGCAATCTCCCAGGCCGAGGCGCTCCAGCCACGCGCGCGCCTCGGGCTCGTGCTCCGGCGTGCGACCGCCGTGCTGGATCTCCTGGGCGAGCAGCACGTTCTCGAGCGCCGTGGCGAACGGGACGAGGCCCGGCTCCTGACCGACCCAGCCGATGTGATCGCGGCGGTGTGCGGCCAGCGCCTCGCGGTCGAGGCCGCCGAGATCGGCGCCGGCGACGACGAGCGTGCCCGCGTCCGGGCGCTCCAGGCCGGCGATGAGGTGGAGCAGCGTGGTCTTGCCCGAGCCGGAGCGCCCCTCGACCGCGACCAGCCGGCCGCGCGTGAAGGCGGCCTCGAAGCCCGACAGCACACTGTGTGCACGGGCTCCGCCGCCGTAGCTCTTGCCGACCCCGCGCAGCTCGCACACGACCTCGCCGCCGACCGGCGCCTCGCCTGCGGGCGCCTCGACCGCCACGCGACCCTCGCCGTCGCCGGAGAGCGCCACCTGCCCCGCGTCCGCCCGCCAGCTCGCGCGCCCGGAGATGCCCGCCTCGTCGCGGGCGCTCTCGGGCAGCCGCACCCAGCCACCGCGGCCGACGACGAGCCGGTGGGAGCCGCCTCGCACCAGCTCGCCGCTGATGCGCCCGTCCCGGACGTGCACGACGCGGTCGGCGAGGTCGGTGGCGGCTTCGTCGTGGCTCACGATCACCAGCGTCGTCCCGCTGCGGGCGACCATCTCCCCGAGTAGCCGGTAGACCGTGCGCGCGGTGCGCCCGTCGAGCTCGCCCGCGGGCTCGTCCGCCAGGAGCAGCGCAGGCGCATGCGCGAGCGCCGCGCAGGCCGCGACGCGCTGCTGCTCGCCGCCCGAGAGCGCCGAGGGCGGGTCGTCGGCGCGGTCTGCGAGGCCCATGCCGTCGAGCAGCTCCAGCGCGCGCGCTCGCCGCTCGCTCACCGAGACCCC
>Ga0207683_10000332_pt1 | contig 42904 bp, 36 predicted proteins | sample KBSM73metaG_FD_184333 | JGI IMG/M metagenome (GOLD analysis project Ga0207683, IMG submission 184333) | Miscanthus rhizosphere microbial communities from Kellogg Biological Station, Michigan, USA - KBS M7-3 metaG (SPAdes) (version 2) | ecosystem: Host-associated > Plants > Roots > Rhizosphere >... | reverse complement strand
CTCAATCGATTCAAAGTCGAACGGGTACCGCGAGGTTATGCCGCGTAACGCATCGCCATAGACGCTCCACTGAAAATCACCAAAATTCTTAGACATAAGTGTTCCCCTTCCTTGTTATGTATTGGTCCGACTAGCCCGAGCCTGCGTCCAGGCGCGTTCGTGACCGAGCTCGGGCACGTGATTGACCGACGAATTGACGCGCGCCATTTCGCGAGCCAGCGCCGTCTTGATGTCGGCGCTGAGGCCCGATTCTCTGATCGTGCAGGTGTAGACCGGCATGCTTGCTCCTTTAGGCGATGGCTTGAACACTTCGGTCGTGTCGGTAGACGAGCCGCGCAACCGCGTGCCTGCCACAACTATCGCGCAGACCGCCAATATCGTCGATGTACCGAGTGACAACGATCAACGCCGACTACTGGGCCAGATCACCACGGCCCCTGCATATATCGTTTGGGCCAGTAGCGGTCGTGGATGATAGCGCCCACACGTGCGCGGACCGACGGCAGTCAATATACCTGCCAGTGAGAAGGTTGGATCGAAAGCGTTTGCGCCCCAAAGGAGCCTCGAACGAAGTCCCAAAACCCGTTCGTGTGGACTAACATCGCCGAGCAGATCCTCGAATCCATCGGTGCGATCAATGAACGAATCAACTGCATGGGCACACTAGCCCGTATTGCCCTGGCGGGAACTGCGTTCCAGACAGCCGACGACATCTGCTGTCCAACAAGGGATTCTAGAACATGGCGTTCGACGTGCGCCGGCCTTGCCCCACCACCGACGCTACCGGGTACCTGGGGGGACGGATGGGTGTCAGCCGTGGCGACATCGGCTTGCGAATTCCGCGATCGTTAAACGCCATGAATGCGTTCTCAAGTGGAGTCGACATCAAAGTACTGGCATTGATCGGCAACCGAACAGGTACCGTCTACCGGCAGCTACTGAAGCTGCCGGGCCAGATGGCGTCGGCGGGAATAGAACTGATGGTTGGCGAGCTCGGCGGCGTGCCGATGTATAGCGAGGACATCGATAGCGCTGATTTGCCGGACTCGGTTGTCGCGCTGCGCGTAGCCGCGGCGGAGGCCGACGCAGCGCTGGTCCTATCACCGGTATACGGCAGCCGCAGTCCTGCTGTGCTGCGGAATGCCATCGACTGGCTAACCCGGCCTGGCAACGGCGAACTGCAGAACAAGCCACTTGCAGTGGTTGGCGGCGCAGTGGGCGGATTCGTCGGCGTGTGGTCACATCCTGCGGGCCGCGACGCACCGCATATCGTCGAGCAGATCGCAGTCACCGACCTTGGCGACTTGGTGCACAGGCTCGCGGCCGAAGTTGCCAGGGCTCCAATGGGTTTCGAGGCTGACCACTCGGCGGCAAGCTGAGTCAAACAAGTTTCGCGCTGTCGGCTTACACTGCGCCCTTACCGCACTCCATCCGGTACCGGCGCGCAGGCGAGTCGGCGCAGTTGTGATGAACCTTCCCGCAGCGCCCGAACAACGAGTTCTCGGCGATGCTCTTCCGGAACAGGTCCAGATGTTCGGGCCGTGACACGGGTCCAATGAGCGTGTGCGGCTTGTGCAATCGCGGCGGATCGCATGCAGCGAGGGTCTGGGACGAGTAGTCGGCCCTGTTTCTGGTGATCGCCCTCCAGCGCCACGCCCGGCCGCAGTGAGCGCCCCCGACCTGGGTGCGCACCGCAGCCAGGCTCGCGCGGCGGTTGATCGGTGAGTTGTTCATGCCGTGATCAGGTCTTCGAGTGTGTCGGCTGCAACGACGTCGGCGCCGTGTTTTGTTGCGTTTGATGGTTGTAAGAGTTGCGCGGTAGCCGGTAGCGAGGTTGGTCGCTAGCGCTGAGGACAGTGCCGCCGCGGGCAGCGATGGTTGTATTGGTGCCCCTGCGCCGTACCCGATTGGAGCGTCGGTGCCGGGCGTCAGGGGCCACCGTCAGACAGCAGATAGGAGAATGGCAATGTTCAAGCAACTGATTGTGCTGGGTCTGTTGTCCGGAAATATCTATAAGGTGGATATTCCGGACGGCCGGGTGGAGACGCTGTACGACAAGGCGGGACCGGAGCCCGACGGCGTGGTCGTGGAGAATGGCATCGTCTACTGGACCACCATGGGCGTGCCCACGCCCGACCCGAGCGCCGACGACGGCTTTGACTTCTCGGCCCGCAACGGCGGCGTGCACGCGGTGCGGCTCGACGGTTCGGGCGCCCGCGATGTGATCCCGACCGGGGCGATCACCACCGGCAAGCAGTTGGTGTCCGACGGTGCCGGGACGCTGTACTGGGGCGACCGGGAGGGCTGCCGGGTGAGCCGGGTCCGCATCGACGGGACCGGCCTGACCGACCTGGTGGTAAACACCCGCGACGACAGCTGGCTGCAGGAGTGCGTCGGCGTCGTGGTCGACCCCGCCCGCGGCCACCTGTACTGGACGCAGAAGGGCCCGTCGAACGGCGGGAAGGGCAGGATCTTCCGCGCGGGCCTGGAGATCCCGGCCGGACAGACGGCCGCCAACCGCACCGACATCGAGGTGCTGTGGGACGGCCTGCCCGAGCCGATCGATCTCGAAATCGAGGGCGACTGGCTGTACTGGACCGACCGGGGCGACCCGCCGACCGGCAACACGCTCAACCGCGCGCCGATCCCCGCTCGGGGCGCCACCGGTGGCGCGCCGGAGATCCTCGCCGACGGGTTTCACGAAGCCATCGGCCTGGCCGTGGACGGCGACGCCGGCGTGGCGTACGTCGGGGACCTCGGCGGGAGCATCTACGTGGTTCCGATCCCTGGGGCAGCGAGTGGTTCCGACGGTACGCATGTGCTCGTCGACCTGGGCGAAACACTGTCCGGGGTGGCCGGGTTCACCGGCGCGGTGAAGTGAGGCAGCGGTGTCGTACACACACACCTTTGCCGACATCAAGAACCGCCCGGTAGCGGTGTTCGGGGCTGGGACCCTGGGCCGGCGCATCGCGTTGATGTTCGCCTCCCGCGGCGGGACCGTGCGGATGCACGACCCGAGCGCCGAACAGGTCACGGCCGCAACCAAATACGTGGCCCAGATGCTGCCGGAGGTGGTGGACAAGCGCGGGTCCGGCGCGGTGGGCCTCGTAAAGGCCGCCGGGTCGGTCGCCGAGGCGCTCGACGGCGCCTGGCTCGCCGTCGAGACGGTGCCGGAGAAACTTGAGATCAAAATTCCGCTGTGGGGCCAGATCGACGCGGCCGCCCCGGCCGACACCATCTTCGTCACCAACTCATCGTCGTATCCATCACGGCTGATGGCCAAGCACGTCCGGGACAAGTCCCGGCTGTGCAACATGCACTTCTACATGCCGCCCGGATCCAACGCCGTGGACCTGATGTCCGATGGCCAAACCGACCGCGCCGTGCTCGACACCCTGCTCACCGTGCTGCCCGAGTTCGACATCCATCCCTTTGAGGCACGACGGGAGAGCGTCGGATTCATCTTCAACCGCATCTGGGCGGCCATCAAACGCGAGTCGCTGGCCGTGGTCGCCGAGGGGGTGGCCCGCCCGGAGGACGTGGACGGGATGTTCAAGCTCAACTGGCACATGCCTGTTGGGCCCTTCCAGATGATGGACCAGGTGGGCTTGGACGTGGTACTCGACATCGAAACCCACTACGCCGACGACAATCCACACCTACCCAGCGGGCCGAGGCAGCTGCTGCACACCTACGTCGACGCCGGCAAGCTCGGTGTCAAGACCGGAGAAGGCTTCTACAAGCACCCCACGCCCTGAAACGCAACGTCCGCCGTGGTGAATCCCTGTCCATTAAAACGCCTTTCGTTGCAAACGTGCCTTTGGTTAGGCGAACGCCTAATGACCGCACGGTCTCTGAGGTTCGTGAGTGGTGTGCGTATGACGCACCCCCGGCGAGGACCATCGATACCCAAAGGATGTTCGTCATGCCAATGGAGGGCTCGCCGCATGCGCTCTACCCATCTATGGGTCCGTTCGCGGGCCCGATGCTCGTCCTGCACGGGGGCATCTAAAGGATCGGCTCACCGCTATTGCTCTTGCAATCAGTGACATTCGAGAACCAATTGGTCCACCGTTACAGCGTATTCGTCTCCGTGCACCTTCGCCCAGCGGCGCCGAAGTCGGCGCGTCCAGGTCGCGGATTGGACTCAGAGAGAGTGCCTGCTCGATTGCCACGGCGGTCGCTATCGGGCTCACCGCTCTGTCACTTGTGTTGGCGGCAAGCGCCTCGGCGACTGGTTCCCGTGACAGGAATGGTGCAGGTAATCACTCGGCCACTCAGGCTGGCCAAGGCCGGACTGATGGCACCGACGGCGCGTCCCGACCGTCGACACCTGACCGACCAAACAGTGTCGAAGACCCGTCGCCCGATCCGGACCTGTCTGCCGACCCGGAAGCGTCGGACGCCTTGGCGCCCGGACACGACAAGTGCAAGAGACCCAAAGGAAACAGACCATTGCTGCCCTGGTGCACCGACCCTGCTGGCGGTTGGATGGGAAGTACTACCCAACGGGTAGAGACCAACATTCCCAACCCGATGGGCATCTGTGATTCCAGCAGCCTTCATCCTTCGTCGGGTTGCCGACCTGCCCGGCCCGCTGGTTAGGGCTGAATGTGCGGGGACCGTTCGCTACGCGCGTACGTCGCGTCGGTCACCGATGCTCGCGGGATTGAACTCGCGCGCCGGGTTTTCGGTGCGATCGCATTCCGACGATCATTGGTCCAACAGTCTGGCATGGTATGACCGCTGGCCGCTATCCGCGATGCCTGTTGTCCGCCGAACAATACTGCCCGCCAGGTGAACAATCGCCCCGGCGGGCATGACCATTGGGCTCACCAACAAGTTCTGAGGAAAACGACCCATTGGCGATAGTTGTTGAAACAGCTAAGAATACCGGTCGAGGTGCAGTGTCTCTGTAAGGCGCAGGGGCGCAAAGAAGTCTGTTGCTTCGGAAGGAGACGAAACGATGAGGAAGTTGACCGTGGCTGCGTGTGCAGCCGGGGTTTTGGCTACGGCAATTCTCGGCCTGGCGGGCCCCGCTGCGGCGGCGGTGCCGCCCGCGCCCCTTGCTCGGTGCACGTGAGCTACCCAGGGTCAGACGTCAATGTGGATTGGCGCTGATCGACGAGATCACCTGGTGCTGGCTGATTCGCTGCCAATGAGACCCCAGCACGGGGAGGGTTGTTCGCACGTCGACATTCTGGCGTCGAGTGCGCAAGTCGGTCGCCGAAGTCGTCGCTCGACTGCGCGCGCGCTCGCCGCGGCTGAGGTGACTGCAGGCGGCAAGTTCCGTACGCCTTTTCGTTTGTACGCTGATCTAGGTGCGCTGCTACTCGCAGCCATTGCCGGAAACCGGAAGGCGGAGAGGAAGTCCAAAATACCTGCAGGCCATAGTAATTAGTAAAGAGAGTGCAGACATTGTTGGTGGCCAGCGTTACCGACATATGTTTGATTTGCCACTAGATTTGGGGTCGTCAACCGGCCGTCTGCAAGGAGGGCCTACCGCGATTCAATCTTGCTATGTGCGTTCGTTGTGGCGGTCGCGGCGGCCATGAAGGAAAGATAGAGAGGAAAAACATGAGAGCAAAGAACCGCCGAGTGGCCGGTGTGGTCGCTGCAGCGTTGGCGGCGACAGCCGCTATCAGTGCGCCGACGGCGTCGGCGTGGTGGCCCGTCGATGGTCAAGGTCCGACCGTTGGGAAGTTCGGCAGCCAAGGAACACTAGTGGATTCGAATGGTGCGGTCGTGCAGGGTTGGACTGTCACCAGTCTGAGGCCGAGCAGCGACGCCATCCCGTATCCAGTGCAAGGCCGGCTATGGGAAGCATCCGCTACCGACACGGCCATCAAGGGCAGTGTGACGCCCGTGATTCCCGACATGAACGCCCGTGCGGTCAACGGGGACAGCTATCGGGTTATTTGGAACGTCGCGGTGGAGAAGGGTGTCAACCCGTCGACGCTGCCCGAAGGTGCCAGCACCAGCGGCAAGCTGTACTTCGACGTGACGTCAACCGACCCCAACAGCGTCGTGTACAACGACGGAGTCCAAGACCTTCTCATCTGGGTCAAGTAGAACCCCGCCGCCCGGCAAGATAGGACCCGGCCGCCCCGTGCGAGAAGCCGAACTATTAACTCTCCAGCACGGGGCGTTTGGTATTCGCCAGTACATATTTATCGGCGCCAAACACGATGCTGCGGCTCACTTTACGGTTCCGGGTGACGTCCCCGCCGCGACGGCCGCCACCGTCGCGATCAGCATGGGCCAGCAGAAGAACGGCACAGCGGAGTGCGCGCCGTTGGCACTGCGCGAAAACTTCAAGTTCAACCGCGTTCTTCACGAGCGCCTTATGGTGGAGTCAGTCATCGACTCCGCTTCCTTCCCCTGTGCCGCACGTTAGTCATCTTTGAGCATAGGGGACATCAAGTCTGGCAGCGTCGAGGCTGTCGGCCAAGCACTGCGTTGAACACGTCCGCGCAACGACGCGCTCGAGTAGGGCGACCGTCAGTTGGCGCTTGCCTCGAAAAGCTGAGAAGTCTAGGACACAAGGCAAATTTTCAAACTTCAAAAGCTGCTGTGCCGCAGTGAATGTAATGCAGTGGTGAATATGGAGCGTTTCGACGCGACGACAGACGGTCGGCAATCCGCTCGTCGCGGTGGTAAGTCTCAGTTACGTCAGGTCTTCCGCCGCACCTGGCGCCATGATATGGCCGCAGCACGCGGCCGTCATGACTCGGTCAGCGAACTCCTCGATGTCGCCCCATGGCAAGTAGGGTCGCGACACAAAAAGCGAGGCGACCCCATGCGCGGCGGCCCACAGCTCGAGGGCGACAGCCGCGGGATCGCCTTGCGGGTAGATGCCTTCGGTCATCAGCGTTTGGATCGAGGTGCACAGGTGTGCACAAACGCAACTTTTCAAGACTCTGTCGACGTCGTTGCCGGGCCGGCCACGGCCCATGACCGCGATGCGATACAGCTCGGGGTTGTCCACCGCCCACCGAACGTAGGCCCGCCCTTGAGCGCGTAAGCGCTCGATTGTGGACGCGTGATCGGTGGCGGCCCGCAGCATCACATCGCCGAGGCGTCCCAGAAGTCTGGCGCACACCGCGCTTATTAGTTCGTCTTTGGCCGCGAAGTGCAGATAGACCGAGGGAGGGGTGACCCTGACGCGTTGGGCCACCGACCGGATGGAAACCGCTTTCTCGTTGCCCGTTTGTAGGAGCAGATCAGTCGTGGCATCGAGGATCTCTTCTCGCAGCTGATCGCCGGAACCGCGCCGTGCTCGTTGCCGTCGAAGAGGGTGAGCCACCACCCGTCGTTTCTCGACCACCATCAGATCTCGTCGAGTTCCTGAGGCATTTGCAGACTACGATCGATCATCATAACGATCTTCGTAGCGAACCAGATCACCAGTCGCGCACGGATGTTACGCATGTTCGTTCGCTTCATCGGCAGTATGTTGTGTTCCGCCCCCGAGCAGGACGCGTTGCGACTCGCATCGGCACGGCGGCGAAAGTGAGGGCCAGCTGGTCGGCGTGTGCGCGGTCGTCGAATGGTCCCAGAGCCACGGCGGTCGGCGGACCCGCGAGCTCTGAGTCAACGGGCGGGCGGTCATTGGATCATCTCGCGACGAGAGCGCCGTCGGCGCAATCACTTGTTGTCTTGGTTCAGCATGATGGCGTCGATTCCGATCGACGGTCATCCGAATTCTCCAATCACGCATACCACCATGATCGTTCCGCGAGTCGGTGCCGCCATCGCTAACCCCCAACAGCACTGCGTAAGCGCCCAACAACCTTCCTGGGAAGCCGGAAGGCGAAAGTACCGGCTGACCGGCATTACCCACGGCCTCAATGGGTGCCGAAACACCATGGCTGACGCGCCGAGCTCGCCTTGGCCGTCAGTGAGGCGAGCCGCATTCACGCTGGCCAGGCAACTTAGTCCGTTGATGGGCAGCCACATTGGGCGGTAACGCCGACGACACGTACCCACGTGAACAGCGAATCTAAGGAGTATGACCACAGCGGAAGCATCGCGAGATCGAGCGCCTAGTCACTCCGCACTGATGTGCCAACAACTAACAGACAGACCCGCCGGGCCTACGATCGCCCCGACATCCGCGTGCGGACTAAATCCACACTTGGACACAGCATTAAATGCTTTGGCATATGAGCGGCAACAGTGATGAACATGAATAACGACTCCTGCATCTCTGTCGTGCTCGGTCGCGATGGCTCAGTTCCTGGGTATGCCAGCGGCGGGTTCCAATCATGACGGCGACCGTTCGCGATGCAACGGACGGGAAGCTGTCCCTGCGCTTTGAACGCGACGTAATTCCATTGATCCCGGGGCTTTACCAGCGAGCGGTGCGGATCACCAATAGCCGCGCAGACGCAGAGGACCTCCTACAGGAGACGATGTTTAAGGCGTATAGGGCCTTTCGCACGTTCCGCGAGGGCACTTACTTGAGCGCATGGCTACACCGGATTATGACCAACACCTTTATCAACGGCTACCGCGCCCAGCAGCGGCGACCGGCACAGTGTTCGATCGAACAATTCACCGAGATGGAACTGGCTGTGGACGCTCAACAATTCCCGACGGGCCGGCAATCGGCAGAGGACCAGCTACTGGAACTGCTGCCGGACGAAGACATCAGGTCGGCAATGCAAGCCCTACCCGACCAGTTCCGTACCACGGTCTATTACGCCGATGTCGAGGGTTACCGTTGCAGCGAGATCGCCGACCTGACCGATGCGCCCGTGGGAACGGTGGTGTCACGGCTCCACCGAGGTCGTCGGCAACTGCGTCGCCGCCTGGCCGATGTCGCCAGGGAGCGCGGATTCGATGTGGCCGAGGAAACCTACAACACGACGGCCTAAACGGTGACCACGTCGTCTTCGGCTGCCACCTGCCAACGGTGACTCCTGCGTGCATCTGCCGGCATGATCACACCATCATCGCCAGTTCACGGGGGCATCCCGCAGCAGTCAAATACGTTACGGCGACGTCATCCTGACGTCGTATGCCGGCCCGGATTGCCGGGCCCATGATGGCGCCGGCTTGCAAACCTGCGCCACCACAAGGTCGGCGACGGCCCTCAGCCCGGGAGCGTTGGGGTGAAACGGGAACGGGCGACCCGGCAGCGGCACAGCGCCTTTCGTTGTCCATGGATCTGACGACCAGGCGTGGTGACTACGGCTTGCCGCACCCGCTCTGACGATCTCACATCCCGTTTCCGCAGCAGCTTCGGCAGTGTGGCGTTCGAGTGTTTCGGCGACGTGGCGACCCAGATCGACGTCGGACCGCGACAGCGGTGGCGCGTCGAAGCCGCGGTCGGGCAACAGGGTCAGACAATCGATGAAGAAGATGCGGGCCTCTGGCGCCAACTGCCGAAGCGTGCTTCCAACCTCGATGAGTGCCTCGGCCACCTTGGCCAGCGCTCGGTTGCGGGCATCACCGTCGTGCAGGTCCCGCAGCCGGCCGCCGATGATCGGCATGCTGCGCATGGGATGCGGGAGATATGCCGAGGTCAACAGCGGCACGTAGCCCACATCACTATCGCCGATTGTCGCCGTGATCAATGACTCGGACCCGTTGAGCACGGTTATCTGTGGCGGTGTGCCGTTCTGCTTTTCGTACAGCACGTTTGCGGTCGTCGCGCCGGCGTAGGTCACGTCCACCAGATCGAGGCCCAGCGACTCCGCCAGCAGGTGGGGGTAATTGTGTGCGGAGCGAAACGCTAGGAACGGCGTGCCACTGGCGCGCGGTGCAAGACCCGCCCCAGCCGCCATCGAGCTGCCGAGTGCGACATAGCGACCGGTCATGATCTCCCCGTCCGAAGTGCGACGCTTCCTGGTCAATCTAGAATTGCACGCTATCTCGGCCGTGTCATGACGGATGACACCCCAATTTTGTTCCCCGCCAACCAGTATCGACAGCTACGTTGGACCTACATGCTGAGGTGGGTCTGGAAGCGGTTGTGCCGCTGTGCATCAATCAACGGACGACAAGGGTGTTCCGGCGATAGATCGTTACAAGACTTGCGCGGTAGTCGGGAGGTTGGTCGCTAGCGCCCCCCGTCTGCGCCGCACCGACCAGCGAGGGTCTATTACCCCGATCGATCTACCGGATGGTCATTTGGCGGCGAAGAATCGGCGGAATGCGGTCTGCGCATCCGCTGACCCCAGTCGCTCAGTGAAGTGCGCCGCCTCGGTGTCGATGACCCGCAGGACCGACTCCCGATGCGGTTGCCGAAGCAGCATTTTCGCCAGCCGCACCGATTCAGGAGGCGCCGCGGCCAGTGCGCGCGCTCGGGCCAGCGCAGCATCCAAGGCGCCGCCATCATCGACGACACCGTTGAGCAGCCCCGCTTCGGCCGCGCCCTCGGCGTCGAACTTTTCCGAGAGCATCAGCAGCTCGCCCGCACGTTTGAGTCCCGCAACCTGGGGAAGCAGATAGCTCGATCCGCCCTCCGGGCAGAGCCCCAAATCGACGAAGGGCAGCCGGAATTGAGCACTCCTGCCGGCGAACGCCAGGTCAAAGTGCAGCAGCATTGTCGCTCCTACGCCAATCGCGAATCCCTCGACCGCGGCGACGAGTGGCTTGCCGGCGCCGACCAACGTGCGCAGAAAAAGAACAGCCTCGCTGGGACCCGGCCCTTGGGGTTGCTGAAAGTCCGCAAGATCGTTGCCACTGGTGAACACGTTGCCGGTGCCGGTCAGGACACAGCAGCGAACCTCGGGATCGTGATCGGCGTCGTCGATCGCGGCGGTCAAAGCGCGGTAGGTCGCGAGGTCGATGGCGTTTCGCCGCTCCGGCCGATCGATGGTCAGCAGGCGCACGCCGTCCGAGGGTTCCTCGATTCGAATGGTCACGTCATGCTCCTAACTCGGTGCTGGAATCGGCATCTGGCATAGCTTCACCGTAGGTCTAGGGGAGTCTCGGATCCATGGGGGCTGCCTGGGAAAGCCAATGCGCTCACGCGCACCGATATTTGGGCGCTAGCAGCGACGCCACCGCGGCTCCGGACCGCAATCATTAAGGCACGGACACCGTCACGGTCGAGCCGTGCGCATCGTCGACAACCCGATGCGCGACGGCGAGGTGATCCACCGCGCCACCATCCGCGCGGCACCGAGACAAATCGACGATATAGGCAAAGCAAACATGCTGACGACAAACGAAGGACCGACATGACATCGACGATGCGCGCCGCGCGCTACCACGCTGACTCTAAACAGACTGTGGTGGAAGATATTCCGATTCCTGAGCCGGGTCCCGGTGAAGTATTGGTCAAGGTTGCGTACTGCGGAATCTGCCATTCCGACCTGAGCCTGATCAACGGGACCTTCCCGGCACAGCGGCCGGTGGTGACCCAAGGCCATGAAGCGTCGGGCACGATCGCCACACTCGGACCGGACGTGACCGGATGGGCCGAAGGCGACCGGGTGGTCGTGGCCGCCGCGCGCCCGTGCGGAGCCTGCCCGAACTGCCTGCGCGGCGACGGCGCACATTGCCTGCGCACAAAGCTGATGGCGTTCGCCTACGACGGGGCGTGGGCGGAGTACACCGTCGCGCAGGCGGCGGGCTTGACCCGGGTGCCCGACAACGTCCCGCTCGAACAGGCCGCGATCCTTGCCGACGCCGTGTCGACCCCGTTCGGCGCCGTGGTCCGCACCGGGCAGGTCGGTGTCGGCGAGTCGGTGGGCGTCTGGGGTGCGGGCGGTGTTGGCACTCACATCGTGCAGATAGCCCGGCTGATCGGCGCGGTGCCGATCATCGTCTTCGACCTCAACCCGACGGTGCGCGACCGCGCGCTGGAACTCGGCGCCGACTACGCGTTCGATTCCCGCGACCACCAACTCAAGGACAAGATCCGCGAGATCACCGGCGGCCGCAAATTGGACGTCGCATTTGATGCGGTCGGCGTGAAGGCGACGTTTGAGCAGGCGCTGGACTGTGTCGCCGTCGGCGGCCGGCTCGTTTCGGTCGGCATGAGCGACCAGTCGCCGACCGTCGGGCCCACCTCCATGTTCGGGCTGACACACAAGCGGGTGCTCGGTCATCTTGGCTACCAGAATGTCGATATCGAGACGCTGGCCGCACTGGTGTCACGCGGAAGGCTCGACGTGTCACGCTCGATTAGTGACATCGTCTCGCTCGAGGAGATCATGATCGGCATCGAGAAAATGGAACGCCAGGACGGCAATCCGATCCGCATCCTGGTGAAGCCGTGACCGACACGCTGACCGGCCGCTGCGCTGTTGACCGGCGACTCCGGTGGGTTTGACAGGGCATCGCGCGTGGCCTGGCCGTACGAGGGTGTGGACCCGTTCTTGGGAGTGTGATTATGCTTCGACTGTCACGGTGTCTCGACGGAGCGTTGGGTGGCTACCCCACGGTGTCGGTCGCGCTGGCACCCCATCCCCACTGGCCGCCAGCCACAAAATGGCATACCGGTCAGCGGTAAAACTCCTCTCTGAGGGCTGTGCTGAAAGCTCTTGGGATGCAAGATAGCTCCACCGCGTTCGTGCGCTAGCAGAAGGGACCGTCATGCATGTCAAATCGGCCAACACCCGGGACACCACTGGGAAATCGACCGTGCGAGCGCTACGCGTTGTCGTGGCCGAGGACGAAGTGCTGCTTCGCGAGGGGTTGTGCAGTCTGCTCATCCGTTCCGGTTTCGACGTTGTTGGCCGGGCCGGCAGCAAACCGGAACTGCTAGCGCAGGTGAGTGCACTAAAACCCGACGTCGTGGTGGTTGATATCCGGATGCCGCCGACTGAAACGACTGAGGGCCTCGACGCGGCTCGAATCATCCGCGATGAGCTGCCCAAGACCGGCATCCTGGTGTTGTCGGCGCACGTTGACGTCGACCGCGCGATGGAACTGATGGCCAATGGATCCGGGGTGGGTTATCTGCTCAAGAGCCGCGTCGCCGACGTAGCCGATTTCATTGGGGCTCTTGAGCGGATCGCCAAGGGTGCCTCGGTCATGGATCCATCATTGGTGCGGCATCTGGTAACCGGACGTCGCCCTCGTGAGGACCCGCTTGACACGCTCAGCCCGCGCGAACAGCAAGTGCTTGCGTTGATGGCCGAGGGTCGTTCGAACGCCGGTATTGCGCGTCAGCTCTGGCTCGCCGAAGCCACCGTCGAGAAGCACGTCCGCAACATTTTGACCAAGCTGAACCTTCCGCCCGCTGACGACGACCACCGCCGGGTTCGCGCGGTAATCAGCTACCTCAAAGCTGGCTAAGCCTGGCCCAGCATCTCGCGGATCAAGCGCGCCGACAGCATCGTAATCCGTCCAGTACTCGACATTTAGCCGTTGACGATGGAACACTGAAGCAGAATGCGTTGTGCGAGTTGATGTTCTCCGGCGAGGGTCCCTATCCAGCAGGTAAATCGTCAATCGTCCGCGACGGCAACACCGTGACCGATGAATGCCAACAGCGTCAATCCGGCTAAGTGGCGGCCGCAAACAGGCTCTCCAACGCGGCCGTTAAAGCAGCGCCCCGGTTGATCGGCACGCCGTCGATCTCAATGGCTGAACCGCATCGCACGGGCAAGTGCTGCAGGTTGTTTCGGGTATCAACCGGCACCCTACGCCGGCTTGACGGACAACTGACTTGTGGGATCCAACCTGGTAACTGGCAGGTATATCCACTGCAGCCTTCCCGCGCGCTTATGGGCGCCAGCATTCACGACAGCTACTGATCCAAACGACATGCTTGTTGTTACGGATATTCGACCGCTCCCGACAGCCGGGTCGGACGTCTCACGCGGACCGCTGGTTACGGGCTCGCGACTTGGGAACCAGACTTGGAAGGAAACGCGCCATGGCAGAGATCGACACCGGGACCAAGGACCTGCTCGCGTGTCTGGATGACGGCGTACTCACCCTGACGCTCAACCGCCCGGAGGCGCGCAACGCCATGAGTGGCCCGATGAACGACGCGCTGGCCGACAAGCTTGCCTGGGCTGAGCTCGCGCCGGAAGTGAAGGTGGTGGTGCTGACCGGCGCGGGGCAGGGCTTCTGCGCCGGCGGCGACGTCAAGATCATGGACAGCCGCAACACCGGCGCCGGCCAGCCAGTCGCCATCGACGAGGCGATCCACCGCCAGCGGGTTAACCAGCGCGCCACCTCCGGCAAGCTGTTCAAGATACCGAAGCCCACGATCGCCGCCCTACCGGGCGCGGCGGCCGGCGCAGGCCTGTCACTGGCGCTCGCCTGCGACCTCCGGATCATGGCTAAGACCGCGATCATGACCACCGCCTTCGCTCGCGTCGGCCTGTCCGGCGACTACGGCGGCACCTACTTCCTGACGCAGCTGGTCGGCGCAGCCAAGGCGCGCGAGCTCTACTTCCTCTCCGATCGCATCTCAGCCGCGGAGGCGCTGCGCCTGGGTCTGACCAGCTGGGTCGTCGAGCCCGAGGAGCTGGCCGCCAGGACGGCCGAGATCGCCGCGCGCCTCGCCAAGGGCCCGACGGTCGCCTACCGCTACATGAAGGAGAACCTCAACCGCGCCATGGCCGGCGAGGTCGACGACTGCCTAGACCTCGAGGCGACCCACCACGTCCACTGCGGCCAGACCGCCGACCACAGGGAGGCTGCCCGCGCCTTCGTCAAGAAGCACGACCCGGTTTTCCAAGGGCGCTAGCTTCAGGGCCGGTCGCTCGCGGCGCGGTTGGGCTATAGCCAAACGACATTCAGCCTGGCGAAGCGCGCTTCTCCCTTCCCCCTCGGTAGGCAAGCGTCGGAGATGGGGTTTGCGCAGGGCGATGCGGCCAAAGGCCCAGAAGGATTCGGCTGCAGCGTTATCCCGGCACACCACCAGTGCGGCCGACCGAGCGGGCCTGGTCGTGCCGGTGGGTGAACGCCGCGATCTGCGCGGAGGTGCATTGGCAGCCACGGTCGGCGTGCAGGATCACCTCATCGGCCACCTGCCCGGAGACGAAGAAGGCCGCAGCTTTTCAAAAACTCACGGTCCCAACGTAATTCGGCGTTCTCTCGGCGCCGACGCTCCAGCCCTGCGCGCTCATCAGCATCAAGCACCGCGCCAGTATCGCCACCCGAGGCCACTCCTTTCGCCAGGCGCACCCAACACCCCAACGCTTGTTCACCGACACCGCTCGGCCGCCACATGCGCCACCGGACGGCCGGTCTCTATCACCAGGCGGGCAGCCTGCTCCCAAACTCCGGGACCAATCCCAACACCTTCTGCGTCGATATCACGCGCTGTAGTGCGCACGCCAACCTATGTCAAGGTCCATCTGCAGCGCTGCCTTGACCGCCGCATTAATGAGGATATGAGCGTAGGTGGGAAACGAGACCGCAACGCGTGCCAGGTCATCGACCCGCCGTATTCCCGCCGTAATCGCGACGGATGCCACGTGCACGATATCAACGGCTCGCTCGCCAACAACGTGGCACCCCAATATCTCATTGGTCTTGCGGTCGACAATCAGCTTGCAAAATCCGAAGGTTTGCCCATCAATGATAGCGCGCGTTATAGTGTCAAAGTTGACAACTGCTGTGACAACGTCGTGGCTCTCGCGCGCTTTCCTTTCCGTAATACCTACCGAAGCATATTCGGGATGTGTGAAGCTGCCAGCTGGAATCATATGGCTGGACACCGGCAATGATGAGTCGCACATGGCATTAGTAGAAGCCACGAAACCGTCCCGTAGCCCCTCCGACGCGAGCATTATACGTCCAGTAACGTCTCCCGCGGCAAAGACATGGGGCGCGGAAGTCTGCAGGTATTCATTGACCTTCAAAAAGCCGCGCTGCGTAACGTCAACGCCCGCAGCTGCTAGATTTAGCGCCTCGGTGTCGACCGCCCAACCTACGGCCACAACTACAAGTGTCGCTTCGGCAGTTTCACGGTGGCCATCTTTACTGAAAGTCATTCGCACACCTGTCGATGTTTTTTCGAATGACTCGATGGTCCCAAAATCCTCTTGCACCGCCATGCCCGCTTGCTGGAAGGCGTCTGCCATTGCCGCGGCGACATCGTCGTCCTCGGATGGCAGAATATGGGGGCTCGCTTCAAAAAGTTGGATACGTGAACCAAAGGTGTTGAAGATCGAGGCCACCTGAACCCCGGTCGCTCCGGCACCAATGACCATCATCGATGGTGGGACACTGGTTAAACTCCACGCGTCGCTATGGGTGCTTGTAAATTCGAAGCCTGGGATGGGAAGTCTCCTACTCACGCCGCCCGTACAGATGATGAACTTATCAGAATGAAGATGCAACCCCGTCTCAGTAACGATATTGTGTGGGTCTACGAAACGGGCAGCCCCGACATTTTCGTAAACAGATGCTCCACGTGACACAATTTCTTTGCGCAAAGAAGAAACTGTACGTACATCTGTGACGACCTCACCTACGCGTTCAAGCATTCGCGAGTAATCCAGCACAGGATCATCAATGGTGACACCATACCGACCCAATTGCCGCGCGTCACGCATCAGTCGTGCGGTATGAGCCAACGTTCGTACGGGAACTGGCCCATCATTAGCGGCCATACCGCCAAATTCGTTCCGTGTGACCAATGCAGTACGGGCACCCAATTGAACCGCCCGAGCCGCCGCCATCGCACCAGCTGGGCCGGCGCCTAAGACAACGACATCCAATTCATACGACATTAGTCCTCCACTTCTCTGCGTGGTCGAATTGTGTAAATTCTCGCTTTGGTCAGTTCCTCGTCGAGAAGTCGGCGGCTAGCTTGTCTTCCAGCGGGACCGGGTGGGTGGTCAATCTGCTATCCTTCACGCTGCGGTTGGTTTGACGCGGACATGACAGCGAGCCTCACTATCACTCAATTTCTTTCGCGCATTACCTAATTGCGCGGTGGCTTCCACTTTCGCGGCCAAGCGAGCAATTGTCGTTGGCGCTGGCACCCAACACCGCTGCATATCGGCGGAGTAATTTCTGCCTGTCAACTGGAATCTGTGGCGCGGGACTAGGTGCAAAAGGCAAGGTCACGCACCGTGGGGTGATCCGGTATCCGGATCGCGGTAGCCAATACACCGTGCACGATCTCGCGCTGGCGGCCGCCATGTGTGGGCTGCGCCGCTCGATCGGTTCCACCGGGATCTGCATATTGACCGGAGCCGAACGAAGTCGGAATTGATTGCAGCAGTTGATACTCATGCATTTCTACGATCATGAGCGTAGGCATTCAGCGATCGGGATGCGCTTGGATCGCCACCGCCGAGTCCACTTCCAGCGAGCGATCGACAAACGATCGAACACACACCACTGGCGTGTACTAGAGAGCCCGGCTAGCCCGGTATGCGTCGCCACGCCCCACCAGTAGCGTGGAAAGCATGGTCTCCCAGGCGTTACTAGTAGCCGTGCTTGACGACTACTACGCGGCTATGAACCGCCACGACGTCGACGGGATCGCAGACGTTATCACCGAAGATGTGATACTTCACGTCGACCTCTTTCCCGACCACATCGTCCGCGGCTCAGGCGAATTCCGGGAGGTGTTCGAAGGACTTTGGAAAGCTGTGCCCGATCTGACATTCGCGGAGCTACACGATCCACTTTTCGCCGGTGGCGCGCCGCGATGCGCTGTCCACGGCCGGATGGCCGGAACGCTCGTGAACGAATTTCCAGCACTCGGTTGGACCAGGGTTGGCGGCGTCATCGACATCGAATACATGGCGGTGTACGAGATCGCCGTCGATCGGATCTCCTACATCCGACTGTGCCTCAATCCCGCGATAGCGGCACGTCAAGTCGGCAATCCCGCGATAGCGGCGCGCGAAGTCAACGCGGCCTGACCGACTCGTCGCTCGAGAGTTGAGCCGGCGTCCTGTCACGGCCTGGTTGTAAACTCGATACAGACCGCGAGCAGGAATTCCGACGGCCACGAAGAAGCGCTGAGTACTTGTTGCTGTTTCCGGTGGAGTTGGCGCGGGGACGGGACGCTAGCCAGTCGCACGAGGCTGCGGTCCGCCGAATATGTCATCGAGCACAAACCCATAGCCGTTGCGTCGCAGGCTAATGCGCAGCTCCCTACTCGGCGGATTAGCGGTGAGCCACGTACGCAGCAGTGGCTTTTGGTGCTCGACGGACGCATCATGGATGCCGAGCATGCGAAGCAGAGCTACGGCTGTCTCCGGCTGGTGTGAGCGCAATCGGAGAGGCCGGTCGGCCTTGGCTGAACTAGTCACGCCCCCAACTCGTTCAATATGCGGCGGCTGTTCGTCGGCGCGGCGCGCGAGTCGGTCGGCGTCGGTGATTACCACGCTCTTGCCCTCCACACGGATCAAGCCGCGGCGGGTGAAAACGGCCAGCACCTTGTTGACCGTTTCGCGCGACGCCCCGATCAGCCCGGCGATCTCGTCCTGCGTCAGGTCGTGGGTGACGCGCAATGCGCCGCGTTCCTGCGCGCCGAACCGCTGCCCCAGGTGCAGCAACTGCTTGGCCACCCGTCCCGGCACGTCGGTGAACATGTGGTCGGTGAAGTCGCTGCTCGTGTGCCGCAGCCGCCGAGCCATCACCGCCAGCAGGTGCTCGGCGATAGCCGGACATTTCGCGATCCAGGCCCGCACCGTGTCGCGATCTATCGCCACCGCCCGCACTTCTGTGACGGCGGTGGCATTGGACGTGCGCGGCCCCGGGTCGAAGACCGACAACTCACCGAACATGTCCGCCGGGCCCAAGATGCTCAGCAAGTTCTCCCGACCATCTGGCGAGTAGCGCCCGATCTTGACCTTCCCCGAGAGGATGATGTACAGCCGGCCGCCCGGCTCTCCCTCAGTGAAAATCACATGGCCGCGCGGGAATTGGACGGGCTGCAATTGCCTTGGGAACCCACCAACTGCGTCGGGTTCGACTCCCCGAAAGATTGCGGCCCGGGCCAGGATCTCGTCGTCCGCTTTGCTTCGAGCGCGCCAGCCGACAACGTCACGGTCGCGATACTCGCCGACGTGTGGGCGCAGGGGCGGTCGAGGCCAGCTGGCACCGGACCCCCCCGGCAGCGTCGCACTGAGGTCGGCCGCCCCCGGACTAACGGTCATTCGAATTCTCCGATCACGCGGGTCGCATCGCTTACATCGGTCCTCCACATACGACGATGCACTTGCCACGATGACGCTTCAGCGAGCCGTTGTCGCCCCAGCTAACCCCCCAACACCGCTGAGTGCCAGCATGAATCTATGTTACTGGCTAGCGCGCAAGCCCCTGACTCTTCACGCTGAGGAGGCAAAGTTGTTCTGCCGCAACAACGTTTCTTCTGCATGCCTGTTCTGCAGCTAGCGGGGATAAGATCCGTGCTGACTGGCACCCATCCTTCGCGTCCCTTCAGACCGGCGTGTTACGCACTTGTCGGTGGCCAGCGTTGCCTCACCGACTCTGCGAATCCTCAAGGCGCAGCTCGTCGATCGACAGCCCCGGACCTGAAGATCATCGTCCGAACAGGTCCTGCAGATCGACTAGGACAGCGGCCAGACCCCACCAAGCACAGCTTCACCCAACTTGATAGCGACGCGACTGGCCCTCTTAGCTTCGACGTGACAAGATCAGTGGGGCGCACAGCCATGTCCTGAGAATCCCTTGTTGGGCAACAAATGTCGTCAGTGATCGCCGCAAGTATTGATTGCAGCTGGCGGGCATGTCCACTGCCCTTGGCCCGCGCATTTATGGACGCCAGCATTCACGACAGCCACTGGCCCAACCGACATGCTTGTTTGTTATGGACATTCACCCACTCCGAACAGCCGGGTCGGCCGTCTCACGCGGCCCGTTGGTTACGGGCTCGCGCGTTCGTGTTTCGGACGCTAGCCCGCACGGGTTCTGTGGGCGGGTGACAGCGGTTCACCCGGGTGCGTTGACGGTGGCGCGCGACGACAACGGCATGTGGGAACTCGTGCTCTTATCACGGCGGCGTGTAATCGTAGTCGACAAGTGAGCGCCGCGATGTGGCCGCCTTGGAGGCCCAACCGTCGGTCGGAACATGTTGGCAGGGAGTGGGAAACGTTCGTGCCGAGAGGATTCCCGATTAGGCGGAGTCTCCGGATGGCTCGCGTAACAGCGGCGTCTCTTCGAATTCGCGGCGTCGAACCCCTCGGATGCCGTGGGGATTCCCGCTCGGTTGGGCTCGGCCCGCAACGCTCGACCGAACACGTGTTGTTCCGCTATGACCCTGGAAGCGTTCCCGCCATCAGTTTTCACTCGTTACCGCACGGGTGTACCGGCGGCGCAGAGACGCTCGACGCTGCGCGCAAGATATATCGCTCTACTATGTCTGAGTTGTTGGGCGTGAGCCGGTACGAATTGCCGCCAGTGGTGGAGCACTTGGAGGCGGTTGTGGCTGATATGTGGGTGCGCACGGAGATGGGTGCGGTGCACCGCGACCCGCTCAGCGATCGGATGTTTCTGCAAACGCTGCTGTCAACGGGCCCGGCTCAGGACGCGATGCAGACGGAGCTGAAGCGCGCGGAAACGGATCAAGGAGCCATCCCCGTCGTGGTCATCGTCGAACCCTACGACGCCGTCGGGACTGTGCTGGACCAGATGCGGGGCACAAATACCGTGCTGGTTGTTCATTGTGATACGCGAAACGTTCTCGCATGGGTGACAATCTACGGGCCCAATGCCCAAGGAGCGGACGATATCCAACCCATCCCCGCTCATGCCGATCTACGGACAAAGCCGATCACATTCTTAACCGAGGCCTTTGTCACCGGCAACCGTCGAGCGGTTCGACTCCAGACGTGCCATCTGTACGGGCGCAGCTTAGCGAAAAGCCATGGCCGATAATCGGAGTTCTACTACGAGAGCGGCCAAGGATTTACCGGCCACGCACGTGTTATCACTGGGCCGCCAGGATGTTGCGGATCGCCGACGTCGACAGCGCCACCTTGGGTAGAAATCCCGCCGCGGGGCTGGCCGCAACCAGGTCGGCGAGGTCGTCCTCGGAATACGAAGAGGTCAAGATGACCGCCAGATCGCCGTCACCGCCACCCAACAACCGCTCTGCCAGGTCAAATCCGCTCTCCTGGCCCAGATTCACATCGACCAGCACGACATCCGGGCGCAGCTCGCCAACCTGCTTCAGGGCGAGCGCGCTGTTCGGTGCCGAACCCACAACCGTCATGCCTTCACCGTCAAGGATGCAAGTGGCAGCCTCGATGAAAGTGGGGTTGTCATCAACGATCAGGCACCACAACTGAGAAGGCCGCGGTGGCACGTCCTGTGCCATCATCTGATCGGTGCGGTGTACGGGGCCTGCAATCCAGAGACCTTGGCTTGCCGCCGTAGGCCATCTGTGGCCGTCGATCTTTGTAGCGGTGCAGGTATCCCGGGTGGGTTGAGTAGCGGTTCTCCGCAACGATCCGCCGGCCAAAGACCCGGTCGTATTGAGCCGCACCGTGCGGTCGTACCCAGCTAGCAGGAGACGACGGAGGCATCTATGAGGCAATCGTTCTGTCCTGCAATGAGATCCGATTCGCATGCGTACCCTCCTTCAGAAGGCTGGTCTATCCAGGCCTGTCAGTCAAGGATTACGCTCGGCAGATCCCGTGTCGACATGGCTGACGCATAAACCCTGTTGCTGTCAGCCGGAATCGTCGCCTACTTGCCAGCGTGAGAACCTGCGCATGCGAACGCTTTAGTGTAGGACAGCGTCGTTGTTCACCGGCACCGCGAAAGTCGCTAGCGATTTGCACGTCGACATCGACAGGAGGCGGCGACACTTCGACAGGGGGTATGAGGCCGGACTGCCGATACTGCGGAGGGCACTGGACGTCTTCGGTATCGGCATGTCGGTCGACGAGCAGCTGCGCTGCCACTGGATGGCCGGCGTCGTGGCGTCACACCTTTGGGATGACGATCGCTGGCATCTGCTTTCCGAGCGGCACGTCGAGCTTGCCCGCGGCGTCGGTGCGCTCAGCGAGTTGCCACTGGCCCTCGGTTTGCGTGCGGCAACGATGTTGTTCGCGGGTGATCTGACCGGCGCAGCCTCCCTGCTCGGGGAACATCAGGTCGCGATCGATGCGACCGGCAGCCACCTCGCCCCTTACCCTGAACTCGGCGTGGCGGCTTTACGCGGCAGACAAGCCGAGGCGGCCGCGCTGATCGACGCAACCATCAGGGACGTGAACCTTCGAGGCGAAGGCATCGGGATCGCGCTGGCCGAGTGGGCGAACGCGGTGCTGAACAACGGCCTCGGTAGCTACGAGACGGCGATGCAGGCAGCCCAACGCGCCACCGTCTGCTCGGTGGAAATGGTGGTACCGGGCTGGGCGGCGGCCGAGCTCGTCGAGGCGGCAGTGCGCAGCGGACACAATGACGTCGCCGCCGACGCGCTGCGCCAGTTGGCCGAGAGGACCACACCCTGTGGCACCGACTGGGCGCGCGGCGTCGAGGCGCGTTCCCGCGCGCTGCTGAATGACGGTGGCACCGCCGAGCGCTCCTACCGGGAGTCGATCGAGCGTCTCGGCCGCACCCGCGCCCGCTATTGGTCGAGTCACTGTTCCGTCCTGTGACGATGGCTTCGCATGGGCGAGCCCTATACCGCCATCACTGCTTCACCGATGCTGCGAGCCTCAAAGAGACGGACCGCTAACGTATTTCGCGAGCCAGAAGTTGAGGCAGGGACCAGCGCGCCTGATGCCGCCCGCACCGATGCTGCCCGTACCGATGCTGCCCGTCCCCTACAGCGGGAAATCACCTCATCGACCGTAACCGCGAACCTCACCAGAGACGTCAGTGCCGACCGCGTTCGGAGCACCAGCCATGACCGCGGCAGCGGACTCGAACTCTGAGCGACCCAAAGGACCAAGCCATCGACCGCGGCTCGAACCCGCGAGCAACGGATTACCAACTGTAGGTTCTGATAGCTCCGGTTGTTGCTCGTTTTCGACTGCAAGACAACGAGTTTGGCTGTCTCACATCTCCGGTGAGAACCGGGCGATTCCGGTCGATTCTCGGTCATTGGTGGCGAATAAACGGTGACCGCAGTAGAGCGTTTTGTGCCTCTTATAGAGCGCCGGGGGCTTGTCGTGGTAGCCACCACGACTCGGACAGAGGTGTCACGGGTGCTCTCGCCGATCGCCGACTCTCCCCAGATGGTCGAGGTCGGCGAGAAGAATGCGGGCCTCATTGTGTCGGAGCTTCCACCACTTGACCCCCAGAAAATAGCGGTGCGTTTCCGCAGGTCTGGGATATGGCCCAGAAGGGCCGTGGGAGACGTTCAGAGAGCGCAGGTCGTTCACGATCGCGCATGACGTGTGGTTCCAAAATGGTCCCCAAGATCCCCAAGATCGAGAGACTGCTATCACGACCCGAGGAAGTGGGACGAGTGCGGTTGGACGCCAGCGGCGCTGGGCGCGTCGGCGGTTTTTATGGTGCTCCGGTGTTTTACGGCGTCACCACCGAGAGTGGCCGCATGCGGGGAGCGCGCGGATTACGCCTAGGTTTGTTGCGCGGATTGCGGGCGTAGCCGGTGGTCGTCGTCTTCGAGTGCGGCGCGGTCCCACCGGCCGACCTCGGCGGCCGCCTCATAGGTGGTCTGCAGAAAACGCGCAACCGCATGGTCGGAGTCATGGGCGGGTGCGAACTGCTTCGTAGGGCCATCGATTTCACGGCGGCGGCGATCGACGAGGCCGAGTCGGCCGCGCCCGGCGCCATGTATGCGCACCAACGCGGACGCGCTCGGCTCGTGGTCGGGTGAATGGGGCTGACCCAACGAAGAGCGACCGCGCCGACCTGCGCGACCCGCCTTGTCGCAGTGTTGGCGTCGCCACAACTCGGCCGCTGCCTGTATGGAGTCGCCGAGAACGAGGACAGCGGGCGGGTGCTGTCTTGAACAACGCCGCGACCCGCAATTACGGCGCTTCGACCCTCTGGGTCTCCACGACCGATAGGCAAGATCCGCGGCGTTCGGCGTTGGATTTAACGGGCTGCATCCTTACTGGCCGGCGCCCAGGCCAAGAGCCCGGTCGACCGCGTCAGACAGCGCCTGCGCGCCGTCCGGCCGTGATGTCGTCGTGCGCCACGCGACATGTCCGTCCGGGCGCACGAGCACGCAGCCGGTGGTATCGATCTCGTTACGGGCGGCCCAGTCGCCGTAAGGATCGGTCAGGGCACCGCGCTCCCCGATGACGTGCACCGTCACCGCCACGCCGGTGCGTGCGGCGATCTGCTCGGCGGCGGGCCGCCAAACGTGCCCGCCGACGCCTGTCAACACCGCGAACCCGAGCGGGTCGACCAGGTCCAATGACGACAACGGCGCCGCGGCGCGCTCGAGGCGGGCGTGTGGTACGCGGGCACCGGGCCGGGTGGTCGGCGTGTAGTACAGCTGCGGATCGCGTTGCGGATCGGATTCGGGTGTCGGGTCGTCGCTGATCACCGCGCTTCGATAGCGATAGCCCAACTCGATGCCATGCGCGTTGAACTGGTAGTTGCTCAGCTCAATCGCCTCGCGCAGCGCCCGGCGCCGTTCATCGCCCGCTACACCGGGCTCATACAGCACATTCAGCGCCTTCCAGCCGTCCTCTTCCGACTGCGCGGGTTGTAGCCCAAGGGCGGTCTCCACTGCCGCACCTTCCAGCAGGCTGTTGAGCGCGCGGCTGACCCCGGTGGCGCCCACGGGTTGGCGCTCGTCGGTGTAGCTGCCAAGCAACCGGGGCCCGGCCTTGCCGTCAAGAACTAGCGCCAGCTTCCAGGCCAAGTTGTGGGCATCGGCGATCGACATGTTCAGCCCGAGCCCATTGGTTGGGGGGTGGCGGTGCACCGCGTCGCCCATACAGAACACTCGCCCTGCCGAATACTGCTCAGCAATTTGTGCCCGTACCTGCCAACCGGCAATGCCCAAAATTTCGGCGTCGACCTCCGCACCGATCACCGCGCGGATCCGTTGCAGCAGATCGTCATTGGTCATCTCGTCGAGGCGCACAACCCCGGGGTCATAGGTGAACGCCAGCACGAACTCGGTGAACGGCTTGTGGCAGATCAATGTCCCCAACCGAAGCGGACCCAGCGGCCCGGGCATGACATTCCATGCGAGTACGCCGGGGCGGTGTGCGAAAAACCGCGCCAGGTCGGCACGGAACCAGATGTTGGCGGCGCGGGCCAGATCGTCGGGGCCCTCCACGGCCAACCCGGCTTGCTCGAGCACGCGGCTGCGCGCCCCATCCGAACCGATCAGGTAGCGCGACCGCACCGTGCGTGTGGCACCGGTGCGCCGGTCGCGGATCACGCTGGTGACCCCGTCGCTGTCCTGGTCGAGGCTGACGAACTCGACATTCAACTCGATTTGGGAACCGGCCTCACGCGCGGCCTCCAGCAAAAGGGGTTCCAGCACGGTCTGCGGGCAGTTGGCCATCGGCTCGGGGCTGGCACTCTCATACTCGCCCGCGCGGTCCGGCGCGGTTCCCCAGGTCTGTGAGCGCGCCACCTCAGGGTCAGCCAAGGTCGTCACCCAGAGGTTATTGCTCATCGTTCGCTGCGGCGTGGCCACCTCGTGGAACCGCTTGCTTACGCCCAACGCTCGCAAAATCTCGACGGTGCGCTGGTTGATAATGTGAGCCCGGGGCGTGTGTGCGGTCGACGGGTGCCGTTCCACCGTCAGGTGGCCGACTCCATGGCGCGCCAACGACAGTGACGCCACCAGCCCGGCTGGCCCAGCCCCGACGATTAACACCGGGACCTCGATTTCAGGTGTGTGGGAGTGGGTGTCGGACATGACGCCTCCGTGAATCGATGACGCAGGGCTGCTCGCGGCCAGCCATCACACCACTCAAGCATCCTTTCTGCGATAAGTCAACAATATAACGATATTTTGTGCTTTGTCGGGCCATATGAGGCCAAAATCTTTAGTTACCGCCAGAACACACAATTGTCGAGATTCAGTGATAATCTGGAGCCATGACGTCCACGGCCGCTGGTGCCAACACGCGCACCGAGGAGGTTTACGACAGCCTGCGCTGCGATCTGCTCAACGGCACGATCGCACCCGGCGAAAAGCTCAAGCTGGTTGAATTGGCCACCCGCTTTGCGGTGAGCCAATCGGTCGTCCGCGAAGCGCTGACCCGCCTGACCGAACAGAGCCTGGTGATTGCCACGCCGCAGCGCGGGTTCCGGGTCCGCGAATTGTCGGTTCGCGATATCGCCGAGCTCACCGAGGCGCGCATCCAGATCGAATCCATCACATTGCAGATGGCGATCGAACGTGGCGACATGCGCTGGGAAACCGGTGTGCTCACCACGCACCACATTCTCGAACGCACCGCCGTCACCGACGCCGAGGGCCGCTTCAACGAGCAGTGGCCGGTGCATCACCGGGAGTTTCACCGCGCACTGCTGGCCGGCTGCAACAACATCAGGCTGGAAGGTGTGGCCACCGCGCTGCGCGACAGCGCCGAACTGTACCGGCGCTGGTACTGGGTGCTCACCGACGACCATCAGCGTGATATCGCTGCGGAGCATCGCCAACTCAAGGACCTGGCGCTGGCCCGCGACGCCGACGCCGCGATCGCCCTGCTGCGCACCCACATCGAACGGGCACCACAGCAGCTGATCGCCTATGCCGGCGAACACGGCGTGCACGAACTGGATCGGTCCGCGGCCGACGGGCACGCCAGCACCGGTGGTCGCCGCCCCTAGTAACAGGGCTGTGACGTCGCCGGAAGAAAATTCTCGATATTCCGTTGACTTATCGAGATAAGCCTTCTAGGGTCTGACTCAGGACGGACGGAGCAGCAGCCGCAAGGATCGACAGTACCGATCTATTTGTCCATAATATCGATATTATGGCGTTAAATCGAGAAGGCTGAGTGGAGGCTCAACGCGTTCACACACCGAGGGAGAGGACAACACCGGTGAGTTTGCACGGTCTGACATCGATCACACTGGGGGTGCCCGACGTGGAGGCCGCCCGTGGCTACTATGCGGAATTCGGGTTGTTGCCGTCGCAGCACTCCGTCGACGGCACCCGCGATACCTTTGCCACCGTCGACGGCGGCGAGCAGCTCAACATTGTTGCCGCCCCGCGGCGGCGGCTGCTTGAGATCTGCATCGGCGCCGATCACCCCGACGATCTCGACCGGATCGCGGCCAACCTGCTCGCACTGGATGCCGAAGTCAACCGCACCGGTGAGCAGCTGCAGGTACGCGACCCGCATTCGGGGTTGCAGGTGACGGTGCGGGTAGCCCCGCGCATCGTGTCCTCGGCGCCCGAGCAGGAACCGGCCAACGCGCCTGGGCGCCCGGACCGGGCCAACGGACGCGCACCCGCGGTGGAACGCAGCAGCCGGGTCCGGCCGCGCCGACTGGGCCATGTGGTGGTCGGCTCGCGAGACCAGGAAGCCTCCCAGCAGTTCTTCACCCGCGGTTTGGGCTTCAAGGTCAGCGACCACATTAAAGGCCTGGCGTCGTTTCTGCGGTGCTCCACCGACCACCACAACCTGCTGGTGCAGCAGGCGCCGCTGAACTTCCTGCACCACACCGCCTGGGAGGTCGACGACGTCGACGAGGTCGGCCGCGGCGCGCACGCCATGCTCGAAGGGCACCCCGAACGGCACGTGTGGGGGCTGGGCCGCCACCACATCGGATCGAACTTCTTCTGGTACCTCAAAGACCCGGCCGGCAACTTCAGCGAGTACTACGCCGACTTGGACTGCATCCTCGATGACCAGCTGTGGAAGCCGTCGGTCGTGGAGGGCGCGCGGGGCCTGTACAACTGGGGCCCGCCGCCGCCGCCGTCATTCATCCAGCCCGACGACCTCGCAGCGCTGATGACCGGCGCCCACGCCCCACGCTGAGACCCCACCTCAGATACATCCTCACCAGAAAGGTCCCCACCATGCGCATCGCCTCCCGCGCCGGACGGCTGATCATCGTCGACGGCGACCTGTGCACCGACGTCGCGACGGCGTCCAACGACCGCTTCGGGCCCGACCCCGACGACATCTACGAGCACTGGGCCGACTTCGCCAGCTGGGCTGAAAACCAGGCGCCGGCACCCGGAGAACCATTCGACCCAGCCGATGTCGACGCGCCACTCAGGCGGCCCCGTCAGGTGTTCGGCATTGGGCTGAACTACCTCGACCACGCCGCCGAGTCCGGGGTCAGCGCCCCGTCCTCGCCCACGGTGTTCACCAAGTTCCCGACCTGCCTGACCGGTCCGACCTCAACCATCACACTGCCCAGCCTGACCATCGACTGGGAGGTCGAACTCGTCGTGGTGATCGGCTCGAAGGCCGAACGGGTCAGCGAGGCGCAGGCGTGGCGGCACGTCGCCGGGCTCACCGTGGGCCAGGACATTTCCGAGCGCACCGTGCAACTGGCCGGCCCGGTGCCGCAATTCTCGCTGGGTAAGTCCTACCCCGGCTTCGGCCCGATCGGCCCCACGGTGGTCACCCCCGACCAGCTTGCCGACCCCGACGACCTGGAGCTGTCCTGCTCGGTGGACGGGCAGGTGCTGCAGAAGGGCCGCACCAGCCAGATGATCTTCTCGGTGCCCGAGCTGATCGCCCGGTTGTCGGCGGTGTGCCCGCTGCTGCCCGGCGACCTGGTGTTCACCGGAACCCCACCCGGCGTCGGGATGGCCCGCAAGCCCCAACAATGGCTGCAACCCGGTACCACCCTGGTCAGCGAGATCAAGGGCATCGGCACCATGCGTAACCCCATCGTCGCCGGAGTCGAATACCCCGGCCCAGCACCCACGCCCGCACCGTGACCAGCCAGCAGCCCGATCCCATCTGGGTGCCCACCGGCCGGGACATCGCCGCGGCCGGTATCACCGCCTTCGCCGAGCGCGCCGCGGCAGCGCGGGGCTACCGCGGCGAGTCTTATCTGGACCTGTGGCGCTGGTCGGTCGAGCAGCTCGACGACTTCTGGGCAGCGGTGTGGGACCACTTCGATGTACAGTCACCCACCCCCTACCGGGCGGTGCGCGACGGGGCCATGCCCAGCGTGCGCTGGTTTGACGGTGCCCAGGTCAGTTATGTCGAGCATCTGTTTCGCGACCGGTCCGATGACGCCGTGGCGATCGTCGACGTCGCCGAGAGCGCCGCGGGGGGCCCACGGGTACGCCGCCTGACCTGGGCGCAGCTGCGCGCCGAAGTGGTCGCCGTAGCCGCCCTACTGCAGCAGCTGGGCGTGAGCCCCGGCGACCGCGTCGCGGCGTATGTGCCCAACACCGCCGAGGCGGTCGTGGGCTTCTTGGCCGCGGCCGCGCTGGGCGCGGTCTGGTCGGCCTGCGGGCAGGACTACGGCCCCGGCGCGGCCACCCAACGCCTCGCCCAGCTGGAGCCGATCGTGCTGATCGCAGCCGACGGCTACCGCTATGGCGGTCGCGACCACGACCGCCGCGCCGCGGTGGCCGAACTGCGCCGCGCGCTGCCCAGCGTGCGGGCCACCGTGGTGTACAACAGGCTGCACCCCGACGCAGCCTGGCCCGACGACGTCACGCCGTGGCCGACCGCGCGGGCCGGCCAATCCCTGCGCGCCGCACCGCTCCCGTTCGAACACCCGCTGTGGGTGCTGTTCTCCTCGGGAACCACCGGCCGACCCAAAGGCATCGTGCACAGCACCGGCGGTGTACTGCTGGAGCACCTCAAAGCCATCGGGCTGGGGCTGGACCTCAGCGCACGCGACACCTTTTTCTGGTCCACCTCACCGAGCTGGATGGTGTGGAACTACCTGGTGTCGGGCCTGCTGGTCGGGGCGCGCATCGTGTGCTTCGACGGCAGCCCCACCCACCCGTCCCTGGATGCGGTGTGGTCGATCACCGCCGAGCACCGCGTCACACTGCTCGGAACGAGCCCGGCGCACCTGCGTGCGTGCGCCGCCGCGGGGCTGCAACCCGGCCGGGCTCACGACCTCTCAGCGCTGCGCTCGATCGGCTCATCGGGCGCGGTGCTGCCGGCCGCGGCCTACCACTACGTCGCCGAACACATCGGTGCCCGGGTCCGACTGAACTCCACCACCGGCGGCACCGACGTCGTCAGCTCGTTCGCCGGCAGCGTCCCTACCGTGCCGGTGTGGCCAGGAGAGCTCTCCGCCCCCAGCCTCGGGGTGGCCCTGGACTGCTGGGACCAGCGCGGCCAGCCCGTGCGCAACACGGTCGGTGAGCTGGTGATCACCGCCCCCATGCCGTCGATGCCGGTGGCGTTTTGGGGCGACGCCGATACCAGCCGCTACCGGGCGGCGTACTTCGACACCTACCCCGGCGTGTGGCGCCACGGCGACTGGATCACCATCACCGACCGGCACTCCGTCGTCGTACACGGCCGCTCAGATGCCACCCTCAACCGCAACGGCGTGCGCATGGGAAGCGCCGAGATCTACCGGGCGCTCGAGGCGTTGCCCGAAGTCACCGAGGCGCTGGTGGTCGGGGTCGAGCAATCCGAAGGCGGCTACTGGATGCCGCTGTTCGTCGCCCTGGCCGACGGTGTCAGACTCGACCAGCGGTTGCGCTCGGCCATTCAGGCCGCCATCGGCGAGGGCGCCTCGCCGCGGCACCTGCCCGACGACATCATCGAGGTGGCGGCGGTGCCCCACACGCTGACCGGCAAGAAGCTGGAGATCCCGATCAAACGGATCCTGCTCGGCCAGCGCCCCGAAAATGTTGTCGACTTGGAGGCCGTGGACCGGCCCGACGTGCTGGTCGATCTGGCGGCGCTGGCCCCGGCGGGCAGCCGGTCATGACCGCCCGGGTGCTGCTGCCCACCACCGGCAGCTGGGAGCAAGTCGCCGGCTACGCCAGGCTGGCCGACCAGCTCGGCTACGAGTCGATCAACTGCTCACATATCAGCGCCCGGGACTCCTTCACCACGCTGGCCGCGCTGGCCGCCCTGGCGCCGCGCGCGCGGCTGGCCACCGCGGTGGCCCCGATCTATCACCGCTCCCCGGCCTCGATGGCCCAAACCGCGGCCACCGTCGACGACCTGTCCGGCGGACGTTTCCGGCTGGGCCTGGGCACCGGGCACCGGATCACCATGTCCGCCTGGCACGGACAGCGGATCGGCAAGCCGCTAGCCGAAATGCGTGAATACGTCTCGGTGGTGAGGGCGCTGTGGGCGGGCCGACCCGCCACCGACGGCACCCGGTGGCAGTCACAGTTCCCGTTCGTCGGGTTCACCCCCCGCCCCGACATTCCCATCTATCTGGCCGGGCTTAGCCCCGGCATGATCCGCCTGGCCGCCGAAATCGCCGACGGCGTGGTGCTGTGGGCCTGCCCCGCGTCCTACGTGGCCGAGGTCGTCGTCCCCGAGGTGGCCGCGGTGCGCCGCGCCGCCGGCAAGGACCCCGCCGCTTTCGACGTGGTCGCCGCGGTGCCCGCCGCGGCCACCGACGACCTCACCACGGCGCTGGCCGGCATCCGCGACGAGCTGCACCGCTACTTCGGTCTGCCGTTCTATCGCGCCATGTTCACCGCCGCAGGCTACGGCGCCGACGTGACCGCCTATGACGCCGCGGCCGGTGACCGGCCCGCCCAGCTGGACGCGATCAGCGAACGCTTGGTTGCCGACCTGTGCGCCATCGGCGACCCTGCCCGTCTCGCCGCGGGGCTGCAGCGCTACCGGACAGCCGGGGCGATCAACCCGATGATCACCCATATCCGCGGCACCGACTTCGCGGCCACGCTGCGGGCCGCGGCCCCAGAGCAGTCCGATGCTTCGGTACCCCTGAGCCGCTCATGACGTTCACGGTCGACATCCACCACCACCTGCTCCCGGACTTCTACCGGCGCGCCACCGAACACCACGGCCAGTCCGTCGGCGGCGTGCGGCCGGCCGTATGGACGCGAGCCAACGCTCTGTCATTCATGGACGACGCCGGCATCGACGTCGCGGTCGCCTCGATCAGCGCTCCCGGGGTGCACCTCGGCGACGACCAGGCGGCCGCTGCGCTGGCCCGCCGGTGCAACGACTACCTGGCGCAGATGGTGAGCTCACGCCCCGACCGCTTCGGCGGGTTCGCCATCCTGCCCCTGCCCGACATCGACGCCGCACTCGCCGAACTGACCCGCGCGCTGGACGAACTGTTCCTCGACGGGATCGCGCTGCTCACCAACGCCGCGGGCCACTACCTGGACGAGCCGCTGTACCGTCCGCTGTTCGACGAGCTGCAACGGCGCGCGGCCGTCGTGTTCATCCACCCGACAACCTCGCCGGGTGCGGCCGCGCACGGCCTGGGGTTGCCCGATTCACTGCTCGACTTCCCGGCCGACACCTCGCGTGCCGTGGCCCAGATGCACTACAGCGGTACGTTCGCCCGCACCCCCGACGTCAAATACGTGCTGTCACACGCCGGGGGAACCCTGCCATACCTGGCCAACCGGTTCGCCATCATCGACGAAATGGGCGTAGTGCCCGACGAGGAAGGCTCCCGCGGCAGCGCCGCCGACACCTTCGCCCGGCTTTACTTCGACACCGCGTTGTCCTGGTCAAACCCCACGCTGCACACGCTGCGCGCGGTCGCCGGCCTTGACCGCGTCCTCTATGGCAGCGATTACCCGTACCTGCCGACAGACATCGCGGCGCGCGGGCGCGCCCAGCTGACAGCAAGCCCCGAACTAAGCAACCACGAGCGGACGGCGATCTTCAACGAAACGGCCACCACGCTATTGCCGAGGCTCGCCGCACACGCCCCCGTGGACATGGGCCGCCCCGTCGGCACCGACAACGGGCACAGCACATGACCCGCGTAGTGATCATCGGTGCCGGGATCGGCGGTCTGGCCGCAGCCCTGGCTTTGCGTAAGTCGGGCCTCGACGTCGTCGTGCTCGAACAGGCGGATCGCCTGCAAGCCGTTGGCACAGGAATTCAGCTGTCTCCCAACGCCAATCACGTGCTGGCCCGCTTGGGTGTCCTGGACGCCATCATCGATGTTGCGTTCGAGCCGCGATCGTTGGACATCGTCGATGGTCAACGTGGCCGCACGCTGCTCTCGGCACCGCCTGGCCAGCGGGCCCGCACCCGCTACGGACAGCCCTATCTGAACGTGCATCGGGGCGATTTACAGACGGTGCTGCTGGATGCGGTCCACGCGACGATACCGACCGCCGTCGAGCTCGACTGCCATGTCACCTCCGTCGTGCAGGGCGACGACGGCGTCACCGTGGGGCTGCACGACGGCCGCACCGTGCGCGCCGACATGGTCATCGGCGCCGACGGCGTCCATTCGGTGGTACGCCAACACGTCGTCACCGAAACGCGGCCAGCCGCATGGGCCGTACGTACATACAAAAGTCAGGAGCCAAGATGAACGATCACCGGGTGTTGTGTCTACCCGTTCTGACGTGGAAGCCCTGATGGCGGAGTTTGCGGTTGATGAGGAAGCCATGGATGAACTGCTAGCCGCCGCCGACCGCGGCGGCCAACTCGACGCGTCCCTCGACAATGTCCGGCTGTACGCCGAGTATCGCCGGCTCGCCGCCGAACAGGACGCCTTGCGCCGGCTCGCCACGCTGGTCGCGCGCGGCGTTGAACCTTTGCAGGTATTTGGCGCGGTGGCCGACGAGATGCGCCGATGCATGCCTGCGGCCACAGCGGGATTGTGGCGCTTCGAGACCGATGGCGAAATTACCATTGTGGCCGCCGCTGCCGATCCTGAGGCGCTGGCACGATGGCCGGTGGGCACCCAGACTCCGGTGGCAGGCAACACCATCGCGGCGCTGGTGCAACGCACCGGCGGGCCCGCGCGGATCGACAGCTACGAGACCGTCGCCGGGCCGATCGGCGCTCGCGTGCGTGAGGTCGGCGTACGCGCGGCGGTGGGGGTGCCGATCATCGTTGATGGACGCGTGTGGGGCCTGGCGGCGGTCGGTTCAAGACGCGGCCCGATGCCGGCTGACACCGAGGTCCGCATCAGCCGCTTCGCCGAGCTGACTGCCACTGCCCTGGTGGCCGGGTATCGCGACGAGCAGAAACGACAGCTGCTGGCTGAGGGGTCACGACGGTTGAATCGGGCCGCCGATAATGAGCGCCGACGCATCGAACGCGATCTGCACGACGGCGCGCAGCAACACCTGGTCACCCTGGCGCTATACGCGCGGGCCGCTGAAGCCTCGGCGCCCGCCGAACTAACTGAGCTCAAACACCAAATGTCGCGCATCGCGTCGGGTTTGGCCGAGGTATCCCTGCAGCTGCAGGAAATCTCGCGCGGCATCCCCCCGGCGATCCTGGCCAAAGGCGGACTGCCCGCGGCGATCAAGGAGCTGGCCCGCCGCTCACCGGTGCCGGTGCAGCTTGACGTTGCCATCACGAACCGGCTGCCCGAGCCCATCCAAACCGCCGCCTACTACCTGGTGGCCGAAGCACTGACCAACACCGCCAAACACGCCCACGCCTCCACCGTCCACGTCCAGCTCGACACCGACCACACCGACGCCGGCGATCCGGTGCTGCGAGTCTCGGTGCGCGACGACGGTCGCGGCGGCGCCGACCCGCACGGTGGATCCGGGCTGATCGGACTCACAGGCCGGGTGGACGCCCTCGGCGGGCGCCTGTGGCTACACAGCCCACCCGGCGCCGGCACCACTGTGCGCGCCGAACTCCCACTACGCCAGGCCCTCCACCACGGTGGTGGTTTGGGTGCTCACGCGACCTCTGCTCGACCAACACTGACAAGAACGGGCCACCCATGTTGGCGGGGTTGACGATTCGGTCGAAGTCTTCGGCGCTCATCGCGCCGGAGTCCAGGGCAGCTTCCCGCAGAGTGCGTCCGCTGCGGTCGGCGTCGTGGGCGATGGACGATGGACGATGCCGATGACCGGTGACAATGCGCTGACCAGCATCAGCCAACGTCGCACGTACTGGTTGATTTGTTCGATATCGAGCTCGATGCCGTCGATGCAGTAATTCTGGAACTTTTCGCAGGCATCGCCGAGAATCCGCGCGGAATGCACGACCCTCGAACTTGTTGGGCTGTCCGCGCCGAGGGCGGCAGGTTCGGTCTTCGAGGTGCTTTCTTCATGCTGCCTTCCTCTGTGGGTTGGTTGTTTGACGACGGAAGTCGGCTAGTGCCGCCTCCCCTGACTTGTGCTCGGTCTTTCGACCCCAGAACGACTGGACGGGAGGATGGACGATCCAGATGCCGTGCTGTGGCGGCTTGTGGATGTACCACTTGGTGGTGTCCATCCCGAACGGGAGCTGCGGCTTCACCGGCCGTCCTCCAACCTCTCGATCTGCTCGCCCAAACTCCTGATGGCTGTGTCCTTTTCGTCGGCCTCCATCTCCGGCTCGGCGATCCGGACCAACAGCTCGTCCTTGGCGTAGTCGAGGCGGTCGGCCTCGTCCAAGGCGGTGTTGAGCCTGCGGACTAGGTCCGCGAAGCACCCGTGTAGCGCCCTCAGGAAGTACGCGTCCTTCGCGGCGTTGAACGATTTGTTTGTCATGCGGGCGATCTCAGCGGCGATCTCGTGGTCGAAGTTGTGGGGGCGTTCAGTCCAGTGGCCGCCGCGGTCCCGCCGGCGGCGAGCCTGTAGAGCTCCGGTTGTGCGGCTTCGACCCGGTTGGCGGCGGTGTCGAGTTGGGCGGCCCACCGGCACCGCATCTTCGAGGTGCGTGCGGCCGATCTCGACCACGCTCTTCCACTGCTTGTCCTTGGTGTCAGCCGGGACAGCAATCGCTCCCATCGAATCGGTCGCGCACTGCGAGACCTTCAGGTTGCCGATCATGGGCAATCACCTGCTTGCATGCGAAGTTCGATGGTCGGCCGAGGTATCAGCCTCGCGCCCTTACGGGCGCAATTCGTGGCGATAGGGGTCAGTGAGGGTTGTCATCACAGCACCTCTCCTCGGTGCGAATCCATTCGTCGTTGAAAGGAATCGATCTCATTTCGCGGCCTCGAAGTAGCGGCGTGGGTTTTCCACCAGCATCGTGGTGATTTGTTCTTCGCTGACACCGCGGTCGAGCAATGCCGGTAGCACGTCATCGCTGATGTGGGTGAAGTTCCAGTTCGGCAACGCTGCGGCGCTGCGCTCCTCGGGCCACCAGTCCATGAAGCAGGACGCGTCATGGGCCAGGACCATGTTCTGCGCGTAGCCACGGCGGGCCAGTTCGACGACCGTGTTGACTCGATCTTCAAAGGAACACAACATATCCAGGCCGAAGCGGTCCATGCCGAGATAGGAACCGGCATCGGCAATCGCGCAGAGGTAGTCCAGATCCGTCGAGTCGCCGGAATGGCCGATGACCACCTTCGTCAGATCGGCGCCCTCCTGCGCGAGCACCTTCTGGGCCACAAGCCCAGACTGCGTGTGGGCGTTGGTGTGCACAGTGATGGGCACGCCCGTCTCGACCTGAGCCTGTCCGACCGCGCGCATCACCCGCTCGACGCCTGGCGTGAGGCCTTGTTCCTCGATGGCGCACTTGAGGAACGCCGCCTTGACTCCCGTGTCCGCGATGCCCTCCCGGATGTCCTTCACGAACAGTTCCACCAGCGGTTCGGGCGCGTCGAAGACCAATCCTGGCCCGGTGTAATGGAACTGGAATGGCACCTCGTTGTAGGTGTATAGGCCAGTTGCCACGATAATGTTGAGGTCGACTTGTTCGTTGACCCGCTGAATTCGAGGAATGTAGCGGCCGAGTCCGATGACCGTCGGATCCACGATCGTGTCGATGCCGCGCGCCTTGCACTCGCGCAACTTCTCCACCGCGTCCACCACCCGCGCGTCCTCATCCCAGGGATTTGGATAGTCGGGGTAGTTCTGCCGCACATCGGTGCCGAGGACAAATACGTGCTCATGCATCAGCACCTTGCCCAGGTCGGCGATGCCGACCGGCCCGCGGACGGTTTCCACTATGGACATAGTTCCTCCGTTGTTTCAAAGAGATACGGCGCGTCGAGTCACCGCATTAGTGACCGAACCGTCGGCGCACCGTGTAGCTATCCAGGAAGTAATGTCGACGCTGTTTGGGGACGGTCGTTGCGATCTCAACGGGTGGCGTCGACATAGCTCAAGGATCCCGCTCGTGGCGACAACTGACGTCAGCCCTAGTGGCCAACACCGCTGCCATCACGCGGCATAACGGGCCCGGCCAGCAGGGATCTGGCTCTTCCTCCTAGCAGGAGCAGGTAGCCGTCGAACTTCGGGTATGGACGCCGGCGCGGGCAGCGGGCGACCCGGCGCTGTGGCTTCGGCAAATCACATGGTATGGCTAGCGGCAATGCCGTTATGTCTCCCGCCTGCAATCGAATTGACGATGGCGCGGCACCACTGCAGCTGAGCAGGGGTGGCGATTGGTGTTAGCCGTGACGACAACGGTCAGTTCCAGCGGGATTCTTGATGCGAAGCCTGATGACCAGGTTCCACCACCGTGGGTGACCTGTGGTGTACGGACCCGCGTTATTCGACCGTCGATCTCTCCGACGGGTCGCTGCGGGCATCATCGAGGGGCCGCGAGCGGTCACTGTCAACGACCGCGATCGTGACCCAGACAAAACAGCTGGGTGGCCAAGAGATTGGCGTTTGACCGACGCCGCAGCGCCGGGTCGCGCGGCTGCCTGCGCCGGCGTTCATACCGAAGTCGAAGGCCACCTCCTCCTGCTAGGAGGAAGAGCCAGATCCCTGCTGGCCGGGCCCGTTATGCCGCGTGATGGCAGCGGTGTTGGCCGCTAGCGCAGACGACAGCTGCGCGCTTGGACCGCGAACCTAGGAGCCATGGCCACCGTTGGCCCGGCCCCGGGCCCACTGCCTGGGTGCCGCGCGGTGAGGGTTCAAGGAGACACATGGAATCGCCGGGCGTGGTCATCACCTGACCCCGGCGCGTGGCGTTCGGCGCTGCCGTCGCCGAATCCTGAACGCATTCAATTGCGCTCCCGATGAGGCAAGAGAGGCAACGATGTGACCACCGCATTCCTACACGTCCCCGCCGCATTGGGCACAGCCAGCGTCAATCGCGGCGTGGGGTTCACTCGTGAGCAGCGCCGCAAGCTCGGTCTGACCGGCCGGCTTCCCTCAGCGGTGCTCACCCTGGAGCAGCAAGCACAACGGGTGTGTCAGCAGCTGCAAAGGCCGGGCACCGATTTGGACCGCAACCCGTTGCTCGATCAGCTGCGCAACCGCCATGAGGTGCTGTATTTCAAGGTGCTGTCGGATCATCTGACCGAGTCGAAGCCGGTGGTGTACACCCCCACGGTGGGCGAGGCGATCCAGCGATTCTCCGACGAGTACCGAGGCCAGCGGGGCCTCTATCTGTCCGTCGACCAACCCGACGAAATCGCCGAAGCCTTCCAGACATTGGGGCTCGGGCCCGACGACGTCGATCTGATCGTGTTCACCGACGCCGAGGCGATCCTGGGCATCGGCGACTGGGGGGTCAACGGCATTGAGATCGCGGTCCGCAAGCTGGCGCTCTGGACCGCCGGCGGCGGCATCGACCCGCGCCGCACCATCGCAGTGTCACTGGATGTGGGCACCGACAACGAGCAGTTGCTGAACGACCCGTTCTACCTGGTCAACCGCCATCCCCGTCGGCGTGGGGCACTCTATGACGAGTTCATCAAGAACTACATCCAAACCGTCAATCGGCTATTCCCGCAAGCGATCCTGCATTTCGAGGATTTCGGACCGGCGAACGCGCGCGCCATCCTCGACGACTACGGCGCGGATTACTGCGTGTTCAACGATGACGTGCAGGGAACTGGTGCGGTGGTGATGGCCGCGCTGTACTCGGCGGCGCGGGTCACCGGCATCCCGATGCGCGAGCAGCAGGTGGTTGTGTTTGGCGCGGCTACGGCTGGGCTGGGTATCGCCGACCAGGTCCGCGACGCCATGGTGGCCGAGGGCGCCACCGTCGAGCAGGCCAACGCCCGGACCTGGCCGATCGACAGGGCGGGCTTGCTGTTTGACGACATGGACGATCTGCGCGACTTCCAGAAGCCCTACGCCAAAAACCGCGCGCAGCTCGGTGTTTCGACGGACGAGCCTGTGGCACTGGTAGAGGTCATCAAGACGGCTGCGCCGACCATCCTGCTGGGTTCCTCGACGGTGCACGGGGCCTTCACCCGGGAGGTCATCGAGGCGATGGCCGCCTCCACCCCGCGGCCGGTGATCATGCAGCTGTCCAACCCGACCTCGCACATGGAGGCCATGCCGGCCGATGTGCTGGCCTCGTCTGAAGGCACGGCGCGGGTCGCCACCGGCAGCCCCGTCGCTCCGGTGCAGTACAACGACACCACCTACCGAATCGGTCAGTCCAACAACGTGCTGGTGTTTCCCGGGATCGGCCGAGGAATCATTATCTCCGGGGCGCGGCGAGTCACCAAGAACATCTTCGATGCCGCCGCGAAAGCCGTTGCCGGCAAGGCCGATCCGATAGGACCCGGCGAGGCGCTGCTACCTGACTTGGAGAACCTACGGGAGATCGCCACCGCCGTCGCCGCGGCTGTGTATCACGCCGCCGTCGAAGACGGTGTGGCCACGAGGAAACACCACGACCTCGTGCAAGCGATCCTCAACACCATGGGGGTACCCGAATACCAAACTGGAGAAGAGATATGAGCGCAACTCCGCGTCACCGTCACCCGCAGAACGTGACACGGGCCACCTCAGTGGTGATCGTCGGGAGCGGGTTCGCCGGTTTCGAGTGCGCGCGCCGGTTGGCGCGAAGGCTACGCAGGGCGCATGCCTCGAACGTGAAGGTGACGATTGTTTCGCCGGTCGACTACATGCAGTACTCGCCCCTGCTGGCCGGTGTGGCCGGCGGGTTGGTCGACCCGCGGTTTGTCAGCATGCCACTCGCCGGAACGCTGAAGGGCGTGCAGGCGGTACGCGGCCGGGTCGACAGCGTCGACGTCGATCGGCACACGCTGGCGTTCACCGATCCGGGGGGCGGGGTACGGACGCTGTCGTGGGATCGGCTGGTGTTGACGCCAGGGTCGGTGCCCCGGTTGTTCGATATACCTGGATTGGCCACTTACGCGCGAGGGCTGAAGTCGACAGCCGAGGCGCTGTATCTACGTGATCATGTGCTCGAACAGTTGGGACTGGCTCAAATCGACGATGACGACGCGCGGGCTGCCGCCCGGCGCACGATTGTTGTTGTCGGAGCATCGTATTCCGGTTCCGAGTTGGCCGCGCAGCTGCGCGCCCTTGCCGATGCCGCCGCGAAGCAAATGGGCTTCGATCGTGACTTGGTGCGGTTTGTGCTGCTGGACCGGGCTGTCCATGTCATGCCCGAGGTGGGGCTGACGCTCGGCGGCGCGGCGGCGCGTGGGCTGCGTTCTCGCGGCATCGAAGTGCGGATGGGCACGACACTCAAGGCGGTGTACGCCAATCACGTTGTACTCAGCAATGATTCACGCCTCGACACCCACACCGTGGTGTGGGTGTCCGGCGCGACCCCGTCACCGTTGATCGCCACGCTGGGCTTGGAAACCGAGCGGGGCCGACTGAAAGTGCAGGCCAGCCTTCAGGTACCGGGCCATCCCGACGTGTTCGCCGCCGGTGATGCCGCCGCCGTTCCGGACCTGACCCACGCGGGCAAGATCACGCCGCCCACCGCCCAGCACGCGACCCGACAGGGTAAGGTGTTGGCCCGCAACGTCGCCGCCAGTCTCGGTTATGGCAAAGCAAAGGACTACCGCCACAGCGACAAGGGATTGGTCGTCGACCTGGGTCCCCGCCACGCCGTCGCCAACCCGCTGGGCGTGCAGCTGTCGGGTTATCCCGCCAAGCTTGTCGCTCGCGGCTATCACCTCTATGCACTGCCCCGGGTCGTCAACCGCTGGGCGGTCGTGCTCGCGTACCTCACCGACGTCTTCTTCCCCCGTACCGTGTTGTCGATGGGATTGGTCTCTGAAGCCGAGGCCCAATTCATGGCAAGCGAAGGCGTCCAGCTACTGAAACTCGCAGGGGCAGAATGACATTCAACGACACCATCATGATTCTGGCGACCGACGCACCGCCAGGACTGTTGCCGGCCCGTGAACAGATGGCCGTGTCGCTGGGGTGGCACATCATCCTGGCATGTTTCGGGGTGGCGTTCCCGATGATGATTTACGTGATGTACCGGCGCGGCATCGTGCGCAACGACTCGACCGCGGTGCGGCTGGCCAAGCGGTGGTCGAAGGTGTCGGCCGTGTTGTTCGCGATCGGCGCGGTGTCGGGAACGGTGCTCAGTTTCGAGATGGGTCTGTTGTGGCCCGGGCTGATGGGCCGCTTCGGCGACGTGCTCGGTCTACCGTTTGCGTTTGAAGGATTGTCGTTTTTCGTCGAGGCCATCTTCTTGGGCATTTTCTTGTATGGCTGGGACCGCATGCGCCCTCCGCTGCACCTGCTCACGTTGGTTCCGATGGCGCTCGCGGGCATCGTCGGCACGTTTTGTGTGGTGTCGGTGAACGCCTGGATGAACAACCCCGCCGGGTTCACCCTCCGCGACGGGGTGGTCGCCGACATCAATCCTTGGGCGGCGATGTTCAACGACGGTGTGTGGCTGCAGTTTCTGCACATGTGGGTCGGCGCGTTCATGGTGGTCGGGCTGGTGGTGGCCGGGGTGTATGCCGCCGGGTTGCTGCAGGGGCGCATCGACGCCCATCACCGCCTGGGCTTCACCGTGCCGTTCGTGTTCGCCAGCGTGGCCACCCTCGCGCAACCACTCATCGGGCACGTGCTGGGCCTGCAGGCCGGCGCGCACCAGCCGGCCAAACTCGCGGCGTGGGAGCTCGCCGCCACCACCGAGCCAGGGCCCGCACCACTGAAATTCGGTGGGCTTCTGATCGATGGCGAGGCGCGGTGGGCATTGGTGATCCCGAAGATCGGCTCGCTCATCTCGCGTGGCTCATATGACGCGGCGGTTCCGGGTCTGGACAGCGTGCCACCAGCCGACCGGCCACCGGTCAACCTCACGCACTGGTCGTTTCAGTCGATGGTGGGGATCGGCACCCTGCTCGTGTTGGTTGTTCTTCTGTTCTGGGTGGCCCGCCGGCGCGGCCACGACCTGCTGGGCAACCGCTGGTTCCTGCGGTTCTGCGTCATCGCCGGCCCGCTGGCCATCGCCGCACTCGAACTAGGTTGGGTGACAACGGAAGTGGGCCGTCAACCCTGGGTGGTGTGGCAGGTGCTGCGCACCACCGACGCGGCCAGTATGAGCACCGGAATCTGGTGGAGCTACGCCGGGGTGCTCATCCTCTACACCGGCATGACGATCGCGGCTTACGTGGTGCTGCGGTCGATGGCCCGGCGGTGGCGCGCCGGCGATGAGGACCTGCCCAGCCCGTATGCCCCGGCCGTCGTGGCCGCTACATCAAGTGAACAGCAACAGGAGCCGGTCCGATGACCCTGGCCGGCGCTGTCGCTGTCGCCATGTTCGTCGGCGTCCTCGCCTATACGCTATTCGCCGGGGCCGACTTCGGTTCTGGTTTCTATGATTTGACCGCCGGCGGCGGTATGAGCGGTGCGGAAATGCGGACACTGGTCGACCACAGCATCGGACCGGTCTGGGAAGCCAACCATGTGTGGCTGATCTACGTGCTGGTGATATGGTGGACCGCTTTTCCGGCCGCCTTCGCCGCCGCGATGACCACACTGTTCATCCCGCTGATGCTGGCTTTGGCGGGGATCGTGTTGCGGGGAGCCAATTTCGCGTTCCGCAAGTACGCCGAAACCTTTGCACAGGCGCGGTTTTTCGGCGCGATCTTCGCTGCCTCGTCGGTGATCACACCGTTCTTCCTGGGTACGGTGGCCGGCGCGATAGCATCCGGGCGTGTACCGGCCGGCGGATACGGCGACCCGATCCGCTCGTGGATCAACCCGACATCGCTGGTCGGCGGCTGCCTCGCGGTCACCACCTGCATCTTCCTGGCCGGGGTGTTCCTCACCGCCGACGCCGCCCGCACCAACCATCCGGAACTGGCGAAGCGGTTGCGACGGCGCACGCTCGTCATAGGCGTTGCCGCAGGCGTCATCGTGTTCGCCGGGCTTCAT
>Ga0207683_10000329_pt1 | contig 43154 bp, 36 predicted proteins | sample KBSM73metaG_FD_184333 | JGI IMG/M metagenome (GOLD analysis project Ga0207683, IMG submission 184333) | Miscanthus rhizosphere microbial communities from Kellogg Biological Station, Michigan, USA - KBS M7-3 metaG (SPAdes) (version 2) | ecosystem: Host-associated > Plants > Roots > Rhizosphere >... | reverse complement strand
CTCCCAGAAGGTCAGGGTTGGACTGTTCGTATCTTTGAGAACCGACTCTATGCGTTCTTCAAGCTTGCGCTTTGATTCCTGTACGGAAGGATCTGTTGACTCTGATTCGTGCCTGCTGCTCTTTCGGAAAGTCATCAACACTGAATTCAGGAGATTGCCGTTTCGTTTTTGCATCGCTTTCGTGCTCCTTCTGGGGGGAATTCTCGGTTCAGAAGACAGGGCCCGTTGTGACTTGCAGCTATTGATTGAATCAAGATCATAGCTGGGATGGAAGTTAGGGGCATCCCCATACGGTCACAGTTACTTGAAGTAATTAGTTACTGTCCGGGAGGTACTTCGGGCAGGCGGGCGAAATACCGGATCTTTGGGAAGCAGGATCTCAGTTTGAAAATCGAGATCAACACGAGCATGATCGATACATCCAAGGAGGGCCCCAGGATGCCCCGGCCTGTCATCAACGGCATCGCGCCATTCTTCATTGTGCGCAATATTGGAGCCGCAGTCGCCTTTTATCGCGACAGACTCGGCTTCGATATCACCTTCCAGGAACCCGCGGATGATCCGTTTTTTGCGATCGTTGTCCGGGACGGTGCGATGCTCATGATGAAGACAGTGGATGTAGGCCCGGCGCCGAATCCCACACGCGACGCCGCGGCGCGGTGGGATGCTTACGTCAATGTGCCCGATCCAGACGCGCTGGCGGCCGAGTTCGCATCAAAGGGCGTCATCTTTTCAGTGCCGCTGAAAGATACTTCTGACGGGCTGCGTGGATTCGAGTTGAGAGATGCTGACGGCTATGTCTTGTTCTTTGGTCGTCCTCGCGAAAGCTCAAACTGAGATTACCACCCGGGATTTACTTGTTGTTGCTATCAGGCAGGCAGGGGTAGGTCGCGGTCGAGGCCAGTGGCGATCAGATCTTTGCGCAAATGGTCCACTGTGGAGAAAAGGATCGCGTTGATTCCGAGGGCGCGAGCGGCCTCAATGTTGACGTTCTTATCGTCGATGAAGAGTGTCTCCTCGGGTCGCGTGCCTAGCTTTTCAAGCGCATGGTGATAAATGGCGGGATCGGGTTTGGCCATCTTGAGTTGGAAACTCCAGAGCAGCACGTCGAAGTTGGAGAGCCAATCGAATTCACGCTGCATGTTCTCGAGTACAGAGTCGCCCATGTTGGAGAGGATTGCGGTGAGCAGACCGTGCTGTTTCAGATTCTGCTGCCACGCGAGCATGACGGGATTTTGCGTGGTCCACATGCGGGCATCCCAGGAGTTGAGGTCGTCGATGGCCTTCGGATCGAGATTGAGGCTCGCGTCGCGCACAATCTTCCGCCAGAATTCGAGTCCGGTGAGTTTTCCCTCGTCGTATGCGTGACGGTCGGCCCAATAGAGCGCCTCGAATCGATCATGCGGCAGGCCCGTAATGCGAAGCATTGCGTCGTGGGCCTCGGCAACCGGCGCTCCAGTAAGAACCATTCCATAATCAAAGATGACAGCACGTAAAGCCAATGTTCCCCCTTTGAATTCGCCTTGTATGGTGAATGAGGCGCTTCTTCTATTGTGAAGGATGCGCCCGGGTGGGCCGACGGTGCAGGGCCTGCGGATTCCCGGGGCCGGTAAGGCGGGTGAGCTTGATGCGCTTTTCGCGCAGGACGGAATGGAATACGGAGGAGAGCGTGCTGGCTCGGGCACATCGGATGCGCGTGGAGACCGGCCTGCCGATTGCTGACCTTACGGCTTCGAACCCCACGCGATGCGGTTTTGACTACGATCCTGCCCTCTTGGTCGCCCTGACTGATCCGCGGGCGCTGGATTACGATCCACAGCCGAAGGGGCTTTTGAGCGCGCGTGCGGCTGTGTGCGGGTATTATGCCGAGCACGGCGTTGCTGTGGGGCCGGAGCAAGTGGTGCTGACGACGAGCACGAGCGAGGCCTACAGCTATCTTTTTCGGCTGCTTTGCGATCCGGGCACGGAGATTCTGGTTCCGCAACCGGGATATCCGCTGTTTGACTTTCTGGCCGGATTGGACGATGTTCGGCTGAAAACGGCGCCGCTGGTCTACGACTACGGCTGGCAGATCGAACCGGAGGGGCTTCGAAGGGCGATTACTCCTGCTACACGAGCGATTGTCCTGGTGCATCCGAACAATCCTACGGGGCACTTTACGAAGGCATGGGAGGCGGAGGAACTGGCCAGGATTTGTCGCGAGCACGGACTCGCTCTCATTGTCGACGAGGTGTTTCTGGACTACGGATTTGAGGGAGAGCCGGCAAGCTTTGCTAAAGGGTTGGAAGGCGTCGAAGTTTATGTCGTGAGCGGGCTGAGCAAGATTGCGGGGCTTCCGCAGATGAAGGCGGCTTGGATTGTGGCTACCGGGCCGGAGGCTGGGGCAGCGATCGAACGGTTGGAAGTTGTGGCGGACACGTTTCTGTCAATGAATGCACCGGTACAGCGCGCGATGCCGTCGTGGATTGAGGGTCGAAAAGGAATTCAGAGGCAGATTCTGGAACGGGTGACTGCGAACCTGGCGGCACTGGATGCGTGCCTAAACGGGCAACAGGCGGTGGAGCGGCTGGCCGTCGAGGGTGGGTGGTACGCAGTGTTGCGGATTCCAGCAGTGCAGCCCGATGAGGCAACCGTGTTGGCGCTGCTCGACAGAGGTGTCTGGGTGCACCCGGGCTATTTCTTTGGCATTGGAGAGTCGGGCTGGCTGGTGGTGAGCCTTCTGGGTCAAGTTAGGGAATTCAAAGAGGGCGTGGGAAAGCTCGTTGATTATTTAAGAACGCATCAAGGTAGTAACACTAACGCCAGATGACTTCAAGTTTTCACTTAGATAGTGGTTGCAAGTTGTTAAAAAATAATAATAAACGTCGACAATTATGCTACTTTACACCTGCTGCAGAAATGGATTGGATTTGCGTTCTGCGCCAATGGTGGTTACTGGTCCGTGGCCGGGAACGACGGTCGTCGCGTCGGGCAACGACAGGAGGCGGGTCTGGATGGAGTCAATGATCTGGTCGAAGTTGCCGCCGGGAAGATCGGTGCGGCCGATGCTTCCGGCGAACAATGTGTCTCCGGCGATGACCATCTTGAGCGGTTCGAAATGGAGGCAGATCGAACCCTGGGTATGGCCGGGAGTGTGGAGTACCTGGGCAGGGTAGTTGTCGAGTCCGACGCGGCGGCCTTCGGTCAGAGCCTCGTCGGGTGGGGCGGTGTCGGGCGTAGGAACGCCGATCCAGGCAGCCTGGGCCGCCATCATGCTGAGCAGCGGCAGATCGTTTTCGTTGAGATAGATTGGTGCGCCGGTGAGCGATTTGAGCTTGAGCGCGCCGCCCACGTGGTCAATATGGGCGTGGGTAATGAGAATCTGCCTGAGCTTGAGGCCATGCTCGGTCAGGCGTCGGTGAATGCGGGATACTTCGTCGCCTGGATCGATGACGATTGCTTCACGAGTTTCCTCATCGCCCATCAGGGTGCAATTGCATTGCAGGGGACCGACCGGGAATGTCTCGAGAATCATGTGTTCATTGTAGAGCGGAAGGCGTTTGGAATTCGCGTATAGACACGTAAGGCAGACCATGGAGCGGTCTGCCTCGAGTGAAACCCATTGCTAATCGTACAGGGCGCATACAGCCGGCGCGGCTTACTTGGCGGGCTTTGCAGGCGCTGACGCGGGCTTGGTGTCGTCGAGCACTGAGCGCGATTGATTGGATCGCACAAAAAGCACCGTCAACGACAGGGAGGTGATCATGAAGATGATTGCCGACCAGGTAGTCAGGCGCGTAAGTACGTTGGCCGCGGCGCGGGGGCCAAAGGCGGTCTGCGAACCCTGGCCACCGAATGCGCCTGCGAGGTCGGCTGAGCGGCCCTGCTGGAGGAGTACAACTCCGATGAGAAAGAGACTGACGATGACGTGCAAAACGATTACGAAATAGAAGAGAATCTGCATTGCTGAAGCTGCTTTCCAAGCCATGCCCGGTTGGACCGGGCAGGAGAGTCTTTGGTGCGGAGGAGGGGACTTGAACCCCTATGCCTTGTGGGCGCTAGCACCTCAAGCTAGTGCGTCTGCCAATTTCGCCACCTCCGCTCGAGGTGAACTCTACAAGTATATCAAAAGAAGTGGTCCTAAAAGGCGGACAGGCGGCCTGCATCCGATTGCACGCGGGCCAGTTGGCTCATTGATTGGGCTTACGGGCGCACGGCTATTTAGCAGCGGGTTCTGATGCGTTCATCTTCGCCCGCATGCGGGCTTCGGCATCCGCGCTCCAGTACTTGCAGTCGAGCCGAATGAAGACAGATGTGTAGGGGATGGCCATGTTGGTTTTGAGGACGAGGACGTGGAATTGCTTGCTGGTCTCGTCAACGGTGGAGATGATGCGCTCGTGCGGAAGCTGCTCAATGGGGAAGTCCCGGAAGAGTTGCTTGATCTCGTAACGGTAGGCCGTTGCGCCGGGTGCGTCGGTGTCGGGGACGTAGGACAACTCCGCATCCATGTAGATCAGGGGCCGAACGTGGATGGAGTGGTCGATGGCTGCAAGAACATAGCGGATGACAGCGGAGTGTGGGGCGTTGGTTTCGATGGTTTCAATTCCTTCGGAAGACTGGAGAGGATAGGCGGAGTCGACGATGAGGATCCAGTTGCGGTGGCCGAGCAGCGGCATTGTCTCGGCGACCTTGGCTCTCCAGCCCGTGGGTGTGTCGGGCGGGGCAGCGTGGAGCGTCGAGCAAAGGAGCAGGACACCGAGTCCGAGCAAAGATTTGCGCATGGTAAGACCAACCTTCGTGACTTGGAGTTGAGGCCGCTGACTTGGAATGACCTTACCATCCAGCGAGGCGTTCCATCCAGGAAGCCAATGCCTGCTGATCGGAATTTCCGGAGGCATGGACAGCATGGACGGTGCGGCGATCCACTTCGGGACGGTTCTGACTTAATTTGAATTTGCCCTCGATGCGAGAAATGGGAATACGGAAACCAACGATGCCGGTAAGCAGGTTGCTTCGGTAGTTGTCGGGGAGGCTACTCCATTGGTCGGCATAGGCGGGGTCGTTTGCCTGGATGAGTCGGTCAAGGAGCCCGTATTTTTCTTCTTCTTGCTCGATGAGTTCCAGCGTTCCGTAAGCGTGAATGGCGATGTAGTTCCAAGTGGGGACGGAGATGCGCTCCGCGTAGAGTGAAGGCGATACATAGCTGTGCGGGCCGGGGAAGACGACGAGTGTTTCGCGGCCGGCGAGTGCCTGCCAATGCGGATTCGCTTTGGCGAAGTGGCCTTCGAGTATTCCATGTTCGCCGTCTTCTTGAACAACGAGAGGAAGGTGCGTTGCGACCTGGGGGCCTGCTTTCTCCGCGTTGCCGAGGGGTCCAAAGAGAATGGCAAAGGAGTTGGCGCGCATGGTTTCGATCAAGAGACTTCGGTCAGTGACCTGATTGAATCTGGGAGTGTACATGACGCTCCTGATGTTGGAGTCTTCAATACTCTCAACCTTAATCGTCATCGGTGATCATGGGCAACGCTCTGGCGCGACGATAGGCAGATGTTTTCGGACGAGGTGCTATTCTTGGGCCGCGAACAAATGGAGAGGGAGAGCGGACAGATGGAAGAAGTTGAGATATTGAGTCCTCGCTCGGATGCGAAGCCGCGAATGAGGAAGGCAACGATTGCGCCGGTATTGGGTCTGTTTTTCCTGGCACCGCTGGTGGCTGAGTATCTGCTTGGAAATTTGCCGATCGCTTTGCTGCCCGCGCTCATGGTTCTTGCGCCTCTCTATGGAGGCGGGGCGATTTTGATTCGTGAAGCGGTACGCCGAACCGGACGTGGCTGGCCGAGCATTCTGCTGCTTGGAATGGCCTACGCGATCTTTGAGGAGGCATTCACTACGCAATCGTTGTTCAATCCCGACTATCTTTCGTTGAAGCTGGGACTGCTTGCGCCGGCGTTTATCCCGGCGCTTGGCATCGGGGCGTGGTGGACCCTGTGGATGTTTAATGTGCATGCGATCTGGAGCATCATGACACCGATTGCATTGGTCGAGGCTTGCGTGCCAGACCGCGCGCGCAAGCCCTGGGTGGGACGCAAAGGATTGTTTGTCGTCGGACTGATTTTTACTTTTGGTGCGGTCATGTCGACGATCTTCGGATACAAGCATGACCACTATATGGCTTCGGTGGCACAGTTCATAGGTGCGGGGATCACGACCTTTTTGCTCGCGGGATCTGCGTTCATGATTCCTAAGGTCAGGGAAGCGGAGGCGGGTTGGATTCCGTCGATGTGGGTGGCGTGTGGGATTGCGCTGGCATTTGGATCGGCGGCACTCTTTGTTCCAATGAAATGGGGGTGGGGCGCTGTGGCGGCATTGGCGGCGCTCGATTTTGCGGCGCTGTGGCTAATCCTGGTGTGGTCGCGACGAGACGGATGGGGTCTGAAACAGCAACTCGGACTAGGAGCCGGTGCGGCGCTTGCGTACGGCTGGCATGCTTTTCTGCAACATCCAGCGGTAGGTGCGATGAACGGGAGCGTGCGCATCGGAAATGCGATCTTTCTGACAGGCGCGGTGGCGCTGATCTGGTTTGCCGCGAAAAGAGTCAACGCGATGCAGACGAATTCCGCAAAGTAGAAAGATCGAGTTTCGCTCGAACCGGTGCTTCTACTGGATTCGTTCAAAACGAAAACTTGCTTCGCGAAGTGCGTGGCTTATGGCTGTGATGTGGGTTGCGCCTCGTGTTTCGAGGGTCACATCTATCACGGTTTCGCCGAGGCTGACTCCGTAATAAGCGCGGTTGTGAATGGTTTCCACAATGTTGGCGCGCTCACGAGCCAATATCTGAGTGAGGTGAAGCAGAGCGCCCGGACGGTCTTGCAGGTAGACGCGGATGCGCAGGAGACGTCCATCCTTGACGAGGCCGCGCTCGATAATCTTTGCGAGCAGGCTGACGTCGATGTTTCCGCCGCATACGAGAACCACGGTACGGCGATGGCGGAGATTCGTTTTCGATTGAACTACCGCAGCCAGAGCAGCAGCACCGGCTCCTTCGGCCAAAGTCTTTTCCTGTTCGAGGAGCATGAGAATAGCGCTGGCGATCTCCTCATCATCGACTGTGACGATTTCATCCACATAGCGTGAGACCAGGGGTAGTGTCACGTCGCCGGCGCGGCGGACGGCGATGCCGTCAGCGATGGTTGCCTCAGCCGCAATGGTGACGGGCGCACCGGCCTCGCGTGCGCGGAGCATGGAAGGAAGCTTCTCGGGCTCGACGCCGACCACGCGGATCTTGGGGTTGGTCTCTTTGAGGGCGCAGGCAATGCCACCAATGAGACCGCCTCCTCCGATGGGGACGACGACCGCCTCGATGTCCGGCACTTGCTCGAGGAGTTCGAGGCCGATGGTTCCCTGGCCGCAGATGACGGCGGGATCATCGAAGGGATGGATGAAGGTTCGGCCCTCTTCGACGCGGCGGCGCAAAGCTTCTTCGCAGGCTTCGTCGTAGCTCGCGCCATGCAGAATCACTTCTGCTCCATAGGAGCGCGTTGCGGCGACTTTGATTTGCGGCGTGGCCAGAGGCATAACGATCTGAGCACGAATGCCGCGCGCGGAGGCGTGAAATGCAACGCCTTGAGCATGATTTCCGGCGCTGGCAGCGATCACGCCGCGCTTGCGTTCGGTCTCACTGAGGGTGAGGAGTTTGTTGAGAGCACCGCGCTCCTTGAAGGAGCCTGTGCGCTGCAGGTTTTCGAGCTTCAAATGAATCGGGAGACCGACCAGTTCAGAAAGGTGATGGGAATACTGGCAGGGCGAAACATGGATAGATTCACCGATACGTGCACGCGCGGCCTGGATGCCAATTAGAGAGACGGGTTCCAAGACATTCTCCTCGTTTGGTCAATGAAGCTGAAAAAGCAAAACCACCAGCCGCGTTTGCGGGTGGTGGCCTGGGTGTTGCTCAACTACTGAATCTGGTCCGTCAGGCTGTATTTCCCGCACGCGCGTTGTAGACGCTAATTCGAATCGCGGGAATAGGCACACAAGCGACTATGGCAAGACAGGGACACGCGTTTGGGGCTGATGTGTGCATGACGTTGAATGCAGTAGACCAGAGGTTTGCAGGACACGTCAAGCGGAGTAGGTAGTTTCGGCTTCTGCTTCCGCAAGGATGTCCTCTGGGACCTGATCTTTTTCGCGGGAGATCTTGTTGAGTTCGTACTGGATGTAGAAAAAGGAGAAGAGCGCCGTCAAGAGCCAGTTCAAGCGGAGTCCGATAGGCTCGCGGCGATTGTAGTGCTCAAGCAGTTCCTCCCGCAGTTCGAAGATAACCACGATCCATAAAAGCCAGGAGAAGAGGAAACCAGTTACAAGGGAGGCAATCGCCCAGTAGAGAGAACTCGATCTCTGATCGATTTTGCGAACCCAGAGGCACAGATAGATAGGCCAAGCCGCTGCGACCACATTAATGGCAAAGTCGCGATAGGGTTGAGGGACCAGCCACAGAACAAGCGCAGCAGCCGATAGAACGGCTAGAAGGAGCACCGCCCAGTGAACACGAGGCGGCGATGGATACGCCGGGCTGAAAGTGGCAGCCGGCCGGGTGGGGGATCTATCCATAGAGCTATCTTACAGCGAAAACATTACAGCTAGAAGATAGCACGGAGTTTCAGAAAAGAGTCCAACTCGATCAGGTGTTGACCCCTTGGGGGTATATCGATAGTTTCATGCTCCAAAACCCATGTGTTTTGATGAAAAAGAAAGACTGCGTGGAGACCAGCGGCGAGAGCGGGATTGATGTCACTTTTGGGGCTATTGCCGATCATCCAGCTTGTATGCGGCACAAGTTCGTGACGGGCGATGACTTCGCGGTAGGTGGGCGGATCTTTTTCAGCGACGATCTCGACAGCCGAGAAGTGGGGCGCGAGGCCGGAGCGGGCGAGCTTATAGGCCTGTTCCGCATGGTTACCTTTGGTCATAAGGATGAGACGGTGGCGAGTGGCCAATTCCGCCAAAGACTCGTCGACGCCGGGAAGCAGCTCGATTTCCTGATCGGAGATCGTTTGAGCCAAGGCGCGAATTCTCTGCTTCTTCACTTCCGTAATCGGCTCTGGACTGAGGCGCTCGAAGCAGGTGACGAGCGAGCGCGTGAAGCTGGGGAGGCCGTATCCGTGCGCGAGAATCGTCTCACGCTCCACTGCATTCAGAGCTTCGCGCACTTCGGCGGGTGAATACTCGTGATGATTCAAGTAGCTGATGAATGCAGCGATCGCACGCTCGAAGTAGACGTTGTTTTCCCACAGCGTGTCGTCAGCGTCGATGAGCAGAGTCTGACCTGGAGGAAATTCGGGCATCCGCTCCATGGTACCGAAGGAGAGATCACGTTTCCAAACGTCTACTCGTCGAGCTTGAAGATGCGGATCTGCACGAGCTTCGCGATCGTCAGGTTCTTCAATCCTCGATCCTGCATACGATGAATGAAATCTGGAGTGATGTGAAAGATGCGGATCTGAATCAGTTCATCAATGGTCGGCTGATATCCGAGAGCACGAATCTCGCGGACTTCGGCGGCGTTTACGCCCTGGACCTTCAGGCCGATTAACTGGTCGGCGTCTGGCAGGGGATAACCAAGGGCAGTGATGCTTTGTGCATAGGCGGGATCCACGTTGAAGATGCGCAGGGCAATCAGGTTGTCGATATTGATGCCGCGAATGCCCGCCTGCTGAAGCGACTTTGCAAAGGAGCTTTCGACATTGAGGAAGGCGTACGCCTGCAATTTCTCGGAGTCGAATCCGGTGAACCCGATCTTCTGCATGCGTTCAACGAAGGCCGGATCGGGAGTAAACGTCGAGTTTCCGGTGAGGAACTGACTGTGTACCGTTCCTGTGCATGTGAAAGTGCCTGCCTCAGCAGCAAGAGTCGCGGTAAGCTGGGCCCCTTCGCGAGAGAGATCCGCAAGAGATATGCCGGTGAAGCGGTTCATCGCTTCATTGCTGAAGTTGTTGCCGCAATGGCGGTCGCCGTGACAGTCCCCGATATCAATATGGAGTGCGTATTTTCCTGGTTCCTCGCCTGGTCCGATGCTGCAAGTGGAATGAAGCGGAGCGAGGGAGGCGGCTTGAAGTGTCATGCCGCCACAGATCGCGATTGAGGACAGGATGAAAAGGATTCGTTGATTCATCGGATTTCCTCCAAGTCGAACAAGTGCAGGTTGAGGCGCAGAAGACAGCCTCTCAGCGAAGAAACGGTATGCAGAGCCGCGGACTATTTGGATTCGTCGTCGAGCAAATTGGAGATGCGAAGCTGCACGAGCTTTTCCAACGAGAGATTGTTGAATCCGTGTTGCTTTGCGGAGGCGATGAAAGCTGCGTCGATGTGGAAGATGCGGGTCTTAACAATATCTTCGGCGGAAGCGTTGGGGAATTGCTGCCTGATATCGCGAGCATATTCCGGCGTTACACCTTGAATGCGCATCGACAGTAGTTCCTGGGAAGTGAGGCCGTCAAAGCCTGCGGCCTTCATGCCCGCAGCAAACTCGGGTGTGACCTGGAAGATGCGGTACGAGATGGCCTCCTGCAAATTCTTCACCTCGAGGCCCTGTTGTTTGAGCTGGGCGATGTACTCGGGCGTGACGCCGTGAATTTTGCACGCGACGAGGTCCTCTGCGCTGGGCTTGCCAAATCCGACCTGGGCCATCGCGCGGGCGTACTCGGGCGTGACGTTCTGGATCTTCATGGCAATCATGTTGTCGAGATCGACGTCGTAGCCCGCGGCCTTCATGCTATCGATATAGGTGCTACCGGACTTCGAAGGAGTTTGAGCCTTATCGGTAGACTGCGGATCGACCTTCGCGGCGAGCGTGGGCTCGGCCACGGGTGCGGCAGCCTGAAAGTGAGAGGACGGCGCTGCGGGTTGCGCAGGAGAGGCGACGATCTCCGTGCGAACCTCGATGGGTTGCGATGAGGGATGGCTCGAGATAACCGGTGTTGGCGCTGCTTGCGGCGCTGGTGAAAGGCTGGCGAGCAATTGCGGCACCGGCAACAGGAGAACGACGAGTGCGGCGAAGGCGGCTGCGAGCGAGAATGGGCGGGCGTTGCGGCTATTCATGTTTGTCACTGGTTCTCCGAGGATTCTGGAAATGCGCATGCGCAAAGTCTGCGGGGATTGGTGGCCATCGAGAGCCATTGCAAAACGCCACTGGCGGGTGCGCTGTTCCTCGAGCAAGAAAAGCGCGTGGGCGTAAACGACGGGATCAGGGCAAAACTGGAGCGCGAGATCATCGCAGCAAAGCTCGCGTTCGTGACGAATATGACCGCTGATCCACCAGACGGCGGGATGGAAAAAGAAGAGAGTTTCGGCAAAAGTCTGCACCAGGTTCCAAAGGAAATCGGCGCGGCGGATGTGGGCCAGTTCATGAGCCAGGACGACTTCGAGTTCTTCAGGGCTGAGAGATGTTGCGGCTGTGACTGGCAACAGCACGAAAGCGCGAATCGCACCGAGAGTCATGGGGCCGGAGATGGCACTTGAGATGCGAAGCAATACGGGGCGGCGAAGGCCCATTGCCGCAGAAAGCCGTTGGAAACTGGCGCGCACAGCCGCAGGCGCCTGGACGCTCGCAGAGGCCCGAAGACGCGTGATGAGCCACCATCCGCCGATGCTGCGAAGAGAGAGCACAACGACACCCATGATCCAAAGGCCATCGATCCATAAAAGCATGTTGGCGAGAGAGGGACTATAAACCTGAGCCTGCGCAGCGGCGAACCCAGGCATCATCGTCCGGGGAAATTCGCCCGTGGGAATAATGGTCTGGGTTGCCGAACCTGTAGTTGCGAAGACCGAGGAAGCCGCTGCAGATCGGAGTTCCCACGCAAAGGTTGCGCAAGCGCACGCCAGCATCAGGAGGAGAGCGGAAAGTGCCAAGGCATACCGCGACTGGCTCGTTTTGCGCGCCAGGGAAATGCTGATCAGGCGATAGAGGACGGCGACTGCGGCGGCCTGCCAGCAGAAATGGATGAGGGTCCAGGCGAGGGCTTGAATGGTATGCGTCATAGCCGATCCTTTCGCGAAGTTTCGGAGGATGCTGACTTGCCGGTGCCTATTTCGGTGGGTCGCTTGCGTGCGAGAAGAGCGCGAATCTCGTCGAGTTCGATGTCGTTGGCGGGTTCCATTGCGAGGGCGTGAAGAGCGAGCTGCGCGGCGGATCCGGAGAAGAGGCGGACGCTGAGATCCCTGAGAATTTTGCTCTGCATCGCATCCTGACCGATCGCGGCGCGATATACGTGCGCCCGATTGGCCTCGTCGCGAACAACGAGACCTTTGGCGGTCATGATCTGCAGCATCTTGAGGACGGTGGTGTAACCCGAGGGCCGTTCCTGATTGAGAGCGTCATAGATCTCCCGCACCGTTGCGGGTTCCTTTTCCCACAGAATTCTGAGGAGTTCGAGTTCGGCTTCTGTGGGGCGGGGGATTGTGTTGCCGGCGTTCGTCATGATGATTGAGACGTTATACGAAGTGTTTCGTAATTGTCAACGAAAATCTTCGTAGATCGATATTTTAGTGATTCCTGAGGGGCAGGTCCTCAACCCCCGGGATGTATCGGAATGTGGAGGGGCCCTACTTTATGTGGATCACGGAATTCCGGTCAGGGTGAGCAGGGTCCTTGATGATATGGCCGCCCTGCATGACGAAGGCTACATGTTCCATAACTGTGATGTTGGCAAGCGGGTCGCCGGAGACTGCAACGATATCGGCGAAATGGCCGGGTTCCAGGGTTCCGATGTCTTTGTCTTTGCTAAGCATTGTGGTTGCGTTGATGGTGGCGGCCTGGAGCGCGCCGAGAGGCGACAGGCCACCGCGGACGAGCGCGTTGAATTCTCTTGAAACAGATTGGTCGACGTCGTCATCATCTACGCCGTAAACGATGCGGATGTGATGGGCCAGTGCGAGTTTGAAAGCCGGTCCCTGTGCCGCGATAATTTCCACGCCTTTGGCATAAGAGTCGGGGTCGCGACCTTTGCTTAAGCCGGTTTCCATGTCGTGCTGAAAGCAATACAGAGTGGGGACGAGCCAGGTGTGGTGCTCCTCCATGAGCTGCGCGCCTTCTTCGTCGAGCATGGTGCCGTGTTCGATGGAGTCGACGCCGGCACGAACGGCAGCTTTGATTCCGGAGGCTCCCTCGGCGTGGGCCATGACCTTTTTTCCGGCACGGTGAGCGATCTCAACCGCCATCGCCATCTGGGCTTCGCTCAGCTCCTGAACGTGGAAGTCGGAGATGGGATCCATGACGCCTCCGCTAGCCATGAGCTTGATCCAATCGGCACCGTACTTGATGTCGCGACGCACGACGTGGGCAACGTCATCGACTGTGTCGGCGACATTTTTGCCGCGCGGTAGCTCGATGTCGGGGGAGAAAGGCGCACCGTCACCGTGCCCGCCGGCGATAGAGACACAACTGCCCGCAGCGGTGATGCGAGGGCCGAGAATGATACCGCGCTTAACCGAATCACGCAGAGCGAACTGCGGGTAGTCGGCCGGGCCTTCGCAGGCATCGCGGACTGAGGTGAAGCCATGATCGAGCCACAGGGGCAGGTTGTAGACTCCCCAGACCGTCGCCTGGGGTATAGATGTGCGAAGGTGTGCGGCAAAGTTTTGCGTGGTTGGGTCAGAGAGGACGTGTGCGTGCGCGTCGATGAGGCCCGGGAGCACTGTATAAGCTGAGAGGTCGGTCACCGGGATGCCTGAGGGCGCGGCGGCTGCAATCGACTGAATACGATCTCCAGCGATGAGTATGTAGGCATGAGTGCGTACTTCTCCGGAACGCACATCGATGAGCTTGCCGGCCAACACGGCTTGCGTTACCGCGGAGGGCGCGGGCTGTTGGGCGGCTGCGATGACGACATTGAGAAAGAAGGCGGAGGAAAGAAAAGCAAGCGAACGAATAAGCATATTGGGGTTCACGTTACCATTCACCACGCCGTGCCACCAAAGAAAAAGCTGCACCCAATTGAGGACGCTGAACGACCGATCGTTGTTTCAGAGAAAGTAGATTGCGGCGCTAGTGAGAAGCGCCGCTGGATGACGGTTCAGATTTGGAAGCCAGCCATTTCCGGAGTTGGGGCTCCTGATTGGCGCGCAGCTCAATGCATCCGTCGATGCTCTCGATCGCGTGCTTGAGGGTCTGGTCAGCGGCAGCTACCTTATGCGAAGAGAAAAATTTCTCTACATCGTCGCGGCCGGCATTGGAGCAGAAGCTGCTTGTAGAACCAACGAGGATACTGCCCGAGTTGGTGGTGAGCTGCGCCTGCACTTTATCCCAATTGCTCTGGATGAAGTCCCACGCTTGCTTGCGGTTCTCATCGGCGTCAAGGGGGATAGAAAGCTGGATGGCAGCGTCCTGATTGCGGACTTTTCCTGAGACTGCATATTCCAGAGCACGTTTGACAAGGGCTGGTTCTTCGAACTCCGCAAGCAGACGAAGCGCACCGATCTGGATCTCGGGATTCGTCGAGGTTTCGGCCACTTTCTGCAATTGATCAAAGAGCGTTTCGTCACCATTTCGAGCTGCGATGGCAAGTGCAGTCTGACCGAAAGTAGCGTCGATCGAGGAGGGGTCGGCCACGTATTTGTCGGCCACTTGCCGAGCCTGCGAAAGAATGACCGGGTCTTTGGCGTTGCCGAGGGCGGAAAAAAGTTGAGCGCGCAATTCGCGGGTATTGGGCGAATCATTTTGGGTTGGTGCACCGAGCCGGGCGTAGACGGGCCCAAATGTTGCGCGCACCCAAGCGGCAAGCGCGTCCTTTTCCGCAGGTGTTGCCGCAATGCGGTCGTAGGCGGCCTCGTATCCGGAGAGCGCTGAAGAAACGACGGCAGCGTTGGGGTCGTCTTTGATGGCTGCGACGAGGTCGAGATACTTGCCTATCGACGATTTGTTGGCTCGAACCTGAACCCACTCGTCGCCGAGCAGACTGATGCGTTCCACGGGAGTGAGGGCGGTTTGGACGTGGGCAATTAAATCTGCGTAGACGCTGGCAGGGTAAGCGGTGCGGTAATAGCCCTTTCCGTTCGCATTGGCGAAGAGGAGTCCGTTGGCGGGCAAAGTGAGGGTGGAGTCAGTGGGCGTCAAGAGCGTGCAACTCTGATGGCCCTCGGTGGTCTTGAAGCAAACGGGCAGCGTCCATTTCTGCTTTGGATCGGGACGGATGCTGGGGCTGAGGAAGAAGCGCTTCTGCGAGACATCAATCTTCCCGTGCGCAGGTTCGTCGAAGGTAAGCAATGGAACGCCGGGTTGGGCAACAAAGCTCTCCATAATTTTGTCGACGGGCTTGTGGCTGGTGGCGGTCAGGACGCTCCAAAAATCTTCGGCGGTGGCGTTGGAGTATAGGTGAGCTACAAGATAGTTGTGGACACCATTGCGGAAGGCTTCCTCTCCGACATAGTTTTCAACAGTGAGCAATACGTCGCTGGCCTTGCCGTATGCGATTCCGTCGAACATCTGATTGATTTCGTCGGGTGTCTCCGCTTTCGCGCGGATGGCACGCGTGGTGGGTTGTGCGTCGACGTTGAGTGTTCCGTCGAGACCTATCGCCACATCCTGATCGATGGCCCATTCAGGATGCATGGCTGCGATCGGCTTGTTTTCCATCCAGGTAGCAAAGCCTTCATTGAGCCAGATGTTGTCCCACCAGTGCATGGTGACGAGATCACCGAACCACTGGTGGGCGACTTCATGGGCAATAACCAGTGCGACTTGCTTCTTTGCCTGGATGGATGCTGTCTTCTCGTCAACGAGCAGATCGGTTTCGCGATAAGTGATCGCGCCGAAGTTCTCCATGGCGCCAGCCTCGAAGTCGGGCACGGCGATGAGGTCAAGTTTCTTGAGCGGGTAGGGGATTCCGAAGTATTGGTTGAAGTAGTGCAGCACGTATTTCGTGACGTCAAGACCATAGGGTGTGAGCGCCACCTTGTCTGGTGTTGAACAGACGCGGATTGCCACACCATCCTGTTTTGTGGCAGTGCATTTGAAGTCTCCCACGAGAAAGGCCACAAGGTAGGTGGACATTTTGGGCGTGGCGAGGAATTTGAGCGTGTGCTTGCCCGGGGTCGGGCCTGGTGTGTCCGATTCGATAGGGTTATTGGAGATTGCCGTATCGGCCTTGTCGACTACCAGAGAGACATCGAATGTGGCCTTAAAGGCTGGTTCATCAAAAGAGGGGAAGGCGCGCCGAGCGTCGGTTGGCTCAAACTGCGTAACGGCATAGTTGCGGCGCTCAGTTTTGGAAAGATAGAAGCCGCGCAATTCATTGTTGAGTATCCCCGTGTAATGAATGGACAGAGTCACCTTGCCCGCGGGAAGTTTCTCAGGGAAGGTGAAGGTGGCTTGTTCTCTCTGCGCATCGATGGTGACGTGGGCGGTTTGCTGCTTGCCGGCGGCGGTTGCGATGACGGATTGGTAGGCGATTTCGGCGGAATTCAAAGTAATCGCATTTAACGATTCCGAGGTACTGACCTCAATCGCCTCTACGCCGGCAAAAGTGGCGGTCTTGAGATCGGGCGTAAGTGTGATTGCATAATGCTCGGGTCGAACAGTCGATGGGAGTCGCTGGGACAGCAAATCGCAGGAGGGCGCGAACAGGCAGGCGAAAAGAGCAACGACAAGGTTAGTTTTAGAACGGTGGGGGAACGTGCAGCTAAAAATCATTAAATCCTCTTGAACTGAAACAGCTTTTAATCCATAGGCCCATGGACGCGAATTTCGCATCGATTGCAGCACAAGCGTCGCATAGATAATGCACTTTTATTTTATGCCTATCGGAGGCAAGGTAAGGTACGACGTGACGAATGGTTGCGTTCCAGTGACCGCAAATGGTGCGAAATCCGCGAGGCCGGGCTGCAAACCGATCAGGCCGAAAGGTTTGAGACAGGCCCGGTGTCCTTTTTCGGCAGCAGGGAATCGAGTAGGAGCAGGCAGGCACCGGTGACGATGGCACTGTCGGCCACATTGAAGTCAGGCCAGTGATAGCTGAAGATGTGGACCTCGATGAAATCGACGACTGAGCCATAGACAATGCGGTCGTGCAGGTTGCCGAGAGCGCCGGCGAATACCAGCGCCAAAGCTACAGTCGTGACCGTGAATTGGCTGCCGAGGCGGATCATGGCAACGAGCACTGCGAGGGCTGCAATGACCGAAAATGAGATCAGACCCCAACGAACAGTATTCGGCGAGGCTGAGTCGGCGAAGAGGGAGAAGGCTGCTCCCTCGTTGAGCCAGTGTGTGATGCGCAGGAAATGGGGGATGACCGGGATACCCTCTCCCAATGGGATGCGGGCTGCGACCAACTCCTTTGTGAGTCGGTCGGCAAATATGATGGCGGCCGAGATAAGGAGAAGCCAGTGCAGGCGCCGCGGGGTTGCATAAGTCACAGAGCGGCCTCCACCTGAGGCGGTGTGACGCCCATCTCTGTGAGTGCGCCATGGCAACGGGTGCAGACGCTTTGCCAGATGCCGTAATTGGCGACCTCAGGCATAAAGTTCCAGCAGCGCGCGCATTTGGATCCACTGGCTGGAAGCGCGGAGACCGAGAATTCGCTGCCCGGGACCACTCTGACCGCTGACACATTGATGATTTCTTTGAGGCCTGCGGCATGGCGCTGCAGGAGGGCGAGCAAATCACCGGACGCAGTGATCTGCAGATCGGCTTCAAGGCCCTTGCCTATTGTTTTGGCCTGGCGCGCTTCTTCGAGTACGCGCAGAGCTTCGTCGCGCACCGCGAATATCTTCTTCCACTCTTCGAGCAAGGCTGCAGGGTTTTCGGAGAAGATATCCTCGGGCTTCGGGAACAGCGCGAGGTGCACACTGGCTTCGCGACCTCCGACTTGCGGAAGATATTCCCACACTTCGTCTGCCGTGAAGCTGAGATATGGCGCTACCAGCCTCACGAGCGCGTCTGTGATCTTCCACAAGACGGTTTGCGCGGAGCGGCGAGCATGGCTCGTGGGTGCGAAGGTGTACATGCGGTCTTTGAGCGCATCGAGGTAGAACGAACTGAGGTCGACGATCGCGAATTCGTTGACCGCCTGGTAGACGCGGTGGAATTCAAAGCCGGCGTACCAGGCAAGGACCTTTTCGGTGAGGTCGCGGGTGCGGGCAAGCATGTAGCGGTCGAGCGGAAGAAGGTCAGCCTCGGCGACGCGATCGCGCGAAAGGTCGAATTCATGCAGGTTCCCGAGCAGAAATCGAAATGTATTGCGCAGCTTGCGATAGAGTTCGGCGCAGCGCTGCATGAGGTTTTCACTCGCGGCCATGTCTTCGCGGAAGTCGATGGACGCGACCCAGAGGCGGACAATCTCGCCACCGAGGCGTTCCGCGATATCGACGGGATCGACGCCATTTCCGAGTGATTTCGACATGGCACGGCCTTGCTCGTCGAGCGTCCATCCAGCCGTTGCCACGTGCGAATAGGGGGCGCAGCCGCGCAGAGCGACAGACGTGAGGAGGGACGAATGGAACCATCCCCTGTGCTGGTCGCCCCCTTCGAGGTAGAGGCACTCCGTGCCCTTCCCATCTTGGAAGGATTTGTAGATGGTCTCAAGATCGGAGTCCGATTCGGCGACTGCAAACCAGCTGGTGCCGGAGTCGAACCAGACATCGAGAATGTCAGTTTCCTTCCGGAAAGAGTTGTGTCCGCAGTGAGAGCATTTCGCGCCTGCGGGCAACAATGCCGCAACGTCGGTGGTGTGCCAAGCCTCGACTCCCTCGAGTTCAAACATCTCGACGATCTTGTGGTTTAACGCCGGATTGAGGATGGGCTGATTGCAGCCCTCGCAAAGGAACACGGCAATGGGAACTCCCCAGATGCGCTGGCGGCTGATGCACCAATCGGGGCGCGTGGCAATCATGTTGGTGATGCGTTCTTTGCCCCAGGCCGGATCCCAGACGACTTTGTCGATCTCTTCGATGGCAAGCTGGCGATATGTAGTTTCGGAGCCGTCAGGGCGCTTGACGGGGGTCTCGAGTCCGATGAACCACTGTTCGGTTGCCCGGAAGATGACCGGGTTGTGGCAGCGCCAGCAGTGCGGGTAGGAGTGCTCGAGGTCTGAGGCAGCCAGGAGTGCACGCGATTCCTCAAGCATTGCGACGATTATTGGATTGGCAGCCCACACCTTCATGCCTTCGAATGGAGGCAGAGCGGCGAGCGGCCAGGCCTCGGGATCCACATGGAGATGGCCGGAGGCATCGACGCGGCAGGTCTGGTCGAGGTCGTAACGCTGTCCAGTGTAGAAGTCATCCGCGCCGTGCGACGGTGCTGTGTGGACGGCACCTGTGCCGGTGTCCGCAGTGACGTAGGTGGCGAGCACTCCGAGAATACTGCGCTCGAGAAACGGATGCTTGAAGGTGGAGTGTTCGAGTTTGCTGCCCTTGAACCGGGCTAGTTCTGTGATGTTGCCGAGCTTGCAGGCGGCAATGACCTGGGAAGCGAGTTCAGCGGCGACGATGTAGACGGGGTCCGCGGGGCTGCTGGGAAGCTTGGGATCGCCACTGGCCGCAAATGCAACATATTCGAAGTCGGGATGGAAGGCAACGGCCATGGACGCGGGCAGGGTCCAGGGAGTCGTGGTCCAGATGATTGTGTAGACATCGCGGCCGGCCAGAGTGCCGTCGAGCTTGCCGGATTCGGAGGTGAGCCGGTAGCGCACGTACACCGAAGGGCTGGTGTGCATGTCGTACTCCACCTCTGCCTCCGCGAGGGCCGTACGGTCGTGGATGCACCAGTAAACGGGTTTCAGTCCCCGATAGACGAAGCCTTTTTCAAGGAAGCCGTAGAACGCTTCAAGTGTCCGAGCCTCATAGTCCCGGGCCATGGTCATGTAGGGCTTGTCCCAACGCCCAAAGCAGCCGATTCTCTCAAATTGAGAAGTTTGCAGGTCGACATACTTCTGCGCGTATGCACGACAAGCATCCAAAACGGCAGGAGCGGGCATCTCCAGCTTTTTACGGCCGAGCTGCTCGTCAACCTTGATTTCGATGGGCAGGCCGTGGCAGTCGTAACCGGGAACGTAAGGAGAATCGAAGCCGGCCATGGTTTTGGACTTGACGACGAAGTCTTTCAAACCCTTGTTGAGGGCGTGGCCAAGATGAATGGGGCCGTTGGCGTAAGGAGGCCCATCGTGGAGCAAGTATTTGGGGCGGCGGGCGCCGGCTTCACGCAACTGATCATAGAGCCGCAGGGAAACCCACTTAGCGAGGCGAAGAGGCTCATTCTGTGGCAGATTGGCCTTCATAGGGAAGGCGGTTTTTGGCAAGGTTAAGGTCGCCTTCAACTCCGGCGCTGGAGACATTGATACTCCCTGATTATGGTGCAAAGATGCTCAATAGTTAGTGTAAAGGACCCGGAAAGAAATTTGAGGTAACAACTGCTCACGGTTGGCGTCTATCGTTTATGGGAACTCTCACTTCAGGGGAATACCAAACTCTGGAGGACGCATCCGGCGGGTCGGAGTTCGTACCTCTGAAGACAAGTTCGGGCGAAGTCAAGCATAATGGAGTGGTAGGCCTGAGAGCCGACGAAAGCCTTTTGGGGCGATCGGAGCCGACGGCGTCTACGAATGGAACTATGGCAAACGATCTACTGATCCAGCCAGACGCGGAGACCCGGGACGGCGTTCCCTCGATCGAGGGACATGAGCTTGACGCGTTTCTCGGTAAGGCGTTTGAAGAGAAGCCGATTTGGACGGCGCTTTACGAGAATATTCACGACGTTTTCTTCCCACCGAAGCTGCCGCCTCTTGTATTGACCTCCACGCCAATTCCGGTTCCGGACCGGATGGCGGTGAAGGCGAATCCCGTTGCGATCGGGATCTCGACCTCGGTCAATGTAGCCATCGTCCTGGTTCTGCTTTTCTTTGTGGGCAAGAAGATTATTGAGACGGTTCACAAACCGGTTGTCGCAACGAATGTCGACATCAGCGATTTCGACCTGAAAGCGCCCAAAATGGCGAATGCGGCGGGCGGAGGCGGGGGTGGTGGTTCGCACGAAATTGTTGATCCTATCAAGGGCAAGTTGCCGCCCCGGATGAAGGATCCGATTACTCCGCCTATGGTTCCTATTCTCGACAAGCCCAAGCTTGCGATGGCTGCAGCGATTGACGTTCAGAAGGACATCACGCTCCCGGACAATCCCAATCTGCCGAATATAGGTGTTAAGAATTCGGCGAACGTCACTTTGGCCTCAAATGGCCAGGGGGGTGGCGGAGGCATGGGCAGCGGATATGGCGGAGGCCTGGGATCGGGCACGGGCAATGGGTACGGACCTGGCACAGGCGGAAATACAGGTGGCGGCGTTTACAGGGTTGGGGGAGGAGTGTCGGCGCCGGTGCCGATCTTCACGCCCGAGGCGGAGTTCTCTGACGAGGCGCGCCGCGCAAAATACCAAGGCGTTTGCCTGGTGAGCTTGATTGTGGACGCGCAGGGAAATCCGCAGAACGTGCACGTAGTTCGTCCTCTCGGCATGGGACTGGATGAGAAGGCGCTCGAAGCGGTTCGGAAGTACAAGTTCAAACCGGCAATGAAGGATGGCAGAACTCCGGTGCCGGTGCTGATGAGCATTGAGGTGAATTTCAGGCTGTACTAAATGTTGCGCGGGTAACGCAACTATGAGGAGCGATGCGCAGATGCGCTTCGCTCCTTTATTTTTTGGGGCTGAGACAGATGTGATCAACGGATCAAAGCGTTTGCGGCGCCCTGTGGTAATCTTCGTGGTTCGATTTGAGGAGAAGAACCTGATGGGGCTGCGGAAGAACGAGTGGATGGCGTGGTTTGTTGGGCTGGCAATATTAGCGAGCCTGGTGGGGATCGCGGGTGCGCAGGGGCAGAATACTTTTCGTGATACAACGCTGCCTGATAGTGTCCGCATTCAAAATCTGCTGAGCCAGTTGACGCTGGATGAGAAGGTTCTACTCATGTCGGATCACCCCAGGATTCCAAGGTTGGGGATCGTATTTTCCGGACAGGTAGAAGGGCTGCATGGACTCGCGCTGGGGGGGCCGGGGGGGTGGGGTGGCCACGGACGGCAGCCGGTGCCGACAACGACCTTTCCACAGGAGAAAGGGTTGGGAGCAACCTGGGATCCGGAGCTATTGAAGAAGATTGCTTCTCTCGAAGGCTATGAGGCGCGCTACTACTATCAGAACCCGGTATTCGATCGTGGCGGCGTGGTGGTACGTGCGCCGAATTCGGACCTGAGCCGCGATCCGCGCTGGGGTCGTACAGAAGAGTCTTATGGGGAGGACCCGTTCCTCGTAGGAACGTTGACTGTGGCTTTCATTCAGGGGTTGCAAGGGCCCGATCCGAAGCACTGGCAGTCGGCTTCGCTCATGAAGCACTTCATGGCGAATGAAAATGAAGACGGCAGGACGCACACGTCTTCGGATTTCGACGAGCGGCTATTTCGCGAGTACTACTCCGTGCCTTTCCGCATGGGATTTGAAGAAGGCGGCTCGCGCGCGGTGATGGCGTCTTACAACGCGTGGAACGGGGTCCCGATGACAATTCATCCCGTGCTTAAAGACGTGATGATCAAGGAGTGGGGCAACGACGGGCTTATTTGCACCGACGGGGGCGCGCTCGGGTTATTGATTACAGCGCACAAGAGCTTCCCCGACAAGGAGCACGGCTCCGCGGCCGCGGTGAAGGCAGGAATTAACCACTTTCTGGACACCTATAAGCCGGACCTGACGAAAGCGCTCAAAGACGGTCTGGTGACGGAAGCGGATATGGATGCCGCGCTGAAAAATCTGCTGACCGTTTATCTGAAGCTGGGCGAGATGGACCCTCCCGGAGTTGATCCCTTCGCGAAGATCGGCGTCGAGACGGGCGGTGATGTTCCACCATGGGAGAGGGAATCGAGCGTGGCCCTTGCGCGGTTGGCAACGGCTGAGTCGATTGTGCTGCTGAAGAACGAGAACAACACGCTTCCGCTGGATCGCGCGAAGCTGAAGACGGTTGCCGTGATTGGCGAGTGGACTGACCAGGTACTGCAGGACTGGTACAGCGGAACTTATCCCTACGGGGTAAGCGTCATCGATGGAGTTCGCGAAGCCCTGGGAAAGGGAACGAAGCTGCTGTTCGCGGACGGTTCTAATCCCGAAGAAGCTGCGAAACTCGCGAAGCAGGCCGATGTGGCCATCGTGGTTGTCGGCAATCATCCCGTGTGCAATGCAGGTTGGGATCAGTGTCCGACGCCCTCGAATGGCAAGGAGGACGTGGACCGCAAGACGATCGTGCTCGAGCAGGAGGAGTTGGTGAAGAAGGTTTTCGCCGCAAATCCTCGGACCGTTGAGGTGCTGCGGGCGAGCTTTCCATACGCCATCGTCTGGAGCCAGCAAAACGTGCCCGCGATTGTTCACATGACCCACAACAGCCAGGAAGAGGGTCACGGACTTGCGGACGTGCTGTTTGGAGATTATTCGCCGGCGGGAAGACTCACACAGACATGGCCCACCGGCGATGCGCAGTTGTTGCCAATCATGGATTACAACCTGCTGCATGGTCGTACTTATCTCTACAGCAAGGACAAGCCGCTTTATCCGTTCGGATATGGGCTCAGCTACACGACCTTCCGTTATGACGGAGTAAAGCTGAGTGCGACAAAAATTGATGCTGACGGGGCGGTGCAGGTCACAGTGAAAGTGAAGAACACCGGTAAGCGCGCGAGCGACGAAGTGGTCCAAATGTATGTGCAACATCTTGGATCGTCAGTTACGCGGCCCCAACTCGAACTAAAGGGCTTCAAGCGGGTGAGAATTGCGCCGGGCGCAGTGCAGGACGTGACCATGGAACTGAAGGTGCGCGACCTGGCGTATTGGGACACAGCAAGTCATGCCTGGAAGGTTGAGAAGGAACAGGTGCGGATTCTGGCGGGTGGCTCGAGCGACAGGCTGCCGGTGCAGGCAACTGTCGATGTAACGGACAGCAAAGCGTTCAAACCATAGCCGAAGGGCGGCTAGCGCCCTTGTGCAAATATTCTTTTCAGTTCCTGAGGCGGGATAACTTCAAGCTGTGCGAAAGTGCAGCTTGAGGTCTTTTTGTCTTTGCGCCATCGGCGAAAGTGGGCCATGTGGCGGAAGCGGCCGCTCTGCATATGTTCGTAGGCGACCTCGACGACCAGTTCCGGCCGAAGCGGCTCCCATGATAGATCTTTGCCTTGGCTCCATCGGCTCTGACCGCCGGGCATGCGATGCTCATTTCCTTCGGCGGGCGCTTCGGGATTTGCCCAATTCTTCCAAGGATGATTTGCGAGAGCGTTCTTACGCAGAGGATTGAGGAGCAGCATCAACTCGCGCCTCTGTTCTTTTGAAAAGCTGGCACACACGCCAACATGCTGAAGTATCTTTGCATCGTCGTAGAGTCCGAGGAGGAGCGAACCAACTTCGTTTCCCGCGCTCTGTTTGTACCAGCGGAATCCGGCAACAACACAATCACAATCCCGTTCGTGCTTGACTTTGAGCATCACGCGCTTGTCCGGCTGATAGAAGACGTCGACAGGTTTGGCGACGACACCATCAAGGCCGGCGCCTTCAAAGCGACGAAACCAATCGAGGGCCTTCTTTCTGTCGCGGGTCGCAGGAGTGATGTGAATGGGCGGACCGCATGATTTCAGAAGCTCTTCCAATGCGGAACGGCGTTCGGCGAACGGTAATCGACTCAAGTCGCGTTCCCCTTGGCAAAGCAGGTCAAAGAAAACAATCGAGGCCGGCGTTTGTTGAGAGAGCAATTTGACTCGGGAAGCTGCCGGGTGAATGCGCAACTGCAAGGCATCGAAATCGAGCCGGCCATGATTGGCGATGACCAGTTCGCCGTCAAGGATGCAGCGGGCGGGAAGCTGATCGGTCAAGGGCTTGAGCATCTCAGGAAAGTAGCGATTTAGTGATTTCTTGTCCCGGCTCTGAAGCAGGATTTCGTCTCCGTCGCGAAACACCAGGACTCGGAATCCGTCCCACTTCGGTTCAAAAACCCACTCACCGGTCGAAGGGATATCGTCCACCCGTTTGGCGAGCATGGGAAGAAGCGGGGGATTGACGGGAAGGTTCATAGAGGTGGATCGACCAAGTGGCACGCTGGCCGCGAACGACGGGAGGCCATCTATGTCGGATGCGCTGGCGTGGATGTGATGTTGTTTACGTGTGTTTTGGATACCGCAGGTCTTCTTCAGACTGGCGCAGGGGTGAACTTGGAGCCAGTGGAGGGCATCCAAAGTCCTAGTGGGGCCCGGTGTATTCAGGGCCCTGTCCGAGGAAGGCGCATGAAATCACTCGTGGTTCTAATGATTGAAATGGAACAGCCCGAGGGGCTATCTTCGCGGAAGCTCATCATCGAGACAGCGAAACACAATGTACTAACGGCTTATGATGCCGAGGTAGGCTTGGACCTGTTGCGGAGATTCCCGAACGTAGACCTAATCCTCGTGCACAGTTCCCTCCTGATGCGACGCAAGGGCCTTCTCTCTGAAGTGAAGTCGCTCGCACAGAAGGTCCCGATCGTGCTTGCAAGCCCATTCAAGACTGAGACTCATCACCCTGAAGTGAGATATGTGGTGGACAGTCACAATCCACAGGAGCTTTTAACGCTTCTTTCCGAATACGTTCCCGACGAACCCCTCATTCGCTGAAGAGCCGTTTACAGGGCGCGAACCTTTCTGAAAGGATTCGAAGATAGCTGATATCAGACCGGCAAACGAGGAGACGCAACTATCAAGATAGCAAGCTGGAACGTCAATTCGATTCGCGCGCGACTCGATCATGTATCGAACTGGCTGCAGGCGCAGAAGCCCGATGTCCTGCTGCTGCAGGAGTTGAAAGGGACGATCTTTCCGGCGGATGTGTTTAAAAACCTAGGGTACGAGAGCGTTGCTGTTACACAAAAGACCTATAACGGCGTTGCGATTCTGTCGCGCTTTCCAATCGAAACGGTGAACACGACGCTTGCCGGCGATGAGAAAGACAGTCACGCTCGTTTTCTCGAAACGATGATCGACGATCTTAGGATCGTGAACATCTACCTGCCGAATGGCAATCCTGTGGGAAGCGAGCGGTTTGTCTACAAACTTGCGTGGATGGACCGTTTGCTGGGGCAGATGAGGAGATGGACAGACGATCCTGTCCCGACTGCTATTGGAGGGGACTTCAACGTTATCCCTGAAGATATTGACTGTCACAAGCCTTCGTCGTGGATTCATGACGCCCTGTTTCAGCCTGAGCCTCGGGCCCGCTATCGGGCCATGATCGAACTCGGTTATACGGACACATTTCGCTTGCTGCATCCGGGAGAGGGCGGGCTGTTTACGTTCTGGGATTACTTCAGGCAGGCCTTTGAACACAATCGTGGAATTCGGATTGATCATTTTCTTCTTTCGCCCAAACTCGGCCACCGGCTGCGCGCATGTGAGATAGACAAAGGACCCCGGGCGCTGGAAAGGCCTTCGGACCACACACCCATTGTTTTGGAATTGAGTTAGCGAAGTTCGTTCGACCAACCAAACGATTGCGCGCGGCATCGTAGAGTGCGGGGTGGTGGTGCGCGAGTACGAGAGACGGTGTGTCTGCCTCTGATTCTTCAGGTCCTTGGCCCCGTTCCGTTCGCCAGAATTCAGCACGTGTGGTGTTTTGTCCGCAGTTCGGAGACGTGCGTTGTTAAAGAGCCGGGGGGACCATGCATACTTCTGTGTCTGACACAGTCATCTATCCTGCCTTAGTTCAGCCTTTCGAATCTTCTCGACTGCCTCTTGTCCGCGCCCTGTTTGCCGGTGCCGCATTCGGCATCGGCGTGCTGCAGGGAACGACCGCAGTGGCACAGGTTTCCGCTTCGCCAACCTCGCTCAATTGGGTGTCGGTGCCGGTGGGTGGAAAGGGCGCTCAAAAGGTGGTCACGCTCAAGAACAGCGGAACCGCAGCGATCACCATCAGCAGCCCTACGTTCACAGGATCTAACCCCGGCGATTTCCTGATATTCAGCACGACCTGCGGTGCTTCTCTGGCGGCATCTTCAAGCTGTACTGCGAATATCATTTTTGGCCCGAAAGCGACGGGGGCTCGAAGCGCGACGCTGAACTTCAACGATTCGGCTAGCAATACTCCGCAGAGAGTTGTGCTCACGGGGACCGGGACGACCTCCTCTGGAACTGCGTCGGTTACTCCAACGAGTCTCAATTGGGTTTCAGTCCCTGTTGGAGGGAGGGGTGCACAAAAGATCGTAACGCTGAAAAACAACGGCACGATCTCAATTTCGATCAGCAGCATCGGGTTCGCGGGCACGAATCCCGGAGACTTTCTTGTCTTCAGCAAGACGTGTGGCACGACGCTCGCCGCATCCGCGACTTGCACAGCCAACATTGTTTTTGCGCCGACGGCCACTGGAGCACGGAGCGCGATTTTGCGGTTCACCGATTCCGCGAGCAACAGCCCACAGACAGTCACGCTCACAGGCGGGGGAGCGACGGGTTTCACGATAACTCCGCAGAACCCGACCGTTGCAGTAAACGGGACTCTGCAATTTACGTCGAGTGTTGCAGCGACATGGGCGGCGAGTTGCGGAACGATCGGCAGCACGACCGGTCTTTACAAGGCTCCTGCGACAGCTAGCTCCTGCAAGGTCACAGCCGCAGCAACCAATGGCAGCGGGCAGACCGCTTCGACCACCGTGACTGTCACAACGAGCACAAATCAAGTGACGATTACGCCATCAAAGGCGACGTTGCACGCTCTCGGGCAAATGCAATTTACTACGAACCAGGCGGTCACGTGGTCAGCATCGTGCGGGACAATCAGCAGCACGGGTCTCTTCACCGCGCCGGTTCCCGCGCCGCCGGCATTCGCCACTACCTGCGCCATCAAGGCGACATCGACGGTCAATTCCGCCAACACGGCAACGGTCAGCGCGGTTGTAACGGTTGTGAACTACACCACGCGGAAGAATGGAAACTCAGGAACGGGCGTGCAGACGAATGAGTTGGCGCTGACGCCAGCCAGTGTGAGCTCAGGCAAATTTGTACAGCGGTGGAGTGCGGCATTGGATGCAGCGATCTGGGGCCAGCCGCTATATCTGAACGGGGTGACGATTGGTGGCAAGGCACGAAACGCTGTGTTTGTTACCACTGCAAATGACAGTGTTTATGCGCTCGACGCGGATACGGGCTCATTGCTATGGAAGACGAGTTTTCTTTCGCCGGGTGTTACGGCGGTCGCGGGTACCAGTCTGCAAATTTCTTCGCAGATTGGAATATTAAGCACTCCCGTCATCGATCCTGTTAAGCAGGTGATGTATGTGGTGGCAGTGACATCAGAGAACAATGCGACCACGTTCCCGCACCGCCTCCACGCGTTGAGCATTCTAACGGGCAAAGAGATGCTCGGCGGGCCGGTGTTGATTTCCGATCCGGCTCTACCTCCCGTCCAGAAGTTCCAACGGCCTGGCCTGCTGCTTGCAAACGGAAGGATCTACGTCGCCTTCGGATCGATTGAAGATCGCAATCCTTACCACGGACTGATATTCGCGTTCGATGAAAACACCCTGGAAGTGGTGGCATTCTTTAATGTCACTCCAACGGGGAGCCAAGGCGGAATCTGGATGTCCGGTGCGTCTCCGACCGCAGACAAGGATGGAAACATCTATGTGTCGACCGGAAATGGAAGTGTGAGCGCGAACAACTTTGGCCAGGCGATCGTGAAGCTCAGTCCTAACTTGCAGGAATTGGATTTCTTTATTCCCTATGAGTACGTAACCCTCAACCAGAGCGACATCGATCTGGGTTCCGGAAGCGTAATGGTTGTGCCGGATCAGGCAGGACCTTATCCGCATGAACTGATCGCTTGCGGTAAGCCGACTCCGATTTATGTGATAAACAGGGATGCTATGGGCGAAGTGGGTGCAACGAGCGACAAAATTATCCAACGGCTCGATCATCAACTTGGGAGCACAGGGAGCTTCCGCGATTCGGGCCAGCCCTGTTACAACTCGCCGGCAATGTGGCAACAGAACGTGTACTTCGCCGCCAATCACGATGTGCTGAAGATGTTTGTGTTGAATGCGAGCACCGGCATGCTTAGCGCCACGCCGATATCGAAAGGGACATTCACTTATCAGTGGCCAGGTGCCGACCCCGTTGTTTCCTCAAACGGAAATACGAACGGGATTGTGTGGACACTGGATCGGGTCACCGGAACTCTACACGCAAGTGATGCAATGGATGTGAGCAAAACGCTCTACACAAGTCCAAGTCTCGGCGCGCCAATCCGTTGGGTGCCACCCATGGTCGCCAACGGGCATGTGTACGTGACCGCGTCGGGCAAGATCATCGCGTATGGTTTGACGCCGTAGAGGGCCTAGAAAATATGGCCGAGTGTGAAGAACCATGATGTGTGTCCGGTGTCTCCGACGCTTCCGCCTATCAATACAGGGCCAAATGCTGTGCGCGCGATGATCCCGAGAGCACCGTCCATCGGAAGGGCGCTGACTCCCGGAGCGTTATACATTTTCCCTACCTCGTACATCGCAACGCCATAAAAGCCGCTGCCGATGAAGGGTGGAAGACTGAGCAAGCGATGCATGTACCCTGGCCGGAAGAGGAAATACTGATCTCCTCGCACTTCATTGGACCCATATGCAAGCAAGCCAGGGACCCCGCCAAGAAAATACTGGGGAATTCCGGTCTGCTCGAAGCCCATAGTTGTCCCGCCCCTTGCGACAAGAAAGAGAGAACTTGTGGCGGAGACAGGTTTAAAGATCTCAGTATTCATTTCCAGATTTGGAAATGCTTCTGTTGCTCCCGGGCTCTTATCGAACCATCGAAAGCTTGCCTCACCAAGATAACCAGATCGTGGAACGATCGGCTGATCAAGGTGGTCGTTCATATAAAGAAGCCGCGTGGTGCCTACCCCACCCTTTACCGTTTCAAATAACGGCGTGCCGAGCTCCAGGCTTGCATTCAAATAGCCGATTTCATACCCGGCCCTCACTTCGCTGAACCGGTCGATTGCGTATCCTACGTCGACGCCGCCGCGTGCCCTCCGCAAGCGATAGTCGGCTTGTGGGTCGCCGTAAGAATAGATCCATTGTCCCGAGTTACTCACACCTCCACGTGGAGCGAAAAACCACTTTGAGGTTTGACTGAACCTTTTGTAGTACTCGGAAGAAATCCCATAAGTATTACCAATCGCAAAATCTGTGCGCCATTCTGAGCCGAATCCACCGACATCGAGAAATGTCAGACGTCCGCCGACCGTGAAGGTAACGTTTCCAGGCTCCGTACCATCCACATCAAAGGCAAGCTGAAGAACCGGCGGCGCATTGCTTTTCTCATTGACAGTGACAAGCAGGCCGACTCGGCCTCCGATCTCAGTCATTCCGTAGGATGCGCTTGAAAATCTTCCCACGCCGGTCAGAAGTGTCAGGTTTTTGTCCAGTGTCTTGGTGTCGAGTGTTTTATCGACCATGGGCTGAAGAAAGGTCTCGATCTTCTTTTCTGCAGCGATCGAAGTGCCCTGCACTTTTACGAATTGTGGAGCGCCCACGGGCCCCTTCTTACGCGCATCGCGATGGGCCACGTACTCGTCCCATTCGGCCTGATCGAGAACATAGGGCTGCAGGACTTTGGACTTTTCTTCTGCAGCTTCAAATCCCTTCTGGATAAGTGCATTGGCCTGGTTGAAATCCAGGGCGCTGAACTTTTGAACGTCCACCTTTACAACGATGTCGGCAGCTTCCATACCTCGAATTTCAGAGGCCGCGGAACTGATCTGGATTGACCGGCCAAGAACGCCGAAGAGAGATTGAATATCTTCCGCAGTGGTCGGAGAGACCTGGAGATGAATCGCGATGACGACATCCGGGCTCATCTCACGCGCCAAATCTGTCGGCAGATTGTCGACCAATTCGCCATCGACAAGCAAGCTATCTCCAATGCGGACCGGATCGAAGATTCCCGGCAGGGACATGGTTGATCGCATCGCCAAACCGACCGGACCGGATGAGAACACATGGGCCTTTCCGGTAACCAAATCGGTAGCGACACAGCGGAAAGGGATGGGGAAGTCGTCGAATGATTTTGCGTTGGAGTAGGGAAGTGTTTCCCGGTCAATGAGCAGGCTGATCTGATGTCCAGCATTCAACCCGGATGGGAGCGAAGCCCCTTTTTTGAATCCAATGGCCAGAGTGCTTTGAACCGCGCGGGCATCCTCTTTGCGGCGGAAGGAGAGATCTTCAAAGGGGGTTGCGCCTCCTAGAAGCAGAGGCCAGTCCATTTTTTTGACGATCCCTTCTATGTCGTCGGGACTCTTGCCAGTCGCGTACAAGCCTCCCACCAGTCCCCCCATGCTGTTGCCGGAGAGAACGTCAACGGGAATGTGGTGCTGCTCAAACCATCTGAGCACGCCGATGTGGGCCAGCCCCAGCGCGCCACCACCTTCAAGCGCAACGCCGACCTTCATTCGCGTGGGATGATTCGCGGGAGTGGTCTGGGCGATTGCAGTGAGGGAGGACAAAATTATGAAAGCGAAAACCGCGAGTCCAATTCCGGTGTTGCGATACTTCCGAAAGAGAGTGCCAGCATATGGATGAATGCGATTCATTTGAACTCCGGGTTCTTGAAACTGAATCACAACCTTACTCAGTATCCGACCCTTCCCGCTCGAATCAGCGCGGAGAAGTCGGGTGACTGGTTTGCCGTGTGGGCCACTTCGTTGATATGGGCGCGTTGCTTCAACTCAGCGAAGGGAAGTCCGCCTGTGACGAGACGTCCGCGGTTATACAGCAAGTGATCGATGGAGCCGTTTATCAAGTATTGATAGCTCCAGGGCTGAGGGTTGGCGGTTACAGCCGTTAGCTGCCTGTCCAGCGTGGTAGTGCAGTTTCTTGTCACTTCGTTGTACCATTCGGGATTCTTATGCAACTTATTGAGATAGTCGACGTAGGTGTAGAAAATCGCACGAGTGACCTTGGGATCCGCATTGATGCGGTACATGTAGACTTCTTCGTCTTTGCGGTAATTGGTGCGGAGGCGAATCAAGTCGCGTTCGTCCGCCACGACGAATATCAACCCGAATTGACGAAAGGTTCCAAGGATGGTCGAGTATGACTGCCCGGGTCTGTAGCGCGCCTCAATGGAGAATGCAATATGCGTGTTGTCTCCAAACTGGAAGCTGACGATTGGGTGGCTCGCAAAGCTCAGACCCCAGTTCGTCAAGAAGAAATCAACGGCTCGAAGCTGGGAAAGATCGAGTGTGCGATCGCTCCAGCAATTCGAGTACTCGGTTTCGGTACGGTAGTCACAGTTGCGCAGATTGTGAATCGTGATCCGGTCTCCGTCGATTTCAGTCCAGGCGGTTCGATCAGCATCGGGTTGCCACGCTCCACTGTTTGACGGTTTGAGAGTAAGCCACCACAAGAGCACACAAACGAAGCTGGCGAGGCATAGGATTACAGACCAGCGGGACATTTTGAACTTAATGAGGATCGCGATAATGGCGAGGATATAGATGACTGTCAACGGGACCCGCAGCGACGCGATTCGAAAATCTATGTAAAGAGCTGCTGTAGCCCACAAGACAAGAAGTGCCAGAACAATCCAAATTGCTGTAATTCCAATCGCTCGAAGTACCCGCACCCAAGCAGGTGGATGGACAGGGCGGTGGTTAAGAGGAACGCGATCCCCTTTACGATCAGTGCTCATCTGGAAACCTTTTGCAGTGCGAGCGCGCATGGAGGACTGTCCCGATCCCCGTCCGCCGGTTGCTTTTGCCTGATGGACTACTACAGGATGATGGTGCAGGTGGCAAACGAGAACTGTCAGTTCTACCAGTTTCTGCGAAACGTGGTTCGGGCCCCCTAACGAGCTATGCTGCCGGCGATCACCTCGATCGTGGCAGCGACCTGAATTGTTCGTCTATGACGTAAATTCGAGCGGTGCGATTATCGACGCGATGTTTCAATTTCAAGGGAGCCGCCGCAGTGATTGTGAAGGAGATGGCTCGGGACCATCGCTTTCACAAGTTCAAAGGGGGAACTGGCCCAGGCGATCATTGGGCTTTGTCCGGAGCTCTCGCGGCGGTGCCGAGGCGATTCTCGCAAGTCTCCCAATTCTCAAAAGTGCACTCATTCTTGCGGCATTCAAATTCGCACACTGCAATGTCTTTCGGCACTGTCTGGATGATTTGGCCGGTGATCCAGGGCCATATCCGTCGCAACTGTTCAGTCTGCATCATCGGGAACCCCGCACTTGAGTTGACTAGCTCACCGGATAACTATGGCACCGTCCCCTTCGACTTGTTGTGATGTGGCTCACATCTGGCGTTGTTCAATCATTTGTGGGCACCTGCGGTCCGGCTCCGGCGAGTCCCGGTGAGTTGCGGTTGCAAAAAGACGGCGATGCGTTGTGTGACGGGTACTCGCGCGTGCTCCTATTCCCGCCTAAGACGCTGTTCTGGTAATGGCGATGACGCTGATGTCATCCTCCTGACCGAAGTTTTGCGCAGCGGTTGCGAGCGCGCCGACGCTTGCCGATTCGCGCATCAGGTCGTCGATGCGTTCGAAGCCGAAGAGTCTCCCATTGACGTCGGTGGCCTCCGCAATGCCGTCGGACATCAGCATGAGCTGGTCGCCCTCCGCAAGGTTGAAGCGCATTACCGAGAACACCGGATCTTCGATCATGCCGAGTGGGAGCGATCCTTCGATCTCGACCGGCCGACCGTTGAGATACGGAGGCAGATGTCCGGCGTTGGCCAGCGTGGCGCCTCCGTCCGCGCCTATGCGCAACGCGAGGCAGGTGGCGGCTGCGTGACTACGGCCGCACAGCCGCTGATTGAGCACCTTCAGCACAACCAGGGGATCGGGATCGAACTGCGCCGAAGTGCGGATCGCGCCGACAAGCAGCGCTACCAGCATTCCCGCCTGCAGACCCTTGCCGGCCACATCGCCGGCAACAATCAACATGCTGCCATTGGAGGCGTGCGGGAGGATCTGGAAGAAGTCGCCACCCACCTCGCGCGCCGGGCGATACTCGCTCTCAATGGCCAGCCCCGGAAGTGTGGCGATGGGCTCGGGCAGGATCACCCGCTGCACCTCCTGGGCCTGCTTCACATCGAGTTCCATCAACCGCTGCCTCAGCACTGTCACCAGCAGGCGCCGCAGTAGCAACCCGGCAATTACGAACGCCAGCAGCAGGTTGGCGATGTCCCCGAGTGTGACTTGCACGCCAAACGGATACCACGTCAGATTGATATGCAGAAAGTTGAAGTCATCCCAAAACTGCGCAACTCCCCACAGGACCACAGCAGGCAGGACTGACCAGCCTTCCACTCCCTTTTGCCGAATACCTTGAACGATGCACACAAACATCAGCGGCAGGAAGAGGAACTTGGTAGCGAGATAAACGCTGCCAAAGGCGGCACTGACGGAATGCGGAAGGACCGTGAAGACCAACAGGTTCCGGTTGAGGGCAGTCGAGATCGCAAACAAGAGAGCCAGCGCCGCGGCCGCCCGCGGCAGCCACGCCGGGCGATGAAGGCCAAACCAGCTCCACCACACCATGACCCATGCTGCGTAGATCAGCGGACGCAAAACAACGAACCGGATCGGATCCCCGGTTGCTATGCCCATGTATTGCTTGGTGTCGAGGAGGACCACCAAAGCATCGAACATCGCGGTAAGCAAGAAGGCCGTCCCTAGCCAGAGGTAGACCCGGTCTGAGCGGTCAAAGAAGATCAGGCTGAAGGCCATGAGAGCGAACAGCCCGAACGCTATGGCCGAGACTAGAAGGTCAGCGACTGCGCGGAGGGCATCAAGCCAGCGAAGCTGATGGTTGGCCGTAACCGCGCCTGCCTCACCTAGTAGCGGCGCGGTGCGCAAACCGCCAACATCGGGGTAGTTTGCCGGTGTGGAGGGTTCCATCCAAACGCGGAACGCCAGCACGCGGGGGTTTGAGGGGTTGGCCGGTTGTGGCAGAGCAAACCTCATCGGCTGCGTGTTGTAGACGACCGGCCTGCCAGAGGAGAAGCCGCCGAAGCTGCCAAGTAGAATTCCATTCTGGAAGACCTGGTAGCCGTCGTCCACGCCGGGAGGGCCCTCAAGGGCAAGGCTTTTTCCTGGAGGTGCGTCCACCTGCACGCGGATTCGATACCAAGCGTAGCCCCAGTGACCAGCATGCCCGCGGTTCGTCCAGCCCGGCACCATTCCCGAGACTCCATATACGGGGTCGAGGGTCGCGTCGCGTGGCGTGAGGTCCACCGTCTCCCAGGTTGAATCATCAAAGGTCGGCTCTGACCACAGCGGGGAATGGTGTACGGGATCGATCGGCGAGTCGCCAACGTGAAACTTCCACGGTCCGTAGAGTGGCTCCGCGGAGTCACCGATGACTACGTGCTTGATCGGTGCAGTCTGAGTCTGAGCATCTGCCGCCAGGGCCAAGCGAGTGTCAGCACTAACGCACGCAAGCAACAAAAGAGGGAGAGAAAAATGGTAGCTCTGCGCCACAAGGGATTCCTCTGCGCTCCAATAACTGGTGCTGCAGACACTATACGCAGTCTCGAGGGCGCGTTTCTGGTTCTCGCAGTTGGAACGAAGAGACTTGAGCCTAGATGCGGGCCCGGTCGGAAGGGGATGAACGAAATAGTGCCCAGAGGAGGTTCCAGAGGGTCAAACCAAGCAGAATAGCTAGCAAGACCGCAACTCCGACAGGGCCAATATAGGACGATTTTGGCACCGTAAGAACAGCAATTGGCCACGGTACAAAGAGGATTACGATTTCTCGAATCCAGAAAGTCTGCCAGTCGATCCGAGCTCGGTAATCCAGCATGAGGGCAGTAAGCCGCATCGGATGCCTCCTTCGCGCTTCCATCCAGCGTGGGAAAGTACGAAATCATGTTGGCGTTGGCGGAACTTGCAAGACCAACGGAGAGGTGAACATAAGTACGCGCGGAATTGAGACGCCACCCTCTAAGCGCCCGGTTGAAGGAGCCGCATAGAGTCCGCGCAGTTCAAAGACTACTCGGCGGCTCATCTCGATTCGTTGAGAAGTAGGCCATTTCTTCAAGCACTCCGTGTGGGGAATACCATGTCCTGGTGTCAAACCCGGATATTCTTGCTAACTTGGCGCTGTTGCGCTTCACAAGGGTGAACGTTACAGGAGCCCGCCTCTTGAAGCATCCGCGCCAGCTTCTCAAAATTGAACCGGTTGATATGTTTGTCCGACCGCTACCAATTGAGATCAACCAAGCCTTTGAGTTTGGTCCGCACGAACCTACCAGCGTCCCAACGATGAAATGCGGGTTGGATACTATCTAATTTGCGCCCGCGTGGGAATCCCCGGAACCCTGGGGAAAACACTTTACACCCTGAAAGAGCGAATGCCAAGTCAGGATTTCTTAATCAGGAATTTGACTTCCAGGAGTGATATTTCTTCTGGTAGGTGCTGACATCGGAAGGCGCGTTTCTCTTTGAGACATTTGCGTAGATGGTTCTATCTATCTGTAGGCTGTAAATGGTGCGCCCGGAGAGATTCGAACTCCCGACCTACTGATTCGTAGTCAGTCGCTCTATCCAGCTGAGCTACGGGCGCACACTATTGGCCTCTTGCGAAACCATTGACAGATTATCAGGGATTCAGCGGTGACGCAATTGAAGCGTCAGATCACAGGGGCTGGCTCGGGAGCCGGCGGGGGCGGGGTAAGCTGCACCTCTTCAACGACCTGAAGACCGGCTTGACGAACGAGTTGCGCAACGGCTGCGGCGTTGAGCCGTGTGGCATCGTACTCCACGCGCAAGGTGCTTGCGGCGCGATCAAAGGTGAGACGGCGGATCCCGTAGACCTCGCGTGTGTTGGCTAGTGCAAATGTCGCGGCCTCAGTGGGCGGAGCGGCGTAGCGAAAGAGAATATCCACCGTGGTCATGGAGCAATGATAGCAAGCTGGTGCCCCGGTTCTTCTTACTAGAGGCTGTTGAGGTAGGAACGAATCTCAGGATTTGACCAGTCAGGATCGCCGACAATCTTGCGCCGTATGACGCCTTTCTTGTCGATGATGTACGTCTCGGGCCATCCCTCGGTATGGTAAAGCTTCGCTGCCGACTGGTTGGGGTCGCGGACGCTGGTGAGGTCGACATGGTGTCGCGCGAGAAAGCGGGTGTAGGCACCGGGATCCTCGTCGATGCTGACAGCGAGCACGGCAAGATCGGGCCGATCATGCTGTAGCTGGAGGAGAGCTGGTATTTCCTGGACGCAGGGTGCGCACCAGGATGCCCAGAAGTTGAGCAGGACAACGCGGCCGCGATAACTGGCAAGATGAATTGACGTGGTTCCATCGGAGACGGTGAAGTCGGGGGCCATCTTGCCAGTCTGGTCCGGATGAGCGCCGCGGTCGCAACCGGAGACGACGGCCAACGCGATCAGGCAGCCGAAGGTGAGAGAACGAGGGAAACGCACATCCTTATAATACTGAGCGATAGGTAGGACACGAAAGGGCAGGGGCAATGGCAATCGATAGGCCGGAGTCAGAGGGGACACTGGGGGTGCGGACCTGGAAACCTGTCCTGGGACTCTCGGATGAGCCCAACGTGCCTTTGGCGATACCAGTGGCCAGGGGGACGATCTATGACCAGCCAGAGCCCGAAGAGTTGATCGAACTGACGGTTATTGTTCCGGCTCGAAATGAGGAGCAGCGCCTTGGCGCATGCCTCGAATCGCTTGTCAGCCAGTCGGAAGAGATTTTCAAGCTGGGGCGAGACTGGGAACTCATCGTGGTGGATGATCAATCGACCGACCGCACTACTGACATTGCCCGGAGCTTTGCCGGCGTCACGGCGACGCGGGCAGGCCCGCTGGAGAAGGGCTGGACGGGGAAGAACAACGCAATCTGGACTGCGGCGCGGAAGGCGCGGGGACGCTGGCTGCTGTTCACGGATGCAGATACTGTTCACGAGCCAGGAGATCTGCACAGGGCCATGCATGAGGCGGCACGGCATAACGCGGGAGTGTTGAGCTATTCTCCGCGGCAGATCGTAACGGGGCTGGCACAACGAACGCTGATGCCGCTGGTTTTTTCCGAGTTGGCGCTGGCGTATCCGCCGGCGAAGGTTTCGGATCCAAACCAGCGAATCGCCGCGGCGAATGGGCAGTTTCTGCTGGTGGAGCGGGAAGCCTATCGGCGACTGGGGGGACACGTCGCAGTTGCGGACAAGGTGCTGGAAGATGTCGCACTGGCGTTTCTGGCCAAGCGGCGAAAGGTGGGACTTCGGTTTCGCTACGCCGCAGATGCCGTCGCTACAAGGATGTACAGCACGACAGAGGCGATGATTGAGGGTTGGACCAAGAACCTGGCGTTGCTTTTCAACAATGCCCTGGCAACGGCTTTATGGCGGGTGCTGGATATCGCGCTGCTCGTTGGGTTGCCGTGGCTCGCCGTAAGGATGTGGGACGCACGGTTCGGGGCGCATTCGCTGCAGTGGCTGGGTGCGGGCTGGGTGCTTGCCATTCTTTGGGTGCGAAACCTGTTCCGGTTTTATGGGCGCGTGGCGAAGTCGAACTTCCCGTTTGTGGACTGCGCCTTGTCGCCGCTCGGGCTGCCGTTATTTGTCTTTCTGCTATATAGAAGCTGGTTCAAGCATCGTGTTGTAAAGCAGGTAAGCTGGAAAGGGCGGACGTATCCCGGGTGACATTCGAAAGGGGTAAGTGCCTGATGCCTAGTCGGATATGGCGCAATCATTGCGGAATTAGATGAAGCGTCACGGCCTTTTCGGCATCTCTTTTAAAGGGGATGGGATGATTGAATTGACCAGACGCGCGACCTTTTCAGCTTCGCATTACTACTGGAACGATGCGTGGACAGAAGAGAAGAACGAAAAGGTGTTCGGGCGGTGCGCACGTCGCAATGGGCATGGTCACAACTACACGCTTGAGGTGACCGTTGCAGGGGTGCCCGATGCGGTTACGGGGTTTGTAGTTGATCTGAAGTGGCTCAAGGACGTGATAGAGAAAGAAGTTCTCTCGGTTTACGACCATCGCCATTTGAATCTGGAGGTCCCGGAATTTGTCGACACGAAAGTGATTCCGACGACGGAGAATATCGCGATTGCGACCTGGAAGCGGCTCGACCCTGCGGTGACGCGGGCAGGTGGGGCGCGTCTGAGTCGTGTGCGCGTTTATGAGACGCCGGAGATATTTGCCGAATATAAAGGGGGCTTGTGATTGCAAAAGCGTACTTCGGACGGCGATACGCTTTGAGCGCGAGCCACCGGCTGCATAGCGATTTGTTATCGGAAGAGGAGAACCGCACGACCTATGGCAAGTGCAACAATCCTTTTGGACACGGGCACAACTATATCGTCGAGGTGGTGGTGGGGGGGGAAGTTGATCCTGAAACGGGCATGGTTTTGAATATGGCGACTCTCGATGAAGTGGTGCAACACAATGTGTTGGAACGATTTGACCACACGAATTTGAACTTCGATCCGATGTTTGTGGACCGGGTGCCGACAACAGAGAATCTATGCAGGGAGATTTTCCGGCTGCTTGAAAAGTCGCTGCCGAAAGTTGACCTGGCGCGCGTGCGTGTAGAAGAGACTGAGAATAACTTTTTCGAGTTTTGTGGCGACTGAATCAGTACGACAGGAATAAGGCCCGATTCCCTGGGCTGGAGGACGAGGAAAATGGCGCATCCGATCGCGGTGAGCAAATCAATTCGCAGGGCAGTAGAAAGTGACTCAGGACTCGCTGGGTTCAGCACACAGGAGATGTACCGCGAGATTCTGAGCCGGCTGGGTGAGGATCCTGCTCGCGACGGACTTGCTGCGACACCCGCGCGTGTTGAGAAGTCGATGGCTTTTTTGACGAAGGGCTATAGTGAGGATCCTACGAAGATACTGCGCGGAGCCATGTTCGACGTCGACTACGACGAGATGGTGATTGTGAAAGACGTGGAGATGTTCTCGTTGTGTGAGCATCACATGCTGCCGTTTTTCGGCAAGGTGCATGTGGCGTATATTCCCAACGGGAAGGTCATCGGGCTTAGCAAGATTCCTCGACTGGTCGAAGTGTTCGCTCGACGATTGCAGGTTCAAGAGCGCATGACGCGACAGATCGCCGACACGATCCAGGAAGCCATTGCGCCGCAGGGTGTGGGCGTCGTGATTGAAGCGAGGCATCTGTGCATGATGATGCGAGGCATAGAGAAACAGCATTCGTCTACGGTGACTTCGGCGATGGTGGGATGCTTCCAGAAGAAGGAAACCCGCGCTGAGTTCCTGTCGCTTGTGAGACAGCCTGCGGCGGGCGCTTGGTGATTGGGTCCGTTCGTCTAGAGTAGTTAGGTGAATGGACTTCTTGTAATCGATAAGCCCGGCGGCATGACCAGCCACGATGTGGTGAGCAGGCTGCGCAAGATCACCGGAGAGAAATCGATCGGGCACCTTGGCACGCTGGACCCCATGGCGACCGGCGTTTTGCCACTGCTGCTGGGGAAGTTTACGCGGCTGGCGCAGTACTTTTCTTCCGCAGAGAAGTGCTACACGGGAACGATTCGTTTCGGTTTTGCCACAGACACCTATGACTCCGAGGGAGAGCCGGTCGGGCTGAAGCAGACGCCTGCTCTACGGCTCGAGGAAGTGCGCGCAGCGGCTGTTCGCTTTCACGGCGAAATATCACAACGGCCGCCTGCATTCTCTGCCAAGAAGGTCGGCGGTATCCCCGCGTACAAACTGGCGCGGGCGGGTGAAGCTGTGGAGTTGAAGCCGGTGACAATTCACGTTAGTTCCTTTGAGATTGCCGAGCTTAACGGAGATCAGGCAACGTTTGCGCTGTGCTGCAGCGCAGGGGGGTATGTTCGTTCTGTTGCACACGAATTGGGGGAAGTGCTCGGTTGTGGCGCGCATTTGAGTGGATTGAGACGCACTCGCGCGGGAGTCTTTGACCTTGAAGATGCGCACACTTTGGATGAGATTTCGGATTACGTTGGCGACTTGAACGGTCTTGAGGAACTCTGTTGCATTCATCCGAGGTGTTTGTTGCCCGAAATGCCTGCTGTCTGCGGCGACCATCTTGCGCTGGGGAGACTGCGGAATGGTGCTCAGGCAAATCTGCCGGAATTCTCGGAGGCGTCCATGGTGAAAGTGTTCGCCGGGCAGAGAGAGTTGGTAGGAATCGCAAAGAGGATCGCGGGAACGTTGTTTCAGCCTGTGGTGGTGATGGGTTGAAAGAATCCGGCGATGCTTGGACTTGTCATCGCGGGTTGAGGCCGCAGTTCAGTGCTCCGCAACCTGTCCAGGGAACGCGCCTGTCGGAGGAAGTGTTTGAAACCTCCGACAGGCTTTCGTTTCAATTTCCAGGCTGAGGCTGGCTTATTCTTGGAACTGGCATTTCCTTGTCGCCGATCTTCAACATGAATTGATTTACGGCGCCTTTGTCGTCAACGACAAATCGCACCTCGGACGAAGTGTCGTTGAAATAGAACTCTGTATCCGAGGTTGTAATCATGCCGAAAGGGGCGGGTTGTCCGGGGGCAAATGCATAGAGTCGGCCGTTACGCAAACTGATTCTCACGGTAATCGGGCCGAACTGATAGCTGCCAACGTAGCGAGCTATCACGTCCTGCGAGGGATGCACAATTTTGCGCTCTACGGGAATTGTGTATTTTTGTCCGAAGAGGATCGCGGTGAGGTCCTGACTTACGGTCACATAGCTTGCTGTTTCGATATTGCTGAGGATAATGAGCACGGCGTCGTCATTGGGAAAGCGCTTGAACTGGGAGACAAATCCGTTGACCCACCCGCCGTGTCCGATATAGCGGTGGCCAAAATCGTCACCCATCATCCAGCCGTAGCCGTAGTCTGCTTCTATTGGAAGAGGCGGAGGGGCAACATAGTGGCTGTACGTAGTCCAGGCCTTCGCGGTTATCGCAGAACTGAAGAGCTTGCCTGACTGCAAGACCCGGTCAAAGCGGTACAAGTCATCGACTGTGGAGCGCATAGCGCCCGCAGCGGTGGCCCAGGCCGGGTCGCCAAATTTCGCATTGACCAGAAACTCGCCATCGAAGTTATATCCATTGGTGCGATTCGGTACGAGAGGAGTGACGTGGTCGTAGGCTGTATGAGTCATTCCGGCGGGGCGCAGGATATTTTCGGCGAGGTAGTCCTCGTAGGATTGCCCGGAGACCTTCTCTATGATTCTACCGAGGAGAATGTAGCCAGCGTTGCTGTAGCGCATCGTCTCGCCGGGCGGGCTGAGCAATGGCGTGTTGGCGTATTCCTTGAGAGCGTTTTCGATATGTTGACTGTCATCGAAGTCGCCATACGCTTTAGCGCTCATGAAGTCAGGGATGCCGGACTTATGGCACAGCAGTTGGTGAATGGTGATTGCATCCCAGGATTTCGGCATCTCAGGAATGTATTTTGAGGCGGGATCAGTGACCTTCAGCTTTCCTTTTTCTTCGAGCTGCAGGACGCTTAGCGCTGTGAACGACTTGGTGATCGATCCGATGCGGAAGACGCCCTCAGGAGTATTGGGAACGTTCTGCTCAAAATTGGCCATGCCGTAGCCCTTGCGCAGCAGGACCTTGTCGTCCTTTGCAATGAGGACCACGCCGGAGAAACGTCCTTGACGTGCTAATGTGCTCAGATATTGATCGGCATTTGAGGAGACATCCTGGGCAAGTGCAAAAGCACTGGATATTAAGAAAGCTGTAACCGCAAGAAAACTAATTCTCACACGCATGCGAACCCCTTTCTCTTTCGCAAGAGCGGCGCATAGTTCTAAACCGCCGATTGGAATACGGATGGATACGGACACACCCGTCGCTCAGTTCCTATATGCCTTGCAGTGAACTGGGGGCTGTGCTGGCTGTCACAAATCAGTTATGCCAGAGCGTTCTTGAGGTTACGATCCAGTTCAAGGCGTCGGGCCTTCAGCATTTGCATTCGACGGGCTCGACTCGACAAGCGTGACCGGGCCTAAAATACCGGATGGCAAGGGGTGCAGGTTGTCCATGTCCTGCGGGACAAAGAGTATGCCGTACCGAGCTCGAAGAAGTCTGTAATCCGGCAGAGGCTGGCCGGCAAGCGCATTGATTGCAGTGTTGCCAACGATCACGCGCAGCTCGTTTGTGCCTTCACGAATGTAAGTGGTGATGTCGATGCGGAAGGGCGGACGCCACACTACTCCA